>Ga0335076_10000445_pt1 | contig 37931 bp, 36 predicted proteins | sample Lox_Sample_25_FD_206717 | JGI IMG/M metagenome (GOLD analysis project Ga0335076, IMG submission 206717) | Soil microbial communities from Loxahatchee National Wildlife Refuge, Florida, United States - Lox_Sample_2.5 | ecosystem: Environmental > Terrestrial > Soil > Wetlands | place: USA...
CCAATTTTGTAATAAACACCAACGGTGACGACCGGCGCCGCGGAATCCGGCGCGACGACGACGCGCAAACCGTTTTCGAGCACAGCGTCAGCAACCTGAATGTGCATGGAATTCAACCCTGGCCTCCGGTGGCTTTTACTTTAGGAATTGTATCGCGGCGGACGCGCCCAAGCTGAGCGAGAATTTCGTTGGAATCCTGGGCGAGGACGCGAGCGGCAAGGCGGTTCAGCGCGTCGTACGCTTCGCTGTACTCGGCCGGAAAGTTTTGAAGCGCTGTGATATGCGCCTCGACGACACTATAGTCCCCGCGCGAGAGTGCGCCGGTCCAAGCGGCTTTTGGCCCCAGGCGCTCGAAATTCTGAAGCATCTGGCGGGTCAAGGGGGTAAGCGCTCTGACAGCCTCGCGCCGTTTCATCCCGATGGACATGAGAATCCGCGTGGCGGCTTCTATAACGGCCAAAATTTGCCCGCAGGCCATCGTTGCGGCACCGTGATAGGCAGCCTTGGCCGCGCCGCTGATGCGCACGGGCAGGCCGTCGAGATCGCGCGCCATCTGGCGTGCGATGCGAACGGCGGCGGAATCACCGTCAATCGTGAAGATGCGGCCTTCCAGGGCAGGCAAGCCAATCCCGGTAAACGTCTGGAGCGGGTGGATCGAACCTACGGATGCGCCGTGCTCCTGTAAGGGAGCGAGAACGCTGGCAGAAAGCGGACCACTCGTGTGGAGAACGACCTTGCCGCGCAGCTCCCCTGCGCCGACCGCCGCCAATTCAGCCGCCACTTTCCCGACAGCGGAATCGGGAGTGGCGACGAGCATAACGTGCGCAGTCAACACTCGGGAGGAAATCCCGGCCTGGGCCTGGCCGGCGCCAATAAAGCGGACTGCCCTACGCGCGTTGGCTTCGCTTCTGGCCACAACGGCCGCGATTTTCCAGCCTCGCTCGCGCAGCTTCCTGGCAAGTGAGCGGCCTACACGTCCCGCTCCAATGATGGATAAGACCGGCTTCATTCTCCATGCTAGGATACCTTGTACTCGTTGTTCGATACCAATTCATGCATAACCTTGGGCTGGCCCTCTTCGGTCTGATTGCCCTGTTCTGGCTCACCTACGGCTTGCGCTCCGCTTGCTGCGCGTTCCAGTTGCCCTGGTTGAAGGACTTTCCGGTGGCGGAGAACGAGGTTTGTCCGTCCATTTCCCTGCTGTTTGGCGCGAGAGATGAAGAAGAAAAGCTGCCTACGGCGCTCGCAACACTTGAGGAGATTGATTACCCAAACCTTGAAATCATCGCCGTGGATGACCGTTCAGCGGATGCGACGGGACTCCTTCTGGATGAATTCGCGGCGAGACATCGCCGGATGCGGGCTGTGCACGTCGCGAGCCTGCCGGAAGGCTGGTTGGGAAAGCCGCACGCGTTGCAAAAGGGATATGAACAGTCGTCGGGCGAATGGCTGCTGTTCACGGATGCCGATGTTCGGTTTCGAGCGGACACGCTGAGACGGGCAGTTGCTTTGGCAAGTGCGCAAAAGCTCGATCACCTGACGCTGCTTTGCGACGTGGAGATGATCGGATTCTGGGAAAAGGTGCTGATTACATTTTTTGGATTCAGCTTTCAATTGGCGGCCGATCCGGCGGGCGCGTCCAATCCGCGGTCCCGCTCCTACGCCGGCATAGGAGCGTTTCAGCTCGTGCGACGCACCGCATACGAGGCGGCCGGGACGCACCGGCGGCTGGCGTTGGAAGTGGTGGACGACATGAAGCTGGGGAAGATCCTGAAACAGGCGGGATTTCGATCGCAAGCCGGAGTAGCACAGGACTACCTCACGGTGAGGTGGCATGAGGGATTCGGCAGTCTTGTCCGTGGCGTTACAAAGAATTTCTTTGCCGCAGCGGGATTTCGCCTGGATATGGTCCTGGCCCAGCTCCTGGGGCTTTTTTTCCTAGATATTTTGCCGTGGCTGGTGCTTCCGTTTGTCCACGGTTGGGTTCTGGCGCTGGCGGCGCTCAGCGCTTGCATGGCGCTGGCATTTCATGCGGGAGTGGCACTCGTGATGCGAGTCTCGCCGCTCTACGCGCTGACGCATCCGATCGGGGCGTCAGTTTTCGGTTACATGCTGGTGCGATCGACGGTGGTCACGCTCTGGCGAGGCGGGGTGACCTGGCGGGATACGTTTTATCCGCTGGAAATTTTGAGAAAAGGGTTGGTTTAGCCAAATCACGCGGAGGCGGCGCCGGAGTCCGGCACGGGAGCGGGCTCGATGGAAAAAAGGCCGGAGACGTCCTTTTGCTTGAGGCCGCGAATGCGGTCGCGCAATTGCGCAGCGCGCTCGAATTCGAACTTCTTGGCGGCCTCGCGCATCTGGGTTTCGAGCTGCTTCAGAAGCTCGGCGAGCTGTTCTTCGTTCCTGATTCCGGATGCAGCGGCGTCCAGTTCCCGATCGTCCAGAGTAACGGTTACATAATCGGCCTCGACGATGTGCGCCAGCTCCATGTCCACGCCCTTGATGATGGACTCCGGCGTGATGTTGTTTTCCGTGTTGTAAGCGATTTGCTTATCGCGGCGGCGGTTGGTTTCGCCAATGGCTTCGTTCATGGAGCCCGTGTGGCGGTCCGCATAAAGAATGGCTCGGCCAGAAACATGGCGGGCGCATCGGCCGATCGTCTGAACGAGCGCGGTGGTGCTGCGCAGATATCCTTCCTTATCGGCATCAAGAATGGCGACGAGGGAAACCTCAGGAAGATCGAGGCCCTCGCGCAAGAGATTGATGCCGATGAGGACGTCGAATTCGCCGCGGCGCAGATCGCGAAGAATCTTGATGCGTTCGAGCGTTTCCACTTCCGAGTGAAGATAGCGGCAGCGCACGCCGATTTCCGTGAAATATTCGCTTAAATCCTCGGACATGCGTTTGGTGAGGGTGGTGACGAGGACGCGCTCGTTCTTCTCGGCGCGAATGCGGATTTCCTCGAGCAGATCGTCCACCTGCCCCTTCACGGGACGGACCTCAACTTCGGGATCCACGAGGCCGGTGGGCCGGATGACCTGCTCGACAATGACGCCACCCGCGCGCGTCAGTTCGTAGGGGCCGGGCGTGGCGGAAACGTAGATCACCTGGTTCAAGCGGTTCTCAAATTCCTCGAACGTGAGCGGGCGATTGTCCAGCGCGGAAGGCATGCGGAAGCCGTAATCGACCAGGGTTTGTTTGCGGGAACGGTCGCCATGATACATGCCGCGCACTTGCGGAACGGTCTGGTGCGATTCGTCAATAAACATCAGGAAATCCTGGGGCACATAATCGAGCAGAGTGGGAGGAGCCTCGCCGGGGAGGCGGCCGCTCAAGTGGCGCGAATAATTCTCGATGCCGTGACAATAGCCGATGGTGCGCATCATTTCGATATCAAACATGGTGCGCTGGGTCAGACGCTGGGCTTCGACGAACTTGCCCTGCTTTTCGAGCTCATTCTTCCACCAATCGAGCTCCTCTTGAATGGTGACGATGGCGCGTTCGCGCTGCTCCTGTGGCATGACGTAATGGGTTTTGGGATAGATGGGAACGCGCGAAAGATTTTCCTGGCCGGAACGAATCTCTCCGGTGAGCGGGTCGATCTGGCGCAACGCGTCAATCTGATTGCCCCACATTTCGATACGGTACGCCTGATCTTCATAGGTCGGATAGATCTCGATGGTGTCGCCGCGAACGCGGAAGGTGCCGCGGCGCAAATCCTCGCCGCGTTCGTACTGAATGTCCACCAGCCTGTGGAGCAGAGCTTCGCGGGAGGTTTGCTGGCCCTTTTCGAGCATGACCAGCATGCCGTAATACGCTTCGGGCGAACCGAGGCCATAGATGCAACTGACGGAGGCAATGATGATGACGTCGCGGCGCTCGAAGAGCGAGCGCGTGGCGCTCATACGGAGCTTGTCGAGTTCGTCGTTGATGGTGGCTTCTTTTTCGATGTACACATCGGCGGAGGGAACGTAGGCCTCGGGCTGGTAAAAGTCGTAATAGCTGACGAAATATTCGACAGCGTTTTCCGGAAAGAAGCCCTTGAACTCGTGATAGAGCTGGGCCGCGAGCGTTTTGTTGTGCGCGAGCACGACCGCGGGGCGATTGGCAGCTTGAATCAGCTTGGCCATGGTGAAGGTCTTGCCGGAACCGGTGACGCCGAGCAGAACTTGATGCTTTTCTCCGCCTTCGACGCCGCGGGAGAGGAGCTCAATGGCGGCGGGCTGATCGCCTCTCGGCTGATAGGTGCTTCTTAGTTTGAATTGCATGGTAGGCGCTCCTGCAGCCCCAGCACTGCACGGATAAACAACCATTATAGCGCGAGAAGCAAATCGGGCGAGCGGCCGAGCGGCGATGGAGGGAATCAACGAAGAGGGGCTGATGTGGGGACGATGAGGAGCAGACGAGCGCGGCTGGAGACCGTCATATCGTAGTGAACCTGATTGGAGCCGTCGGCGAGAGCGACAGTGACGTTCATGGACTGCTCGTCGAACTCGGAGGAGCGCGTCAGCAGGCCCGTGGAGCGGGAGATGTAAAGAATCGTCTGGTTGGTCCCGGAGGCGGTACCGGAAGTTTTCAGATGGTTGAGCTTGTAATCTTCGGGAGTGGCGTCTTTCGGGGAGGAGTCCTGCTTGAGTTGGGCAGTGGTGAGAATGACGGCACAAGATTCTGATTTGGAGGCGGTCTCGATTAGATCCCCCACGGAAGTGCGCTTTGCCTCGGGACAAGGCGCATCACGAACGTATTGGGATGTGCGATGCCAGACCAGGCCGGCGATCGGCGAAGGAGCGGATTCTGGCTCCAGCGTTTCCCATTTCTCGCCCTGCTTTACGCCATCTTTCGGATAGACCATTGAAGCGGCAAAACGCGAAAGCCATTCGCGCCAAGCCAGTTGCTGGACAGCAGGAAGCGCGGCCAAGCCCGAGAGAGACGAAACGCTGCCGTCCTTCACAAGAGTGAACGCGACCCAATGCGATGAAGGAAGTGGGGGCGGAGATTGGCTTTCGCCGGGGACGGTCTTGCCGCCGGCTTGCGCGGGAGATTTTGGTTCGACGAACTGCGTGCGGAGTTGGAAACCTTTTGTGTTGCGGCCAAGGATCTCGACGTGCAGGGTTGTTTCGAGCGTGAGCTTTCCCGCTGCCGGCTGATCCGGAGCCTGGAAGCGGCTTTGTGCCTTGACGGAGCGATCGAGATTGAAGCTGACGAGGTAGGAAAGTTTCTGACCCGGGCGCAAGGCTGGAGCAAGACGAATTTGGCTGGGTTTTGGCCTCGCAGAGAAGCCGTGCGCAGCAGCAAGGAAAATAGCAGCAAGACTCAAGAAACGAACTCGCGTGATCGAGAGCTTCATGCGCAGCTCACTGGCTTAGTGTTCCGTAGACCCGGACGCGGAGGTCTCGCCGCGGAGTTGGCGATCGAAGAAGTCGCCGGCGGCGCGGTAAGCCGCGAGCCAGGTTCGATGCATCAGGAAATCGTGGATTTCATCCGGGAAGATGAGCTGCTCGATGTGGATGCCGCGCGGACGGAGACGCGCGACGAGGTCCACGGTCTGGGTGAAGTAGACGTTGCGGTCGTCGTCGCCGTGGATGAAGAGAACGGGAGACTTCCATGTGTCCACGGCGGTTACGGGAGAAGAATCGTGCGCCAGCTTGACCAGGTCGGGCGGAATGTTTTTGCCATCCCAGTTATCGGTGGGCCAATCGTGGACGCCATGCATGTCCACTCCGGCTCTGAAGATGTCTGAGTTTCGGCCGAGGCCGAGAGCGGTGAGATAACCGCCGTAGCTCCCGCCCCACAGGCCAATTTTTTCGGGGTCCACGTCGGAGCGGCTCTGCAGATATTTTCCGGCAGCGAGCACGTCCTGATATTCCGACGCGCCGCGGCCCGCCCGGCCCGGCGCTTCGCGAAAGGCGCGTCCATATCCGACGCCGCTCCGGTAGTTGATGGCGAGCACGATGTAGCCGCGGCTGGCGAGATACTGGTTCAGCCCGTAGGCATTCGCGTAGTAAACCATATAGTGCCAGCCGAGCAGCATCTGCCGCATCGGACCACCATGCAGGAAAATCAGTGCAGGATGCTTTTCGCCAGCTTTGGCAGAAGCAGGAGAAAAAAGCACACCGTCAATCTTCGTGCCATCCGGCGAAGTGAAGCTCACATGCGACGGCTGTACCAATTCGTCTGAGGGGAAATCGGCGGGCCAGGTTTCGGCTGCCAATGGTTTACGCGGCTGCAAGCCCTGCACATCGGCGATGAAAGCTCTCGCGGGCATGCGCGAATCCGAAGCCAGGTAGGCCAATGTCTGACCGTCGCTCAAAACTTCAGGGTTCCACTCGATGCCGGTGCCGCTTGTGACGGGCTGCGGCCGGATTTCGCTATTGACCGCGATACGCCAGATGTGGCGGCGCAATGAGTCTTCACAATTGGAGTTGAAAAGAACCGTTTGGCGATCCGGAGTAAAGGACCACTCTTCCACTTCGCAAGCGCCGGGAGTCAGGAGTTTGGGCGTGCCGCCGGTTGCGGCAAGCGAATACAAATGCTGCCAGCCATCCTGCTCGCTGGCCATAACGAGCGTGTTACCGACGGCCCAGTTGATGACGCCGCCGCCGGTGTCGTCCGCCATGTAGGGGTAGGAATCCTGCATCGCAGCTCCGCTGTGCCAAATTTCCTTGGCGGCCCACGTCGTATCGGCAATCCAGATAGCCCAGGGGTGCGGGCGGTCGGGCTCGATAAAATAGCCGGTTGGCGCATCGCGAGGAACAGCGGGCCGGCGAATGAACGCGAGCAGCTTTCCGTCAGGCGACCATTGCGGAAGCGAATCGGAGTCTACGGAAGGTGCAATGAATTGGATGGAGTTTGCCGCCGCGTCGTAGATCCCGATGAAGCTGTGATCGGTGCGCGAGGAAACAAAGGCGAGTTTCGTTCCGTCCGGAGACCACTGCAGGCCGGAATTCTCGCCTCGAATCACAAGCTGACGAGGCTTATCGCTTCCATCCAGTGGAGCGAGCCAGATTTGGCCGTCTCGCGTATATGCGATCGTTCCACGAACCGAAATTTGCGGATTGTCGCCGGCGTCAATCTTGCGCGGGTCGCCTCCGGTCCAGGCAACGGCCCAAACGTCCTGCTCGGCGCCAGACGGATTGCTGGTCGGATTCGGCGATACGCCGGCACGGTTTTTTTCGCCGCCGCGAACATAGATGACGTAACCAGCGCCATCCGAAAATTGCAGCGAGGAAAGTTCCTGGCCATCGTCCTGCGTGTATGCCGTCAGACGGCGCGCGACAAAGTCCGGTCCCTCGGCAACCCAGATGTTTCGTTTTCCCTGCTCGTTCAAAACCCAGGCCAGGCGATTTTTCGTTTTGGAGGCAACGAGATTGTCCGGAAACGGCGCGCTCAGCACTCGCTCCAAGGTGAAAGTCTTCTGCGCGTACGCACCGGGGAGAGCAATCGCAAGCGTGACCGCGAAGCCGAGCACGATTCGTTTCATCGAAACCTCCATTGCTTGTTGCAAAACCGGCCGCCGCAATTCACCTTTCGGCTCACCGTTTCCATTCATCCGTTCGAATCAGTCTCCCGGCTGTTGAACGACTCGCGCTCCAAGCGAGACACGGAGACGATCCAGCGGGCCGACGAGATTCAATACATGATCCGATGCGGCAATATGCCCCTCGCGATTTTCCTGGTTCGCCGATTCCAACGTCAGATTCGCTTCTCGCAGGAAGCTGATACTTCCCTTGAGGACGACGGGAGATTGCGGCGCATTCAAACGGAGAAGACTAACAATGAATTCCTGGTTGGCAATGCGAAATTTTGCATCACCGCTGGCCCAGCGAGAAGAACCGGAACGGGGGGAGCCGCTTGCGAGACTGGCGGCTACATCCAAACCGCGAAATCCGACGTTGCTCAATTTTAAGCCTCCATCGGCCTGCATCTTCTGAAGGAGACTGTCGCGCCCGATTCCCTCGGTTTGCAGAGTGAGCGAGCCCGTGGCCGAGCCGCTGACTCTCTCTTCGAAGTTTCCAGCAAACGGAATTTGCGAAAGATTGACGCGCTCGAATTTTGCCGCTGCAGTGTATTTCGGCTGTGGCGAAAAGTCCGCGGAAAGTGAGCCCTGAATCGTCCCGCCAGCCCAAGACGCCGTGGCGTCCTCTACCCTCAGCCTCAGATCACTTAGGGACACCTCGGCCTGCAATCGCTTGAATTTCATCTGCTCGAGATCAAATTCATCCGCTTGCAATTCGCCACGAGCATCAAGCAAACGGAGCAGCGCGCTAGCGGGCGCGCCGGCGGATCCGCCACCCAAGAGCGAACTCATCAGTCGCTGAAGCCAGTTTGGCCGGGCGCGAGGGCCAACCCAGCGATCCAACTCTTTCGCGTCCAGGTGATCCGCGTGCAAGCTGAAGTGCCAGGGCACATTTCCCGCCACCGAGGGACTTCCCTCTTCGTTGATCGTTCCGGACCACGTCGCGCCAAATCCCTCCACCTTTCCGATGCGGGCGGAGCGTTTGCCTTGTTCCCAGAGAAGTTTTACGTCCGCGAGCTGAAGCGGGAGGTTCAATCCCGCCGCTTGCAACTTGGCGCCATCGAACTCAATCTGGCCGTTCCAGCCGTGTGCCGAAGGCTGTCCCCAACCCCACAGAAGCGAGGCATGAACGGGGCCTGTCAAATCCCACCCATGATTGAAGGGCCTTCCGAAGGCATTGGCAATCTTGAATACATCTTCGGAATGTTCGAGATGTCCGGTTAAAGTCACAGCGCCGACCCCGGTTTCAAAATCATGCATCAAGCTGAAAGAGATTTCCTCCGCGCCGGCCGCGCTTCGGGAGGCCGCCGTGCGAGGGAAAATTCCGGGGTTGGGGGCTTCGGAAACCTTTTGATTGGCAATAGTAAAGACCGCCGGCTCCACTGCAAAGCGCCGGCGCTCCATCCCTCCGCGCAATGGCCCAATACGGATCGGATACGCGAAATCAGGAATGGTCAATGTTCCGCCATGGCTTGAAAAGCCCGCGGAATTGATGAAAAGCGGCAGTCCGCTCAACGACAGCCCGCCTGTGAAAAACAGGTTTGCGGAGATTCCCTCGGAAACACCCGGATGAAATGCGCGATACCATGCCAGCAGGTCAGCTGCCTGGATTCCGGAAGAGTCAATGTGAATCTCCAGCGAGGTCTCCGGCTTGGTCAGAAAACCTGCGGTTCCTCGCAGATTTGACCCCGGCGTTTCCAGGACCAGATCGGCTGATTTCAGACTACCCAAGCCAGGATCCCACATCCCCTTCAAATCAAGATTCACGCGCGGATTATCCGTACGCTCGGTCAAGTCCCAGCGGTGAATCTGCGTGGCGCGAGCTTGCAAGGAATAGCTCCATTCGCCGGTGCGTTCCGTTCCGTCGTTCTTGACGCCGCTCTCTGCCCTCGCATCCAGCGCGAAAAGCCCGCGCACTCCGCTGTCCTGACCCTCGAAAAGACGAAACAGGTCCGCCAAAGAGACATCTCCCCAATGAATTTGCAAACTCGCAGGTTGCAATCGCGCCGAAGTTCCCGCGACTTCGCCCTGTACTCGGAGCGTCCCCGTTGATTGTAGCTGGACTCCGCTGCGCCAGGGCTGTGCTTCCAGCTGAAGTTCCCAACGGCCGGGAGCCATCTGCTCGATGCTTCCGGAAACGCCGGTGAAAGCAAACGGCTGCTTCACATCGCCAAGTTTGAAATCCAGCCGGCCGTCGTCAATATCAATTTTTTCCAGGCGATTCGTGGTCTCGGCGGTTGGGGCCGGTGTGGCCACTCCGGGTCCAGAAGGAGAAATCGCGCGCCCGGGAGGAAGCCATCCTTCAAGATTCCAGCGGCCTTCCCCGTTGCGAGCGAGGATCAGACTCGGACGCGAGAGGGACACGGTCCCGAATTCAAAACGCCCCCGAAGCAGTCCGAACCAGCGCAACCCGGCGGATAGATGTTCTGCCCGCAAGAAGTACTCGTTTCCAAAAGCCGGATCTTCGCTCACCGTGATGCTACCGGCATCGAGTTGCGGGCTCGGCAATAAGCTCACCGTGAACTCTTCGACCTCCACGTGGCGGCCAAATGTCCGCTCGAGCTGGGTAATTAGATAGCCGCGGACATGGCGGGTGCGTACCAGGCCCGATGCAGCCAACTGAAGGGCCAGGGCCACACCGACCGCGATCAGCACGGTCTTCAATCGTTTCGCTCTGAGAGTCACGAAGGCGTCACGCGCGCGATGCAAACCTCTTTCCAGATTGCCAGGAGAATTGTAGTCGAACGGCGGAGAGTTTTCTTTGACTTCCTAGTGCACGGTATGGAACATGCGGTTCCACCGCGTGCGCTCCGGAAGATGGATCAACGTGTCCAAGGTGCTTTCCAGGCGCTGAAGAAAAGTGGATTGACCGTAATCGCTTGTGGTGGCGTTGATGGACCAGTAGATCAGAAACGGACGGCCCATGATCGCGCTGCGGTCCACAAATCCCCAGTAGCGGCTGTCCTCGCTATCGTCGCGGTTGTCTCCCATGGCGAAATACTTGCCTGGGGGGACAACCAGTTCGTCGCCTTGAATGTATTTGTGGATTTCGCGGGCCCACTGCGGTTGCATGGCATACGTATAAAGTGCGCCCGCCACCAAGGGAAAATCGTAATTGAGGGGGTTGGAGGTCATCGCGGGATCATGAAAAACATACGGTTCGTCCAATTTTTTGCCGTTGACGTACACCTTCTCGTCCATGAGCTTCAAGCGGTCGCCGGGCAGGCCAATGACGCGCTTCACAAAATGTTGATGATCGGCAAAGGGATACTTGAATACGATAATGTCGCCGCGCTGCAATGGCCGATACGGCAAGATTTTCTCGTACCAGGCGCCCGTGCCTCCAAAAATGAATTTATTCACCAAAAGATGATCGCCGACCATGAGAGTGCGTTCCATCGATGGGGAAGGAATTTTGAACGCTTGAACGATGAAGGTGGTTCCAAACAAGGCGAGAATCACGGTGACGAGAAGGGATTCGAAATATTCCGAGACCGTGGTTTGGTGTCCTCGCGAGCTTTGCGGCGGAAGATCGGAAGGAGTGTCGCGGGTGGATGCCTCCACGGAACTGTCCGGTGGCGTGGGACTCGTTCCCTCGTCTTCCGGGAATGCGTCTGCCGGCCGTCCTTCTGATTCTTCCATCATTTTTCCTGACCTTGCGCTTCGTCCCGTTCGAGATGTTCGAGGGCGGCGCCTGCCGCTTTCTGTTCCGCTTCCTTCTTGGTGGTGGCCTCTCCGCTCGCCAGGCACTCCCCCTGAGACCAGACTTCAACAAGAAAGAGCTTGGCGTGGTCCGGGCCACTTTCTCCCGCAAGGCGATACTCCGCGGGAGGATGTCCGCGCCGCTGCAGAAACTCCTGCAAAGAGGATTTGCGGTCGGAATCCGCAAGATGATCCCCCCGCTCCTCGAGCGCGTGCTCGAAAAGAACGCGCCGCAGCACTTGTCGCGCGCCGGACAATCCACCATCCAGATAGATTGCCGCCACGATCGCTTCCAAAGCGTCGGCGAGGATAGCGGGCTTGTCCCGACCGCCGGTTTTTTCCTCGCCTTTGCCTAGCAGGAGAAATTCCCCAATGTTCAGCCGTCGCGCGGCCTCTTCCAGCGCCTGCGCATTCACGATTCTCGCGCGGCTTTTGGAAAGGCGCCCCTCGCTCCAATCCGGAAAATTTTCCAACAGATACTCGCTTGCCAAAAGATCGAGAACCGCATCGCCCAGAAATTCAAACCGCTCGTTCGCCTGAATCCGCGCACTCTCTTCTTCGCCGGTTCCCGCCGCTGCCCGCAGTTCCGGCACGGCCGAGCTGTGCGTAAGCGCACGTTCCAGAAGGGCAGGCCGCAGAAACCTGTAGCCGAGCTTCTCCTCGAGCGAGTCGTCTTTCCTGCGATTCATGAATCGGGTCAATCTGGAAGCAGCGACCGGGAGCGACTCGCGCCGCGCATTCCGCTAAAATCTTCAAGAGGTCCAGGCTCGCCCAGCTCCATACTGGGAAAGCTGCGCCTTCCCACGCGGATCAATGAGGCGCGCTTAATTGAGACGAGCCCTCTTTCTTGGCCTCAGCCGAACCGCTCTTGCATGCCTGTTGGAGGCTGCTGGGAATCGCTGCGCACTTGTCATAAGCGGCCTGGGCTTCGTCGAAATGGGAGGTCTTCACTTCGGCCAGTCCAAGGAGATAAAGATTGACGGGATCAGGATCCGGGACCAGCTTCACTGACTGCTGAAGTTCTGGAATCGCCTCAGCGTATTTTCCTCGCCGAATAAAAACAAGTCCCAGCCCGCTGTGAGCCATCGAGAGAGTCTGATTCTTGGCGGCAGCAAATCTTTCATCGGTCAGCGCCTCGGGCTTTGTCATCGTCGGCACGATATCCAGCGCGCGTTTTGCATAGGTTTCCGCCTTCTCGAGCAACTGCTCCGGGTTTGTAGTGGTTCCATTGATGGCTCTGGGAATGGTCTGGGCAAGAATAGCCAGCGTCTGTACGTCATCAGGCTTGAGCTGGATTTCCTTGTCGCCAACATCAAAAGCCTTAGCAGACTGCCCCGTCTGGACATAGGCAACCGTAAGAACCGAATAAATGGGAGGACGATAGCGGCTTTCGGGATATTTCTGCAAGAACTCTTCACCCGCTGAAATCTTCTTCGTTACATCGGAGTTGGGCACCGCGTCAAACGCCCTGTAGGCGGCTTCCTCTTCCGCATTGACAGGAGGCGGAGCGGCGTCCAATGTGAGGCCCGTGGTATTGCCGCCGGACGTTCCCGATTGATCTTTGCTTCCCTGCTGTTGTGCAGGCTGGCTCTGATTGCTCTGCGTGCTTTGGCTCGCCGGGGCAGTTTGCGCAAATCCCGCGGATGATCCCAGCGCCAGCAGAACTCCTAACGCCCCTATCCCGATCCGTTTTTCCATAGCGCCCTCCATCACTTTTCTCCCCTCTTCCCTTGGCAGAAAGTTCTCGCCATCTCGTCAGAAATTCCTGCTACGGCCTTTCTCCTGATTTTAGACGATCCACCACACTTAAACCCTGCTGAGCCGCCTCGCGGGCGCGTTCCGGTCCGCCCGCCACTTCCAGGGCGGCTTGGAACTCCGCTTTCGCCTTGTCCACGTTTCCCTCATCGCCATAAATTCTGGCCAGATAAACATGGGACCACGTCAAGACCAGGGGGTCCTGCGTTGCCGCGTGATCTCCCGCCGTCAGACGGCCGAAGACCTCCTTGGCTTTGGGGCCATCATGCTCCAAAAGGGCCACCAATCCCAGACCGTACCACGCTCTGGGCTGATCCGGATATTTTGCCAGAACTTTCTTAAAGGACAGCTCCGCTGCTTGTGGATTTTTTTCAGCGATCCGGCGTTCCCCTTCGGTCAAAGCCGCGATGGCAGATTCATCATTTGGGAGTGTGGGAGGGGCCTGAAACTTCCTGCGAGCGACCGATTCACTCGCGGTGGCATCGGCAGTGGCAGCAGGCGCCTGGGCAAAATTGATTTGCGCAACGCGCTTCTCTTCCACGCCCTCGTCAATGGATCTGACCAAGTCCGGGAAATAGAGCTGCATGGAAGGTGCGGCCGCCTCGAATTTTGTCAGAGAATTAAAGAGCGGCCGAACCAGTACATATCCCGCGGAATCGTTCGTCTCCAGGATTGCTTCCTTTTCGCTGGGAGACAATCGCTTCAGCCTCAATTCCACCGCGCGAACCAGGCACTCCGCGAAATAGGAGGAAAAATCGTCTCGCAGATCGGGAGAAAGCTGCGGCGCGCGAGCGGCAAGGTCATAGAGAGGCCGCTTGACGGCAATGACATGCGGATACTGCAGGGGCAGCGGGTCGAGTAAAAAGTGCAGGAACGCATGGCGAACGACGTCCACAGGGAGCTGGTTCGCCCCGCTCAAAACCAGCGCATAGTGATCACCGAAATTACGCACGTTCGTCAGGCGCCCCACCAGGGGCTCAACGATGAGAGTAAACGTTCGCTGGCTCTCCGGTTCCAGCATCGCGCGCAAGTATCCGCTGGTGACGAACACCACCTGCGCGACTTCATCGTGCAATTGCGAAATCTCGCGATTGTAGACCGGCTGGACCTGCCGCCACAGCGCGCCGATATTTTGTTCTTTGTAATAGTTCGACAGGATTTCCCGAAAACCTTCGAGCGCAATCACGTCGGGAGGAAGTTCGTCCCTGCGAAGGACTGGATCGAAACTGGGTGCGGGCCCGCTCACCAGCCCGAACCAGATAAACCGGGAAAGCGTGGCTTCGGGATCATCGAGTTCGTGCTGCTTGTAGAAATTCCTCAAGGCATCCACAGCTGGTCCCTGCTGGTGCTCCAATCGTTCGCGCATTTCCGCGCGGTAGGGGCTCCAGTTCGAGGAGTTGACGTCGGATTCGAACCCGGCGGCCAGCAGCGCGCACATGGTGGTGAACATGGCCTCGCTGCCATCCACGCTAACGTTGGTGTCCGGCGCGCGCTGCGGAGCCGGACGCGGCAGGGGCTCTTGCGCTAGCGACGAAATGGCGATTGAGAGTACGGCGAGCAGGCCCAGGACAATCTTTAGCTTTGTTCTCAGCATGACTTCTGTTTTAGGTTTCACCAAGCCGTTTCAGGTGCGGCGTCCCCGGAGGTTGCGGCAAGGCGCCGGACCTCGGCGCGCTTCCCGTAATTTCGGCATGCGGAAACTTCTTCATCCGCCGCGCAGTTGCGGCATGGAGCCAATTTACAGGCGGCCCTCCTTGGAGTCAAGGAACAGACGGGGCTGGCCTGCCGCTCGAACCGGGCGCGCCTGGACCAACGCTTGCCCGCCCCGGACGCATCTGTTTAGAGTAAAGATGCGCAAACGTTATGGCAGGATGGATCGGGCCATGCCGAATCACCCTACGGGAGCTCTCTGTGTCGTCATTTTTCTTGCGGCGGCTCTTGCCTTGCCCGGCGCGACGGCCGCGCAGCTGGTTCGCGAGGACGCCACGCCTTCCTCCGTGCAGAGCGACGCCACTCTGCCCGCCCAAACGTCTTCGCCAAAGGGTAAAAAGCGTTTTTCGCAGGATTTCACGCTTAAGGGTGACTCGCACTGGACGGACACCAAGATTGACGTTCGTCCAGGCGAACAGGTCGTCGTGACCACCAGCGGCAGGATGCGCTACCTGGACGCCAAGACCGATAATGGCCCAGATGGCCTGCCGCGCAGCTTCAAGGATCTATTGAGGGTTCTCCCTTTCAATGGTTCAGGCCGCGGCACCTTGATCGGCAGGATCGGCGACGCGGACATCGCCCAGCCGTTCGTCCTCGGGGCGAGCCGCGACGTAGCAGCTCCTGTGGGCGGCCGGCTCGCACTGGGCATCAACCAGGCTAGTGATGACTCTGCCGACGGCTCGTATACAGTCCACGTGGAAATCTATGGGGCTGATCCATCCTCGGGGAATCCCGTCGAAACCATCGCCAAAAAAGTGAACTCCATTTCCGGAGTTGATGCTGCTCTCTTCGCCAAAATCCCCCGTCGCGTTTCGGACAAATCTGGCGATCCGGGCGACATGGTCAATTTCCTGATTCTTGGCTCAGAAGACGAAATGCAGAAAACCTTTACGGCAGCGGGGTGGGTAAAAGTGGACGCGGACGTCAAGGAAACACTGCTTCGTGGCGTTCTTGACAGCCTCTCGAAGGAGTCTTACCTGACCATGCCCATGAGCCAGCTCTATCTTTTCGGGCGGCCGCAAGACTACGGCTGGGCGCATGCCGAGCCGATCAGCGTAGTGCGCTCCCGCAATCATTTGCGCATCTGGAAGGCGACATTCATGGTGAACGGCCAGACACTCTGGATTGGCGCGGCCACTCACGATATCGGGTTCGAGCGAGATGAACGCAACAACGGAATCACCCACAAGATTGATCCCGACATTGATCTCGAACGAGATTACGTCGAAAAAACGCTTTCCAGCACCGGCCTGGTCGCCGAAATCGCGCACATTCTCCCGGAAAATCCCATGAAGGAAGCCCGAACGGCTACGGGTGGAAGCTTCCACTCTAACGGCGAAGTCCTGATCCTGAAGCTTGTGACTGGCGAACCTGGTTCTACTTCAGCCCAAACGGCGAACTGTGCTTCACCGAGACGTTCGCCCTGAACGCAAGGCTGTGGGTGCGCTCAGGATGGAGGGCTATCCAACGCGTCAAAAATTGCAATTTCCTGATCGCTCTGGAATTCCGGTTCGCTCTCCAGTAGCCGCACACAACGGTTCCAACGCAGGATCGCATCATCGTTTCCTGGCGGGCGAATCTGTTCCGCTGCGGCGAAACATTGCAGCGCGCGTTCCATCAGCGGCAAAAGCGTGTGCGCCGCGCGGCCCGTGCGCAATTGCGCCTTCAGTCTCCGCTCGTGCAGAATTCCCGTGTAGTATTCACGTTCATAGGGATCGGAGAGCCCCTGAAAAATCCTCTCCACCTCTCCATAGCGGTCGCTCGGCGAGCCGATAAATTGATCCGTGATCGCCAGCCCAAGCGTCCGCAGGCCCAGAATATGCTTCGGGTCGGCGGCAAGGATATCCCGGCAGATGGATTCCGCCTCCTCCGGTTCGTTCAGGTAGCGGTACAACTCGGCCTTGGCGATGGCTTCCGGAATGCCCGACTTCGAGATCGTTTTGAGCGTGAGATCCATGGCCCCTCCTTATCGCATTGCCGAATCTTCCTTACGATGGATCCTTTGGTGCTCCGCGGATTTTGCGGACCAGCCACACCAAAGGATCGTAATACTCGTCCACGACGCGCTCCTTCAGCGGAATGATGGCGTTGTCTGTGATGTGAATCTCTTCGGGGCACACTTCCGTGCAGCATTTCGTGATGTTGCACAATCCGATCCCCAGCTCTTCGCGCAGCAATTTTGTCCGCGAAACGCCATCCAGCGGGTGCATCTCGAGTCCTGCGACGCGCACAAAAAATCTCGGCCCGGCAAATTGTTCCTTCTTGTCGTGATCGCGCAAAACGTGGCAAACATTCTGGCAAAGGAAGCACTCGATGCACTTCCGGAACTCCTGTACGCGGTCTACATCCTTCTGACAAATCTTCCATTCCGTCCCCGGCCGCGGTTGAAAAGGCGGAATCTTCTTGTTCACTCGGTAGTTCCACGAAACGTCCGTCACCAGGTCCTTGATTACCGGAAACGTCTTGATCGGCGCGACTGTGATCGGCCTGTCCAGCGGCAGCGCATCCATACGTGTTTTGCACGTCAGCCGTGGCCTTCCGTTCACTTCCGCCGAGCACGATCCGCACTTCCCCGCTTTGCAATTCCACCGTACGGCTAAATCGGCGGCCTGATGTCCCTGGATGTAGTGCAGGGCATCGAGCACGACCATTCCCGGCGCGACGGGCACGCGGTATTCCACCGCTTTCCCGCCTTCCGGGCCTCCTCGCAACACATGCATCGTCGCCTCTGCCATTCAAGCCTCCGCTACTTCTCTTCCGCCAGCACCTGTTTCAATTGTGCTGGCATCTCCGCCACGGACTCCTGGCTCAGCGTCAATCCGGCTTCTCCCCGCCGCGTGACATTGTGTTTCTTCCCCCACTCTGCACTCGATTCCGGAAAATCGATCCGGCTGTGCGCTCCGCGGCTTTCTTCGCGCGCCAGAGCGCTTCGCGCCACGGCCTCGGAAACCATCAGCATGGATTTCAGCTCCAGGCACAGATGCCATCCCGGATTGAACATTCGCGATCCTTCCACGCTTGCGTTCATTCCGCGCTTCTTCAGATCTTCGAGTTCCACCAACGCGCGCTTCATATCCTCCCGCGTGCGGAAAATTCCCACAAGATTCTGCATCGTCTCCTGAAGGTCGCGATGGATGGCATACGGATTTTCTCCGCCCCTCTGTTCGAACGGCGTGAGCGCCTCCTTCTCCGCGGCTTGAATCTGCGCATCTTCCACTTTCACGGCCGCCGTCTTTTTCGCGTGCTCCGCCGCCGCCAGTCCCGCCCTTCTTCCAAAAACCAGCAAGTCCGAAAGCGAATTTCCTCCCAGCCGGTTTGCCCCGTGCAACCCTGCGGCCGCTTCTCCAGCCGCGAATAATCCCGGCACGCTCGTCTGCGCCGTTTCCGCGTCCACTCGAATTCCGCCCATCATGTAGTGGCAAGTCGGACCGACCTCCATCGGCCCCCTCGTGATGTCCACGTCCGCAAGTTCCTTGAATTGGTGGTACATGCTCGGAAGCTTCTTGATGATGTACTCCGCCGGCTTGTGCGAAATGTCCAGGTACGCTCCGCCGTGTTCCGTCCCGCGCCCTTCCTTCACCTCCGTGTAAATCGAGCGCGCCACAACGTCGCGCGTCGAAAGCTCCATGCGCTTCGGATCGTATTTCTCCATGAAGCGCTCCATCTTTTTGTTCAGCAGAATTCCGCCCTCGCCCCGCACCGCTTCCGTCACCAGAATTCCCTGTACTCCCGGCGGCCACACCATCCCCGTCGGATGAAATTGCACAAATTCCATGTCAATCAAATCCGCGCCCGCCTCATAAGCGAGCGCCATCCCGTCGCCGGTGTATTCCCACGAATTCGAGGTCACGCGATACGCTTTCCCGATCCCGCCGGTCGCAATCACCACCGATTTGGCCTTGAAGATGACGAATCGCCCCTGCTCGCGCCAGTAGGCAATCGCGCCCACGCAACGCTCTCCATCCTTCAAGAGCCGCACGACCGTGCATTCCATGTACACGTCGAAGCCCAGGCTCACGCCACGGTCTTGCAGCGTTCGAATCAACTCCAATCCCGTTCGGTCTCCCACATGACACAATCTCCGGTAAGTGTGCCCGCCAAACGCGCGCTGCAAAATCTTCCCATCATCCGTGCGGTCGAACAGCGCGCCCCATTGTTCCAGTTCCCTGACGCGCTCCGGCGCTTCCTGGGCGTGTAGTTGCGCCATCCGCCAGTTGTTCAACAATTTCCCGCCGCGCATCGTGTCGCGGAAATGCGTCTTCCAATTGTCCGCGCTGTCCACGTTCGCCATCGCGGCAGCGATGCCGCCTTCCGCCATCACCGTGTGCGCCTTCCCTAGCAACGACTTGCACACCACGCCCACACTCGTTCCCTGCGCCAGCGCCTCGATCGCCGCGCGCAAGCCCGCTCCGCCTGCGCCGATCACCAAAACGTCATGCTCACGCGTTTCGAACCGGTCGCTCAAAAGAGCCTCACGTCGCGGATCGCCCCGCTCGCCACCAGCCGGACATAAAAATCAGTGAGTCCCACAAAAATCAGGCTTGCCCACGCAAGAAGCATGTGCCGTTCATTCAGCGCGGTAATCCATCGCCACGCCGTGTAGCGCGGCTTACCGAAACTCGCGCACGAAAAACAATCCAGCTTCCCTCCCGCCAGGTGCCGCAACGAGTGGCAAGAAAGCGTGTACGTCGTGAGCAGCACCACGTTCACCAGCATCACCACCGTTCCCACGCCGGCTCCCAGTGTCCCGTCAAAGAAAAACGCACGAACCGCGTCTCTCCACAGAAAAATCAGGAACAGCACGGACAGATACAGAAAATACCGGTGCGCATTTTGCAGAATGAACGGAAACTTCGTCTCGCCGCGGTAGGAATGCCTCGGCTCGCCCACCGCGCACGCCGGCGGATCGAGAAAAAACGCCCGGTAATACGCCTTGCGGTAGTAGTAGCAGGTTGCCCGGAATCCCAGCGGCCCGCCCAGAATCAGGATCGCCGGAGACCACGGCCACCAGTGATGGTGCGGATCAATCAGCGGGGAATAAAATGGCGAAAGGTAGGGTCCCCACTCGACAAATGTTCCTTCAAACGCTCTCCACGTCGCATAAAGCCCGAACCCACCCAGCAAAATAATGATGGGAATAATTTCCACCCACCAGGAATCCCGCCGTGCCGTGCTGCCCAATCCACTCACACTCGTCAACGGAGCCTGAGCCTCTGCCATTGCATCACCTCGGCGACGCCTAGCGTATTCAAAAAATCTTATCTTGGGAACAATTTTTCCGAAGGAATGATAGGGACGAATCAGGCCCGAGTTGCGCCCATATCGCCAACTTCCCCATTGTGGTCCCTCCTGCTGCTTTGAGGCGTGACGCCATGCGCTGGAGACTGTTCTAACAACGCCGCTTTTCCGCCGGAAAGCAGCGCCCATTGTCTCTGCGCCTCCTTTCAGCTCGCTGACAAATCAGCTGGAACCGCGAAGGCGCGTGAGCCAAACGCCGCCTGCCCGCGATGGGCCGTTCGCGCTGCTTGCCCCAAAGGGCCTTGACAATCCGATTGCACTGGAGTATGACTATAGTCATTTATGACCGCAGTCATGTTAAGACGCGCGCGAAAGAAAGCCGCAACTCGCGCTCAGATACTCACCACCGCCGTCGAACTCTTCTCCCGCCATGGCCTGGAGGCCGTGACTGTTGACCAGATCTCGGAAGCGGCCGATGTCGGCAAAGGCACAATCTACAACTACTTCAAAACCAAGGAAGACGTGGTGGTTGCCTTCATGGCCGACATCGAGTTGCGGGTTCAAAAGAAACTTGGCCGTTTAGCGGCAAGCGAGGGTCCACTGGATTTGATTCTGGTTCGATTCATTGAATTCCAGTTTCGGCTGAAAAAGCAGTACTACCAATTCGTGCGGGTTTTCATGGGGCAGATGTTCATGCACACGGAACATTTTCTGCCTTACATGATCGAGATGCAAAAGGTGATTGACCCGCAAATGGAGACACTGTTCCTCCGGTTGCGAAAACGAGGCTTGGTGCGGGCGGACCTTGATCTCCCGCAACTCACGATGGCTTTTAAAACCATGCAATTGGGATTGACCGCACTTTGGGCGGTTGAAGGACCACCCTTCCGTCAAACCGCTAAAACTCTGCGCCACGAGATGAAGTTTCTCTGTGAAGGGATAGGGAGGAGATCATGCTGAAAACTGTTTTGACATTTTTCGCTTTAGGCGCTTGCTCAGCCCCGCTGGCCGCGCAAACCCCGTCCGATGCGCGTAACCCCTTGCTTCGCCACTATCGCACTGGCGAAACCCTGGTTTACCGTATTAAAGGTGTCAATGAGAACTGGCATTACGAAATTCAAGCAGACGGAATCGTGAAAGAGGATTCGGCGGGAGCGTACTTCGAGGAATACCGCTGGTCAAACATGCTCTCGGATAATCAACCCGACGTCCTTTCGCCTGCGAGTGCGGAGTTCCGCCAGCGGATCTCACTCGACCCCAATTTCATTCTCAAGCCGCCCAACTTGGCGCAGGTAGATCCAAAGCTCATAGGGCCCGTTACAGATCTGATGACCTTCTATGTCGACCTGTGGTTGGCGGTGAAGACCGGACAGTTGGTTCACGCCGGTGATCACCTTTACGTCAAGAATGGCACGCCGAGTTCTTGGGCCGACGGTGCCCATGTGCTTAAAGGGGAAAGTGCCGTGGACTTCGATATAACTCTGAAGGCGTTGGACCATGCGGATAACTCGGCTACCCTTGCGGTCCGCCACGTTCCGCCGGAAAAATCCCAAATCCGGATGCCCGCCGCATGGATGGAAAAGCCTGTGGCCGAAACACCGAATAACTGGGTGATGGTCTCGAAGACGCCCGACGGCAAGTACATAGCCGGCGTGGGCGAAGAGACATTCGACGTCGAAATGAAAGTCCGTCTGTCCGATGGTAGAATTCTAACCGGCAGTATGAACAATCTGGTGAAGACCGTCATGCGCCAATGCGAGGACCAGGCCCTGACAAAATGTAGCGATCCGATGCCACATCCAATCAGCAGACAGGTTGAGATCTCGCTGCAACGCTGACCTCTGGGAGCATCATACCGATGGGCTTTTCACGAATAGGATGGCCCCGGAGTCTTTAATTACAGTTTGCCTCTGAACCGGCCGTTTGATATCAACAGCTGGAAGGGCTGATTTTCGCTGATTGCAGACAAGTCGCAGGCAACTTGGAAACTGAGCCACCACTTACGCCAGGGGGCTTTCCGCTTGCGTTCGCGCCTTCGCACCGCCATCGCGGCAGCCGCGCCTTGCCTCGACTCTTGCCACAGCGCGATGTACGGCTTCAACTCCTGCATCATCTTCGCAAACTGCCCAACGCCCAGCGACTGTGCTCCGTCGCTGATCGCCTTCTCGCGAAGATTGTCGAACACACTGGGACTGTCTACGGGGCGGTCGCCGAGGACGCTGGACTCGGCAGTGGTTTGGGTTTGGCTCCTGCAATCAAGAGCCACAACATGAACACGACTTCCACGGCCTGCAAGGGATCCATCCATCGCGAAACGCCCGCGCTACACTGCGGGACGACCAATGCTGTGAAGCTGTTAGCCAAATAAGCAAACGTGCCAAGCATCAGCAACACCCCCAAGAATCGCGGAATAAAGCGTGACCGGTAGACCAGTAAGCCCAGCGGGAACAGCCAAAGCCCCCAAAATATTCCGGCGACATCAAATCCGCCACCACGCAAACTGAGGAATAGCCTGGCCAGCGCATCGCGTTGAGGCCTGTCAATCACCGAAAGGAAATTGGCTCCCTGTGCTAGGGCAAGGGCAGCGACTGAGTTCACTTCATTCAGAAACGCGATCGGTATCGCGACTAGAATCAGTGTCAACATAATTAAGGCATGCCGTTGGTTGACGCCTTTGAGCAGTTCGTACAAGGCTAGAGCCACAAAAATAAACATGGCCTGACCGGCGAGTTCGGCCGCGATGCCCAGACGAAAGAGCGTTTCGTGAGCAGCAATGCTGTTGGCCGTGGCTGTCGCGTTCCCGTGCACGAACAACTTGCTGGGAACATACACCAGGGCGAAGAAGCCCGGGATCGATGCGGCCACATACAGCAAACCTGCAAATCTGCCAGGATTCTTGGTGAAACTCATGTGCTCCTCCCCGCGGGAGACTAGCATGAGCTACAGCCGAAGTTCTGACAATTCGTAGCTTCTTCTCCTCGAGGACAGTTTCTGATTGAGTTTCTCCCGCCTTGTCCTGCCGGCACCGGGGACGATCTGTGGAAATGGCGTCGTAAGAGAGTTTTTAGATCAGATCAAGGGGCAACCGGAAAACGCGCCCGCTTCAACGAAGAGACCTGATACTCTCGTCTCTAAGCAGATACCGCCGCTGCTGGCCTCCTCGACTCTTGCCACAGCGCGATGTACGGCTTCAACTCCTGCATCATCTTCGCAAACTGCCCAACGTCCAGCGACTGTGCTCCGTCGCTGATCGCCTTCTCCGGCGCCGGATGCACTTCCACAATCAACCCATCCGCCCCAATCGCCACTCCTGCCCGCGATAATGCCGGTACCAGGCTCCGCTTTCCCGTCGCGTGGCTCGGATCGAGTATCACCGGCAAGTGCGTCAATTGGTTCAGCACCGGAATCGCCGTAATGTCGCAGGTATTCCTCGTTTCCGTCTCGAACGTTCGAATGCCGCGTTCGCACAGAATCACGTCCGGATTCCCGTGCGCCACGATATATTCCGCGCTCATCAGCAACTCCTTCACCGTGCTGCTCAATCCGCGTTTCAGCAAAATCGGCCGCCCGCATTTTCCCAGTGCCTTCAGCAGCATGAAGTTCTGCATGTTTCGCGCCCCAATCTGCAAAACGTCGGCATATTGCGCCACCATTTCCACGTCACGATCGCTCATCACTTCCGTCACGATCGCCAGTCCAGTCGCCTTCTTCGCTTTCTGCAGCAGCTTCAGGCCTTCCTCTTCCATGCCCTGAAAATCGTAAGGAGAAGTCCGCGGCTTGAACGCTCCTCCGCGCAGCAATTTCGCTCCCGCCTTGGCCACTCCTTCCGCCGCTCGCATGATCTGCTCTTCTGATTCCACCGAACACGGCCCGGCAATCGTCACGAAATCCTCGCCGCCAATTACCGTTCCATTCACGCGAATTCTCGTCTTCTCCTTGCGGAATTCCTTGCTCACGAACTTGTACGGAGCCGTAATCCGCACCACTTTTTCCACCTGCGGCATCGCTTCGATGGATTCCAGGCACGCGGTCACGTCACCCACTCCCACCACGCCGATCACCACGCGCTCCTCGCCTTCGATCGAGTGCACCTTGTATCCGAAGCGCTTCACTTGTTCCGTCACCTCGTCGATCTCTTGCCGCGTCGAACGCAGTTTCATGGATATGATCATTGTGGTTTCCTCGTTGCCGCTCGCCGTGAGCCTTCTCCCAAAATAAAAAAGGCCCACTCGCTGCGAGTGGGCCGAATCTCTCGTTTTGTTCCTCTACTTACAGAAGCGCCCCTCGCCACGGCTCATGGTACTCCGTAAATCGATACCAATAAAAATTGGGCGCAGATTTCACGTGCTTACTCTACAGGTTCCCGCTTCTCGAAACAACACTTTCTTCCTGGACGGGCTCCGCTAAGAAAGTCCCACCCGCCGCACCAAATCCTTGAATCGAGGGTCGCCGCGGATGGGATCAAAAAAAGGGTGCACTTTGAGGTACTGTAAAATGTTGGATTGCTCCTTGTAGGCTTGCTCGAGCCAGGCAAAGGCCTGCTCGTTATCGCCCAAACCTAAGTAGGCGTTCACGAACGCGCCAGCGGGAACGTAACTCGCCTTTTTGAGGTTTTTGAGCTCGGCGAGGAGCCGAAGCGCGTCATTGCGTCTACCGGCGTGCGCATAGGCCCGGATCAGAACGGCTGCGGCGCCAGGACTACGATGCGAAGCAGATACCACCTTCTCGAGCACAGGGATGGCTTCCTCGGGTTTATCGTCCGCGATGAGTGCAAATCCAAGATCCCAAAGCGCTTCTATGTCATCCGGTCGCACAGCCAGCACGGTGCGCAGCTCGTGTACGGCCTGGTCATATCGGTGGGCCTGAAAAAGAATCCATCCGATTTCCGTGCCGGAAACCGCGAGCGGGTCCAATTCCCTTCCGCGCTCGGCCCAGGCCAAGGCTTCATCCGTCCGCCCTTGACAGAGTAGCCATGAAGCAAGTCCGCCGTACGCATCAGCATCGTTGGGGTTCAATGCGAGGGCACGCTTGTATTCGGCCTCCGCGTCCCCCCAGTGCCACTGTTCCTGAAGCACGTCAGCCAGAAGTACATGCGCTTCCGCCAGGTTCGGATCCAGTTCCAGCGCCTTTTGTGCTGCGTGCACTTCCTTCGAGCGCATCTCTTCTGGAGGAGCGCCGATAAGAACCGTGCCTAGGTCGTCGTACGCGCTTGCCAGGCCCACGTAAGCTGGAGCGAACGTCGGATCTTTTTTTATGGCGTCCTCGAAATAAACCATGCTTTCCTCGATTTCTTCTTTGCTTTTGCTTTTGTCGAGGGCGAATCTGCCCTTAAGGTAGCTCTCGTACACTTCCGGCGCGACTGAACGCGTTGCAGAAAGCCTTTCGTGTTCCTCTCCGGTGACTGTCACCTCAACCTTTTCGGCGATAGACTGCGCCACATCGCTCTCGAGAGTCAGTACATCCTGCAAATCTCGGTCGTAAGTTTCGGACCAGAAGTGCTCGTCGGTCGCGCCGCGAATCAGCTGGGCTGTGACCCGAATCCGGTTCCCGTCGCGGAGCACGGATCCTTCCACGATGGCATCCACGTCCAGCATCTTTGAAATTTGTGGAACAGTTTGCTGCGGGTTCTTGAACCGCATTACCGACGTACGGGAAATTACACGCAAATCCTTGATTCCTGCGAGTCGCCCGATGAGGGCTTCGGTCATACCATCCGCTAGATACTCCTGCGAGGGGTCCCCCGACAGGTTCTTCAGCGGCAGCACCGCCAGCGACCGTATCTTTGGTGTAGTAGTGCTTTCGGGTCGAGGCCGTCTAACAAACAATGCGACCGCAATTACAGCCGCGATTCCGATTCCTGCCAGGCTAAGCAGGCGCCACCTTCTCACGCTCTCAGGTTTGCCCACCTCTTGTACCGAATCATCCGCCGCGCCCGTTTCTGACTCCTTCTCAATCACGTCCAAAGCGGCACGCCGGCTTTGCTGCCATGCGTCCAATTCGGAGCCGAGCGCATAGACCGATCCGCGCTTGTCATGCACGTGCCGGTGGACAGGCATCCCTTCGCGCTTCTCCCACCGTTGCACTGTGGTGACGTCGCGGCTCAGGTACGCCGCGATTTCCTTCCACGATTCCAGCCGGTCCTTGGCCTTTTCATCGGAAGGGTTTGCGTTTCGGAGTGGGCCACCCATTGCGTTTTGCCCGTTGGAGAGAGAAGTATTGCGTTAAGTAGCGCGATTCTAACACCTTTGGTCGTACAACGGTAATAGACCGCATTAGACCATGGCTCCCAATCCGTTTCTTGCCGCTTGAAAGGCCCGGGCAGCCTGACAGATTTTGCCTTGTATCCTGAAGCGCAGGCACCTGAATTCCATCCCCGACCTGGAGTCATCTGCGGGGGCCCTGATGTGTCTACGGATTGGGGGGTTCGGCGGCCGCCCAAGCTCAAGATTTGGAGGATGTTCATGAAAAGCAAAACTTTCATTTGGACAATCAGTGGCATCACTTTGCTGGCCCTGGCGGCGGGCATTTCCGCCTTGGCGCAAGATCAGCCCCTACCCGAGCACCGGAGCGGCATCCTCAGCGACGATACGGACGTAGTTGCAGGCGCAGGCCCGTGGGAAATGCGGGGCCACTGGTTTCTGGACCTCAATCATAGATCCAACAAGGCCGATTTCTCGGCATATCTGACCATGGAACTGTCCGACGCCGACGCTCCACAGGGGGCTAGCCGGAATGCTCACACCCATCACATCATCATGAGGGGTGCCATGGTCTAGACCGATCCAATCGACCTGACCGGCACGGTCAAATGCCTTACCTTCATGCCCCCGAATACCCCCCGTTTTGTCGTCATCGGTACTGCCAACTTCATTTCTGGCAACGGGAACGACGAGCCCTTTGAGAAGAATGGGACGGCCCTATCCATGCTGTATGTCTGCATCACAGGAGCGACTTACGATCAACCAGGTGTCGTCACGCCGGAGATCCGGTATTCGAATGTGACGATGGTGATGATGGGACCTGCCGCCGATAAACATTTCGGGTCGCAGCCCCTCCACGGCGCCGTTCGCTTTCTGGGCGATGACGACGATAGGGACGAACGCCACTGAGACGATCGCGATCCTGGCAAAGCATTTCGGGTGTCGCCACAAGTTCCAGTGGCCCTAGGTCGTGGGGCTGCACGAAAGCGCCGGTTTGATGTCAATCACCGGCGTGCCATCAATCGCTTCGATCGGGCCGATCCGCAACTTTCTACCGTCCATGCTGCGAATCCACACGCGATGCATTCCGACCGGGTTCGGCCGGTCGGGCGATCGCGTTGCAAAAACCCCTGTCAGCGGCCGTTTCCGATCGGAGCGCGGATGTACCTTAAGCACTTCTCGCCTCGCCTGATGCAGCCAAGTCAATACAATAATCTCGTCGCCTGCTTTCAACCCGTCGAGCGCCTCAGTCGCGAACGGTTTCACTTCCATCCACGCATCCGGCGCACCCTCCGAGCCCTGCTTGGGCGCCCCGCTGCGATTCTTCAGGCTGGACCGAATCACTCCAATCGCGCGAAGACGCGCAACTCTTCCGCTACTTCGCCCCTTCGCCACATCTCATTATGCTCCGGAATTCGACACCAATAAAATTAAGGCGAATATTGTGTGCGTCCACTGCGCGGGAAACAGGACTTTCGTAGACTCATTGACTCTCGTCCAAGTAGTCCGGCGTCCTGCTAGACGCAGGACCTTCGTCCGGGATTCCCGCGGAGCCGGCAAATTCGGATAGCTGATGCCACCCCGTGTCCCTTGCCGGGACTTGGCCGATCTTCCTAAAGAAGCGGCCATTGCCGGATAGGATTAAGGTTGGACGATGCCCTGTCGCACCGCGTATCGCACGAGGCTTGCCGTCTCGTGAATATCCAGTTTCTGCATTAATCTCGTCCTGTGAGACTCCGCAGTCTTCACGCTGATGCCAAGCAATGAGGCGACGTCCTTCGTCGATTTCCCTTCCGCAATCAATTGAAGCACCTGCCTTTCGCGGAGTGTCAATTGAGTCGCGGATTTCTCGGCTTTGGAGCGGCAGGTCTCCATTACGGCCCGAGAAACGCCCGGGCTCAAGTACACATGCCCCTGCGAAACCTGCTGGATTGCTTGCAACAAATCGCTGGCCGCCTGACTTTTAAGTACGTATCCCTTCACGCCCGCATCCAACGCCTCGGAAACGTATTGATCCTCATCGTGCTGCGTAAGCAAGATGGTCTTTACCTTGGGGAACGATCGAGTCAGTTCTCGCGCAGCATTGAGCCCGTTGAACCCCGGCATTGAGATATCCATTACGGCGACATCAGGCTGCAATCTTTCGACATCACGAATCGCTTCCTGCCCATCCGAGGCTTCCCCCGCCACTTGAAGTCCTTCGCGCTCAAGCAGCGCTTTCAGACCTTGACGGACGAGCGCGTGGTCATCTGCCAGCAGAACGCGAATTGGCATGGCCCTCCTCCACCGAAACCTGAATGAGTAGCTCGGTTCCTTTCCTGGGACCGGATTCAATCCGAAGTGTTCCGCCGATAGCGCTGACCCGCTCGTGCATTGCGATCATTCCTAGTCCCTTCCGTTTTGGAGCAGCCGAAACGCGGTCGGCTTCAAATCCCGCACCATCGTCCCGAACGGAACAGAAAACCACGGATTTCTCACTCCACGCTTCGATCCAGACATTGCGCGCGTTCGCATGTTTTACGGTATTGGTCAGAGCTTCTTGCACCACTCGATACAGCGCCGTCTCGGTACTACTTGGCAGCCGGTGGGAAACACTCGAACGTACATGGATTGCCAATTTCGCGCGTTTTGAAATTCCCTCAGCCAAAAATTGAATCGCGGGTATCCACCCCAGATCATCCAGGATCGTCGGCCGGAGTTCGTGGGAAAATCTCCTCAGTTGATTTTCGACTTCCTTCAGCAAATCCGTTATGTGCTTGGCCTGTTCTTGTTCGGGCTGGCCCAGTTTCAGGGTCAAATCCGCAAATGCAAGGTTTACGGCCACAAGCAATTGTCCGGCTTCGTCATGCACCGCATAAGCGATGCGCTTGATCTCTTCCTCAAGCGTCTCGTTCAGCCCTCTCAACGCCGTCACCGCGTCTTGAAATCCCCGGTGGGCCATCTCGTAGGGCGACAGGCACTCTGCAAGGAAATTGGAGCTTACCCGGAGTACTGTCCTCCGCCGTCTCTCGTCTCTTTCTACCCGCATCAACCCTTCCAGAGCTTTATGGTGGATACAGGCGAGCTCCATCAGGCTCTTCCGTCCAATTAGGGCTTTCCGCCCAAGCTCGTACGCTTGGCGCAATGTAGCCTCGTTGTCATGATTTACATACTTAGTTAACAATGTTTCGTATGCTGATTCAAAACTCGCCTTCTCCTTTCTCTTGCGCGGAGATGCCGGCTTCATAGTTTTATTCCCGCCAGCCTGCACACCAGAACAAGTGCATCATCATTTCCGCTGCCGTATTCCTCGAGAATTCTATCGGCGGCTCTCTGCGGATTCTCCCGCGTTGACAGACTTTCCACAAAGTTGCTTCGTATGCCATCCGTGGCAAAAAATAGCGTGTCTCCCGGTGCAATCGGAAGGACAGCCGCCTGCAATGCCGGCAATTGCGCGCCGACGACACCCGCACGGAGTAGCAGCACTTCCTTTGTGTTCCCCTTTTTGCCGTCGCTACGCAGCAACACGCCCTGCACATTTCCAATCCCGAGCCAGGTCATCATGCCATGAGCCGGATCAATGGAAGCCAGGCTTAAAACGACTCCTCGTGTGGTCCTGAGCTTCTCGTGGCAACGTTGGACTAGCGAGATGATCGGTTCATTGATATTCATTTTGAGAAACAGGGCCGCTGCACTCGCTGCATCCGCTGCTTCTTCCCCGTGCCCGATGCCATCGATCGCGGCAATCAAGACTCCCGCCTGGTTGCAGCGCAACAGGTGCTGATCTCCCGATTCCGTCTGGCCCGGGAGAGCACAGCTGGCAACTCCATACTCCACCAGAGGCCCTTTTATTGTCTCCACTTCTTCACCACCACAGTTGTTCCCTGCCCGGGTTGGGACGTGATGCTGAACTCGTCCATCAATCGGCGGACTCCCGGCAGGCCGAGGCCGAGACTTCCGGACGTGGAATAACCGTCTCTCAGGGCCTGCCCAATATCTGGTATTCCCGGCCCTTTATCTGAAGCGACGACTTGGATCCCTACCCGGCTTGCGACCTGCGTTCTTCCTAGGACTATCTTGCCCTTTCGAGCGTACGACAAGATGTTTCTGGCGAGTTCGGAGATTGCTGTGGCAATGAGGGTGGCGTCACCCGAAGAAAATCCCAGTTCTATCGCCATCGTCCGACCCTTCTGGCGGGCCGGCACGATATCCTGGTCGGAGCTGATGGCCACCTCGACTTCTTCTGCCGGCACAGTGGCTCACCTTCAGTCCGTGGTCTTGAATTTCTCGTTCAAGTATGCGAGCCCTTCCTCGAGGTCCAAGGCTGTAGCCACTCCTTCCAGCGTTAAACCGAGCTGCACCATTGCAAAGGCAACTTCCGGCTGTATGCCCACAATAACCGTCTCCGCGCCGCGCAGACGGATAATGTGAGCGATCTCTCGAAGCGTTCGCGATGCGAAAGAGTCCATCACGTCCATCGCGGTTACATCCACGATGACCCCTCGCGAGCGGAATCGAACGACTTGCTGGGTCAAGCCGATGCGCAAATGATTCAGATCCGCGTCCGAGAGAGCCGCCTGAAAAGTGGCGATCAGAAACTCTCCTTGCTTAAGAATAGGGACTTCCACGGTTGGTTTCTCGCTTCGGTTCAGCGGGGCTCCGCCGACGGCACCACTTTATATCCAAGCAGCCTTTCGGCTTGCTCGATGCCGCCCTGCAGGTCTCCAACAGTATTCATTTTGCCGAGGTCCACCCCGATGGTGACCAACGTTTGGGCGATTTCTGGAGATAGTCCGGTGACTATGACCGTCGCGCCGAGAAGCCGCGATGCCTCGACGGTTTGCACCAGGTGGTTTGCAACCGTGGCGTCCATCGCCGCCACACCCGTGATGTCAATCACCACGACCTTGGCGCGGTTTGTCCGGATTCCGCGCAACAGCTGTTCCGTCAATTGCCGGGCTCGTTGCGGATCAATCACGCCGATGATCGGCAGAATCAGCAGCCGTTCGCGTACCTGCAACACCGGTGTCGAGAGCTCACGGATTGCTTCCTGCTGCTGGCGAATCACGCGCTCGCGCTCCTGCACAAAGCTGATTGCCACCGTGTTGGCGATGCGGTTTGCGGCCGGTTCGTACGCGTCGAGAATTCGATTGAGTTTCTTGAAATCGGTTTGGTATTTCGCGAACAGCGACCGCGCCAGCACGTCGCGGAGTAGCAGAACAATGCCGACGACTTCGTGGGTTTCGACCCCTCGCGGAATGATGCGTTCCGAAAGATTTCGCGCGTAAGCCTGCAGAGCTTCAAACGTTTCGGTCTCAAGTGCTTCCACGTAGCTGTCGTAAACCGAGGTCGCTTCCGCGAAAATTTCTTCTTTGGTCATGGCGGTAAGCAATCGCGTCTCGGCGATTCGGCTCACCCACTCTTCACGCAGTTGGGTCCGGTTCTGCCGAAGGTGCGCTACCAGTTCCCGGAGAAGCTCTGAGGAGGCCTCCGTTCCCGCCAGATTTTCCCCTTGATTATTCCGAGTTCCCGCGACTTGCGAACCGCTATCCCTTTTGGCCATCATGTGTCACTCCTCGCGCTGCATGGGCCCCAATTTCCGTTTTCAAGTGCCTGGTCGCCCGCGGATTCGATGTCGAATACCATACCCATACCCTCCCCCCACTTTCAAACAAGGAAATCCCTGCATCCGGCCTAAGGTAAATACCTGACTGGCCTGCGCTTTCCTGTCTCTGCTCGCAACGCCTCATTCTCACTCTCGCAGTTGGCTGCTTTCTTTTGGCTGCCGCGTACTCAGGGAATCACCCTCACGGACAATGCGGCCCTCACCTGCTTGCCGGGCCTCACATCCGGTGAAAGGATGTTCATTCCAGCGAGGAGCCTTTTCATTCTTGCTGGCAGGAGGAGCAATGCGATTACAAGAATCGCAGGTCAATTCGGGTCCTCAGCTTGGCCGTACCAAGACTGCCAGCCTGGCGCAAACGTCCAGGCGCAGAATTCTTAGCATTGATCGTAACAATGGCACCCCAGAGACAGGTCTCACGGAAAATCTCTCCTCCGCTTTGCGGGCCGCGGATACGGAGTTTAGCGACATTTTGCACGAGGTGGACGAGATTTCTAATCTTCTAAGATCTGGCGACCCCGACCCGCAAACGATGAGGGTTGCCGCCCATCCGGCAGTTTGGTGCGCCGTCAAACAGGCCCTTCTGGATAGAGAATTGCGGTATCTCGCGCTCACTGACGATCTGACCTGTCTGTACAACCGCCGCGGTTTTTTTGCTGCAGCGGCTCAACAGCTCAAATTCGCACAACGAAATGCCCAAGGGTTGCTTTTGTTTTTCTGTGACGTGAACAATCTGAAGAAGATCAATGACACTTACGGCCATCAGGATGGGGATTTGGCCCTTATCCGCGTCGCGGACGCTTTGGAGCGATCGTTCCGCGCTTCCGATATACTTTCTCGCCTCGGCGGTGATGAGTTTGTTGTTTTGGCGCAAGAGGCCTCGAATCAAACTCATGAAGTACTTCTGCATCGCCTGGAAAAAAACCTCAAAAAGGTAAGTGCCGGTGAACAGCGTTACCCCTTGTCGCTATGCATCGGTGTGGCGCGCTTCGATCCCAAACGGGCAATTACGCTTGGAGAACTCATGGTGCAAGCAGACAAAGCAATGTATGAGAAGAAACAGGAGGCCCACAAAGCATGTGCGACAAATCAGTAGTTAACTTCGGCCGTCCCATTTCTTAGGGAGTGCTGGTCGTGGAGAAATTTGGGTCAAATGCGCTTGAATGGCAGAACTGAGAAGCGCGTCACGATGGCAATCCCAGTTTGCCTTGTAACCGCGGGAATGCGACACGTTGCTGAGCAAGTGATCACCGTGAATCTGAGCCCCCATGGGGCCCGCGTAAGAACCGCGCGCAGGTGGCGCCACGATGAGCACCCGCGGCTTTCGTCGAGGTCAGGGATGTTATTAGCGCACGCCAGGGTTGTTTACTGCGAGGCCCTTCCGGATGGCAATTTCTGTATTGGGCTGAGCCTCCAGTCGACTTTAGCGGAATTCGAGGAATATGCGAATGCTTGCTTGCAGTACTCTCGTGCGAACCTCCGATCCATCAGTCCCGGGGAGTGGCCAGAAGCAGATAGTTCTCCAATCTCGAAAAAGCCTGGGGCAGTCAGTACAAGAGCACCGCAAGACGATAGCGCGTAAATCCGCCTGCCGACGATGGCGCGCACGCTCCCACGCTCGCCGTGTGAAAGCGCCGCTGGGAAATCAGATTCTCCAGATCGCTGGGCAGCCGTGTGAGGTCTGCCGTTTCAAAATGTACGACCGCCCCCGCGAACAGCTGCGGTGTATCCTCCTTTGTCCTGCATTCCGCGCGCGCCTCGGCTGCGCCCAGTTTTACGCGGAGCCCCTTTGCCTCAATGAGTTTTCCAATACGATTTTCCTGTTCACGGAGCGACAGCTCCGCCACATCGGTTGAAAAATCCTGCGTAGCGTAGAACAACTCGCCGCTTTGCTGTACCGCGATTCCAATGGAAGTGAGCTGCGGACTCAAAATATTGGCCCGGTGCGGCGGAGAGTGCATCCACCCATTGTGCAATTCCTCAACCGCCGACGCTTCGCCGATATTTTCCGCGATCCGAATGAATCGCGCTCCAGCCTGTGCCGCGCGGACTTGCAATTCCTCCTCGCCCGGCAGCTGGTGCGAAAGTAAACTCTGCCCGGCCATGAGTGCCGTGTGCCGTTTGGCGGCCTCCGCGAGCGTTGCATCCCACTTCAATGCGCGCAATCCTCGTTCGGCTCGTTCGCGGTTCACGGCTTCGAAGAGAATTTTTTCGTCGCCGGCCGGCTGTTGCGAAGCGGCGGCGTTGAGTGGAATGGAAGGAAGGAAAGTTGCCATCAAGAAGACGATGAATAAGACGCGGAATTCTGGATGGAAGAATATCTCCATTGCGCAAGGATAAACCCCAATCAAGGCGGAGCGTTCTGCGCTCCGGCGAGACAGCTTTACTCTTTCGGCTCCAGCTCCAGCACGATCACGCGGTCAATTTCTTCCGGTTGGGCGGCGGGTAACTTCAGCTGCAAACTCTCGGCGTCCGTGTGAAAGGCCACGGCGTTGCCGTCGCGAAGCAAATGTGCTGATTTGATTTTGCGGGGGGGCAAGGAAATCGCCAAAACCGGATCGTTCCAATCGAGGACGTGGACGTAGATTTTGTCCCCGCGCTGCGTGGTGACGCCCCACGGTCCCGGCGCAATCGGGCCCCCGCGCGTTCCGTAAATGGATTCACCGTACTCGTCCATCCATGCGCCCATCGCATGCAGGCGCGTGACGAATTCCGGTTGAATTTCTCCGTTCGGCATGGGACCGACGTTCAGCAAGAGATTTGCATTGTTTCCGGCGGCGCGCACCAGCAAATTGATGAGCTGTGGCACGCTCTTGTAGTCGTCATCGGTGATGTTGAAGCCCCACGCATCGTTGATCGTTTCCGCGGTTTCGAGCGGCAGCGCGCTTACAGTCTGATCCTGGTTGAAACCGGAAGTATGCCCCCCGGGCAAATCCTTTTCGAACATTTGAAAATCTTCGCCGGGAAATGGAGTCCGGTGATGATTCGATCCAATCATCGCCGCGGGCTGCAAACGGTGGATCAGCGCGTATGTTCTGCCGAGTTGCCAATCCGCGTCCGGCTTGTCCCACATGCCGTCAAACCAGACGCCGCCGATCTCTCCATAGTTCGTCAGCAATTCGGCGAGTTGCGCGTCCATGTAGTCGAGGTATTTGTTCCAGTCGCCGGAATTCGGCCTCTCATTGTTACCGGTCCCTCCGCGCGGATAAAAATCCGGGGAATGCCAATCGAGTTGTGAATAATAAACGAAGAATTTGATTCCCTGCTTGTGGCATTCCGCCGCGAGCATTCCGATGACGTCCTTGCCATAGGGAGTATCGTCCACGACGTTCCAGGTGTTTTGCCGGGTGTGAAACATCGCGAATCCATCGTGATGTTTCGAAGTGATGGTGATGTATTTCATCCCGGCGGCTTTGGCGAGCGCGACCCAAGCAGCGGGATCGAATTTTGTGGGATTGAAAAACGCCGGCAATTTCTCGTAATCGTGCAAAGAGATCGGGCGGGTTTGCATGATCCACTCGCCGTTGCCGAGCACGCTGTACACGCCAAAATGGATGAAGAGGCCGAACTTCGCGTCCTGGAACCACCGGCGCGCTTCGAGATTTTCCGCACTAGGCTTGTATCCGACCTGCGCGAAAGCGGGGAGCGCAAACGAAGAACAGAGAAAGATGAAAAGAACGATGAAAAGAATCGCGAGGGAATTGGCGGCGAGGCGCGGCCGGATTCTAGCCACGAACACGCACCGCGCTGAAGCTCAGCACGACATGGCCGCCCGCTTTGGCCACTCCGAAACTGTACATCGGGCGGAAGCGCGAGAAGAGCAGCATCTGGTCAAGCTGGCGGCGCAGTTCAGGACTGTTGGGTCCGGAAAGAATTTCGTATCCGGACATCTGGCCGTGCGCGTCCACCGTGACATCCACGAGCAGGCCATGAGGCAGAGAGAGTTCGGCGTCGTGCTGCTCGGGCGCCCAGGATTCCGGATAGTCGGAAAGCGCGAGCAATTCGGCGGGCTGCATCAAATTCAGGGGAACGTCATTGGGATCCGCGCGGACGACAATGCCAGGGAGAATCAACTGCAAAGCCAGAGTGAAAATAAGAACCGCGGAAAAGATTCCGCCGGTCGCCGGCAAAGTAATCGGACGGAAAACATTATCGAGAAGAATTTCGGCGCGGTCGCGCGCACGCTGCCAATGGCCGCGGAGGCCTTGCTTCTGCGCAGCTTGTGCCGCGGCAACCTTGATGCGGATCGCCAGATCGGCAGGAGGCACGATCTTCGGAGCGCTGGAAAGCAGAGCGCCAAGCTTGCGGTAGCGCTGCAATTCTTCGCGGCAATTCGCGCAGGACTCCAGATGGGCGCGCAATTCCACGCGATCGGCGGATGCGGCCGCGTTCGTTGCCGCAGCGTCGAGATATCCAGCCAGCGCGTGTTGTACCGTGGAGCACTTCATCGAGGTTCCTCGAATTCATTTGCGGAATCCGCGGCGCCGGGTAATTCCACGCGAATTCTTGGCGTGACGTAAGCGAGAGCCTGAATATTCGGATTCAGATTTCTCAGCGAGAATTTCGGAGTTTCGACAGGCGCCTCGGCGCGGCGTTCCGCGCGGCGATCGCCGAGCAGCGGATCGAGCAAATCCTTCAGAGCGCGGCGACCGCGAAGAATGCGCGACTTCACCGTGCCGACGCTGCACTCGAGCACTTCAGCGACTTCTTCGTAGTTCAGACCTTCCAGGTCGCGAAGGATCACGGCGCTGCGAAAGACTTCGGGGACCTGCTGCAAAGCGCTTTGCACGACGGCTTGCAATTCGCGTGCGGCGAGCTGGTCGAAGGGAGAAGCGCTGCTGTCTTCAATCTCCAGTGTGGCTTGGCCTTCTTTGGGTTCGGCGTCCATGGAAATGTTTTTCTGGAGGTGCCGCCGGAACCAGCGCCTGTGATTGAGGGCTTCGCGAATGGCGATGCGGTACAACCAGGTCTTCAGCGAACTGCCCCGGCGAAAACTACGAATCCCTTTGAAGGCCTTGAGGAAGACTTCCTGCGTGGCATCGGCCGCGTCGGAAGTGTCTCCCAGCATGCCGAGGACGAGATTGAACACCGGCCCGTGATAGTGAGTCACCAGCCAGTCGAATGCGGCTTCCGAACCGCCCTGCAGTTCGGTCACGAGCACCGACTCGTCACTCCCCCACGGGAGGGCTCTCACCCAATCGGACACTGCCGGCCTTTCCGGCCCGCTTCCCTGCTTGCTCCTCTCCAGGAGGGACGAATCATGCGCCCCGCGAGGAACAGCCTGGGCCCTTTGGCACTTTTCGGGAGGCGCGGAAGCGGCGCAACCCGAGGTCCGCTGTCATTTCTATTGGACACCGAGGAAAGCGAACCGGTTCCCCGGATAAGGCCAATTCTTGCACCAAGAAGCGAGGGGTGCAATGGCCTTCGAGGGTTAGTACGGAACGGGTTGGGAGGCTTGCAGGGCAATCTGAAGAGGGACCTTTCGTTATGGTCTGTCCGCTCAAGATGGGGATGCGGTGAAGAGGTTTGGTTAACCATAAGGCCCTCCCCGCGCCCCATTTTCTGTAAGTGTTGATTCCAAAGGGGATTAAAAAGGGCGATTTTGGAAGTGTTGATTCTAGAGGTGCTTAGAGTCATTGATTTTGCAAGTGTTGATTCCAGTGAGCTTAGGGGTTGAGATCCTTCGACTCGCGTTGCTCGCTCAGGATTCGCATTCTTCATCGAATGCTTAGTGTTCGTTCTAAAGGAGTTAGCGGGTGTGGGTTGAGGAGCGGAGGGCCGGGATAGCCCTGAGATGATGGCGCGCGATTTGGCTTCAGCGACCATGGCGCATGATAGCAAATCTTAACCGATTTGTCAATTCCTTCTACGGTATCCACAGGGCAAATCAGGCACCCACTGTCTCGGAATGGCTGCTCTGGGCAGGCGCGGGAATGGGGCGGTAAAGAAGGAAAAAGACGCCCGCCACGGTCGGCGGGCTCCACAAAGGCAAGCAGAGAGAGCCGGGCTGAAGCTCGGCCGCTACAAGAACAAAACGACAACGAGGGTCAGTTGATGCCGTGGATGCGGAGAGAGACGAGATGGTCAATCGAAAGATCTTTCATGCCGCGGGTGCGGAGACCGGCGATGTATTCCGGCGTAACGCCGTGAATACGCATAGCCACAAGCTGATCGGGATCGGGATGGGCGTAGCCGAGGCCCTGAAGCT
>Ga0335076_10000446_pt1 | contig 37916 bp, 39 predicted proteins | sample Lox_Sample_25_FD_206717 | JGI IMG/M metagenome (GOLD analysis project Ga0335076, IMG submission 206717) | Soil microbial communities from Loxahatchee National Wildlife Refuge, Florida, United States - Lox_Sample_2.5 | ecosystem: Environmental > Terrestrial > Soil > Wetlands | place: USA...
ACGAAGGCCTGGACGTCACGAGGAGGCACGACGATCCCCCCACCGCTGCGCTCGATGACGCGGGCCGCGAGGTTGTCCTCCGGCAGCGCCGCAAGCAGCGGCCGGCCGGCGCAGAGGTACGTCAGCACCTTCGAGGGCACGGAGAACGAGCCCGCCTCCGGCTCGAGCACGGCGACCAGGACATCGGCTGACGCGAGAACCTCCGGCAGGCGCTCGTACGGCTGGTACGGCAGCAGCCGGAGCGCATCGTCCGGCGTTGCATGCTCGGCGAGCCAGGCGGCGCCCGGCCCCTCGGAGACGACGAGCACGAGCGCGTCTCGGCGGCTCGCCCAGCGCGCGAGCTCGAGCAGCAGGCTCGGATCGTGCTTGAAGCCGAGCGTGCCGGAGTAGAGGAAGACGGTCTTGCCCTCCAGGCCGTGCTCGGTCGCCCACGCGTTCTCGCGGGGCAGGTCGGGGAGCTCGTCGAGCGGCGCCCAGTTCTCGATCACCGCCACCCGTGCCTCGTCGACTCCCCAGCGCCGCAGCAGCGGCAGGAAGTCCTCGGCGATGACGACGACGCCGTCGCTCCGCCGCAGAAGGCGCCGCTCGAGGGGCGCGACCGCCTGCTCGGCCGCGGCGCCGAGGACTCCCGAGCGGTGCCCGAGCACGCGACGCGCGGCTGCGCTGATCACGTCCTGCTGCCAGAAGACGAAGCCGGCCCCGAGCCCCCGAACCGCGGTCTGTACCCGCGCCTGCACGAGCAGCGGCGCATTCGAGAGGACGACGTCGGGCCGGAACTCCGCGATCCGGGCGGTCAGCTCGGCGCCGATGCGGCGTTCGTGGACGATCCGCCGGCGGACGTCGTACTTCGCGAACTCGCCGCCGAGGTCGACGCGGTCGAACTCGAGGCTCGGCGGGTCGCCGGGCTCGCGCTCGACTCTCCCCTTGCCGGAGACGAACGAGGCGAGCTGGAGGTGGAGCACGTCATGCCCGCGCCCGGCGAGAGAACGGGCCAGCTGGGCCGGAAAAGCATGACCTGCGTAGTCGTGGACGACGACGCGCATCGCAGCGCCGGAGCGCGGGCTCACACGTAGTGCTCTTCGGTCTGGCGGCGCTCGCGATCGTGGTCGACCATCATCCGAACGAGCTCCGGGAAGCGGACGCTCGGCTCCCAGCTCAGCTCCTCCTTCGCCTTCGACGCGTCGCCGAGCAGCAGATCGACCTCCGCGGGCCGGAAGTAGCGCTCGTCGATCTTCACGTAGTCGTTCCAGTCGAGCCCGGCATAGCCGAACGCTTCGTCCAGGAACTCCCGCACCGAGTGCGTCTCGCCGGTGGCGAGAACGTAGTCGTCGGGCTCGGCGGCCTGCAGCATCCGCCAGGCACCCTCCATGTAGTCGCGCGCGTAGCCCCAGTCGCGCTTCGCCTCGAGGTTGCCCAGCCACAGTTCGCTCTGCTCGCCGCGGAGGATCGCCCCGATGGCCCGCGTGATCTTGCGCGTGACGAAGGTCGGCCCGCGCCGCGGCGATTCGTGGTTGAAGAGGATTCCATTGACCGCGTACATCCCGTAGGCCTCGCGGTAGTTCCGCGTGATCCAGTAGCCGAAGACCTTCGAGACGCCGTACGGGCTGCGCGGATGGAACGGCGTGCTCTCCGACTGCGGCGACTCGTTCACCTGACCGAACATCTCGCTGGAGCCGGCCTCGTAAAAGCGGCAGGTGACGCCCTCCTCGCGGATGGCATCGAGCAGCCGCAGCGTGCCCATGCCGGTCGCGTCGGCGGTGTATTCCGGGATGTCGAAGCTCACCCGGACGTGGCTCTGCGCCCCGAGGTTGTAGACCTCGTCCGGACGGATCCGGCGCATGAGCTGGTTGAGCGAGGAGCCGTCGCTGAGATCGCCGAACACGAGCTCCAGCTCGCCGAAGATGTGGTCGATCCGAGCCGTGTTGAACGAGCTCGAGCGTCGGATCATCCCGTAGACCTCGTAGTCCTTCTCCAACAGGAGCTCCGCGAGGTAGGAGCCGTCCTGGCCCGTGATCCCGGTGATGAACGCCTTCCGTTTCGGCACGGCGCCTTACCGTATCGACCGCGGCGTCTACGCTTGCGAGCATGCGGGTCCTCGTCACCGGTGGAGGCGGCTTCCTCGGGACGCATCTCGTCGAGCGGCTGCAGGCGGAGGGGCTCGAGCCGTTCGTCGCCCGCCGCCGCGACTACGACCTGACGCGCGAGACCGACGCCGCACGCCTTTTCGACGACGCTCGGCCGGAGCTCGTCTTCCATCTCGCGGCGGAGGTCGGAGGGATCGGCGCGAACCGGGCGAGCCCCGGTCGCTACTGGTACGCGAACCTGCTGATGGGCGCGCTCGTCCTCGAGCAGGCCCGTCTCCACGCCACCGGCAAGGTCGTGCTCGCGGGCACCGTCTGCGCGTATCCCAAGCACACGCCCGTCCCGTTCCGTGAGGACGATCTCTGGAACGGGTATCCGGAGGAGACGAACGCCCCGTACGGCGTGGCGAAGAAGGCGCTCCTCGTCGGCGCGCAGGCGTACCGGGACCAGTACGGCACGAACGCGATCTTTCTCCTCCCGGCGAACCTCTACGGCCCGGGCGACAACTTCCACGAGACGAACGCGCACGTCATCGCGGACCTGATCCGGAAGATGCACGAGTCGCGCGACGAGGTCGTGCTCTGGGGAGACGGGACGCCGACGCGGGAGTTCCTCTACGTCGAGGACTGCGTCGACGGCCTGCTGCTCGCGGCGGAGCGCTACGACGGACGCGAACCGGTCAATCTCGGCGCGGGCAGGGAGATCTCGATCCGTGAGCTCGCCGAGCTCGTCGGCGAGCTGAGCGGCTTCGACGGTGAGATCCGCTGGGACACGTCGATGCCGAACGGACAGCCGCGCCGCAGCCTCGACGCGACGCGCGCGCGGGAGCTGTTCGGATTCGAGGCGAAGACGCCGCTCCGCGAGGGGCTCGAGCGGACAATCGCCTGGTATCGCGCGGCCGTTCCCGCCTAGCGTCTAGGACCCGAGCCGCTCGAGGCACTCCCGCAGCCCCTCCCGCCAGTGCGGCAGGCGCGGCGCGTCCCGACGTTCGCTCCGCAGCACCGAGTTCGCGGGCCGTGGTGCCTCTCGGCCGAGCTCGGCGGCGGTGATCCGTCGCACGCGGCATTCGAGCCCCGCCTCCTCGAAGATCGCCTCGGCGAACTCCGCCCACGTGCAGTCGCCGCCGGCCGTGAGATGCCAGAGCCCCGCCGGCAGCTCGATCAGCTCGCGAACGCCTGCGGCGAGGTGCCCGACGTACGTCGGCGAGCCACGCTGGTCGTCGACGACCGCGACCTCGTCGCGCTCTGCGCCGAGGCGGAGCATGGTGCGGACGAAGTTCTTGCTCGTCCAGCCGAAGAGCCACGAAGTCCGCACGATCCATGCGGCGTCCCCCGCGACAGCCTCCGCCTGCAGCTTCGTTCGTCCGTACACCGACAGCGGGTTCGGCGCGTCCGACTCGACGTACGGCTCGTGCTTGCTTCCGTCGAAGACGTAGTCGGTCGAGAAGACGACGAGCGGAGCGCCGAGCTCCGCCGCGTGCTGCGTCCCGCCGACGTTGACGGCCGCCGCATCCTGGGGATCCGTCTCGGCCCCGTCGACGTCCGTCCACGCTGCGGCGTGCAGCACCAGGTCGACGTCCGGCAGCCCCTCCGGCGGCGGGAGCGCCACGTCCCACTCCGCGCGGGTCAGCGCGACGATGCCGGCGTCGGCGAACTCCTCGCAGAGAGCGGTCCCGAGCTGCCCGCCCGCGCCGGTGACGAGGACGCCGCGGCTCAGCTCCACGCGGTCTCGCGCACGGGCGCCCGCTCCCTGAGCGCCTGCCACCAGGTGCGGTTGGCGGCGTACCACTCGACCGTCGCGCGCATCCCGTCCTCGAAGCCGATGGCGGGCTCCCAGCCCAGCTCGCTGCGGAGCTTGGACGAATCGAGGAGGTAGCGGCGATCGTGGCCGGGCCGGTCCGGAACGATCGTCTTCAGCGAACCCGGCTTGCCCGTCAGCTCGAGCACCAGATCGGCGATCTCCTCGATCGAGCGCTCGACTCCGGAGCCGACGTTGTACGTCTCCCCTTCCCGGCCCGCATCGAGCACAAGGTCGATCGCCGTGCAGTGGTCGTCGACGTGCAGCCACTCGCGCCGGTTCTGCGTCGAGGCGTAGAGCGGCAGCTCGCGCTCGTCGAGCGCATTCGTGAGGAAGAGCGGGATCACCTTCTCCGGGAACTGCCGCGGCCCGTAGTTGTTCGCGCAGTTCGTGATCGTCACCGGCAGGCCGAACGTCTCGGAGTAGGCACGGACGGCCAGGTCGGCGCCGGCCTTCGAGGCGTTGTACGGCGTCCGCGGCCGGTACGGCGACTCCTCCGTGAACGCCTCGGCGGAGTCGAGGGGCAGGTCGCCGTAGACCTCGCAGGTCGAGATGTGATGGAACCGCTCGACGCCCTGGCGGCGCGCTGCCTCGAGCAGGGTCTGCGTGCCGAGCACGTTCGTGCGGAAGAAGCGGCCGGGATCGAGGACGGCGAGGCTGTTGTGCGACTCGGCCGCGAAGTTGACGACGACTTCGATCTTCTCCTCCGCCAGCACCCGCTCGGCAAGCTGCAGGTCGCCGATGTCGCCCTCGACCAGGCGGACGTCGAGCCCCTCGAGGTTGCGGCGGTCGCCGGCATACGTGAGCAGGTCGAACGCGACGACGTGGTCGTCGGGATGCTGCTCGACGCGCCGTCGCACATAGTTGGAGCCGATGAAGCCGGCTGCGCCCGTGACGAGCAGCCTCATGCGGCGTCCCGTGCGGAAAGGATCGGGTCTTCGGTGCTCCAGAGGCTCTTGACGCGCGGATCGTTCCACGGCACGCCGTGCTCGTCGGGGTCCGTCGAGTCGTACTCCTCGGTCACGAGATAGGTGAAGAGGGCGTCGGTCAGCGCCTCGTACCCGTGGGCATGGACGCCCGGCACGTAGATCGCGACCGGATTCTCGTCGCCGATGTCCTCCGAGAAGGTCTCGCCCGTCGTCCGGTCGAGCACCACCACCCGCACCATCCCGGAGAGACAGACGAACAGGTCGTCCTGTCCGCGCTCGTGATAGTGGAGGCCGCGTATGACGCCGCGCTGCGAGTACGACAGGTTGGCCTGGCGGATCGGCTTCGGCAGCGTGCTGGCACGCGCGAGCTCGCCGAACCAGCCACGCTCGTCGGCATGGCGCTCGAGCGGAAGGCGGCGCAGCCCCTCGATCACCGTGCGTGCCTCTCGCGGACGAAGTCGTTGACCGCGTAGTAGGACTCGATCGACTCGCCCGCGTCGCCCCAGAAGCCGTCGAGCACGTCGGCCTCCATCTCCCCCCGCTCCACGTACCAGTTGTTCAGGTCGGTGATCTCGAGCTCGCCGCGGCCCGACGGCTCGAGCGTGGGCAGGATCTCCCACACCTGCTCATCGTAGAAGTACGCGCCGGTCACGGCGTACCGGCTCGCCGGTTCCGCGGGCTTCTCGACGATGCGCACGATCCGCTCGCCGTTCAGCTCCGCCACCCCGAGGTGCTGCAGGTGCTCGAGCTCCTCGACCTCGGAGAGGACGACGCGGGCACCGCGCTCCTGCGCGGCGAACCGCTCCACGATCGGCCCGAGGGGCCGCTCGAACACGTTGTCGGCGAGCAGGACGCAACAGCGGTCGCCTGCGACGAACCGCTCGGCCAGCCCGAGTGCCTCCGCAATGCCGCCCGGCCGGTCCTGGTAGGCGTAGAAGAGTCGGTGTATGCCGTACTCCTGCCCGTTGCCGAGCAGGCGGAAGAACTCCCCGGCGTGCGTGCCGCCGGTGACGAGCATCAGCTCGTCCATCCCCGCGTCGACGAGCACTTCGACCGCGTACGTCACCATCGGACGGTCGTACAGCGGCAGCAGATGCTTGTTCGTGATGCGGGTCAAGGGAGCGAGCCGGCTCCCGGTGCCACCGGCGAGGATCACACCCTTCACCGGCGGGATGCTAATGCCCGACGGCTGATCCCGGCTCGCCACGCGCGCGGCCGGCGAACACGACGGGCAGGGCGAGCGCGAAGGCGAGGAACGCGTAGAAGTAATAGAACTGCATCGTGAGGTAGAAGAAGTTGGCGGCGATCGTCCCGACGAGTGCCGCCGTCATCCCGTAGGCGAGCGGGCGCACGTGCGACCCTTCCGCATCCCCGAGGCGGTCGAGCAGCCTTCCGAGGCGCCGCGCGGCGAGCAGCCGCACGAAGACGTAGCGGAGGAAGACGATCCAGAGGACGAGGCCGAGCAGGCCCGACTCGACGATGACCGCCACCCAATAGGAGTGCGCGCCGAAGTTCGACTTCCCGGTCACGAACTCGTAGTAGACGGAGAAGTTGTTGTTGCCGAGGCCGAGCAACGGGTGCATATGGAGCACCTGGCCGATGAACGAATAGACGGCGAAGTGCGCGTTCGCCGAGCTGCCCTGCGTCGAGACCCGCTCGCGCAACAGCACCGAGAAGAAGTGGCGGTGCGTGTAGAGCACGCCGAGCACGACGACCGCGAGCGCACCGAGCGGGACGAGGAACTGCCGCGTCCGGAAGAGGCGGCGGTACGGCACCACGAGCACGAGTGCGCCGGCGATGAGCCCCACGCCGCCGCTGCGCGAGAGCGTCGCGAAGTCCACGAGCAGGAGGAACGCGAGCACGACGGCGAGCGGCAGCTTGAGATGGTGCCGGCGCGGCAGCCGCAGGTAGACCGGCGTCAGCATCAGCAGCGGGATCACGAGCATCACGCCGAAGTGGTTCGGGTCGCCGGTGAGGGCGTTGACGCGGTAGATGCTCTGCCCGTTGATGGCTCCGAAGACGTTGATCTTGCTCGCGCCGCCGGTGAGCGGGACGAGGACGAGGTTGTCGAGGTTGTGCCCGGCGAGCGCCGCCCCGAGCTCGAGGATCCCGTAGACGGCGTTAGCGACGAAGCCGATCGTGAACCAGCCGAGCGCGCGCCAGAAGAAGCGCTCTCCGCGCTGCGCCAGATAACCGACCGCCGCGACGATGAAGGCCCAGTGGATGACGAACTTCGTCATCCCCTTGGCGAACTGCGTGAGCCCCTGCTTCGTCTCGATGTTCCAGTAGCCGGCGAGGTAGACGAGCGCGAACGCGGCGAAGAAGCCGAGCACGATCGCGCTCGTTCGCGGCAGTGGGCGACGCTCGGTCGCGACGTACGCGATCAGGAAGAGGATCGTCGCGATGTCGTTGATGCCGATCTGGCCCGCGAAGCTCCAGTGGACCTTCTCGAACGTGGCGACGAAGAGCGAGGCGAAGAAGAGCCCCGTCACGATGCGCTCCTGCGTGCGTGGGACGGCCGCGACGCGGCCGGCGGGGACGGCGGCGGCGGTCACGCGACGCTCCTGAGCACTTCGGCGAGCTCCTCCGCGCGCTCGCCGCGCGAGAGCCGTTGGCGCCACTCGTCCGAGAGCGGCGTGCCGTCGAGGCTCCCCGCCCGCCAGCGCCGGTGGAGGTCGAAGAGAGCCTCGCGCAGCGCCGTCACGTCGTCGGAGGGGACGACGACCCCGGCGCCCGTGTCGCGCAGGAGGCCGGCGGCTGCGCCGTCCTCCGGGACGGCAGCGAGGATGGGCCGCTCTGCGGCGAGGTACTCGAAGATCTTCCCCGTCAGGACGCCGCGGCCGCGGCCGCCGGACTCCGGAATCAGGAGGAGCAGGGCCTCGGAGTCCCGCTGCAGCTCGAGCGAACGGCGGCGCGAGACGTTCCCCAGCAGCTCGACGCGGTCGCCGAGGCCGAGCGACTCGGCGTACTCGCGGTCCGCAGCGCGGAAATCGCCTGCGAAACGGGCCACGACGTCGTCGAGGCCCGAGTTCGCGAGCGCCTGGAGGAACGGCCTCGGGTCGCGCTTGCCGTGGAAGTGGCCGGTGTGCGTGATCCGGAGGCGGTCGCTCGCATGGTGCTCGATCCCGGCGAAGTCGTCGAAGTCGCAGCCGTTCTCGATCGTCACGACCTTGCCCTTCGGCTCCAGCGCGCGCACCTCCTCGGCGATCGCGTCGGACGCGGCGACGATCGCGTCCGCCTGCGACGCGACGAGCCGGCCCACGCCGCCGACGGCCGTCTCCTTCAGCCGGGAGAGCTGCGACTCGTACCCTCGCCGGTGCGGATGCGAGGTGAGCGGGTCGCGGAGGTCGGCGACCCAGGCCGCGCCGGTCGCGCGCATGACCGCGGCGCCGAGGAGGTGCAGCGACGGCGGCGGGGAGGTCGTGAGCACGACGTCGATCCCCTCGCGCCGCGCGAGCCGGATCGCCACCGGCAGCGCAAACGTGCTCCAGGGGACGTTCTCGTCCGGGATGAGCAGCTTGCGTCCAAGGAGCGCCGCCTGCGTGCCGAGCCGCGCGACGCCCTGCTTCGCGACGAGCTGCTCCGAAGGGCGGGCTGCGCGCGGCCCGACGTAGCGCACACGGTGGATCCACGCCTTGGTCGGCAGCTCGAGCTCCGCGTCGTCCACCACGGCGCCGGGCTCCAGCGGCGCCAGCACGTGCGTCTCGATCCCGAGGGCCGGAAGGTGAGTCGCGAACTTCAGCGGCCGCTGGACTCCGCCCCCGCTGCTCGGCGGGAAGTGGCGCGTGACGAGAAGGAGCTTCACCGCTGCAACGGTAGTGCCGGCAGCCTGAAGACGACGAAGCCGCTGTCGACATAGACGGGGCGCAGGCCGAGACGCCGGATCGCCTGCCACTGCTTCCGCTCGTTGCGGCGTAGGACGAGCCACCCGGCGTGCCACTCGCGCGGCTCCGTAAGGCTGGGGTGCGCGAGGAACGTGAGCCACGCGCGCCTGCGGACGAACAGCTTGTTCGGCCGTGTGTTCGCCGCGTGCGTCGGCGGCACGGTCACGACGTAGAGCGGCGCAAACGCGGTGATGCGATAGCTCGTCTCAAGGTCGCCGAAGACGATCGCGCGCGCGGGGACGTCCTGTCGGAGGAACCGGATCAGGCCCGGCGTCAGCGCATGGGAGTCCACCGGCTGGCTCGGAGTCCAGTGCGAGAAGCCGTGCACCGCAACGGGAAGCACGAAGAGGAGCGCCGCGAGCGCCACCGTCGTGCCGCGCGGCCGGCCGAGCTGCGGGAACGGGTCACGGCGCAGCCAGGCGGCGACGGTTCCGAGCACGATCGCCGCGATGGCGCCGTAGAGCCCGATCCAGACCGCCAGCGGCGGCTGGTGGCGCGCGGCGGTGAGGCCGAAGTCGCCGGGATACGAGAGCTGCAGCCAGAGCCCGCCGGCGAGCGCGAGCGCCAGTGCGAGCACGCGAGAGACGCCGGCGAGCACGGCGAAGCCGCCGGCGAAGGCCAGCGCGAACGGGATGAAGACCGCGGCGCGCCGGGACTGCGAGAGCGAGACGACGTTCGAGAAGTGCGGGAAGACGAGCGGCCAGAGGTCGAGCCCGAGGATGAGCACCGTGCCGCCGAGCACGAGCGCGCTCCAGCGTCTCCGCCGCGCGAAGAACGCGAGCGGGGTCAGGGCGAGCGCCGCGATCGGCACCGGGCCCAGCCGGTCGACACGGGCCGGCGCGAGGTTGTACCGCGTCAGCGAGTGGATCACGAGGTCCGGCTTGTAGTGGTTGAGGCTCGCTCTGAGCCCGGTCGCACCGAGATGGAGCGCGACCGACTGATCGACGACCGGCCGCAGCCACAGGTAGGCGAGCCCCATCGGCAAGCCGAGCGCGGCGAGCGCCACGATCCCGCGGCGGAGATCGCGGCCGCGCGTGAACAGCACCCGGACGCCGACGTAGGCAATGAGCGGGATGGCGATGAACAGCGCGTACGTCGGATGGACGAGCGCGAGATCGACGGAGCCCGCGGCGAGCGTGAGCCCGACCGGCCAGGAGGGCCGGCGGGCGAGGACGAAGAAGAGGGCGACGACCGCGGGCAGAAGGAGCTGTGTCGCAGCCTGCCCCGGCTGCCAGAGATCCGGGTAGAGGCCGCCGTGCCCCTGGGCCAGCACCCTGAGCCCGACCTGTGCAAGCACGACCGCCACGCCGAGGCCCGTCGAGCGGAAGACCGCGAAGCCCATCTCGAACATGAGGACGAGGGCGAGCGGAACCAGGAGGCTGGGCTCGTGGAGGGCGACGCTCGTGGGGTCGACGCCGGCGAGGCGGGCCACGACCGCCATACACCCGTGCCACAGCGGAAAGGCGTAGCCGGGGTGCAGCCCCCCGCCCGCGAACTCGCCCACGTCGTGCAGCGAGAGCGATCCGAGCGCGTCGAGCTTCCGGATCCGGCCGAGGTGGAAGAAGGAGTCGCCGCTGAGGGCGTCGTTGATCGCCCAGAGCGACGCCCCGAAGATCAGCCCGGCAGCGACGAAGCCGAGGCGCGCGAGCCGCGCCGGCAGGGCCACACGCTCGTCCGGAACGACCGGGCCGGCGACCAGGAACGCCAGAGCGACTGCGCCCGCCGCGAGGGCGAAGACGATCGTGGCGTCGAGCGAGGCGCCGAGCGCGAACGCGAGCGCGAGCCCGCCGCCGACGAGCGCGACCGCCCACGAGAATGCCGCCGCGACCGATCGCTGCCCGAGGCAGCGCGCGACGAGCCTGCCGGGCAGGAGGACGACGAACGAAGCTGCAGCGAGCCGCAGCCAGAGGCCGAAGCCGGTCTCGGGCAGGAGCCGCGAGATCCCGAGCAGCGCGGCCGCACACGCCGGCGCGACGAGGGGTTCGAGGTCGAGCCGCTCCCTCATCGCGCCGTTCTCGGCTCTGCGCGCGTGCGCAATCCCTCCCAGGCGACGATCGCCGCGCCGGGCAACGAGGCCGCGATCGTGACGACGAAGAAGAGGAACCCGGCCGAGAAGGCGCGGTCGGCCGAGACGCCGAGGGTGCCGAGGAAGCTCACGAAGAACGACTCCCGGACCGCGATGCCGTTGATCGTGAAGGGCACGAGCATGACGAGGAAGAGCAGCGGCCCCATCACGTAATACGGCCGCGGCGAGAGGTCGACGCCGACGGCCTTGCCGGCCGACCAGATCGCGATCACCCGCACCCCTTGCACGACGATCGTGAGCGCGAAGACTCCCGCGAGCAGCCCCAGCCTCGTGCGGTAGGCGTGGAGCGCCAGGTAGACGTCCCGCAGGAGCGACTCGACGCGAAGCCGCTGGAGCAGAGGGCGCCCCCGATGCATGACCGGATGCAGGCGGGTCGAGAAGAGGACGAACGCGCCGACCACGCTCAGCACCACGAAGACGAGCTCGACCCAGACGTAGCCCCCGACGGGGTACTGGCCGATGGCGAGCGCGAACCCCACCGCGGCGAGCAGAAGCGTGGCGGCGCCGCCGAGCAAGCGCTCGAGCAGCACCGTCCCCGCCGCAGGCCCGCGCGAGCCGGGATGGCGACGCGCGGTCTCGTAGATCCGCGATGCGTCGCCCCCGAACGACGTCGGGAGCACCTGGGCGGCGGCGTAGGAGACGAACATCGTCCGGACGAGCCAGCCGAAGCGCTCGTGCACCCCGCTCGAAGCGAGGAGCTTCTGCCAGCGCCACGAGAGCGGCAGGACCGCGACGACCCAGATCGCGAACGAGAGGAGCCACCAGCCGATGCTCGCGTGCCTGAGCACGTGCAGGGTCTGGCGCAGGTCGATCTGCCAGACGATGTAGGCGGTGGCGAGCCCGGTGACGAGAAGCGTCCCGCCCCTGCGCAGCGCGCGGCGACGATTCACCAGGTAACGACCACCTTCACCCGAGCGCGAGTGTAGTGGCCGCCCCAGAAGTAGCATCGTCCCGTGCCCGATCCGCGCACCCAGATCGTCGCCGACGGCTACGACGCCATGGGCGAGACGTTCGCCGCCTGGCGTGAGGAGATCGTCGGCGACCCGCGCCGTGAGTGGGAGGACGAGCTCGTGCGCCGGCTGGACGACGGTGCGCGCCTACTCGAGCTCGGGTGCGGTGGCGGGACGCCCGAGACGCGTCGGCTCGCACAGCGGTTCGCAGTCACCGGGGTGGACATCTCCCCGCGCCAGGTTGAACGCGCTCGCGCGGCGATTCCGGATGCCGAGCTCGTCTGCGCCGACTTCACCGACCTCGAGCTGGCCCCCGGCTCGTTCGACGCGGTTGTCGCCTTCTACGTCTTCAACCACGTCCCGCGTGACCTGCTCACGCCGCTGCTCGGCCGCATCCATGGCTGGCTCGTGCCCGGCGGCCTGCTCCTGACGGCCTTCGGCGTCTCCGACCTGGAGGGCTGGACGGGAGATTGGCTCGGGGCGGAGACGTTCTTTTCGAGCTTCCCGCCGGAGATCAACTCGCGGCTCGTCCGCGAGGCGGGGTTCGCGATCGAGCGGGACGAGGTCGTCGTGTTCGAGGAGCCCGAGGGCCCGGCGCGCTTCCAGTGGGTGCTCGCGCAGGCGTGACCACGATCCTCGTCACCGCGTGCGGCGCGCCGGGGGCGGCCCGGCTGCTGCGCGCGCTGCGCGACAACGGCGAGCGTGAGGTGCGCCTCGTCGGGGTGGACATGTCCGAGCGGGCGATCGGCAGCCACCTCTGCGACGCGTTCCATCTCGTGCCACCGGGCGCGGATCCGACCTTTCCGGACGCGCTGCTGGCGCTCGTGGAGCAGGAGGCCGTCGACGTCGTGCTCCCCGAGTCGTCGCACGACCTGCGCCATCTCGCGCCGCGGCGCGGCGAGTTCCCCGTGCCGGTGATGATCTGCGGCCCCGACGCGGAGCGCCGCTCGAACGACAAGGCCGAGACGTTCGGGGCAATGAAGCGGATCGGCGTCGGCGCTCCCGAGTTTCACCGCGTGACCGGAGCGGCGGGCGTCGAGGCGGCAGCGCGCGAGCTCGGCTACCCGGACCGACCTGTCTGCTTCAAGCCGGTCTTCTCATCGGGCTCGCGCGGTTTCCGCGTGCTCGATCCGAGCGTCGACCGCACCCACCAGCTCCTGAACGAGCGCCCCGGCGCGCTGGCCATGCGCCTCGAGGAGGCCGTGGAGCTATTGCCGGAGGACGGTCTCGACCTCCTCGTGATGGAGTTCCTCACGGAGCCCGAGCGGACGGTCGACGGGCTCGCGGACGGCAGCCGCATCGTCCTCCAGGCGACGCGGACGCGGGAGTCGGTGCGCTGCGGGCTCGGAATGTTCTTCGTGACGCTCGATGCGCCGGAGCTGGTCGAGGCGTCCGAGCGCGTCGTGGAGGACTTTGGGCTCGAGTGGTTCTTCAGCATCCAGTTCATGGGCGAGAAGGTGATCGAGATCAACCCGCGCATCTCGACGATGATGATCCAGGAGGACTTCAACCTCCCCTGGCTCGCGGTCAAGCGCGCGCTCGGTGAGGCGTCCGACGACGAGCTTCGCGGGCTGCAGGGCCGGGTGCGGCCCGGCCACACGGTGCTTCGTTTCTTCGAGCAGGTGGAATTCGATCCCTGATGGATTGGAAGTCGCTCGAGGAGACGCTCGCGGCGGCGTGCGACGAGCCGGACGAGGAGACTGCCGAGCGCGCGGTGCGCGCCGCGGTGAGCCGCCCGACGACCTCTCACCGGAGGATCGAGCGTGGGCGGAGGCGCACGGCATCCCACCCACCGACCTGCTCGATCTCGCCTGCCGCTCGATGAAGTGCGTCGCGGCGCTGTCCGACGACTGGCACGACCGGCTCAACGATCTTCGCTACCGCCTCGGCGACGTCGCCGCCGCCTGACGCGCTTGCGACTGATGTGAGATCGCCGTCGCCGGGGCGCGAACCATGCCGGTCGCAACCGTCGAAGCAGCCCGGACGGGGATGCAGCTCGTCGTCGATGCTGGCGCTCTGGCGGCCCGTCTCACGCAGGTCGATGAGAAGCACCTGATCCTGGCCTCGAGTTCTCGACAGCGCGAAAACGCGGATCGCCTCCTGCCGAAGTCTGACGGCGTAACCGTCGGCCGGGCCGGTTTTTGGGAGTGACCGCAGATGGGCTGGAGGTTGGGAGGACGGTGCTTCGTCTGCTCTGGCCGCGTCGTATCGGGGGACTGCCTAGTTCATCGACCTTGGCGTAGCCGGCGAGCGATGGGGCTAACGGCCTCCCCGCATCCACCTGGAGAGTCGGCCCGGCGGCTTGCCCGGCAGCCACTTCGTCTCCGGGGCAGGCGGCTGGAACGGCTCGAGGGCATTAGCCTCAGCGGAGGTGATCTTCAGCGTCACCCGGTCGGGATAAATCAGCCCTACTTGCTCGCCCGCCACATAGACAATCTGCCCCGGCTGAGCCAGTTGGACGGCCAAGCCGTCGAAGATGTCGTCCTGCTTGTCACCTTCGACCTGGCTGACGGAACCGATCGACACGCCATCGGAGGCAACCACGCTCCAGCCCTGCGCGATCTGCAGCCACGAGACCGGATCCGCGGTGTCCGAACTCTCGCCTCCCGGTGGTGACGAAAACACTCCCATACACCATCAAGGTATCCGAGCGGAGCCGCAGCGATACCGGCAACACTCGCAACGAGCACCGCCGATAGCAGGCTCGCCCGGGCCGGTGTTCCGGAATGACGCCTGAGCGCCGCGTCTTCGCATAGGTGATCGTCATAGACTGCCGGCATGAAGATCGCCGACAAGATCGGGAGCTGATAGCTGATGAACATGGCCTTGACTCGCCTACTCGTCGGAGCGATGGCCGCTCTCGCGCTGCTGTTTCTGCTGTACCTGATCCTGCAGGTCGCAGGGCACGGCGGATAGTCCGGACGCCGGGCCGCGGCGAGCTGCGGCCTCCTCACGCTTGATCGCCTCAGGCGAATTTGGGCCGGAGTCTTGATCAAGCTCGGTTTTCTCGCTGGGCCAGTGTTCGGGAATGACCCCTGAGCGGGAGGGCTGAAAGCGCCGGGCCGAGGCCCGGCTCTCGCTAGCTCTTCGGGAGAAGCAGCCTGTTGAGTTCCGCCTGCGCCTCATGGAGCAGCCGCTTGCTCGGATGCTGGGTGGCGAAGTAGACCCGCACGTCCAAGAGCCACCCCTGGACGGCTACGAATCGGAGGCGCTGCTGTACGTTCGAAGCAGGTTGGCCCTCCCATTCGTGGTCGACCCGGAAACGTGAGAGCCGCAGCGGCCATTCCGACGACCCCTGCGATGAGGCTCGCTTCTCGATCATCGCCGACATGTAGATGGCGTCGCGGCTCAGGTGGAGCAGGTTCCGGGGAAAGGCAAATGGTGCGAGTGCAGCGAGGTTGGACTTTCGTCCGAGGCGTGGTTGGGGAGCCGTGATCGCCCAGACGCCCTCCCCCCAGAGGGGCGGATTCGACGTGCCCGCCGTCAGTGAGAGCCAGGCGGCGGAGGGACGGAAGGACGGCGACGGCACTCGCTGCACCTGGCTAGAACGTGACGCGGCAGCCGCTCCTCCAAGGAGCAAGAGAGCGAAGCCGCAGATAACGACCACGGAGCGGACTCGTCTCGTCACTCCCACACCCAATCTACGGTCGAGCGCAACAGTGAAGTCCCGTCCCCTCGCCTGGGCCAGTGTTCCGGAATGACCCCTAAGGCGAGAGCTACCGGTTCGGGTCTTCGTCGGCGTCGAAGACAGAGAGCGCTCCGGGGTACTGCTCGCGTTCTTCCCGGTCGTGCGTGGCGGGCTCTTCTAGCTCGAGTTCGCGCTCCACTTCGTCGAGCAGGCGCTCGCCGGCCATAACTTTGCGGTACGTCATCAGGAGGGCGATGCCGACTGCTAGGGGAAGCAGCGCCCAGAACCCCTCGTCCGAGGCGAGGAGGATGATCACGCCGGCGAAAGGCGGGATCATCATGGCGATCCACCAGCTGCGATTCATCCCGCGGTTTGTCTCGGCCGGCCACCAGCCGGGCAGCTCGAAACGGTCCGCGGCGGGTTCGTTGGACTTGTCTTTGAGAAGCGGCTCCTTCAAGACTCTCCTTGAATCGAACCGTCGCCGATCTGCCGCCGAGGGTCAAGACCACTCGCTTGGGGCAGTGTTCCGGAATGACCCTCGGGCAGTGGTCGCGCCTACGCGGGGGCGCTGTAGGTTCGAGACGGTGATTCGACCGGGAACTCCTGCCGATGCTGAGGCGGTCGCGCGTGTGCACGTCCGCACGTGGCAGGTTGCCTACGCCCACGTCTTTCCGGCGGAACGCCTCGCCGAGCTTTCCATCGAGCGGCGCGCAGATCAATGGCGCGAATGGCCGCCGCTCGTGGCGGTTGCAGATGGCGCCGTCGTGGGCTTCATCAGCGTCGGAGCAAGCCGCGACGACGACGCTGCCGGGGAGCTATTCGCGATCTACGTCGATCCCGAACACTGGAGCACCGGCGTCGGACGCGAGCTGATCGCAGCCGGGGAGGAACGCCTGCGCGCGCTCGGTCGCACGAACGCGATCCTCTGGGTACTGGGGGACAACCCGCGCGCGCGACGCTTCTACGAACGAGCCGGCTGGCACCACGACGGAGCGACCCGCTCAATCGAGATCTTCGAGCTTGAGGTGCTGGAGGTGCGATACCGCAAGGAGCTCCAGATCCGGACTCGGAGCACCGCTTGACGGCACGCTCGGCCCGGTCAGTGTTCCGGAACGACGCGGAGCGCTAGGGTCGGGCGGTGAGCCAGTTCGGCCACATCGACCTTCGGTCATTCCGGAACACTGGTCCAAGCGAGCTGGGTGCTTCCTCAGCGGGTGCAGGCGACAGCTTGCCGGTATCCCTTCTGGGCCTGGAATAGTCGCAGCATCTCCTTCTCCCAGCCCTTTCCCGATACCTGCGCCTCCTGCGTCAAATCGCTCTTACCCCGCCAGTTGTCGAACGCGGCCGCATTCCTTGGGTCGATGTAGAGGAACGGGCGGCCGATGTTTGTCCCGGTCGGGACCAGGGTGGCCTGCCACACCGCGACTCCTGCAGCTGGGATGTGTGCGGCAACCAACCAAGTGCCCGCATCCTCTTTCACGGCAGACACCGTGCCGAGCTTTACGTGGCCGTCAATCCCCGTCTCCAGTTCCTTGATTCCGGCCGGATCAACCTTGATGCAGGTCGAAGCGGAGGCGCCGATCGCTCCAAACGACCATGAAAGTACGAGGGCTAGCACCAGGCCAAGCGCAACGACCACCGAGACCAGACGCCATCGCATGCCCAAAGTATCGCGCGACCTGACCAGAACATCAAAACGCAGACCTGAGCGGGCTTCAGGGGGCATTCCCGAACACTGGCCCAGGCGACGATCTCCCTGCCTGACGGAGTGTTCAGCGGTCCTGGCAGGGGCCGGGCGGCCCGTGTTTTCCGCAGAGCAGGTCCGTGAAGTGGATCGTGTACACGCCCCGCGCGTTGCCCGTGTGGTAATGAACACTTAGACCGTCGACGGAGCCGCCCTGAGGACCCGTGCGGTGGGCGAGCACGATGGCCTGATAGCGCCTGAGCGCCTGCCCTACTGAGAGGGATTAGCAAACTGACGCCGCCGGAGATAGATACCCCCGGCGACGACCACTAACAGCACGACCACGAACAGTGCGATGTGGACGTCGTTCCAGTGACTGCCAACGGCGACACTTCCGCGAATCGGGCGGGTTTGCCAGCTGCCGAGGTTGAAGCCCCCTGTGACCGTAGTCGGGTACGTCGTCCCACCGCTCATACCACAGCCGGCGTATCGCGCTTACGAGCCGTGCAGCAGGGCGCTGGCCTGGGCGAGTGTTCCGGAATGACGCCTGAGCGAGGGGGCTCAGGGTGAACGTATCGGGTCGGGCCAGCCGGTGGCGAGCAGTAGCTGACGCGCTATCTCGACGACTGGGACACCGGCCGTGTCGAGCACGACGGCACTCGGGATCTCGTCCACCTCGTCCTCTAGTTCCTGACGCGCTGCCGCAACGACCTGTTCGAGCGCCTCGGGCGTCTGCGCCGACGAGCCACCTCCGCGCTCCAGCGCGTACCGGGTCTCGGCCCGCGTGAGGATCCGATTGCGTTGCTCCTCCGCCGTCACCGTCAGCACGACCGTCGTAGGCATCGCGCCGGGCACTGAAGCGACACACGCGTCGACGTCGCTCTGCAGTACTCGTAGACCGGAAACAACGAACGCAGAAGCTCCGAAGCCCGAGTAGCTGCACCACACCGCCGCTACGTTCTCGAACTTCAGATCGAACGAGCCGGAAAACCCTGGCCGCCCGTAACCGATCCCGTCGAGATCGACGTGGGCGACCGGCACACCCTCGCGCATGAGCGTCCAGTACACCTCCCAAGCAAGAGACGACTTGCCAGTAGCTGGCGCACCGCACAGGAGGAGCAAGGGCACCTCGACCTTCCGCACCGGGGCAACGTACTCGCGGTGTGCCGCTCAGGCGGCGGAAGCCTCCCCTGGGCGAGCGTCCTCTCGCCCGAGCGTTCAATATGCAGTCAGAGTCGCAGCTCGAAGAAGAGGACTCCCTCGATCGGGTTGTCGTTGTAGCGCTCGATCGGCCTGAAGCCGAGCGAGAGATAGAGCGACCGCGCCGAGTTCATCGTCGGGAGCGTGTCGAGCAGCATCGTCCGGTAGCCGAGCTCCCGCGCCCGGGCGATCGACGCTTCGACGAGTGCGCGACCGGTGCCGGAGCCACGCACGCCGGGACGCACATACAGCCGTTTCATCTCGCAGACCCGGTTCTCCAGCGCCCGCAATGCGACGCAGCCGACGATCTCACCGCCTTCGCGCGCCAGAAGGATCGCGACGTAGCCTCCTGGAAGTGCCGCGAGTTCGGCCTCGAGGTCGGTGAACCAGCCCTTGCGCCCGAGCCACCTGAAGTACTCGCGGAAGAGGTCGCGGAGCGCCTCGGCGTCCGCCGCGCCCGCGTCGGAGATCAGCGCAGCGCCCGCAGAGCCTCGACGTCGTCGGCGCTCGGCTCCCACACGCCTGCGGCGACGTTCGCGCGCACCTGCTCCGGCTTCGTCGCGCCCGCGATCACCGAGGTGACGGCCGGCATCGCCAGCAGGCCGCCGACCGCTACGTCGAGCAGCGAGATTCCGCGCGCGTCGGCGTAGCCCTGCAGCGCCTCCGCGCGATCCCAGCGCTTCTCGGGGATCTCTCGGCCGGCGAGCCGGCCTTCGGTCGCCTCCTCCCCGCGCCGGTACTTGCCGGTGAGCAGGCCGCTCGCGAGCGGGAAGTACGGCAGGAAACCGATGTGGAGCCGCTCGGACATCGGCAATACCTCGTCCTCCGCCTCGCGCTCGACGAGCGAGTAATGGTTCTGCGCCGAGACGAAGCGGTGGAATCCGGCACCCCGAGCGACCTCCTCGGCGAGCTCGATCTGGTCCGCAGAGAAGTTCGAGGAGCCGATCCAGCGCACCTTCCCGTCCACGACGAGGTCGTTGAGCGCGCCGAGGGTCTCGACGATCGGCGTCTCCGGGTCGGGTCGGTGCATCTGGTAGAGGTCGATCACGTCGGTGCGCAGGCGGCGGAGCGAGCCCTCGACCGCCCACTGGATGTAGTCGGGGTTGCCCCTTCGCTCCTCCGGCCGCTCATCCATCTCGCTGCCGAACTTCGTCGCGATCAGGACGCGGTCGCGCCGGCCCTCGAGGGCGCGACCGATGAACTCCTCACTCGTGCCCTGGCCGTAGATGTCGGCCGTGTCGATCAGCGTCACGCCCTCGTCGAGCGCGGCGTCGATCACCGCCAGGGACTGGTCGTAGTCGATCCGGCCGCCGAAGTTGTTCGTGCCGAGACCGACGACCGAGACCTCCGGCCCTCCGTCGCCGAGTAAACGCGTGCGCATGTCCGCGACGCTACTCGAAGCGCCGCATACGATGGCGCGCCGTGGAGCATCGTTTGGTCTTCCTCGCCGGTCTGCACCGGAGCGGCACGACACTGCTCGCACGGCTGCTCGCCGCGCACCCGGAGATCAGCGGCTTCTCGGGGACGGGCGTGCCGGCGGACGAGGGCCAGCACCTGCAGACCGTCTATCCGGCCGCGGCGGTCTACGGCGGCCCCGGGCGCTTCGGGTTCGCACCGGAGTCGCACCTGACCGAGGCCTCGCCACTCGTCTCGGAGGAGAGCGCGCGGAGGCTCTTCGGGGAGTGGTCGCCGCACTGGGACCTCTCGCGCCCGGTTCTCGTGGAGAAGTCGCCGCCGAACTTGTTGAAAACCGGCTTCTTGCAGGCGGTTTTTCCGGGCTCCTCGTTCGTAGTCATCGTCCGCCACCCGATTCCCGTCTCGATCCCGACCGCGAGATGGCGCGGCACCCGGCGGTACGACCGGATGTTCGAGCACTGGCTCCGCTCTCACGCGCTGTTCGAAGCCGACCGGGAACGGCTCGAGCGCGTGCACGTCCTCCAGTACGAGCAGCTCGTCCGCGACCCGGTGGGCACGCTGCGGGGGATCTTCGAGTTCCTCGAGCTCGACCCGATCCCACCGAGCGAGCCGGTCGAGCCGGGAGCGAACGAGAAGTACCTTCGCCAGTGGCAGGACTTGAAGCGCGACCTGCGGATGCGCGCCTACCTCGACCTCGTCTCGCTGCGATACGAGCGCCGAGTCCGGCGCTACGGCTACAGCCTCCTCTTTCCCGAGCGCTCTACATGACGTCGACGATCGGAAAGCGAGTGTCGAGGTCGAGACACGCGGCGGCGAAGAGCGCGGTGCCGACGTCACCCGTGAAGAGCGAGTAGCGACGGCGGCCGTTCGTAGCCGCCATCCGCTCCGCCTGGCCGAGCGCATGGACGGCGAAGCGGCGAGCGCGCTCGAGCCAGCGCTCGTCGCCGGTACGCGCGAACGCCTTGAGGAGCGCGAAGCCGTTGCCCGACGTGCCGTGGCAGAGGCCGTGGCCCTTCTCATCGCGGTGGGCACCCGCCCGCCAGATCAGCTCCGCGCCCGCAAGCACGAGGTCTTCGTCGAGATACTCCCACGCGCCCGCGAGGATCCCGGGCCCGCCGGTGCACCACTGGAGACAGATCCGACCGTCTCGGGGCCGCACGAGCGGCCGACCCGTAGCTCCCGGCCAGTTGGCGAAGCCGTCCTCGCGAACGGCGTGCTGCGCGAGAACGGCGGCGGTCTCGCGGGCGAGTGCGTCGTCCCGCTCGAGCCGGAGCAGAGCGAGTGTGTTCCCGGCGGCGCCGTGCAGCGTGCCGAGCCCACGGTAGTCGTCGTCCTGCCGCCACAGCCCGTCGTCGCCCCGGCGCGCGCGGAGAGCCTCCGCCGACTCGCGAGCCGCATCCAACCACCGTGTTTCACCCGTCCACCCGTGCATCGCCAGCGCGACGAGGAGCGTCCCGGGGGCGCCCCAGCTGACGTCGTCCGTGGGGTTGTCGACGTTGCCGCGGACGAGCGCGTGCAGATCGTCCGCGAGCCGCGAGTCGGAGGTCAGCCGGAAGGCGGCGAGCACCGCTCCCGTCTCCCCGTCGAGCAGCGCCCCCGGGCGGTAGTGCTCGTCGGCCGTCGCGTCGGGCTCGGCGCGCTCGAGCTCCAGGGCGCGCATCGCGATGCCGGCGAGATCGAGCGACGGGTCGGCATGGCCGCTACGGCGCAGCGCGTCGAGTGCCCAGGCCACGCCCGCCGCGCCGCTGTAGAGGACCTTCAGCGGGTGCCCCGCCTCGTAGATGTATGCGTCCCACTCGTGCGCGGGCCACAGCGAGTCGGCATCGAACGCCGCCTCGGTATCCGCGACGATCGCGTCGATCGCATCCTCGACGCGCCCAGAATCCCACTGCTCGTCGCTCAGCGGCTCGAACTGGTCCGGCTCGTAGAGCCCGCCCTCGGGCATCAGCCGAGCGGTTCGGGCAACGGCCGCGCGTGGACGACGACCAGCGTCTTCGTCGGTCGGGTCAGGGCGACGTAGAGCTCGCGGAGCCCGCGGTCGCCGTCGTCGGCAACGGCTGCGGGCTCGACCACGACGACATGGTCGAACTCCAGGCCCTTCGCCTGCCGCGGAGTGAGAATCGGGAACGGGAAGGTCTCGTCCACGGTGAGCGAGCGCGGAACGATCACCGCGAGGAGGCCGTCGAGATCCTCGAGCGCAACGGCCTCGCGAAGCGCACGTTCCAGCAACTCCTGCTCGTCCACGTGTACGAGACGCGGCGGGTCGCCGCCCTTGCGGTAGGCGAGCGGCGGCTCGACCTCGGGCGCGATCCGGTCGAGCAGAGGAAGCGCGAAGTCCATGATCTCGGCGGGGACGCGGTAGGCGTGCCGAAGCTCCTCGATCTCGAGCTCTGCCTCGTCGGGCAGATACGGCTCGAGCTCCTGCCAGCGCCGGTAGACAACGGGCCCCGTCGCCTGCGCGACGTCGCCGAGGATCGTGAGCGAGCCGTCGACCGCGCGCCGCGAGATCGCCAGCAACTGCATCGGCGACAGATCCTGTGCTTCGTCCACGATCACGTGTCCGTACGACCGAGGCGCGCCGGACAGGAGCGTCCGCGCCTCGTCGAGCAGCGGCACGTCCTGGTCGCTCCAGCGCAGGTCGGAGAGACGGCGCGGCCGGTCGCGCAGCAGCAGCTTCCGCTCGCCGGCGTCGAGCACGTCGTCGGACGCCGCCTCGAGGGCGGCCGGCGAGGTCAGGAGCCGGGCCACGAGCTTCTCCGGCTGCGGCAGCGGCAGGACGCGGTCGAGCCAGCGCGTGAGGAAGCCGCCGCGCCGAAGTGCCCGCTCGAGCTCCTCGAAGCTGCGGAACGCCTGCGGGCCGAGCAGCTCGCCGTAACGCTCGTAGAAGCGGCGGAGAACGGCCATCCGGAACCGCTCGCGCGCCAGCCCGACCGGATCGCCGGCTTCCAGCGCGTCCTCCAGCAGCTCGGCGACGTCCCGTTCCCGCACGCGGACGTAGACCCCGTCGATCCGTGCGTAGAGCTCCTCAGGCGCCGGCACGATGGCGATCTCGACCGCCCGCGCCACGACCTCGCGCAGGCGCGGATCGCCCTTCAGCCGCGCCACGTCGGTCTCCTCGTCTCTACCGACCTCGATCCCGTCGAGCAGCTCGGTCACCGCGCGTTGCTCGACGGCGTCCTCGCCGAGCGTCGGGAGGACGTGCGAGACGTAGTCCATGAAGGTGGGGTTCGGCCCGACGACGAGGACGCGGCGCAGCTGCTCGCGATGCGTGTAGAGGAGCCACGAGGCGCGATGCAGGCCGACCGCGGTCTTGCCGGTGCCGGGGCCGCCCTGCACGACGAGCGCGCCTTCGGGCTCGGCCGTGATCAGGCGGTACTGGTCGGACTGGATCGTCGCCACGATGTCGCGCATGCGCACGTCGCGCCGGCGCTCGAGCTCCTCGAGCAGGAAGTCCGAGACGCTCGCGCCCTCGACCGCGCTGCCGTCGAGCGCCTCGTCGGAGATGTCGAGCAGTCGCCGGCCCTCGGCCCGGAAGCGGCGCCGTTGCTGGACGCCGTGCGGCTCCTGCGGCGTCGCTGTGTAGAAGGGCCGCGCCGCAGGCGCCTGCCAGTTGACGACGAGCGACTCGTGCTCGTCGTCGTGAACCCAGCGGCGGCCGACGTAGAGCGGACGCGGAGTGCCGTCGAGCGTGAGGCGTCCGAAGACGAGGCCGCGTTCGGCGTCCTCGAAGGTGCGCATCCGCCGCTTCGCCCACGCCTCCATGTTGAGCGCAGCCCATTCGGTCGCCATCGCCTCCTGCGTGCGGGCGACCGTCGTCCGCATGCGGTCGAGCTGGTCGTAGGCGTGATCGACGTAGGCCTGCTCGGCTGCGAGCTCGGGGTGCGTCACAGGGCGTTGAGCCTAGCGCGGAAGACAGCGAGGTCAACCCGGACGGCCGAGGCCCCGGCCTCGAAGCCCGCGGCCCTGAGCCAGGCGAGCTGGTCGGCAACGCTGTCGGGCGTGTCCATCACCCAGTCGATGTAGATCGGCCCGGGCTGTCCCGAAGGAGGAACGACGACGTCGCCGAGTACGAAGACGCCATCCGGCCGCAGCACGCGCGCGATGCGCAGGAACAGGTCACGCTTTCCCGGGCCGTCGAGGTGATGGACGGCAAGCGCCGACACGACGAGGTCGAACGGCCCGGCCGGAAGCTCGTCCTCGAGTCGCTGCAGCCGCAGGTCGGCACCCGAGAGCCGTTCGCGTGCCCGCGCGAGCATCGGCTCGCTCGCGTCGACGCCGACCCAGTCGGCCCCGGGATGGTTCGCCCGCACTCGCATCGCGGTCTCGCCGGTGCCGGTGCCGAGCTCGAGCACCCGACCGGCGTCGACGCCCAAGGTCGCGGCCACGACCGCCTCCTGCAACTCCTCGTAGCCGGGAATCTCCGCGGCCATCTCGGCGAGGTACGTGTCCGGGTTCCACTCCCAATCGCTCACCGACCCATCGTAGGATCCACCGCATGAAGCTCGGCCTCAGTCTCGGCTACGCGCCGCCAGGCACGAATCCGGCCGATCTGTTCCCGCTCGTGCAGGAGGCGGAGCGGCTCGGCTTCGACTCGGTCTGGGTCGCGGAGGCCTGGGGCACCGACGCGGTCAGCGTCCTCGGCTGGCTGGCCGCGCGGACCGAGCGGATCAAGCTCGGCTCGGCGATCATGCAGATCCCGGGCCGCACGCCGGCGAACGCAGCCATGACCGCGGCGACGCTCGACCTCCTCTCCGGCGGGCGCTTCCTGCTCGGGCTCGGCACCTCCGGGCCCCAGGTCGTGGAGGGCTGGCACGGACAGCCGTGGGGGAAGCCGCTCGCGCGGACCAGGGAGTACGTCGAGATCGTCCGCACGGCGCTGCAACGCGAGGTGGTCGCACACGAGGGCGAGCACTACCGGATCCCCTGGGACGGGCCCGGCGCCACCGGGCTCGGCAAGCCGCTGAAGCTGATGCTCCGTCCGCTGCGCGCCGAGATCCCGATCTACCTCGCCGCCCTCGGCCCGAAGAACGTCGCGCTCGCGGTCGAGATCGCAGACGGCTGGCTGCCGATCTTCGTGGCGCCGGAGCGCTTCGACGATGCGTTCGGCGCGAGCCTCGCGAACGCGCCGGCCGACTTCGAGATCGCGGCGACGGCGAGCGTCCTCGTCGGCGACGACGTGGCGGTGCTCCGCGACGCGCTGCGGCCCCACGTCGCGCTCTATGTCGGCGGCATGGGCGCGAAGGGCCGGAACTTCTACAACTCTTTGCTGCGCCGCTACGGCTGGGAGGAGGAAGCCGAGCGGATCCAGGACCTCTACCTCGACGGCAAGCAGCGGGAGGCGATCGCCGCCGTGCCCGACGAGCTCGTCGACGCGGTCGCGCTCGTCGGGCCGAAGGAGCGAATCTCGGAGCGGCTCGAGGCGTGGCGCGAGACGCCGGTCACGACGCTCGTCCTCGGCACGACACAGCCCGAGGCGCTCCGGACGCTCGCCGAGCTCGTCCTCTAGTCTCGGGCGATGGCTCCGCCCGTGATCGTTCTCGGCGTCGGCCGGTCAGGCACAACGCTCCTGCGCGTGATGCTCGACCGGAACACGACTCTCGCGATCCCGTACGAGTCGTTCTTCGTCCCGCAGCTCGCGCATCGACACGGACGCCGGCCAAAGCTGGACGAGTTCCTCGACGACCTCGGGCGCCTGCGGACGCTGTACGACTGGGGCATCACCCCGGAGGACATCCGGCCGAAGCTGCGCGAGGGAATGACCACCAGCGAGGCGATCGCCGCGATCTTCGAGACCTACGCCGAGCGGCAAGGGAAGTCGCGCTGGGGGGACAAGACGCCGCTCTACATGCAGCAGCTGCCGCTGCTCGAGCGACTCTTCCCGGACGCGCTCTGGGTGCATCTCGTGCGAGACGGGCGCGACGCCGCGCTCTCCTTCCTCGAGCTGCCCGAGGGCTTCTCGGGCAAGACCTGGGCACAACCGCGCACCGTCGCGCAGTTCGCCGCGCGCTGGCGAACGGAGATCCTCGCCGCCCGGCGGCTCGGCCGGCACGCGGGCAGCCGCTACCTCGAGCTCAGCTACGAGGACCTCGTCGCGGAGCCCGAGCAGGAGCTGCGCCGCGTCTCCGAGCACGCGATGCTGCCCTGGGAGCCCGGCATGCTCGACCACACGCGCGTGAGCGACGCCGCGAACATGCCCGAGCACCGCAACCTCGCGCAGCCGCCGACACCCGGCCTCCGCGACTGGCGCAGCCAGATGAGCCGCGAGGACGCGCTCTCCTTCGAGCAGGTCGCGGGCGACGTCCTGCGCAGCTTCGGCTACGAGCTGCTCGAGCCCGGCGACAGCCATCCGACCGCGCACGGGAGACTCGAGCTCGCGCGGTTCGCCACGCTCAGCCACAGCTGGAACGCGACCGCGGCCGCGTATCAGCGATCGCCGCTCTGGCGGCGCTCGCACCCCGTGTTCGGCGCCTGAGCCTCTAGCAGGGGCCGGGCTGCGGCGAACCGCCGGGGCCGTCCTCGTGCTCGTTCCCCGACTGCAGGCAGTACGCGGTCGTGCTCGCCTGGGCGAGAACGACCTCGCTGCCCGCCGGCAGCGTCGCGCCGACGTACGTGTGGTTCTGGTCGAAGTACGCCTGCAGAGCCGGCACGGCCTGGCTGAAGTCCGAACCGGCCGTGACGGCGTGCGCCTGAGCGATGGCCTGCTGCCCGGCCTGCGAGGTCGGGCCCTCCGACTGCATGTCCTTCGTGGTCAGGTAGAGACCGATCAAGACGGCGATGAGCAGCGCCGGGATCCCGAAGTAGCGAACCATCCCGGAGATATCGGCCGCGACGACCCGAACCTCCAGTCGCTCGAATTGGCGACGTCACCGCAGCGTGTTATGACCTTCATCCACGTCGATGCCCCGCGTCAGCGTCATCATCCCGGCCTTCAACGCCGAGGAGCACATCGAAGAGGCCTTGCAGTCGGTGCAGCACCAGACCTACGAGGACTGGGAGATCGTCGTCTGCGACGACTGCTCGACGGATCGCACCGCAGAGCGTGCGTGCAGCTTCGGCGGCAGGCTGACCCTCGTCCGGACCGAGACAAACGCCGGCCCGGCGGCGGCGCGGAATCTGGCGATCGAGCACTCGAGCGGAGAGCTGCTGGCGTTCCTCGATGCCGACGACTACTGGCTTCCGACCTATCTCGAGCGACAGGTGTCGCTCCACGACTCCCGTAAGGCAACCTTCGGGGACGTCGGGATCGTGGCCTGCAACGCTTCGCTGCTCGAGTCGAACAGCCTGCGTCGGGAGACGTACATGGAGATCGCACGCTTCCCGCGAGAGATCACGCTGCATCGCCTTCTGCAGTCCAACCCGATCTTCGTCAGCGTCATCGTGCCGCGCCGCGTGGTGGACGACGTCGGCGGGTTCTTCCCCGGCCTCTCGCGCACCCAGGACTTCGACCTGTGGATCAGGATCGTCGAGAGCGGGTATCGGGTCGTTGCGACTCGAGAGGTCCTCGCGGTCCACCGCATCCGTTCGGCGTCGTGGTCCAGCAACGTCAGAACGTCGGCGCGTTACAGCCAGATGACCTACCGCCGGGCGCTCGAGCGCGGCAACCTGTCGCGCCGCGAACAGCGAGTCGTCCGCAGAGAGCTCCGCCGCAATCGCCTCGTCGAGCAGATCGCTTCCGAGCGCGGTCTCTCGTACCGTCGCGCGCTTCGAGCTCTTCCGCTCCTCGTTCTCGTCGTCGCGGAGCACCCTCGCCGCTGGCGCTCACTGCCGCGGGTGGTCGCTCGCGGAAGGCGCGCCCTCACGCCGCTTCGCCGCTGACCCTCTCTCTCTCAAGCGACGACGCGGTACACCTGGAAGACCTCGGCGTATTCGCGGTTCACGTTGACGCCGTGCATGCGCGCGAGGTTCCGCACGTACTCGGCGTTCGCGTAGCGGCGGTGGTGCTGCGACGCGTACCGCTCGAGCGCCGCGACCTTGCGCGCGACCTGGCGCTCGCCGAGCGCGACGTACCACTGGTACTCGAAGTCGAAGTTGTTCCACGGGATCTCGTAGCCGAGGATCGTCGTCCGCTTGAAGGCGCGCAGGCCCTCTTCGGCGACGGTGCGGTGGTCCTGGTGCACGTCGTGGAGGCTCGGCTGGAAGACGACGTCCGGCTCCCACTCCTCCCACAGTGCGACGAGCAGCTCGAGGATGTCCTGCCGCCGCTCGGGAAAGGTGCGGACGTCGAAGTCGTGCACCGTGAGCGCCTCGGCCGGAATCCCGAGCTCGGCCGTCGCCTCGGCGACCTCGCGGGCGAGCGTGTCGGGGGGAAAGCCGGGCGGCAGCGAGCGCGTCGCGATCGAGAACGCGACGTAGCGGACGTCACAGCCCGCCTCGACGAGGCGCGACATCGTGCCGCCGCACCCGAACTCGCCGTCGTCGGTGTGCGGCGCCAGGACGAGCGCCTTCCGCCACTGCTCGATCACGATCTCATCACTGCGCGATCATCTCAGGCACCGGCTCGCCGGGCTCCACCGGAACCGGCGCGCGTGCCCGCATCCGCAGCGGTGCCGCCAGCGCGACGAGGCCGATGAGCCCCCAAGTGGTCGGATCCTCGAAGAAGTCGTTGTATGCAAGCGAGTGGACGAAGATCGCCACCAGCGCGAGCCCGGAGGCCAGAGCAAGGCGTCCGTATACGCGGTGGTCGATCCGCCGGTATGCCGAAAGAATCAGCGCCGCGAGGAGCCAGATGTAGAGGATCAGCCCGACGCCGCCCTCCTCCGCGGCGACGGTGACGGGCGTGTTGTGCGACGCGCTCTTCCTCGGGGTCCTCTTCGTCCGCTTCGAATAGGCGTGCTCGAAGCCGCCGAGGCCGACGCCGATCGCGGGATGCGCCTTGGCGATTCGGATGCCGTTCGCGACGAGGCTCGCGCGCCCGCTCGTGGCGCCGTTCAGGGCCTTGACGGAGTGGTGTCGAAGCGCATGCATCAGCTTCGGCTGAGCCACGGTGAGCCCGCCGGCCACGACGAGAACCGCCAGAAGCGCGAACAGCGACTTCCACCGCCAGGCAACGGCGGAGAGCAGGAGGACGGCCACGAGCAACGCGGCGAAGCTCGACTGCGAGAACGAGATGAGCAGCCCGAGCCACACGAAGGCGATCACCGCCAACGCAGCGAGCCCGACCCGCCGGGACAGCCCGCGGACGATGAGCACCGCAGTCGCGATCAGCGCGACGACGAGAAAGCGCCCGTAGATCGACGGGTCGTAGAAGACGGAGTTGACCCGGAAGAGCGCCTCGTACGTGTTCCCGACCTGCAGCTTCGAGTTCTGGAAGATCGTGCGGGTCTCGTACTGGTAGAAGCCGACGGCGGCGAAGACGATCGCCATTGCCACGAGCTCGCCGTAGAGGATCCGGACCCGCGAGCCCTGCCACGGCAGCCGCGCGATCGAGACGGCGAGAATCGTGAACGGGACGTAGAAGGCGAGCATGTCGATCGCGGCCGCGTGCACGTCGACGCTCCACCCGACCGAGAGCCCGATCCAGACGAGATAGAGCGCGAGCGGCCACGCGGCGATACCGAGCTCGCGCGTCCGCTCGTCCCCCTCGATGAGCTGCCACAGGAGCAGACCGGCGGCGCCGAGAGCGACGGCGTAGAGCGGCACGAGGAGCTGGTGGCCGAGGAAGCCGACGCGGAAGGGGACGAAGGCGAGGGTGGCGTAGGCGACGAGCCACGGCTCACGCCGGAAGAGCCAGGCGAGTAGCGGACCGAGCACGAGCGCTCCGACGACCCCGCCGCCGAGCTCGGCGGCGCTCGCGGGCTTGAGCGACGCGACGAGCAGGACGGTCCCGACTCCGGCGTAACCCAGGCCGGCGATGCGGTTGCGCCTCGTCCGCGCAACGAGGAGTACGGCCAGGCCGATGCAGGCGATCGGAGCCGCGATCTCGGCCAGACCGATCACTTACCACTCACCCGCACGACCGCGGTCTGGGCGTGGCCGTCCGCACGCACCAGGAGCCGGTATGTGCCCGGCGTCGTCGGCGCGCGCAGCCGCAGGCTGCTCCCGCGCCGTGAGCCGTGCCTCTGGCCGAGGCGCCACGTGTAGCGCTTCTCCGCGGTCGTCACGTGCACCTTGAAGCTCCGGCCGCTCCGCACCGTGACCCGTCCCGGCGAGAGCTCGACGTAACGAACGACGACCTTGACCCGCTTGCGCTCACTCGCGGGAGTCTCGTTCCCGGCCGGATCCCGCGCGCCGACCGAGAGGACGTAGGTCCCCGCGCGAAGCGGCAAGCCGCCACGCGTCCCCGCCCACTTGACCCTGTGGGACTTGGTCGAGCGGCCCACGATGATCCGGCGACCGCCGAGGTAGACGAGCGCGTGCGCCGGCTCGCTGAAGTCGTAGTGGATCGCGATCGAGCGGCCCGGACCGGCGAGAAGGACGGGCTTCTCGACGCTCGGGGGGGCTAGCACCTCGGGCGCCTTCGTGTCCATGACGATCTTGTTCGTGAACTTGTAGGTGTGCCGCGCGTGCGCGAGGTGCACCTCCGTGTGGTAGACGCCGTCGGGCGCCACCGCGCCCGCGGCGGTGCGGCCGTTCCAGACGAAGGGCTGGACCTGGTGCGGCGGGACGCGCACGCCCGAGGCGAGAGTCGCGACCTTGTCGTACGCCGAGTCGACGATGGTCACCGTCACGTGATCCGTGTGACGCAGCTTGATGCTGACCGTCGCCTCGGCGGTCGGACAGTGGCAGACCGGGGACAGCACCTTCGAGACCTTCACCCCGGAGAGAGGGCTCTTGATCTCCTTCAGGTGCTCGGTGATCGCAAAGGCGGCAGCGGTGGCCACCAGCAGGCCCAGGAGCGTGACCGACGTGAGAACCCGCTGCAAAGCCCGCCGATTCTACGGGCCGGTCATTAACGAAGTTGAAGAGTTCAGGCCCGCTCGGGCGTCGTGCGTGGATCGGGCGCCGTGCGGCGCTCGCTCAACATCACGTTCACGGTGTAGATCGTGAGGACGACGAGGAGGGCGACGAGACCGGCGCCGAGGATCCAGTTGGCCTCGGGCACGTTGAGGAGCTTGAGCCCGCTGATGATCAGGATTCCCGCGAGGCCGCCGCGAATGGTCATGTCCGGGACTTTCACCGTGTACCGGCTCGAGATGAGGATCCCCGGCACCGAGCCGAGCAGCAGCCATGCGGTTGCGTGGAGGTCGACGTCGCCGATGATCAGGTGCCCGACCCCCGCGACCCAGAGCAGCGCGGCGGCGTGGAAGATGTCCGTGCCGACGATCCGCGGCATCGTGAGCGGGTAGACGAGCACCATCATCAGCCCGAAGTACGTGCCGCTGCCGACCGAGGTGAGGCCGACGATGAAACCGAAGAGCGCGCCGGTGCCGACTGCGATCAGCTTGTCCCGGCGGCTCATGATGAACGGCGCTTCGCTCGGCTGCACCCCCCGCTTCACGAACGACTTGGCCAGGAAGCCGGCGCCGCCGCAGATCAGCGCTACGCCGATCGCGTAGCCGAGGATGGTCTGCGCGTTCGAGATCGAGTTGCGGAGCGCGTAGGAGACCACGACGCCGGCGATCGCGAGCGGCCCCGACCCGAGGAAGAGCCAGAACGCGAGGTGACCGTGCACCGTGCTCAGCCGGCGATGGCGGATCGCGCCGAACGACTTGAAGATCGCGCCGTGGAAGATGTCGGTACCGACGGCGTACGTCGGCTTGAACCCGAAGACGATGATGAGGATCGGCGTCATCAGCGAGCCGCCGCCGACGCCCGTGAGCCCGACGATCAGGCCGAGGCCGAGCCCGGTGAGGGTGAACTGCCAGGTCATGACAGGATGCCGCGCTCGGCGAGCGCCTCGAGCACCTTCTCGGCCGCTTCCTCGACGGACAGGGACGCCATGTCGAGGCGGACCTCCGGATCCTCGGGCGGCTCGTAGGCAGCGCCGATACCGGTCAGGTTGGCAAGCTCGCCGCCCTGCGCCTTCGCGTAGATGCCGGTCTTGTCGCGCTCGGCGGCCAGTAGCGCGGGTATGTCGACGTGCACCTCCAGGAACTCGCCCTCACCGAAGAGGGACCGCGTCGTCTCGCGATCCGCGCGGAACGGAGAGACGAAGGCGGCGATCACGATCAGGCCGGCTTCCGTCATGAGCTTCGCGACCTCGGCCGCGCGGCGGTTGTTCTCCGCGCGGTCGGCCGGTGTGAAGCCGAGATCCTTCGACAGCCCGTGACGCAGATTCGCGCCGTCGAGCAACACGGTGTGGCGCCCGAGCGAATAGAGCCGCCGCTCGACGAGGTTTGCGATGGACGACTTGCCCGCGCCCGGAATGCCGGTGAGCCAGACCACGAAGGGCTGCTGCGCCTTCAGCGAGGAGCGTGTCTCCCGGTCGACCTCGACCGCCTGCCAGGGAACGTTCTCGCCACGGCGGAGCGCGAAGCGGAGTAGTCCCGCCCCGACGGTGTGATTCGTGATCCGGTCGATCAGGATGAAGCCGCCGGTGTCGCGGTTATCGACGTACGGATCGAACGCGACCGGCTGGCCGAGCTCGAGCTGGACAACGCCGATCTCGTTCAGGTCGAGCTGGTTCGCCGCGATCTGGTCGAGGGTGTCGACGTGGAGCTTGTAGCGGATCGGGGCGACGGTTGCCGGCACCGTCTTCGTCCCGGTCCGCATCAGGTAGGTGCGGCCGCGCAGGAGCGGCTCCTCGTCCATCCAGACGACGGTCGCCTCGAACTGCTCGCCCACGTGCGGGGGTGCCTCCGCAGCCGCGATCACGTCGCCGCGGCTGACGTCGATCTCGTCCGAGAGCGTCAACGTCACCGCCTGCCCCGCGACACCGGCCTCGAGGTCCTCCTCGTAGCCGGTGACGCGCGCCACGGTCGTCTCGCGGCCCGCCGGAAGGACGACGACGCGGTCGCCTGCCGCGACGCGACCGCCCGCCACGGTCCCCGCGAAGCCGCGGAAGTCGGAGCTCGGCCGGTTCACCCACTGCACGGGCAGGCGGAACGGTGCGTCCTGCATCCGCTCCTGGTCGACCTCGACCGTCTCGAGGTACTCCATGAGCGTCGGTCCGGCGTGCCAGGGCATCACCTCGGAGCGCTCGGTCACATTGTCGCCGCGAAGGGCCGAGACCGGGATCAGCGTGAACTCCTCGAGCCCGAGCTGATTCGCGAACGCCCCGTACTGGCGCTCGATCTCGCGGAACCGCTCGACGGAGTACTCGACGAGATCCATCTTGTTCACGGCGACCGCCACGTGGCGGATGCCGAGCAGGTGGACGAGATAGCTGTGGCGGCGCGTCTGCGTCAGCACTCCCTTGCGCGCGTCGAGCAGGATCAACGCGCAGTCGGCCGTCGACGCCCCGGTGACCATGTTCCGCGTGTACTGCTCGTGGCCCGGCGTGTCGGCGACGATGTACTTCCGCGTGTCGGTCGAGAAGAAGCGGTAGGCGACGTCGATCGTGATCCCCTGCTCGCGCTCCGCGGCGAGGCCGTCGAGGAGGAGCGCGAAGTCGAGCTCCTCGCCCTGCGTCCCGACACGCTTCGAATCGGCCTCGAGCGCCGCGAGCTGGTCCTCGAAGAGCATCTGCGACTCGTAGAGCAGCCGGCCGATCAGCGTCGACTTGCCGTCGTCGACCGAGCCGCACGTGATGAAGCGCAGGAGGCTCTTGTGCTCGTGCGCGTCGAGGTACGCGTCGATGTCTCGCTCGATGAGCTCGGAACTCACTAGAAGTAGCCCTCGACCTTCTTCTTCTCCATCGATGCGGACGTGTCGAAGTCGATCAGCCGGCCCTGCCGCTCGGACGTCTTCGCAAGCAGCATCTCCTGGATGATCTTCGGGAGCGAGTCCGCCTCGGACTCGATCGCGCCAGAGAGCGGATAGCAGCCGAGCGTCCGGAAGCGTACGCGCTTGAGCTGCGGCTCCTCGCCGGGCTCGAGCGGCATCCGATCGTCGTCGACCATGATCCACGTCCCGTCGCGCCACACGACCGGCCGCTCGGCAGCGAAGTAGAGCGGCACGATCGGGATCTCCTCGCGATGGATGTAGAGCCAGACGTCGAGCTCCGTCCAGTTCGAGAGCGGGAAGACCCTGATCGATTCGCCTTTGCGATGCCGCGCGTTGTAGAGCCGCCAGAGCTCCGGCCGCTGGTTCTTCGGGTCCCAGCGGTGCTGCGCCGTGCGGAAGGAGAAGATGCGCTCCTTCGCGCGCGAGCGCTCCTCGTCGCGGCGCGCGCCCCCGAAGGCGGCGTCGTAGCCGTACTTGTCGAGTGCCTGCTTCAGTGCCTCCGTCTTCATCACGTCGGTGTGAACCTGGGAACCGCTCGCGAACGGGCTGATCCCGCGCGCGAGCCCCTCCTCGTTCACATGGACGAGCAGGTTCAGTCCGTGCTCCTCCGCCATCCGGGCACGGAAGGCGTACATCTCCTGGAACTTCCAGGTCGTGTCGACGTGGAGGAACGGGAACGGCGGCGGCGCCGGCCAGAACGCCTTCTCCGCGAGGCGCAGCATGACCGAGCTGTCCTTGCCGATCGAGTAGAGCATCACCGGGTTCTCGGTCTCGGCGACGACCTCGCGCATGATGTCGATCGCCTCGGCTTCGAGCCGCTCGAGATGGGTCAATTGCACGCGGTCCGCGTTCACGCGGCGATCCCGAGAATCCCGAGCTCCTCGAGCCTCGCGACCACGAGCCTCGCGGACCCCGCGGGGTCGTGCTCGGTGGTGTCGATCCGAAGCTCGGGATTCGTCGGCTCCTCGTACGGATCCGAGACGCCCGTGAACTCGAGGATCTCGCCCGCGCGCGCCCTCTCGTAGAGGCCCTTCACGTCGCGCCGCTCGCACTCCTCGACGGGCGTCGCAACGTAGACCTCGACGAACGCGCCGAACTCTTCCACGAGCGCCCGCGCCTTGCGCCGCATCGCCTCGTAGGGCGAGATCGCGGAGACCACGACGGCGGCGCCGTGCCGGGTCAGGCGCGAGGCGACCCACCCGATCCGCTCGATGTTCGTGTCGCGGTCTTCCCGCGAGAAACCGAGCCCCCGTGTCAGGTGGGTCCGCACGACGTCGCCGTCGAGCCACTCGACGAGAAGGCCGCGCCGCTCCAGCTCGGGCGCCACGAGCTCCGCGATTGTCGTCTTCCCGGCGCCCGAGAGGCCGGTGAACCAGAGCGTGAAGCCCGCCATCAGCTTCTGCCGTGGATCCCGCACTCGATCTTGTCGGAGTCCGCCCAGCGTCCGGCACGCTCGTCCTCTTCCCGGCTCACGGGCCGGGTGCACGGGATGCATCCGATCGACGGATAGCCGGCGTCGTGGAGTGGGTTGTACGGGATCTCGTTCACGTGGATGTAGGCGTCGATCCGCTTCGCATCCCAGTCGACGAGCGGGTTGATCTTCCAGACGTCGTACCGTTCGTTCCACTCGACCCGCTGCGCGTCCTGTCGCGTCAGGCTCTGCTCGCGCCGGATCCCCGAGATCCACGCGCCGTACTCGCCGAGAGCGCGCTCGAGCGGCTCGACCTTGCGGATATGGCAGCAGCGGTCGGGGTCGCGCTCCCAGAGATTCGGACCTTCCAGCCGGTGCTGCTCGGCGATCGTCATCACGTCGGGACGGACCAGGTCGAGCCCATAGCGCTCGACGAGCCTCTCCCGCGTCGCATACGTCTCGGCGAAAAAGAGACCGGTGTCGAGCTCGACGACCGGGACGTCGAGCCCGAGCTCGGAAACCATGTGCACGAGCACGGAGGACTGCTTCTGCCACGAGCAGGTGAGGCAGAGCTTGTCGCCGAAGGTCTCCTTCGCCCAGACGAGCACCGCCTCGGCGCTCATCGCCTCGACATCAGGAAGCGCCAGCTCGCTCGGGCTGCTCGCCACCGAGAAGCACCTCCTTCAGTGTGTCCCCGCGCAACCCGAGGCGCAGCGTCTCGAGCGCGATCACCTCGTCGGGTGGGATGTTGCCGAGATTGACGTTCGTGCCGAAATGCTTGATGAACCAGGCCTGGCTCTCCCTCGTCGGCGCCTCCCAGATCAGGCGCTCGAACGGGACCGAGTGCTCGATCTCGTCGACGAGACCGGTGCGGAGCTCCCCGCTCGGCCGGTAGATGCCGGCTGTCCCGCCCTCCCGGCCCTCGGCAATGACCCGCCACGAGCCCGCGTCCAGCTCCTCCTGCATCCACTGCACCCACAGGTACGGCGCGATGTTCACGTCGGCGTCCTTCGATCCGACCTCCGAGAGCACGGTGAAGTCGCGGGAGAAGTCGGCGATGAGCTCGAGCTTCCGGTCGCGCGGGATCTCGATCGTGCCGTCGGAGATCTCGACGTGCGAGAAGCGGTGCTCGGTGAGCCAAGCCTTGAACTCCTCGAGCCTCTCCCGCGCGTAGACCGCTTCGAAGAGCGTCCCGCCGCAGACGACAGGCGTGTCGAACGAGCGGTAGAGCGCGATCTTCTTCTCGAGATTGTTCGTGACGTAGCCGGTTCCCCAGCCGAGCTTGACGATGTCGACGAAGGCGCCTGCGGTGTCGAAGAGCCCTTCGATCTCGCGGAGGTTCAGGCCCTTGTCCATGACGTGCGTGAGCCCGGCACTACGCGGCTTGCCGGGCCGCGCGGGCACTCCCAGGAATCCGTCTTCAAAGCCCGGCATCGGACTGGATCCTACCTAATCGTTCGCATAGCGATCGCTTATTTCACGCGATCCGACATGCCCGAAAGAGCCATCTTGATTGTCAGAATTGACAACGCTAGCGTGACCTCGTCGCATCCGCCCATGAACGACAGGAGGTCACGATGTCACTACGACGTGTTGCACTTCTCGCCTCGCTCCTCGCGGCCGTGACCGCGATCCTCGGCTCGGCGGCGTCGGCGCTTGCGAGCGACCCCAACACACCCAGTCCCCTCCCGCCCGACCAGGCACAAGCCCTCGCAACGGCGCCCGCCGACGTACCGAGCGGCTCCTCGACGACGACGGTGGACGGTCGCACCGCGCTCAATGCGTCCGCCGCGGCAGGCGCCCTGACGTCGATCGAGTCGGACCTCTCGCCGGAAGCTGCCGTCGGCATCGTGCCACTGAACAACGGCGACGCGATCTCGGCGACCAGGCCGATCTGCTGGGCGAACAAGGCCTGGCGCCAGTGGGGAACCTGGCCGTACCAGCAGCGCGTCACCGACTTGACGTACTGGTGCGCGGTCTTCGGCAGCCACATCACCTACCGCACCTCGACCACGACGGCATCCGGGTTGCTCTGCGGGGTCAGCTGGCGCTCCGGCGCGCTGATCGCCGGCGGCGTCGGTAAGGGGTTCACGTACTTCACGCACCGCGCGTCGGCCGGGTTCGCGTGTCCGACCGTCATCCCGTGGGTCGTGATTCACACGACGCACCACGAGGACCTGAAGCGCACCGATCGCGGCGTGACGACCTTCGTGGGCTCGGGCTGAGCCGTGCTCTAGTACACGTCGCGCAGGAGCTGCTCGATCTGCTCCGGGCTCGCGGGCTTCGGGTTGGCGAGGTTTCCACCCCGCTCGGCCGCCGTGGCCGCGAGCCCGGGAAGATCGGCTTCAGGGATGCCGAGCTCGCGGAGCCGCGTCGGCCCGGCGAGCGCGGCGAGCTCCTCGACACGGCCGGCAGGGTCGTTCGGAGCGCCGACCGCGGCACCGAAGCGGCGGACGGCCTCGGGGGCAAAGGCGGCGTTGAAGCGAAGCGCCGACGGCAGAAAGATCCCGTTGAGCGTCCCGTGCGGGAGCCCGTAGCGCCCACCGACCGCCTGGGCCATCGCGTGCGCGAGCGCGAGCATCGACCCACCGAGCGCGGCGCCGCCGTGACAGGCGCCGCGCAGCAGCTCTGTCCGTGCCTCGAGGTCCTGCGGTGCCGCGACGACTCGCGGCAGCCAGTCGGAGATGAGGCGCGCGCCCGCCAGGGCCTGCTCGTCGGCTGCGGGGTTGTGTCCCTGCGCGTAGAGAGCCTCGGCGCAATGGGCGAGGGCGTTCATGGCCGTCCCGACGGTCGGTTCAGCGGGCAGGTCGAGGGTCAGCCGTGGCTCGTAGACGATCGCAGTGGGATGCGCGCCGCCGCCGCCGCCCCTCATCCGCCGCCCCGGATCGCGCACCCCGAAGTAGCTCGTCCACTCGGCTCCGGCGTACGTGGTCGGCACAGAGACGAGCGGCAGCCCGGCAGCGGCGGAGACGGCTTTCCCGAGATCGACGGCGCTGCCGCCGCCGAGGGCGAGCACGCCGTCCGCGCCGCGTGCGGCGGCGACCGCATCCGCGATGCGGTCGGAGGGAATCTCCCGCCACCGCGC
>Ga0335076_10000448_pt1 | contig 37862 bp, 29 predicted proteins | sample Lox_Sample_25_FD_206717 | JGI IMG/M metagenome (GOLD analysis project Ga0335076, IMG submission 206717) | Soil microbial communities from Loxahatchee National Wildlife Refuge, Florida, United States - Lox_Sample_2.5 | ecosystem: Environmental > Terrestrial > Soil > Wetlands | place: USA...
GATGCTTCGTCTGGTGGAAGCGCTGGAAGAACATGATGACGTGCAACACGTTTATGCCAACTTTGACATCGACGAATCGGAGATTCAAGCAGCGGTAAGCGCCAATTAGTACGGTCTGCCGGAGATAACTGAAACGCCCTTCGAGGCTTCAGGCTGAAGCTCCGATTCCTTCACGACGGCTTACGCGGAGGCTGAAAGCCGTCACCTCGCGAAGCGAAACTGCCCGAAACTTCAGGAGAACGACACTAGGGCTGATTTGATCAAGCGGCCATTCTCATCCTGTAAGGAATGGCCGTTTTCTTTTTGTCCTCTATGCGACATTTGGATTGGAACACGCCTGCGCTTCGACTTAGACTAGCAGGCATGAACGAAAACGTCGGTGGACTGCGCACCCCTGCTGTTAATTGTTTACGCGTACTAGGAGTCGATCCCGCGGCATCTGGCCCAACGGGATACGCGGTTATTGAATGCGATTGTGACGGCTGCAGGGTTCTGCACTATGGAGCTTTTCGGGTGGCCACGAAGCGGCAACAAAGCTCGGCGGCAGCGGCTCTGCACGACGTGCACGCCCTGTTGTGTGGACTCATTCAGGAATTCAAGCCGCACGTGATGGCTGTGGAATCGGTGTTCACCGCCTTGAACGTGCGCACCGCTCTACGGTTAGCGGAAGTAAGGGGCGTGGTGCTGCTGGCGGGTGAGCAATCCGGTTTGGAAGTGCGGAGCTATTCTCCGCGAGAAGTGAAAGCGAGCGTGGCGGGCTATGGCCATGCGGACAAACGGCAAATGCAGGCCATGGTGAAGGCGCAGCTGGGGATGAAAGAAATTCCCGAGCCTTCGGACGCCGCCGACGCTTTGGCCGTGGCACTCTGCCACTTACAGGCGGCTGAATTGGAACAACGGTTCGGCGTGAAAAAGGCCGACCTGACAGCAAGCCAGCGCCGACGCGCCACTTCGCAAATACATGCAACGCACGCCGGTTTGCGCGTTCCCTTGGACTGATAAGAGCGATGGCCCACCGACTATTTTCGCTCATCGCGCTGATTTGTCTTCTGGGAGTTCAGGCGCCGATCTGCGTGGCCTCCGGGAGCGTCTTCACTTACCGGCGCATTTTCAAATCGAGCACACCGGAGTTCATCGAGATTAAAATTTACGAGGACACGGATACGGGCACTTACGAGATTCGGCAGCTCGACGAAGAACCCGGCGCGACGAAATTCGAAGTCGACCACCCGCTGCGCGCGAAAATTTTCGAATTGTCCGCGAAGCTGCACTACTTCAACGGAGTTGATCTGGACGTTCACCGCAAAATCGCGAATCTAGGAGAGAAGACGTTTCGTTGGGAACGGGGAAGTGAATTTCACGAAGTGAAGTTTAATTACACAATCAATCCGGACGCTGCGGAATTATTACAGATCTGCGAAGGGCTGGCACGGCAGCAGGAATTGATTGATCTGCTGGAACGAAGAATGAAGTACGACCGACTGGGAGTGAACGACGCGCTGTTGGAGCTAGAGACGGATTTCTCGAAAGGCGTGTTGCCTGAACCTCAACGAGTCTTGCCGGTGCTTGATCAAATTTCCGGGGATTCGCGTTTTGTGGAGATAGCCCGACAGCGAGCGCGGGCGCTGGCCGAGCGGATTCGCCATTCCGGTTGAGCGTCTTCGCCAGCTACTCCTTCATCAAACCGTACTGAAAACGCGGTTTGAGGTTCGCGCCATACAATTCGATCATGCGCAGCGTCAGCGCCTGCGGAACCAGAACGGAAGTGAGGGATTCCCAAGGTTCTGGCACGGCGTCCAGGATTACAGAAAACAACTTGTCGGATGAAGGCTGCTCCCCGGTACTCACCAGGACGACTTTGCCGCCACGAGCGTTGCAGTCTTGCGCGAGCCCTACACCGAGCTCCGCGGTATGGCCCAGGGCGAAGATGATGGCAAGGTGCGAATCATTAACATCGAGGATGGGTCCGTGGCGAAAGCCTGCACCGGTGTGCGCAGCAGCGCGCTTACCGGCCATCTCTCGAATGCAAAGGGAGCCCATGATTGCCGAACCATAGGCAGACCCTCGACCGACCAGCTCAATATTTGCGGCTCCCCGGCAAAACTTCTCGAGTTCTGTTCGAAGACTGAAGATTCGCTGTAACGAGGATGTATAGGCATCCAGAATTTGCGAATGGTCCCCCTGCCAGGAGCGACCGCTGCTCGCGCAGGCTGCGAGGATGCAGGCAGCGGTAGCATTTGTGTAGGTTTTTGTGGCGTTGCCGTACTCCGGCCCGGCAAGCATGGGAAGACGATCGGGGACCAGGCGCCAACAAGCGCTGGCTGGATTGTTACAGACCAGAGTGAGAGGCTTTTGAGGGGTCTTGCGGCAGAGTTCAACGAGTTCCGCGCTTTCGCCCGACGCAGTTGTCAAAATGGTCCCGGCAACCTGATCCCACACCGGCAAGGAGTAGTGCAGCCATTCGCCGGCATCCGCGAAAAAAGAGGAGCGTCCACAAGATTGCAGCCACACCGAACCGGCAATCGAAGAACAATAGGATGCACCCATGCCGATAAATAAGATCGGCCCGGAATGACGAGCTACATGGTGCAGCTTCTGCAACCCCGCTTCTATTAGAGGTTCATGCTGGTAAGAGCGAAACAGACCGGCAAGACGCTCTGGCTGTTCACGGCACTCCATCTCGAAGATTTCGATCATGCTCTTGGTGATTACGTCGTCCGGCGGTTTTACGCCTGCGATCCAGTTCGGCTCGTTGTTGGGTGGAGTTTGCATGTCAATCCTCAGGAATTGCTTTGGCACAGCAAAATGGAGCTTTTTCATGAATCATAACAAAGTTTGAGATATTATGATGCCAAGGTGAATTTATGACAGACGATCCGTCTGCCTCTAAGCCACAAGTAAATCACGGTTTCCTTGCCAGGATTTCGTTTATCGCCGGGCTTGGGGGTGTGCTTTATGGTTATGACATGGGCATCATTGCCGCTGCCGTGATCTTCGTCCGGCATACGTTTTCGCTTTCGACGGTGATGGAAGAACTGGTGGTCAGCGTTGTACTCATCGGCGCAATGGCGGGAGCACTGGTGGGCGGAGCGGTGGCGGACCGCATCGGGCGAAAGGCCACGCTGGTGTGGGCAGGTGGAATTTTTATTGCGGGATCGGTGCTGGCGCCTCTCTCGCCCAATGTGATCGTACTCATCATCGCGCGGGCGATTATCGGCATCGGTATTGGATTCACGTCCGTTACCGCTCCGGTGTACGTATCTGAACTGGCTCCGCCACAGTCGCGCGGAATGCTGATCGGGTTGTATCAGTTTGCATTGACACTGGGAATCGCGATGGCCGATCTGGTGGGTTATTGGCTGGCTGGGCAGGAGGCGTGGCGGCTGATGTTCGGCATCGCTGCAGTGCCCACATTATTTTTCCTCGGGATCATCCTGACGGTGCCGGAAAGTCCGCGGTGGTTGTGTGCACACAATCGAGAGAAAGATGCGGAGACCGTGCTGCTAAGTTACACGGACGCGACGGGTGCTCGCGAATTTTTGACCGACATCCGCGAGGGGCTAAAAACAGAAATCGAGCAGAGGTGGTCGGCGTTGTTTACCCCGGCAGTGCGCGGATCTGTGGTGATTGCGGCGGGATTCACAATTCTTCAGCAAGTAACCGGCATTAACACGATCATTTACTACGGGCCACAGATTTTTGAAATGGCGGGTATCGGCACGCATTCGAATTCGATTTTGGCGACATTTGTCGTGGCGGTGGTCAACGTGATCGCCACCGTGGTGGGGATTTTGTTGGTGGACCGGGTTGGGCGCAAGCCACTGCTGTATGTCGGGGTCGGAGGAATGACGGTTTCGCTGTTCGTATTGGCATATGCTTTCAATCACCAGTCGGCGTTCCGAACGTCGCTGGGGGTAGTGGCGATCGGCTGCCTGGTGCTGTACATCGCATGCTTCGCGCTGAGCATGGGGGCAATTGCCTGGATTCTGGTGTCGGAGGTATTTCCGCTTCGGGTACGCGGCCGCGGCGTTGCCGTGGCAACGTTGGCTTCCGGACTTTCGAATTTTGCGGTGTCGCTGACGTTTTTATCGATGGTCAAAGCGGTCGGAAGCGCGGGGACATTCGCGATTTTCGGAGTCATGTGCATCGTAACGCTCGTTTTTGTCCGCTTTGTGGTGCCCGAGACCTGCGGTAGGGACTTGGAAAGCATCAGCGTCCGCCAGGCAGAACCGAGTGCGCCGGCGGTTAGATAGTGGACTTAGTGAGCGTCCGGTCAATGCTGGATTCCGCAGCATCGAGCGCCAAACGAACGGCGCCGAGGAGTTGGGCGTCCTGGCCTAATTCGCTGGCAATCAATTTTGGATGAGAGGGCTGAGTGTAAGGCTCAAGAATGCGCTCGGTGGCGGCGATCAGCGGGCCGTTCATTCCCACGCCACCGCCCAAAACGAACAGCGAAGGATTCAGAACAGAAGACAGGTTATGGATCGTGCAGGCAAGGATATGCGCCGTACGGTCCAACACTTCGCGAGCTTGTTGGTTTCCCGCGAGCGCGTGATAGAAGATGCCGGTAGCCGTCAAATCACGGCCGTTACCGGAAGGCTTCGGACCAGAGGAAGTCAACCACTGATGGCGGATGCCTTCACCTCCGATAACACTCTCCAACGATCCTGGCTCACTAGGGTTGGCCGGATGCTCCGGGGTACCGGGAACAATCATGTAACCGACTTCGCCCGCGACCCACTCGCTGCCGCGAACGAGTTGCCCGTTCACGAAGATGCCAGCTGCGATACCCGTACCGATGGCCAAAAACACAAAGTCGGCGATGCCGCGAGCAGCGCCCGTCCAGCGTTCGCCTATGGCCGCCAACCGCACGTCATTCTCAACAAAGGCGGGCACGCCCAGTTCTTTCTGCAAAAGCCCAGCGAGGGGCACGTTGCGCCAGCCTTTGAGGTAGGACGTGGCAAAAACAATTCCTTCGCTGTGATTCGTAACGCCGGGGGCCCCTGCGGCAACAGCCAGCAATGAGCTGCGAGGCACGCGGGTTTGCTGGAGAAGCTCGCCAATGCCCTTTCGAATTTGGGCCACGACGCCTTCGGGAGACGACGTAGCTTTTGTGGTTGCGGCCCACTTTGCGAGGACCGAGCCGGTCAAATCGGCCAGACCTACGCGGAGATTGCTACCTCCGATGTCTACAGCTACGACGTGGCCATAAGTGCTGTTTATTTCCGGGAGGCGTTTCTGTGCCAAAGGCGACGCCCCATTCTTGCGCGAGCGCAAAAGCCCTTGTCGCTCGAGGAAAGCGACGCTTGACGCGAGCCGTTGCGGCGAAAGGCCGACGGTGGATTCGAGCTGTTGCCATGAGCGGAGTTCCTGTCTGCGGAGCACACGAAGCACACGACACGCATCTTGTTCGCTTCTGGACACGTGATTTCTCGAAGGCGGGCCGAGTTTTGAGGACTTAGCTACAGAATTCGACATGGAGCAGCATCCCACGCACTAACTTAACTCTATTTAGAAAGTCCGTCAATTGGGCACCGACATTCGGTCGATGGACCTTCGTGGAGCGATGGAGTGGCGAAGTCTGGGGCTAGAACAAGCTTTGCACCGCGAATTGCATGCCTACCGAAATCGCACCCCAGAGGGTGGCGGAGGAGCCGAGAGCGGCCGGCGCAACACGCACTACGGCAAATTCGCTCCCTTTCAACAGGGAGCGGACTTCCTCCAACAGGCGGGGGTGGGTACCGACGTCTCCACCCAGCAGAATCACGGTGGGATTGAGAATAAGAGCCAGATCGAGAATGACATCGGAGAGTATAGCGGCCCGCTGTAGAAGGATTTTCTTGGCCTGAGCATTTCCGGCAGCGGCGAGATCAAACACATCCACGGCATGATTGACTTTCGGGCGAGAGCGCCGGGAGGCGGCGGAGTGCCAGCTACGCAAGATGCCGGGAGCGCCGAGGATTTTTTCCAGGCGGCCATAACCGTGAATCGTGGGATGTTCGCGCGAGACATGCGGCACACGCAGATAGCCGATCTCTCCTGCGGAAAATTGCGAACCGCGATAAATATTGCCGTCAAGAAAAATGCCGGCCCCAACACCTTCACCGACAGTGATGAACACGAAATTGCTCTCGCGCTGGGCGGCGCCGCGGAAGTGCTCGCCCTGCGCAGCGAGGTTGGTGTCATTCTCGACGATTACCGGGCACTTGAGTTCGCGTTTCAGCAGCTTCACGAGGGGAACATTGCTCCACGCGATCAGTTTGCTCAGCGAAACAACGATGCCCTGCTCAACGTTCACAATGGCAGGCACCGCCACGACAACGGCCAGCAGGGAGTCTTCGACGTGTTCCTGTTTGCGAAGGAGATTACGCAGTTCCTTGGCAATTTGGTTACAAACGAGGGCAGGCTTTGAGTTTTGTCGAGCCAAATCCGATTTCGCTCGGCCAAGTTCGCGGCCATCCAGGTCTGTAAGCAGGAAGCGGAGGTGGGTGGGCCCGATCTCGATCGCGGCGATACAACCCCTTTCAGCGCGAAAACGGATGATATCGGGAGGTCTGCCGCCGGTGGAATCCCCTTCTCCGACAGGCTCGACCAAGCCTGCCTCGGCAAGATGGGCGACGACATTGGTTACGGTCGGCGCGCTAAGACTAGAGGCGCGCACCAAGTCGGCTTTAGAGCACGGTCCTGCTTCGCGAAGCAGTCTAAGCAGAAGCTGCGCGTTCGTCTGACGAAGAAGGTGAGGGCGAGCCCCTGAGGACGTTTGGTTTTTCACGTTCGAAACCACCGCGCGAGTCCCACTCATCTTACGGCATTTTGTTAGCGAGAGCGGCTAGTGAGGGGGCGGGCCTGCCATTTCGATGGCCCAGGCCGCGGCTGGACGCATGTACATGGAGGCACGGAAATTTCCGGTATCGTCCCAGGCTTCGGGCGTGCGGAACCAGTAACCTTTAGTTTCGTAAATGACGTTGTAGAGCCCGCGGGCAGTGTGGAAGGCCTGGTCTGTGAGTCCATCGCTGTACATAAGAGCCGCCAACGCGAAGGTAGTGCCGACCCACACTTCTTCGCCCTGCTCGTTGCCACGCATGATGGAGCCGTCTGCGTTCATGCCGTTTGCGGCGCCCATCTCGCCGTTGCCAAATTTGAGAACGTTATTCGCATAGATCTCTTCCAAAGCAGAGAGTTGCATTTCCTTGGGGACCAGGTCGCCCAGGCCGGTCATGTTGGCGTACCACTGTCCGGCGAGTTGGTCGGCTTGAATGGCGTCGCGGTAATCGCTTTCCATGTCGTAGCGAAAATATTTTCCGTTCCACAGTTTGTCGATGTAGGTTTTTTGAGCCTTGACGAAAAGCGCGTGGTATTCGCCGGAGGCCTTGGTGTCGCCGAGGACTTTGGCGGACTCTTCGGCGGCACGCAAAGCAGCCAACCAGAGATTGCCGCAGTAGGCACTGACGCTACGCACCACCCAAGAGTCGTAGGTCTGATCGGGATAGCCGCTGTTTTCGGGAATGCCGGTGCCGTGATCGAACTGCCGTAGATAAGTAATGGCGGATTGCATGGCGGGGAACATTTCCCGGAGGAAAACCTTATCTTGTTTTCCGGTCAGGACGTAGTCGCGATAGACCATGAGTACGAATTTCGAATTCAGGTCTTTCCAGTCGTTGGTGTCTTGCCAGCCGGGCTCGTTGACGGAGACGAAAGGATCACCTTCGGGAACACCCAAGTCGTGGGGCACCGCTCCGATTTTTTTCCTTTTGTGGAGGACCGGGACGCCGGTTTGCTGAGTTTTCCAGACCCAGAGTCCGAGTTCCGGGTACTCGCGGGGAACCGTGTAGGCGAATTCGCGCAGTACCTGTTTGTCGATGGTCGGCCAGAATTTCAGTAGCGGCAGCGAGGCATAAAATCGAACGTCGGATGTGGCGTAGTAGGCATAGTCGAAACACTCGAGGAGCGCGAAGGTTGCGGGCGCCTTCGAGTCCGAGCCTACCTGACGTCCCCAAAACGTTCCCCCATCAGTGAGGACATACATTTCGTTGAAAAGCATGCCGCGATACCAATCGGGCTTCGATTCGTCGTTTATGTAGGGTGCTTGCCAATCGTCGATGGCTTTGCTCCATTCGGAGGCGTGGAGCAAGCCATCGCGCGCAATGGCCCAGGAATTTCTGCCGCTGGTACCGTAAAAGTCGGTGTAGCGCCGATTCCAGCGGCGACCCTGGCCGAATTCGACGACGGGAAAATCCCAGGCGATCACCATGGGAACGATTTTTGTTTCGCCGGGCTGGAGTGTGAATCGCACTGCGATCGCGCCTGCCAATTTCTCGCTGGCACTGACCCAGGAAGTGCGGCTGTTGTCCAAGCGGCCGTCTTTGGCGAAAGGCAGCCAGATGGCCTTGCCATCGCCGTCGGCGAGGAATTCCGTGTGGTACGTGACTTCGACTCCTGGAGAACTCAGTGCTGCGATGGTGAATTCGCCATCCCATTCGTTGGCATTTTGTTGTGCGCGATTGCGACTGAAGACGATGCCTTTGAGTGTTTCACCGGCTCCTGCAGATTCCCCGCGAAATTCGTTGTAGTTGCCCTGATTGAGCGCGCCGTGAAAATCGCGAGTATAGGCGCGAAACCAGCCGTCCATGTTGGTCCAGGATAGCAGCACCGAGATCGTTACCGCGTGCTTGGTCGGATTCTCGGCATGCCAGCGGTAAACCGCCACGGGATAGCTGGATTCTTTGTAGTTATTCGGGAGGACTGGTGAAAACTGTTCCAGGACGACGTGAGCCGGAAATTTGTCCCACTTATAGTCGAACCAGGATTTGGGATAGAGCGCAGCATATTCGCCCGCGCCGACTGGGTAGTTCCACTGCCAACTGGAAAGCTCCTCGCCTTGGGGATGGTCAGTCATAAGGACCTGCGCGGTGCCGGCAGGTTCGCCTTCAACCTGCTGGAACATAGCAAATTGGTTGGCGTAAACCGGAACGTATTTGTGGACCGCGCTCTTAATGTGCCAGCGGGCAAAGTCGCCACGATAGGTACGCGAGAACGTGCCGGCACCGAAACCGCCGACTGGGGCCCCCTGCCAATAGCCATCGTCGATGTCGGAATTGTTTTTGCGAACGCCGGGGTTGGCTAAAGGAGCGCCCAACGGCCGCTTCCACGCAATTTTGGGAATTTCGTCGCCAGATGTTAATGCAGGGAACGTTGCCAAAGAGAAGGCCAGGACTATCAAGGCAAACAGGGACTGTCGTTTCATCGCCGCTCCACCTGTGAATTACGAGACAAACCACAATGTCTGAATCAAACTCAGTTCTACTGGAAAAAATAAGGGAGCGAAACTCTAACGGCCACTATAACGCGTTTGTACGGCATACAACGAACTTCGCGCCGCGATAAAGAGTGTTTTCTTTTCGGGTCCACCAAACAACAATTGCGACGGTCGTTCTGCAACATCGATTTCGCCGAGGCGCTGGCCGACCCGGTTGTAAACGTAGACCTGGCCAGCGGCGATGTAGACGTTGCCTTCGCTGTCCTCGGCAATTCCCTCACCGCCGATGTTGGTGAATAGCTTCACATTCGTCAGACTTCCATCGTCGGCCACCCGGGCTACGTAGGTTTTTTCTTCCGACTCGTCGGTGACATAGAAGGCCTCGCCGATTTTGGCGGGTGCCAAGCCGAACGCACGGAGGACATCGTGCATTTTGGAACCATAGTAGAGCTGCCCGCTGACAAAATCGTCGCCGGCTGGGATGAAGGTACTGCCATCAGGAGAAACAAACTGATATGGCTTTTTCTTTACGATGGCATCGGGAAAATCATTTTCGTTGCGCCAATAGTCGACGGGCAAAACGGGCGTCATCCCTTGCCTGGGGCCCGCAGGTTGAGGGTGCATCAGGGCAACTTCGCCAAAATCGGTGCTGGGCTTAAAGGTGTAGGCGGTGCCTTTGCCCGCATAGGAGATCACCAGGAGGTTTCCGGCTTTGTCGAAAGCCAGTTGGACCGGGTCGAGTGGATTGTCGCGGACGATGGAAAGCTCATGAGTAGCTGCCGTCCAACGGTAGATCATTTGCCACTTAGCATCTACGAAATAGAGGTCGCCAGACTTGTCGACCGCGCCGCCGGAAATATTGAAGAACCCGCCGACCAGCCGTTCGACGTGAGCGTTGTCGGCGAGCACGGGTGCAGGTGTGGCCGGAGCAAGCGATGGGGCAATGCCGGAAGCCGTGAGCCATGCGAACTCACGCTGTCGAATTTCGACGTTGTGGGCCTGATCAAAAATGGAATTGTCGAAAGAGACCTTGCTGTCACTGTAGCAATGGACATTGCGGAAACGAATGTTTTTTGAGTTGAAGATGCGGATCGCATAAGGAAATGGCTGATAGCTGCTGACGACGCGATACATATGCAAGTTTGCGACGGTGATGTCGTGGGAATCACGAATCTCCAGCGGCAGAGCGAACCCACCTTCACCCCGTTCTTCCTCGGTTTGCAGTGCGTAAATCTGCCAGTTCGACGCATTGTGCAGGACAACTTCATTGCGGACGTGGTGTTCGCTGGAGAGTTCGTACACGCGACCACTGGTCGAAGTGTTAGAAACGTAAAGCCCGGCCTGAGCAAAGGTGCTGGGGGTCCAAATGTTGGCGAAGGTTCCCCCTCCGCCGTCTGTGACCCACAGACTGGGATATTGGCCATCCCAGCGCCGGCGGATATCGGAATCGGCAGTGTGGGTGTTGTTGTAGATTTCGTCCCAGAACTTGTGGCGTTCGTCGGGAGAGGCGTCGGGGTCGACAGTGCCGTGGCCACCGAGGAAACGCACGTCGTTGACCATGGAGTCTGCACCGGCCATCCATTTAAGCGCGGTGGCTCGAGGATTGATTCCGTTGGTATAGAGACCGATTCCGGTGATGACGTTGTTGCCACCCTTCGGCGCTTCCAGCAACGGTTTGGGGCTTCCTACACCTTGAAAGGCCGGAGTTTCATCGTCGATGAAGATTCGAGTAGTGCTGGGATGCAGACCGATCAGAATGGTGTCCGGTTGTAACACAACGGTATCGGTGATGCGATATTTGCCTGAAGGAAAATAGAGAGTCTTGTGTCCGACGATGGCTTTCCTGAGGGCAGCGGTATCATCGGTGGTTCCATCACCGGTCACGCCCACGGACTTTACGTTCACCCAAGTGCTCATAGGCGGTAGCGTTCGAATGTCAGACTGGGGAGGTTGCGGGAGCGAGGTCAGTGGCTGAACGTCAAAGACATCCTGAATGGAGGGAGTGTCGGCGATGTCGTGGTAGTGAAAACCATGAGAGAAGGTTTTTACTTGGTAGAGTTCCAGCGGGCCATCCACTTTTTTGTCGCTCTCGCGGAAAGAAACGAAGACGGGCACGGCTCGGCAGAGCACATTTTCCATGTTGATCTCGGTCCGGAGGCTCAACTCGTTGCTGATAATGACGGCGGGACCGGAGATCTGTTCCATGCGGGCATCTTTGACCCACAATTCGTCCGAGTACTTGGGGTCAATGGAAATCGCGGTGGGCACATTCTTGAAGTAGGGTCGAATCAACGTGAGGCCGGCTTCGTGTTCGCGGATCGCGGCTTCGGTTTGACCTTCAAAGGAACTGTCGATCACGGTGAACTGCCATCCCGGGGAAGGCTTGCGGGTCCAGATGCCATATTTCCCGCCGAAGAAATGTAGATCTTCGGCTTCGTTTCCACCGTCATGTATTCCGGCCAGTCCCGACCCGATACGAAAGTTGATATGCGCAAGATAGCAATGTTGGGCATAACGGGCGCGCACGGCGACGGCGCCTGGATTGCCGTCGTGAATCTCAAAATCGATATTGCTTAACGCGGAATAAAAGGTGCCGGGATTGGCATCGGGAGGTTTCGCGTCGGGCTTTTCGCGCGACATACGATCGAAGCCTGGGCGGCCGCCCGCGAAAAATACCATGTACGAGGGGCCTTGTTGGTAGCCGGGAGTGCTCGGCCCCAGGACAAGAACCGGGCGAGTTGCACCGTAACCGATGACGCGTATCCCCGGCCAAATGTAAATGGTTTTGGAGAGGCGATAGCGCCCGGACGGGACGAACACGATGCCTTGAAGACGCGTCTCCTGGACTTTGTTGATGGCCTTCTGTAACGCATCGCTATCATCGCCCATGCCATCGGCGTGGACCGCGAAATTCTCTGAGTTCAGATAAACGGCGTTTTGATCATCCAGCTTTTCTCTGTAGTACGAGTCCGCGCGCAATGGCAAAGAGAAAGACAACAGAAAGATCGCGCAGGCAACGATATTTTTCATATTGATATAGGCCCTTAAAGAGTCTTGGGAACTCGGAACAATCTCGACGGAACTCACATCGTCCGGCAGCCGGAGCAGCATCGCCGAAGAGTTACCGCAAACATTATTCTCCCGAACGACAGAATTGTGAACGGTTTCTGCAGGTTGTTGAAGGCATTCCTCCTGCAATTCCCTGATAGTGCGCAGTGAGAATGAAGCTGAAACTAGCGCGTTGGCGGCTGAGCCGCTTCGGTAAAGGAGAAACTATGAGCAATCAAATGGGCGATCGTTATGCGTGTTCGGATCCGAACTGTGGGTGCGAAATCAAAATTGAGCGACCTTGCGGCATGTTTTCCTCTGAGGGTTCTGCCGTAGTGGCCGACGCGCCGTTCCGTCGCGAATTCCGGTCCGAGGGAGTATCGACGACGGGCGACTATGGGGATCAGGGAGCGTCCGGCGAGGGCACCTTTGGCACAGCGGGAAGCAGTGATCGAAGCGCAACGGCGAGCGGACGTTACGATACAGAAGCCACCCGCATGCATCCAACCGCGGGTGCTAGCGGCAGAACCCTTAGCCTTACCTGCTTCTGCGGTAGAGCCATGCGTGAAGTGGGGCGTGAGCAACAATCACAAGCGGCCCGTTCCGGCGCCAGGTCTTAAAGCCAGCTAAAGGTGTGGGGCCCAGCCCTTTTCGTATTCGCGGCCCCAGCCTTTCATGGCCTCGTTGTCATTTTTGATGTGGCCATTCTGAGGGTCGATGTGGAGTTCCCGCTGCACTTCCCAGGCGATGTTGGAAAGTTGGAGCATGGTGACCGAGATGTTGCCGGAGGAAACCGGGGAGTTCAGTTTCTCTCCTTTCCGGATGGCGGCAATGAAATTAGCGAAATGTGCATCGGTCATGGAGTCGCGGCCGACGGTATCCGCCGAGGATGAACTGCTGCCCACTTTGTACTCGTTGGTTTTCTTGCCGTCGAGGTCGTAGATTTCATAGCCGCCGCGATCGAGCACGACAGTGCCGGTGGTTCCCATAATGGCGGAGCCGCGATCGCGGCCATAAAATTTCATTCCCTGACAAGATTTGCCTTCCCAGGAAAGCAACTTGTCTTCGTATTCGAAACTGGTGATCAGGGTGTCGTAAAACTGCCAGTCGTCCTTGAACTGGTAACGCCCGCCGGACGAAGTGACACGATTGGGGTATTCCACGTCGAGCGCCCAACGGCACACATCGACCTCATGTGTGCCATTGTTCAAAGACTCGCCGGTTCCCCAGATTTTGAACCAATGCCAGTTATAAGGATGAAGGTTGTCTTTGTACGGCCGCCGCGGCGCGGGGCCTTGCCATAAATCCCAATCGAGGTTGGCCGGCACAGGAATTTCTTTGCCGGTGCCAATCGATTTTCGGACATTGCTGTACCACGCTTTCGCATAGTAGGCCCTACCAATCAGGCCGCCGTGGATTTTGTCGATGATCTTCTTGGTGTAGTGAGACGAGCGCTGCTGATTGCCCATCTGCACGTACTTTCCGTATTTCTGTTGGGCCTGAACCAGGAGAGCTCCTTCGGCAGGATTATGACTGCAGGGTTTTTCCACGTAGACATGCTTTCCGGCCTGCAACCCGGCGATCGCCAGTGGAGTGTGCCAATGATCGGGCGTAGCAATCGAAATGGCGTCCACATCCTTTTGTTCCAGAATGTGGCGAAAATCTTTTTCAGCCTTCGGCACTTCTCCCATTTCGCGTTGGGTGGCCTCGGCAAACTTGGCCAGGATATTGGAATCGACATCGCAAACGTAGGAGATGCGGGCCGCGGCTCTATTGGCTTTCAGGGAATCCAAGTGGGCATAACCGCGGCCGTTCAGTCCAATGACTGCAAAATTGAGACGATCATTGGAGCCGACGATTTGTCTGTAGGACTTTGCGGTAGCGCCCACCGCAAGTCCCGCGGCTCCGATTGCAAACGTATCCAGAAATTCGCGACGAGTGACCATTGTTGCTCCCTGAACGGTGTAAGTCTGTTCGCGCAAAGCATAGCTCGGAAGCAAGCACAGTGCACCAGACGAATTCTTCGGGGCGGAAAGATGGCAACGCCACGGTGTGGGGTGCGGACAAACTATCGATAGATGTGGCGAAACGATTACATCGTGGTTAAGACATTGGCGCAACGTGGGTTCGGTGCTTTGCACTATATGTGGATGTTCATACATCACGAAGCCCCGAGGGTCGCGGTGCTAAGATAATGGGCTACATCCTCGGGCCGCCCCCAGTTACCCCAACCGGCTCTCATGAGAGGACTACATGCCTCGAAAAATTGAAGTCACTGAACTCATATTGCGAGACGCGCATCAGAGCCTGCTGGCTACGCGCATGGCGCTGGAAGACATGATTCCGGCGTGCGAAGACATTGATAAGGCAGGATTCTGGAGCGTGGAATGTTGGGGTGGCGCGACGTTTGACGCCTGTATCCGATTTCTGAACGAAGATCCTTGGGAACGCCTGCGCACGTTTCGAAAATTGCTACCGAATAGCCGGTTGCAGATGCTGTTGCGCGGGCAAAATCTGCTGGGCTACCGCCACTATGAAGATAGCGTGGTTGATCGCTTCGTGGAACGTGCCGCGGAGAACGGCATGGACGTGTTTCGGGTTTTCGATGCTTTGAACGATGTTCGAAACGTGAAGCGAGCGATTGCGGCGGTGAAGAAGTGTGGAAAGCACGCGCAAGGGACGATCTGCTACACGATCAGTCCGTTGCACACGGTGGAAGGCTACGTGCAGTTGGCGAGGCAGTTGGTGGACCTGGGCTGCGACTCACTGTGTATCAAAGATATGGCGGCGCTGCTAAAGCCGCAGGCGGCATACGACACGGTGAAGGCAATTAAGGGAGCGCTCGGAGATTCCGTGCGGGTTCATGTGCACGTGCACGCAACCACGGGGGTTACGATGGTTTCCCTGATGAAAGCGATCGAGGCCGGAGCGGACGCCGTGGACACGGCCATCAGTTCGCTGAGCCTGGGTCCGGGACACAACCCGACCGAAAGCCTGGTGCATATGCTGGATGGGACAGGGTTCGAGGCGAATCTCGATATGGAACGATTGCTGCGAATTCGCGACCATTTTGCGAAAGTGCGACCACGGTACAGCGAATTCTTGTCGAATATTACCGGGGTGGATACCGAAATTTTCACCAGCCAGATTCCGGGTGGCATGATTTCTAACATGGAAAGCCAGTTGAAACAGCAGGGTGCCGCCGACAAGCTGAGGGAAGTGCTGGCCGAGGTCCCCGAGGTGCGGCGCACGGCGGGTTATCCACCACTGGTAACACCTTCGAGCCAAATCGTGGGCACACAAGCCGTATTCAATGTGTTGATGGGGCCTTACAAAGTGATCACCGCAGAATTCGCGGACTTGATGCTGGGCTACTACGGTTCTACGCTGGGCGAACGCGACCGGGAAGTGATGGCGAAGTGCGAGAAGCAGGCGAAAAAGCCGCCGATCATGATGCGTCCCGCGGACCTCCTGAAGCCGGAATGGGAGCACTTGCGCACGAACGCGATAGCGCTGGACGGCTGCGACGGATCCGATGAAGACATTCTGACGTGCGCGATGTTCCCGAAGGTGGCGCCGAAGTTCTTTTCCGAGCGCGCACAGGGACCGAAGAGCGTGGCAAAAGATCCCGCGGCCGCGGCTGCCGCAGGGGCGCCCGCTTCCGCAAACGGCGGGGCCAGTCCAGTTCGGGAGCCGATCAAGTATGAAGTGCAACTGGACGGCAGGAAACATGTGGTCACCGTCTCACCGGCGTAGAGGAACATCCAATGAAAACGATGGAGCAGAGGATAAAGGACCTGAAAACCCGGCGCGCGGAGTTGGAACTCGGCGGCGGGAAAGACCGGGTGGAAAAACAGCATCAAGGTGGAAAGCTCACCGCCCGCGAACGCATCAGGGAATTGTGTGACCCAGACAGCTTTCAGGAATCGGGAATGTTCGCGGAACATCGAGCTACGCTCTTTGGCATGCTGGACAAGGAGTTTCCCGCCGATGGTGTGGTGACCGGGGCCGCCACGGTGTTGGGGCGCCGTGTGCACCTAGCGAGTCAAGATTTCACAGTCGCCGGCGGATCTGCGGGCGAAGTGCATTCCCTGAAAGTGGCCGAGACCATGGAACAGGCCATGAAGACCGGCACGCCCTTCGTTTTCATCAACGATTCTGGCGGAGCCCGCGTGCAGGAGGGCATCGATTCCCTTTCGGGGTACGGCCAGGTGTTCTATCAGAACGTCATGCTGAGCGGAGCGGTGCCGCAGATTTCGCTGATCTGCGGGCCATGCGCAGGGGGTGCCGCGTACTCACCGGCGCTGACGGACTTCATCATCCAGACCCGGAAAGCGCAAATGTTCATCACTGGGCCGAACGTGATCAAGCAGGTGACCGGGGAAAATGTCACTGCCGAAGCCCTGGGTGGTCCTGAAGCGCACATGACAAAGTCTGGCGTAATTCACTTCATCGCGGACGATGACAAGCACGCGATATTGTTGTGCAAGAAGCTGTTGAGTTTTCTGCCCTCGAACAATGCGGAAGACCCGCCGGACGTGCCGAGCGACGGTAGCGTCGATCCAAACCCGAAATTGAACACGATTGTGCCGGTCGACGGAAAGCAACCGTACGACGTACGGGAAGTGATCGTAAATGTGGTGGACTCCGGCGACTTTCTGGAGGTCCAGGCGGGCTACGCGACGAATGTTGTGGTGGGATTCGCCCGAATCATCGGGCGCAGCGTGGGCGTGATTGCCAACCAGCCGGCAGCGTTGGCCGGGGTGCTGGATATAAATGCGTCGGACAAAGCATCGAAATTTATCCGCTTCTGCAATGCATTCAACATTCCTTTGGTCACGTTCGTGGATGTACCGGGATTCTTGCCGGGTATCGATCAGGAGTACGGAGGAATTATTCGGCACGGTGCGAAAATGATTTTCGCGTATTCCGCGGCCACGGTACCTAAAGTCACGGTGATCTTGCGGAAGTCGTTTGGCGGGGCGTATTTGGCGATGTGCGGTCGGGATATGGGAGCGGATCGCGTTTATGCCTGGCCGACAGCCGAGGTTGCAGTCATGGGGGCGGAGGGTGCCGCGGAAATCGTCTTCAAAAAAGAGATCGAAACAGCGACGGACAAGGCCAAGAAGCGGAAAGAGATGATCGAAAAGTATCGCGACGCATTTTCCACGCCTTACGTAGCGGCGGGGCGCCGGTTGGTCGACGACATAATCGAACCAGCTTCGACGCGGCGTGTGCTGGCGCAGGCGCTGGAATTTCTCCATACGAAGCGGGAATTGCGTCCTCCCAAGAAGCACGGGCTAATCCCGTTGTGAGGCGGGGGTACACATGTCACGGTCCGACATCCGAACACTAGAAACAGAACTGCAAGAGCTACGGCAACGCGTGGAGAAACTGGAAGCGTTGCTGAAAGCTACGCCGGCTCATGGACAAGATGCTTCTGTGACTTCCGCGGCAGCGCCGGTGAAGGAGGAAGTGACCCCGGAAATCGTGCTGGCGATCTCGGCCGCGGTTGCGGCGTTTCTTGGCAAGCGGGCGAAGATTCGACAGATACGGCTCAGCAGTCAGACCGCCTGGGCGATGCAGGGAAGAGCTACCGTCCAGGCTTCCCACGGCATCTCGTTCGTCCGGGGAAGTCATTGAACTTAAGGTGAGTGCATGAAACTCAAAGTGACTGTGGATGGGAAGGTATATGAGGTCGATGTAGAAGTAGCGCCAGAGCTTCCACCGACGCTGCCGACGTTTGTTACGCAATCCGGCGCTGCCGCAGTGCCTGCCGGAGGGGGATCGCCGTCGGGAAACGCAACAGCCGAAGGCGACACCGTGGCAGATGAGACGAAAGTCTGCCGCAGTCCGGTCTCCGGAATCGCCGTGAAGGCCAACGTTCGTCCGGGTGAAACGATACAACCTGGCGATCTTCTGTTTGTTCTGGAAGCGATGAAAATGGAAACGGAAATCACGGCGCCGGTTGGCGGGAAGGTCGCCGAGGTAAAAGTGAAAGTCGGCGACAGCGTGAAGAGCGGACAGGTGGTGTTGACATGGGCGTAGATCTGAAAGAAGTTCCCGGTTTTTTGTTTTACGATCACGTGGCCATCGCCGTGAAACAGGGCGACCTAGAAAATCAGGTGAACGCTTACAAAATGATGGGGTTCAAGGAGGTGCATCGCGAGGACGTGCATGGCAAGGACCAGGTTCGTGAGGTCCTACTGCAAATCGGAGATGGTCCGAACTTGGTTCAATTGCTCGAGCCGCTGTCCGCGGAATCGCCGGTTAGCAGGCAAATCGAAAAAAATGGTGGGCGAGGCGGGTTCGCACATATCGCTCTGCGCGTGGCTGACATTCAGAAAGCTTTTGATTATTTGAACAGCAAGGGGGTACACATCATCGATGCGGGACCTCGCCCCGGCTCGCGCGGCACAATAGTGTTTTTCGTGCATCCGAAGACGACGGACGCGGCAGCTTTGGGGTATTTGATCGAAGTGGTGCAGGAAGGCAAACGCTAATGTGGGAAGAATTTCCGCCGATCTCGACCGCCGAATGGGAAGCGGCGATTCGCGTCGATCTGAAGGGTGCGGACTACGATAAGAAGCTTCTCTGGCGTACCGAGGAAGGAATTACGGTGCGCCCGTTTTACCGATCGGAGGACTTGCCCGGGACAACCGGCCAAGCACGTTTTACAGGCACATGGAAAGTGGCGAGTGTGGCAGATATCCCGAACGACGCGGTGCGCGGCGACACGCTACACGAGCAGGGAGCGACGGCGGTGCAGGAGATTGGTTACGCGCTCTCCGAATCGCAGGGACAGCGAAACACCTTCGTTTTTGCCGTTGGCACCAACTACTTTTTCGAAATTGCGAAGTTGCGCGCAGCCCGGCAATTGTGGGCGCGTCTCTCTTCGGAGCCCATGGTGATCTGGTCGCGCACGGCGATGGCGGACAAGAGTGTGTATGACCCGTCGGCGAATCTGATGCGTTGCACAACTGAAGCGATGAGTGCGGTATTCGGAGGCTGCGACTATCTGGTGATTGAGCCGGCGAGATTCCCGGAACACCTGGCAAACAGCCTGGGGCGCATTCTGCGTGAAGAATCGCACTTCGAAGAGGTTTCGGACCCAGGCGGAGGTTCGTACTACATTGAAAATTTGACGGCGTCGATTGCCAACGAAGCGTGGAAAGTGCACGAATCCGGCCGGTCTGGGCAAGAGGCCGCTATCGCCGCGGCGCGAACGGCGAAAGAAAAAGCGGTGGCGCAACGAAAAGTCACCCTCGTGGGAGTGAACAACTATCCCGATCTGACGGAGAGGTTGATCGCGGGGGCGGCGTTTCCGTTAGCTTCCTGGCGCATGGCCGAGCCGTTCGAAAAGATTCGGGTGGCGGTCGAGAACTCCGGCAAGCGGCTTCGTGTACTTCTTCTGCAGCGCGGTGACGTGAAGATGAAAATGGCCCGTGCCAATTTCTGCCTGAATCTTTTCGGCTGCGCGGGCTTTGAGGTCAGAAGCTCCGAGACATTGGAGCCAGCCGATCTAGTTGTGCTTTGCAGTTCGGACTCGGAATATCTCGCGTTCGCAAAAGACGTTTGCCCCAAAACGGCATCGCCGGTAATTGTAGCGGGGAATCCGAAAGATCAAATGGATGCGCTGCGTGCAGCGGGAGTGAAGGACTTCGCCTATCTGGGGATGGATGCGGTCAAGTTTCTGTCACAGTGGCAAGAGGCGCTGACATGAATCGCCCAAAATGGATGACCCCGGAAGGGATCGAGGTTAAACCACTGTACACAGCCGCGGACCTGGCCGGGATCGAACATTTGGAGTACCCTGCCGGGCTTCCCCCTTATCTTCGGGGGCCATACACGACGATGTATGCACTGCGGCCATGGACGATACGCCAGTACGCGGGGTTTTCGACCGCCGAAGATTCGAACGCATTTTACCGAAGGAATCTGGCGGCAGGGCAAAAGGGATTAAGCGTCGCTTTCGATTTGGCGACACACCGCGGCTACGATTCGGATCATCCGCGCGTCACAGGGGATGTCGGGAAAGCCGGTGTAGCGATCGACAGCGTCGAAGACATGAAGATTCTGTTCGACCAAATCCCGCTGGATCAGATGTCCGTTTCCATGACCATGAATGGAGCAGTGCTGCCGATCATGGCGTTCTACATCGTGGCTGCGGAAGAGCAAGGCGTAGGCACGCAAAAGCTCACGGGCACGATTCAGAACGACATTCTGAAAGAATTCATGGTGCGGAACACATACATTTATCCGCCGAGCCATTCGATGCGCATCATCGGCGACATTTTCCGCTATTGTGCGGGGAATATGCCGAAGTTCAATTGCATTTCGATTTCCGGTTATCACATGCAGGAAGCGGGCGCGACCGCGGACATCGAGTTGGCTTACACGCTGGCAGATGGCCTCGAATACCTGCGCACCGGGCTGCATGCGGGCCTCAATATCGACGAGTTTGCGCCGCGGCTGAGCTTCTTTTGGGCGATTGGCATGAATCACTTTATGGAGATTGCCAAGATGCGCGCTGCGCGGCTGCTGTGGGCCAAGCTGGTGAAACAGTTCAACCCGAAGAATCCGAAATCGATGGCGCTGCGGACGCACTCGCAGACTTCGGGCTGGAGCCTTACCGCACAAGATGTCTTTAATAATGTGATTCGTACGACGATTGAAGCCATGGCTGCCGCAATGGGTGGCACACAATCTCTTCATACCAATGCCTTGGATGAGGCGCTCGCATTGCCAACCGATTTTTCTGCGCGGATCGCTCGCAACACGCAAATCTATCTCCAGGAAGAAACGGGTATCACCCACGTGGTCGATCCGTGGGGCGGTAGCTATTATGTGGAGAGTTTGACGGCGGAGTTGGCGACGAAGGCGTGGGCACTGATACAGGAGGTTGAGAAACTGGGCGGGATGACCCGCGCGATCGAATCCGGTCTTCCGAAGATGCGCATTGAAGAGGCTGCAGCACGGAGGCAGGCTCGCATCGATTCCGGTCGCGAGACCATCGTCGGCGTCAACAAATATGTCGTCGCTGATGAAAAGCCCATCGACGTTCTGGTCGTGGATAACGCTGCGGTTCGCGAGACGCAACTCGCGCGGCTGGAAAGAGTCAAGAAGACCAGGAATGCGGACCTGGCGAATGCAGCGCTTGCGGCGCTGACCAAATGTGCCGCGACGGGTGAAGGTAATCTTCTGGAACTCGCCGTGGATGCTGCCCGCAAGCGCGCCACGCTGGGCGAAATCTCTATGGCTCTGGAAAAAGTATTCGGCCGTTACCAGGCAGTTCACCACACGATTTCGGGAGTGTACTCCACGGAAAGCCGGCAGGACCCAGACTTCCTTAAGACACGCGAACTGGTGGAATCTTTTGCCAAAACCGAAGGCCGCCGACCACGCATTTTGGTGGCGAAAATGGGCCAGGACGGACACGACCGGGGCGCCAAAGTAATAGCGACGGCATTCGCAGACCTGGGTTTCGATGTGGATCTGGGACCGCTGTTCCAAACGCCGGAGGAAGTGGCGCGGATGGCAGTGGAAAATGATGTACATGTGCTGGGCGTGTCGACATTGGCGGGCGGGCACATGACCTTGGTGCCGCAGGTAATAGAAGAATTGAAGAGACTGGGCCGTCCAGATATTCTGGTGGTCGTGGGCGGCGTGATTCCCCCTCAGGATTTTGAAAAGTTGCGCAAGGTAGGTGCTGGGGGAGTGTTCGGTCCGGGAACACGTATTCCGCTCTCCGCGCAGGAAGTCCTGCACGCTCTGCAGGGGTAAGCATTGCGGACACGCCGACTGGCGGCTGAACAATACATCTCTGGTGTTCTGGCGGGCGACAGATCGATCCTGGCGCGCACGATCACGGTTATTGAAAGCGATCTTCCCTCCGACAACGAGCTTTCCGCAAAAATTCTGGATGCCGTGTTGCCCCACACGGGCAAGTCTCGGCGGATCGGGGTTACCGGCGTTCCCGGAGTCGGCAAGAGCACCTTTCTCGACAAGATCGGCATGCACATTCTGCGTGAGCGTGGAGAGAAGCTCGCCGTTTTGAGCATCGATCCGTCCAGCCCTGTGACCGGCGGCAGCATCCTTGGCGATAAGACAAGGATGGAGAAACTCTCCGCAGAGCCTAACGCATTCATTCGTCCGACTCCCTCGCGGGGATCGTTAGGCGGAGTTGCTGGTCGAACGCGGGAGACGATGCTGGTGTGCGAGGCCGCTGGATTTCACAATGTGTGGATCGAGACGGTCGGGGTAGGACAGTCTGAAGTCTCCGTGAGATCGATGACGGACTTTGTGCTGCTGCTACTGTTACCGGGTGCCGGGGACGAGCTACAAGGAATCAAGCGCGGCATTCTGGAACTGGTCGATGCGATCGCGATCAACAAGGCGGATGGGCCGCAACTAGAACGCGCGCAACTGGCGAAAGCAGACTATGAGAGCGCGTTGCATCTGTTCGCTCCCGGCGCGGGTGGATGGAGTCCCCCGGTGATGCTGTGCAGCGCGCAAACCGGTGCGGGCATTCCCGAGGTTTGGGAATGTATTCTACGCCACGAAGAATTTCAGTTAGAAAAGGGCTTGCGCGCGGAGCTTCGACGCGGCCAGGCGTTAGCTGCCATGCGTCAATTGGTCAGTGCTGGACTGGAGGCGGCGCTTCGGCGCGATCCGCAGATCGCTAAACGGCTGCCTGACATGGAAGAGCAGGTACGGAGCGGGAAAATCACTTCGTTTGCAGCCGCACGGGCATTGCTTGCAGATTTTCGGTACCCGCCGAGGCACAACTAGAAGCTCTCAAGAACTTAACATGCAATTTGCGAACACGCAGGGGCAGCCACGCCTTGCGGGAAAATTCTCCTGGAACTAGAATGTCTCGCGATTTCAGAATTTCAGTGTGAAATCCGGATTGGTGCACCGTCTAAAAGGTTCCGTTGTTCTCATGACATCCAAGAAATCGAGAAAGCCTGAGCGGCAAGATCCTGAAGGCAGTAGCTCGATCACGCGTAGAGATTTTCTTGGGTCTACGCTTTTAGCGTCGGGAGCAGTTCTGATGGACGCGATTACACCGGAAGAGCTTCTGGCAAAGAAGGATGAGTTCACAGGGTATGGAGGGGTTGGAGAATACAGCAGTTCCAATGGCAATACATTACCTGTGCTGCTTGGTGGACACAAAATTCGCGATGCGGTGTACAACCGGTTACCGAAAGATGTTGTGGAGACTGGCGAAACGTACGATTGCGTCATTGTGGGTGGCGGGATCAGTGGCATTGCGGCAGGATTGTTCTTTCAACGCAAGACAAACGGGAAGGGCAAGTGCCTGATTCTCGAGAATCATCCAATCTTCGGCGGAGAAGCGAAACAAAATGAATTTGAGGTGGATGACAAGCGACTGATTGCTCACCAAGGGTCGGCCATCTATCAACTTCAGGAACCGCAGAGTTTTTTGGCGCATTTTTACGAATCCATCGGACTGCAGACACCGAGGCTTACGTATCAGCGATGGAGCGGGCCGCAGCCAGAAATGCCATTGGCGCGTACACCCTACGAAGATGTGGGCATGGACAAGGGGCAGTATGGCTTCTGGTTCGGCCCAAAATTCGGAGGGAATTCCGGCACATGGGTGATGGACCCGGTACGGCGCAAATTGGAGGGAGCGCCGATTTCTGCATCGACGCGCACCGAATGGATGCGCTTTCTGACCGGTGCGTCTGTCGAGAAGAAGCCATTCGAGCACCCGAAAGAAGAAGGAGACGCGATTTCCCGCTATCTCGACACTATTACGCTCGAACAGCACTTGACAGAACGCTTCGGGCTCTCGCGCGAGACAATCCGTACATTCCTTTCGCCGGTTGAGGGGGGAGGCTCCGGCCTTGGTCCCGACGCGCTTTCTGCTTATTCGGACTATGCGTTTGAGATGCTCCGGCCCGTGCAGGATGACACCGGCAACGCCGACCAAATGTTTCCTGGGGGCAACGCTACGATCGCTCGTTTGATGGTCAAAACGCTAATTCCGAATGCGATGGGCGGTCCGAACAGCGTCGAGGGAGTGTCCACGCATACCGTGGACTTCGCTGCTCTGGACTCTGCCGGCTCACCGGCGCGGATGCGGTTGGGCGCCACCGTGGTTTCCGCTCAACATGACGGAGATCCGTCGAAGGCAGCCACGGTTTCCGTCGTCTACGAGAAAGCTGGAACCCTGTATCGAGTGAAGGCGCGGTCGGTGGTGATGGCGGGCGGCAGTTGGACGACCAAGCACATTGTTCGAGACTTGCCCGAAACCCACCGGCAAGCGTACGGGCAGTTCTACCGCTCGCCGTGCATGATGGCAAATATCGCGGTTCGAAACTGGCGTTTTCTGTATGACCTGGGCATGACGGGTTGTCGTTGGTTTGGCGGTCGCGTTGGGGATTACATGACCGTGCGCAAGCTTGCGGTTACGGGCGATGTAGGTGCGGCGATCTCACCGGATTCGCCCATCGTGCTTTCGCTGAAAGTTTTGTATTCCTACCCGGGACTTTCGACTGAAGAACAAGGCAATCGCGGGCGGATGGAACTTCTTAGCACCCCGTTCGCAGAGTATGAAAGTCGCATCCGGCAACAGTTCACAGATATGTTTGGCGCTAAGGGTTTCGATGCGAAGCGCGACATTGCGGGAATTATTCTGAATCGCTGGGGCCATGCCTACCTGAGCCCCCAGCCGGGGTTTTTCTTTGGCAAGGACGGCAAGCCTGCTCCGCGCGAAACGCTTCGTAGAGCGCCGTTTGGGCGTATTGCGTTCGCCAACACCGACCTGGCAGGCGCGATGGATCACCGTTTCTCGATACTCGAAGCTCAACGAGCGATCAACCAGTTGACCTAGCAGGTGACCAAGACGATTTACCTTACGGACTGCAGTTCGCGGAGTTCAGAGTCGTCGAGTTTCAGCCCGGCTGCAGCGACATTTTCTTCGAGATGATCGACGTTCGATGTCCCCGGGATCGGCAGGACCACACGCGACCGTGCCAAAAGCCAAGCCAGCGCGATCTGGGATGGGGTCACCCGTCGTTGCGCCGCCAATCGTTGCACCGGACTGTTTTCTCCTGTCAAGCGTCCGGCTGCCAAGGGAAACCAAGGGATAAAGCCGATGTTGTGTTGGTCGCAATAGTCGAGAACCTCGTCTGAACCGCGATCGGCCAGGCTGTAGCGGTTCTGTACGGTAACTACGTCAACTACTGTTCGGGCATGTTGCAATTGCTTGAGGTCCACCTCGGACAAGCCGATGTGCTTGATCTTCCCCTGGGCCTGCAGATCCTTGAGCGTGCCAAGTTGGTCCTCCGCCGGGACCTTTGGATCGATACGGTGCAATTGATAGAGATCTATACGGTCGAGGCGCAAACGTCGCAGGCTGCCTTCGCAAGCGGCAATCAAGTGCTCCGGTCTTCCGTTCTCCGTCCAACGATCCGGGCCCGGTCTTTCGAAACCTCCTTTGGTGGCAATCACCGAGTCCGGAGGATACGGATGCAGTGCTTCAGCAATGATCTGTTCACTGACGTTTGGACCGTAAGAATCGGCGGTATCGATGAAGTTGATCCCCAGTTCGATAGCCTTGCGCAAAACGCGGATCGCTTCCGGGCGGTCTGCCGGTTCTCCCCAGATGCCTTTGCCGGTAATGCGCATGGCGCCAAAGCCAAGTCGCACGACGTGAAGGTCATTCCCAATGGTGAATTCACCGGAGGACTTGGCCGATGGTATTTCTTTACGTTTTGCCGATTCCTGGTTCATGGTGTGCTCCTATTAGCAGATCGAGTCGTGGCCCCTAGCCGGGTCAAGTCAGTTTGAAGCGGCCCAAGATGGGGATAGGAGGGCCTCAGTTCCGTTTGATGATAAAGACCGTCTTGTCGTCAATACGAAATTCTTGTCCAGCCTGCAGAAGCCGCGCGTCTCGATCGACGGCGTAATCCAGCAGGATCTTGCAGATTTCTTTCGCAGACTTGGAAAAACACCCCACCATGACGCCCTCCAACTGACGGCGTTCTTCCTTGTCGCTACCGTCATACACGCCATCGGTGTAGAGGAACAAAAGGTCGCCCGGGCTCATGAGCGTCAACTCAGACGAGATGTTGCGTGACTTCGGCGGCACGTCCTTGAATTCAAGGAAGAGATATCGGTTGCGGTCCGGGTGGTCTTCAGGAATTTGCAAGCCGAGGGGAAGAAACTGCACCATCCGGCTTTTATCGATCTCCATAAATTTGCGGAATTCAGCGGAGAAAACCAGTGGCGGCGGATGGCCGAAATTGAGGAACCGGAAGTGCCCGTAAGGACGTATTTCACCATAAAGCATGGTAGCGATTTCCTGGGCATTCGCCTCTTCCGTACGTCCGAGCGCGTTTCTTGCGGTGACAGAGTATGCCAGCCGAAGGTTCATGCTTTCGAACAGTTCCGACGTCGTCCTCCCGTGATGGTCCAGTTCACTTAGCATGAGTGCGTGAAAAGTATCGTGCACGGTCGAGGCAATCTTTGCCGAAATAATTCCATGTCCTTGCGCGTCGACTAACAAAACGCCGGCCGTTGAATAAAGCTCGCGGAGATCCTCGGAGACTCGCACCTGCTCCGAACTTTTGGCCCAGCGATACTTGGATGCCAGTTCGCGCTTATAGCCTGGCCTGGATTTTAACCAAGCCACATGATCGTCCACCGAATTCCTGGGTGGGATGCCTTCGGGAAGCGGGTCCAAATATTCCTGCGATAGCTTGACGGCTCGCTCTATGCGTGCGTCAATGTCGTAGCGCTGTTGGAAATTGATGTACTCAAACAAGTCTCCGCCGACGGTCCCTGCGGGAACGGAGTTTCCGTACATCTCGATGCCCTGAATGTGAGGGATTGCGCCTTCTACAGGCATCAATCGCTTTCGGAGATACTCGTCAATGCTGGGAATGCCGTCTGTCTTCGCCATGGAGACATTCTATCGCCGGATAAAGCTGCCCGGATTCTTTTATCAACGTTCGAATGGTCTGCCGCTGATAACGGTGTGCGGGTCAGGCTTGGCGAGAATCGGTGTTATGGTAAGACCGGCTTTGAAGGCGTCCGGCGAGCGGCACCTTTGGCAGACAAAATAGCCGATGATATGGCCCAATGAACATTAACTTCGAGCTTCAGCCAGCCAAACTCGATACGAAACTAAGGCGGTTCTGGTCGATTTCCGGAGATAAGATCCGCAACATCGCCCGATCGTATGACGTTTCGAAAGGCTCGCCGGTTTTTACAGCTGCGGGAAGGTATACCACGCGAGGCTGGACGGAGTGGACGCAGGGTTTCCAGTACGGTTCCGCGGTTCTCCAGTTTGACGCCACTTCGGAACCAGAGTTCCTCGATCTCGGACGGCGAGCAACTGTTCAGAAAATGGCGCCGCACGTGTCACATTTTGGAGTCCATGACCACGGTTTCAACAATGTCAGCACCTACGGCAACCTTTGGCGCCTTATGGCCGAGGGCCGAATCGCGGAAAACGAATGGGAACGCGATTTCTACGAATTGGCGTTGAAGCTGAGTGGGGCCGTGCAGTCTCATCGTTGGACGAAGATCAAGGATGGCGGATTCGTGCCCTCGTTTAACGGGCCGCACTCCCTGTTCGTCGACACGATTCGGTCGCTCCGCTCGCTGGCCATAGCGCATGTCTTGGGCCATGTGATGATGGAGGAAGGTGACCAGCGAGTCTCGCTCCTCGAACGTTTGCAACAGCATGCCATCACGACCGCTACTTATTGCGTGTATTACGGCGAAGGGCGTGATTCTTATGACGTTCGTGGCCGGGTCGCGCATGAGTCCATTTTCAACGTTGCCGACGGTAGCTATCGTTGCCCGAGCTCACAGCAAGGTTATTCGCCGTTCAGCACCTGGACGCGCGGACTAGCTTGGGCGATCTGTGGGTTCAGCGAGCAACTGGAGTTCCTCCGCGCGATCAAAGAGGAGAAACTTTCGCCAATTCTTTTGAGAGCAGCGCAAGCGACCTGTGATTATTACATCGATCATGCCAGTGCTGCAGATGGTGTCCCTTATTGGGACACGGGAGCACCGCAACTCAGCGCGCTTGGCGACTGGCAAGCAAGAGCGGCAGAGCCGTTCAACGATTTCGAGCCAGTGGATAGTTCGGCCGCGGTCATCGCGTCGCAAGGACTGTTGCGTCTTGGTCAGTTTATGGGTGGCCCGGAAGGAGAGCGTTACCGGCAAGCCGCTTTGACGATTCTCAACACCATCCTGGACGAGCCTTATCTCAGCACCACAGCAAACCACCAGGGGCTGATCCTGCACTCGATCTATCACCGCCCGAATGGCTGGGATTACATTCCGCCCAATCGCAAGATCCCCTGCGGCGAATCCAGCATGTGGGGCGATTATCACGCGCGTGAAGTGGCGCTTTACGCCCAGCGCGTAATAGAGGGGAAACCGTACCTCACGTTCTGGGGAGGCTCCAAGTCTGTGGCGAAGGCGAGTGCGTGATGAAGAAAGTTGCCTTAATTACCGGTGGCACGCGTGGTATCGGCCTTGGCATTGCGAAGGCGCTCGCGGACATCGGCTATGACCTGATGCTTTGCGGAATGCGGCACGAACAGTCCGCGCGCGACTGCCTCGAACAGTTGCGTGTTTCGGGCAGCAACGTGGTCTACCAGCAAGCCGATGTCGCTAATCATGAAGATCGACAGCGACTCGTCGATTCGACGAAAAACCAGTTTGGGCATCTAAACCTGCTCGTGAACAACGCCGGCATCGGTCCTAAGGTCCGTGCCGATATCCTGGACGCAACCGAACAGAGTTTCGATGAGGTAATGACCACGAATCTTCGCGGTCCATATTTCCTGACGCAGAGCGTAGCCAAATGGATGATCCAACAAAGACAGGCAGACGCTCAGTTTTGGGCTTGTATCGTGAACATTTCCTCGATTTCGGCGGAAGTAGCCAGTGTGAATCGCGGCGAATACTGCGTTTCGAAGGCGGGCGTAGCGATGGCGACAAAACTCTGGGCCGCACGGCTCGGGGAATTTGGAATTTCCGTGTACGAAGTCCGGCCGGGAATTGTTCGCACAGACATGACCGCTGCAGTGACTGAGAAGTATGACCAGCTCTTGAGTTCCGGAATCACTGTGCAAGCTCGCTGGGGCACTGCAGAAGACGTTGGGTTGGCTGTAGCAGCATTGGCGCGCGCCGCGTTTCCCTATTCGTCAGGCTCGGTATTCATGGTCGATGGTGGTTTGTCGGTACGGCGGCTCTGAATGCGGGTTGGGCTAACGCCTAATCCACGAGGACACATTGGCGCTACTTCAAATATTGGCAGATTACGCTTTTGTGCATGCGCGGAGGGCCGTTTGACTCCAAGAGGGATCTTACGACTGGGCTCTCTTCGGGACGTAGGTCAGTTCAAAGAATACGTTCGTGAACTCGGATTGAATATTCCGTGCGACGACGAGCTGATAGCCGGCGCAGCGTCACCATTAGCCCGTCCGATCTCAGCAAACGGGCTCTTCATCGACAATCGATTCGCAATCCACCCCATGGAAGGCTGGGACGGTACGGCGGACGGCAATCCCAGCGAGCTAACTTTTCGTCGATGGCAGCGCTTTGGCAGTAGCGGCGCGAAGCTGATTTGGGGAGGGGAGGCGGTGGCCGTGTGCCACGAAGGTCGTGCCAATCCACGCCAATTGGTAGCGGCTGAACATACCCGCGCGGGACTGGCGGAGCTTCGCCGCGTTTTGATCGAGGAACATGTGCGAGTCACAGGATCAGCCAGAGGCTTGGTGGTTGGACTACAGCTCACGCATTCCGGACGCTATTGCAAGCCGAACAACCATAGCCAACCTGAACCTCGTATCCTATACCATCATCCGATCCTGGATCGCAGGTTGGGACTTCCGTTCGATTATCGTGTTCTTTCCGATGGCGAGATTCGAAAGATCATCGAGCAGTACCACATCGCCGCCCAGCTCGCGTGGTCGCTGGGATTCGATTTTGTCGACATCAAGCACTGTCATGGCTACCTGGGCCACGAATTTCTGAGCGCTCACACCCGGAAGGGAGACTATGGCGGAAGTTTCGAAAATCGAACTCGTTTCCTTCGAGAAATCGTGGAGGGCATTCGCAGCAAGTGTCCAAAATTACAAATCGGAGTGCGCCTTTCGGCGTTCGACGTAATTCCCTTTCGGCCCGACCCGAAGCAGTCCTCTGGTAGAACATTGGGGCCGGGAATTCCGGAAGATTATCGCGAGCTACTTCCGTACCGCTGGGGATTTGGGGTAGATGAGAACGATCCCACTACGGCAGATCTCAGGGAAACAGTGGAATTTTTGGGGCTACTGGAAGCTCTTTCGATTCGGTTGGTAAACCTGACGGCGGGCAGCCCGTATTACAATCCTCATCTTCAGCGGCCGGCAATCTATCCTCCATCAGACGGTTACCAGCCGCCGCATGATCCTCTGTTCGAAGTGGAGCGACAGTTGCATGCTGTTCGCGACCTGAAGCGCCGGTTTCCGGGGCTGGTCATCGTCGGCACCGGGTACACTTATCTTCAAGGCTATCTGCCTTATGTCGCACAGGCAGTCCTGCGGGAGGGATGGGTGGACTCCGTTGGACTAGGTAGAATGGTTCTGTCTTATCCGCAACTGCTGCACGATGTCGTAACCGGAAAAACCGTGCGGAATAAGATGATCTGCAGGACCTTTAGCGATTGCACAACCGGCCCTCGAAATGGTCTGGTATCCGGTTGTTACCCGCTAGACCGTTACTACAAAGAATCCGAAGCCTCCACTCAGCTGAAATTGATTAAGGCTAGACACTAGCGCTGCAGACAATGCGTCGGCTCCGAGCGCAACTGTGCCCGAATCAGGCAGAGGTCATCTACGAGGATTTTGACTGCGCGGTTCGCGGGAAATCGAGGGTACTAGAGGGTCGCAGTGTTCGGCGCATTGCGCTCAAGGAGGTGACTATAGATGGAGAGGAGACGAGCGTAGTTCACTTCTGCGGAGTACTGCTGCTCATACTTTTGGCGGGCTGCATGGCCCATGGCCCGAAGTTCTTCGGGATGTGTGAAAGCCCAGTTGATCTTCTTCGCCAGATCTTCCGCGTTAGAAGCGGAGAACAATAGGCCTGTGCGGTTATCATCAATGAGTTCCTGGACGGCTCCGAGACGAGACCCGATGACCGGGACGCCGCACGCGAACGCTTCAACGATGGTGAGGCCGAACGGTTCGTACCATTCACTAGGGAAGATCAGGAATTGAGCTTGTTGAATGGCCCGGTGGACAGCCGAGCGATCAAGCCAGCCCGAGAGAACAACATTGTTGAGACCACTCGCGGCTATCTGCGATTCGATTGATGGACGCAAAGGGCCGTCGCCCACAATACGCAAAGGCATGTCTACCCGCGCGAGTTTCCATGCGTTCAAAAGAGTACAGAGCCCCTTTTCCTGGCTCAAACGGCCGACGAAGAGCGCGTAGGATCCCGGACTCTTGCGAGGCTTGGGGTCTGAACTGAGAAAGTTGGGTCGAAGAAACACTTTTGCCTTAGGGATCGACGTCTCGGTGAGTTTTTGTTTTACAAATTGGCTGGGAACAATATACGCATCAACGTGGGTGTTCCAGGTGCCCCGGCGCCGGTAAGTCTCTAAAGAGAGCGCCATTGCCGCGGTTGTGAACCGCGACTCTCGATAACAGGCGTGCTTTACGCTGTTCCACAAGCCATGCTCCTGACATTCGTTGCAAATTTTCCCTTCGCGGAAGAGGGTCGCGGTGGGACAGAGCAAGCGATAGTTCTGAACCGCCAAAACGGTGGGCACGCCAGCCTGGCGGCAGGCGTCGAAGACGGCGGGAGTAATCATAGTGAAGGTGTTGTAGACATGAACGAGGTCGGGTTTATGCCGTCTAAGAAGTTCTGCGATTTCACGTTTGGTTTGACCTGACGATATGAAGCTGTCGAGGCTCAGCATGCGCTGCGCCAGAGACATTTCGGAGAGTTCATTGTTGCTTCGACAGTAGGTCAGAACTTCGTGCCCACCTTGCTCCAGGATTTTGCGGTCGTGGTCGAAGACAGCGTCCTCGCCTCCCGGAAGTTGGTAATAGTTATGAACCAGAAGGATCTTCATGGCATACGATAAGACCGGAAGGAATCAATAAACCGAGGATTTAACGGCGGCGACAAAATTTTCGCTACTGATCGGCAGGATGGGAGGCGATCGGGGAAGGAACGGTGGAGTGTGGTTGCCATTCATAGATGGAGAACGAGTTGAGCTGCGCGAGCTGTTGGGGCTTAGTTTCCGCAACCAAAGCGCGCCAAACGCCCCGGGAGTCAAAGGCGTCGGCCTTGCTAAGCACGAGGACAGTGGGAGCAGAAGTGGTACTGAGAAAAGCGACAGAATCGGCGGCATTCCAATTTCGCGCATCGAGGGCTTCCCGCTCGACGGGCCAATCGAGATCGTCAGTTGGCGAGCCGGCGTAACGGCCGCTATTCATGACACGGATTCCATAATAGTAAGCCGTGTGGGGATCAGCGGCCCACAAGATGGTGTCGCGCGGGGAGTTTGCTTTAAGGAGCGCAATGGCGGCGGCAGCGCGATAAGAATCCTTCTGGTATTGGGGGAGAAATACAAGCCTGGCGTCGGAAACTGTCCAAACAAGGGCGAGACCGATTAGGGCGACACGAACAGTATACCCAGAGTGGTCCATCGAGAGAGCATGACTGAACCAGAGAAGTAAGGTGAGTAAAAAGAGGGGGCAGAGGGCAGCTACGTGACGGTCGAGGATCTGGAAGTCTCCCACAACGGAGGCAAACATAGCAGCAGCGATGCCAATGAGAAAACTGATCGCCAATAAAATTACGACTCGCGGAGGACGGGAGCATAGGAACACAACGCAAACGACAAGCAACGCGAGGCCGCCGAGCAGGACGGAGGGTAAATACGGAGCAAACACGGCGAGGTGTGTCGCAGAGCGCAACTGATTACGTGGCGGACCGAGGCCTCCGAAGCCGAGGAATGCGTAGAAAACGTAGATCAGACTGAATGGCCACGATTTTCCGTACTTGTTGAGACCATAACCGGTGACAACCATATAGAAGCTTGCGAGGAGGAGAAAAGCCGGGGAACAGACCAAGACTGGCTTAACCCAATCGCGGATGAAACCTCGCCTAAAGGCTGGCTGCGAGGCGATACTCAAGAGCACAAATGCGAATAAAGCAGGAAAGAGAAACGCCGCCATGATGTGGGTAGCCCAAGCGAACCATAATCCAACCAGGCACAGCCAGGGCGCAGATATTTTGTATTCGGACGGATCGGCGAAGTACGACAGAAGTGCTACAGTGGCGATGCTGGAGAACGCGAGCAGCATGACATACGGGCGGGCTTCGTTGAGATAAAACCAAAAGAAGGGCGACAGACAGAAGAACAACCAAAACATCGGTCTGTGAAGCAGATGGCGGGCTGCCCAGCTCATTGTGGCAATGAACAACAGAGCGAAAGGAACATTGGCCAATCGTAGCGCCCATTCGGTTTTGCCAAAGAGTTTGATCCAGCCCCACATGTAGAGGAGATACAGCATAAGCTGAGAATCACCTGGGGTTCCCGGCGCGCCGACGAGTGTCGACCAAAACGACGTGAATGTCCTGTGGGAGGCGAACCAAACGGTGAAGCCTTCGTCGATCCAAAGACTTTGGCGGGTAATGGCCAGAGCCAGAGTCAAAGGGACGAGCAACCAGGTCAAGCCTGCTGCGAGGCGGGCCCACAGCAAACCGTGGACAAAGCTGATGGGCGGAGCCGTGCTAGCGCACACGGCCAGGGAAGCCCGCGAGGGCTGTTGTGCTGACTGATCGATCACGGGTTAATCAGAGATTTTTGACGAGCGCGCGTGTCCGGAAATCGATAACGCTTGTTGCGGAACCTTCCGCGACGCACTGGGCATGTTCTCTCATGCGGACAACTTGGTAGTGATCGCATAACAGTCCCAACACGTCACCGACGATTTTCAACTTGTGCTGATAGGAAAGTCGCATCGCCGGGAAAAAATCTAACCCTACGCCGTCATCGGCACCAAGGAAATCGAGCGGGTGAAGAAGAATCGAGGGCGAGACACCGGCTAGACGGCAGAACGCCAACGCCGAGCGAAAATAGGAAAGGGCTAAGCCGGAAGAAAACGCGCTGAGATACAAAATATAGCTCAGGTGGATCGGAATTCTGAGGAGGGGCATCGTGGTCACGGGGATTTCCACCAGGCCATCGTTACCGCCCCAGCGGTAGGGCTTCAATGGGCGTAATCCCTCCCAAATAGAACCGAAGAGCGCATCGCGGCTTTTACGCTTTTCTTTGGAGAGATTAGCGTTAAGGAAGTAATAGAGCCGGGCCAACGGACCCAGGTATGTGGGGAAGGTCGAAGCGTCATAAAGGTACCCGCGCTGCTTAAGGACAGCCAAAACGGTTTCCGTGAAGCTAAATCCTGGACCGCGGAATCCGATGGGATGCTGCCCAGTAAGTGAGGAGATATGAAAGTCAGTCGATTCAATCTCTTCCTGAACCTGCTGTTCCGTGTAGAGGTGTAACCACGGTTCATGCGAAAACGAGTGATTGCCAATTTCATGTCCATTGGCGGAGATGGCCTTCAGGGCAGCATGATTCTTTTCAAGGGCAGCATCCTGGCCAACTACAAAGAACGTGATGCGCAGATTGCGGACAGAGAGGAAATCGAGCACACGAGGAACAAGGATATCGAGATACGAGGGAAATTCCTCCCATTCAGGATCGCCATGAATCTTAAGGTAAGACCATTGGTTGTCGAGATCCAGCGATAAGCTGGCGATTGTCTTGCGTGAAAACATTGTCTTTCCTGCGATGCTCGTCTTTCTGCGCGGCGAGTTCCCTGGCGGCCGATTCGGCCAACTGCACGGTTTCGTTGATATTTAATGTACCATTGATGATGTGCGTTGAATTCAGAAGATACAATCCGGTAATCGAGGCATTCACGGGCGGGAGCGCAACACTGTAGCCCAGAGTCGGGATCGGAAGCAAGTACTTGACCCGCGAAACCTGAAAACAAATTAAGTCGTGCCGGTCAAAGTTGGGGTACATGAGCTCCAACCCGGCAAGAAACTTTTCCCGCAACTGTTGGTCTGTGAGACGAAATATTTCCGAATCAGACGTTGCGTATTTGGGCAGGTAGACGAGTGTTTGGCCGTCGAAGTTTTTGCGGTCCACGAGAGCGGACATTTCGATCACTGCAGTGAAAGGAATTCGGTCGTCCGCAATGTTCGTGATGTAGAAACCCGCCAGCGGCCGTTTGAGAAGCAGCGACGCGCAAATAACCCCCTGGTACTTAATACCATTGAGCAGTTCCCTTTCGCGATCCTTCAGGGAAGGACAGAGTCGGGCAGCGATTGGAGAGGGCATGGTGACGGCGACGCTGTCATAGGACTGGGATTCGCCGTTTGTAAGGGCCACTTGCAACTCACCAGAACCCGTTGGATAAATAGATTGCGTGACGAGGCCTAGTTTCAAGTCGACACCCGTTCGCCGCAACAGCTTACTGAAGGTATGAATAATTCGAGCATAGCCTCCGGGGACATAGCCGAAGAACTCCGTCTTGCTGCCGTTTTTGCGAGCAGCGTACATGCGAGAGATGGTCGCCCAAATAAACGCGGCCGAGGTTTCCCTGTAGTTTTCACCCAACTTTGCGCGGAGGAGCGGCAACCAGACGCGTTCGAACACATTTGAGCCCGACCAACGTTCGAGCCACGCTTGAACTGGGATCCTTTCGAGAGCCTTCCAATCGTGTGTGCGGGACGCACGGAGAATCGTGAGGGCCAGGCGAAGTTTGTCGGCGAGATTTAGCGGCGGAAAGCGAAGGAACTCCCAGAAATTGGAAAGAGAGTGGAGTTGCGAATCGATGTAAAAGCCGGTACCAGCTTTCTCCCAGTGAAGCTGGTCGTCCAGACCTAGCTCAGACAGCAAGGAAAGAAGGCAAGTATCTGAAGAAAGAATGACGTGGTAATGGCGGTCCCAAACGATGTTGCCGAGCTGCCAGGAACTGGCCAGTCCTCCGAGGGTAGGAGCGGCTTCATACAGAGTTACGGATTTCCCCTGCTGGGCCAGGCGCAGGGCAAGCGTCATGCCGAGAAAACCACCCCCCACGATAGCCCAACGTTCATTGTGGACGGGTTTCATTTTGTGAGATTGGCAGCGGGGGCTATTCTGGGGCGGATGCGACTTCAAAGAGGATGCCGTTTTTCAAAGCATACGACCGGAGGCACTGGTGGCATCGCAGTGCGGCGGAAGCTAGTACATCAGCTTTGTCAAGGCGGAGGATGGGCGGGCCGCAGCGACAGACGTAGCCAACGAGGCGAGCGGGGCTACCGATGACAAGGGCAAAGTCGGGCACTGATGACGTAACGAGCGAACCCATGCCCACCATGGCGAACCGACCGATGACGAGCCCACAGCCAATTCGCGAGCCGGCCCCGATGGTGGCGCCTTCGCGGACCAATGTGGGCAAGGTATGCTGATCCGGTTTTGAACTGCGAAGTTCAGCGAGATCGGGCGTAGTAGCGCGGGGATAGCGATCGTTGGTGAAGATCACGCCGGCGCTCAGCATCACGCCGTCTTCAATAGTGACCCCTGTGCAGATGTAGACGAACGCATTGATCTTAACGCGATTTCCGATGCGCACATCAGGAGCAATATAGGATTTTTCGCCGACGATCGAGAGTTCTCCGATGGAGGCCCCGTGACGGATGTGGACGGAGTCCCAAATGGAAGTACCTGGGCCAACACGCACGTCGTGCTCAACGGTCGCGGTGGGATGAATGGTAACAGCCGAGAAAAGAGATGTAGTCATGAAGCTTTCAGTTGACGGCTGCGTGCCGGTGGGGCGGATCACTCAACGGTGGCACCGGCACCCACTGGTCTTGAAGCAAAGCCTGGTAGGCTGATTCGATGATGCAAACGGAAGCCATCGCATCTTCGCCGGTAATCAGCAGGGGCTCCTCGCCGCGGATAGCCCGGCCGAAGTTCTCAATTTGGCTACGGAATGCCTGAACTTTGTTATATCCATTGCCAAACGGAATCGATTGACCATGGGCAAAATCAAGATGAGAAGAACACTTCCATCCGATGGAGATGGCACCACGCGCACCATAGATATCGAGGAAACTGTCCCGCAGTTTATTGATGCTCCAAGAGAGGTCGATATTGCAGATGACCCCGCTCACGCTGCGAACGAACAGACTTACAGTTTCCTCGACTTGGAGTTCTTGACTGCGCCGCCCTTCGAGGGCGTGAACCTCGGCGAGAGGGCCGAGAAAGTAACGCATGAGATCGACGGAATGCGTGCCATTGTCGATCAACACGCCCCCACCGGAGATTTCCGGGACAGAGTTCCATCGGGAAGCCATATCCACACGATTCGCAAAGACGTTTTCAAACAGAATCAAATCGCCAAGCACCCCTGAAGCAACGATGCTCTTGGCGCGTATCACGTCGTCCACATAACGAAACTTTGAGGCCATGGTCAGCTTGACGCCCTCGGCCCTGGCGACGGCGAGCATATCGCGT
>Ga0335076_10000449_pt1 | contig 37810 bp, 26 predicted proteins | sample Lox_Sample_25_FD_206717 | JGI IMG/M metagenome (GOLD analysis project Ga0335076, IMG submission 206717) | Soil microbial communities from Loxahatchee National Wildlife Refuge, Florida, United States - Lox_Sample_2.5 | ecosystem: Environmental > Terrestrial > Soil > Wetlands | place: USA...
CCTCCTGCCCCCGGAGCACCACGGACGCCTCGCTCATGCCGAAGATGCCGGCCACCATGCCGATGCCGGCCAGCACCACGGTCACACCGGTCAGCCGCTTCATGATCAGCGACAGGTTGTTGTTGACCGTCGAGAGATAGGCCTCGAGGGTGGCGGAGGCAAGCTCGCGGTAGGTATCGAGCTCGTCGGTCAGGCGGATCAGGTGGTCGTAGGCGTCGCGGAAGTAAAGCCTGTCGTCGGCCGAGACGGACTTCTCCTCGCGGTTCGACAGGACGTTGAACATCTCGCGCTCCGGCGAGGTGACCCTCCGGACCTGGATCAGCTGGCGCTTGAGGTCGAACAGCCGCTCGAGCAGGGCCCGGTTCGCTCGCCCGACGACCTTGTCCTCCAGCTCGTCGATCTCGTCGCCGAGCTGGTCGAGGATCGGGAAGTAGTCGTCGATGATGTCGTCGCAGAGACACCACAGCAGATGCCCGGGACCCCGAGCGGCGACCTCGTCCAAACCGGAGCGCAGGTGGCGAGTCTGGCGCGGGTCCCACCAGACGCTGTGGCTGGTCAGAAGGAAGCGTTCGCCCAGGACGAAGTCGAGCTCTCGCTCGTAGATCTCGCCTTCCTCGAAGCCGAGCGAGAACATCACGACGTGGAGCAGCTCGCCGACCTTCTCGAGCTTGGCCCGCTGGTCGCGCTCGGTCAGGTCCTCGACGAGCAGCGGATGGAGACCCAGGACCGACGAGACCGCGGTCTTGAGCTCGGGGCCGGCCGAGCAAAGGTCCAGCCACAGCCACGCCCCTCGGGTCGACAGCGCCTTTGGCAGCTCGGCGATGGCGGCCGGGCCGGCCAGGTCGCGGCAGCCCGTCTTGTCGAGCACGGCCAGGCGGACGAGGCCCGAGCCGACCGCTCCCGCGGCAGCCGGTGAATCGAGCAGGCTGGTGGGGACAGCCGTCTCCTGGCGCCGGGCAGTCGCCTCGACGGGGCTCGTGCTTTCGCCGGCGGTCTCGGGTCCGGCGGCGGCGAGCCCTTCGGGCTTCGGCAGGAGCGCCTCCGCCGCGTCAGAAGGCGATTTCACCATGCTCCATCTCCTCGACTGCCCTCGACCCATCGTGGCTCGTCCTCACTCGTAAGAGAAGGGCCGGAACCAGCGCGATCAGCGTAACCATAGCCGCGACCAGGAAGATCCCGACCAGGATCGTCGCTCCTTTGCTGGCAGCCCATTGCTCGAGGGCCTGGGCGACGAGACCGTCGTTGATCGGCCGATCGCGAAGGTAGGCCGGGATGTACTGCTTGTAGCCCTCGCCCGAGCCGTAGATCTCGTTCTCGATGCGGGTGATCGTCGTCGAGCCATAGGCCGTCAGCGCGGCCATGCCCACGGCCATGCCGATCATCCGGGCCACCGTGACGGTCGCCGACGCGGCTCCGAAGGCGGCCCGGCCAGCCGACTCGACCGCGGCCGTGGATCGGGGCGTGACCGTCAAGCCGAAGCCGATGCCGAAGAGCGCTCCCGACAGAGCGAAGACGTCGGTCGCGGTGGCCGGACCCGCGTCCGACATCCAGACCAGGCCGCCGGCGCTGAGAAGGAGACCCACGACGGTCAGCAGACGGACGGAGATCAGGCGGGCCAGGAAGCCCGAGCCAAGGGCGCCGATGGCCATCGCGGCGGCGATCGAGCCCAGGACGACGCGCTGTTCCTCTGGGCCGCCGTAGAGGACGCGGTCGACGAAGACCGCTCCGCCGACAATCGCCGTGGCCATGCCATAGCCGGTCAGCAGCGATACCAGCGCGGCCGAGCTGAAGACCCGGTCAGCGAAGAGGTGGGGATCGAGGAACGGCACGGGCCGGCGCAGGCCGTGCCAGATGGCCACCACCATGACCGCCAGCCCGCCGCCGATGAGGGCCACGACCGCGACGTCGGTCGGGACGCCGAAGACCTGATCCGCATTGCCGATGAGCGTGGTACCGGCCAGGATCGCCCCCAGCGAGACGGTGAAGAGGACCGCGCCGCGAAGGTCGAGCCCGGCCGGCTGCCGCTGGGTGTCCCAGCCGGCGCTCGCGGCCCAGGCGATGACCAGCGCGCACAGCCCGATCGGCACGTTGACATAGAAGACCCAGCGCCACGACGGGGAGATCGTCGACACCAGCGGACCGCCGGAGATGCCCATGTTGGCCAGGGCGGTTTCGGGATGGATCGTCTCCAGGACGGCGGCCCCGACGAACGGGCCGGCGGCCATGCCCATGAACGTCAAACCGCCGATGATGCCAAGGGCCCGGGGCCGGGCCGGGCCCTCGAACAGGTGAGAGGCCGCGGCCGTAGCCACGGGGATCAGGGCGCCGCCGCCCACGGCCTGGACGAGCCGGGCCGCGATCAGCTGGTCGAGGCTCTGGGAGATGCCGGCCAGGAACGAGCCGATCGTGAAGACCGTCAGCGCGGCCAGGAACAGCCGCCGCGCACCCCAGATGTCGGTCAGGCGGCCGGCCAGCGGCATCGTCACGACGTAGACCAGCAGGTAGCCGTTGATGATCCAGGACGCCTTGCGCAGGTCGGTCCAGTTGGCCAGCGAGGCGAGAATCTGGGGCAGGGCCACGGCCGTGACCATCAGCTCGAGGCCGGCCAGGAAGACGCCGACGCTCAGAACGCCCAGCAGTGGGTAGGACTCGCGGCGACGCATGCCGGCAGTGTACGGGCGGCCGGCCGCCGTTGCGTTCGGCAAACTCCCCGGAGCGGCCCCCGGTCCGCGGGCGAGGCTTCCGGCAGTCGCTGCGCCAGCCCCTGAGTTGAGGCGTCCGGCGGCTTCGAGGCCTAGTATTCGAAACGCTCTCTCGAGATGGCCGAGGGCGCAATGGAGGTACAGATGCTTCTCCGGCGGTCGGGCCCATCCCTGCTCGTGCTCGCTCTACTGGTGGCGGTGGCGGCCGTCGCGGGAGCGTGCGCGTCATCGGCCCCGCCCGCCAACGTCGAGCTTCCCGCCGACTGCCAGTACTGGTGCGGCAGCGGCTCGGCCAGGGTCACGATCGGCGGCACGACCACCACGATCGCCGGCGGGGGTTGCTACGACCAGGGCTCGGACGGCGTCGACGTCCGTTTCGGCGACTGGGAGGACGACAGCGACCAGCTCAGCTACCTCGCGCTGACGGCCTACCGGACCGGCGGCCCCACCCCGCCGCCGACTCCGACGGCCGCTCCCATACCCAGCGGCGCCTCGCCCGGGCAAACCGAGCCGCCCGAATACAACGTCAGCGGCAGCGTCGACGGCAATCCCTTCATCCTCGACGTCGGCGCGAGCGTCACCCTCGACCAGGCCGGCAAGGGCGCCTTCTCGGGCATCGACATCGACGGCGCGGGCCTTATCAAGGGCACGTTCACCTGCCACTGACGCCGGCGGCATCACTGCCTCGTGATGGCCGCGGCCTGGCCCCGCCCGAAACCCTTGACAACCGCCCCGGCACCGACCTAGCATCAACCGGCCTTTATATAAAGGCTCGTTTGTTCGGGGTCGCGGCCCCGACGGCGGAAGGCGCTTCGCACCGCGGACCGCCTTCGCAGCAAGAGACCAGAGGTCCACCTATCTTGCCTTCGCCAGCTCACATTCGGGGCACCGTCGCCGCCATCGTCGATCAACCCGACGATCTGCGCGAGCTGCGCGTCTTCCACAAGGCCCTGGCCGACGTGAACCGGCTGCGAATCGTCCGCCGTCTGGCCGCGGGGCCGGCTACGGTCGGCGAGCTGATCGACACCGTCGGCCTCAGCCAGCCTCTCGTCTCCTGGCACGTCGGCCGTCTCAAGGCCGCGGGAGTGGTCGAGACCAGGCGCGCCGGGCGCGAGGTGATGTGCCAGCTCCGGCCCAACGTCTTCGACGAAGTCGCCGATCGGGAGCGCCTCCTCCTCGGCATTGCCGCTGCCGCGGCAACCGCCGCGCCGGCCACTGCCCCCACGCCAGCGGCGCCCGCCGCCGCCTCGGCCGCCCGCCAGGTCGAGGCTCACTGACATGGGCGACCAGTCCTTCGTCTCGCCGGCGACACGGGCCCGCGTCCGCAGCGCCGTGACCCCGATCGCCCTCGCGGCCGGCAGGGTAGGGCTGACGCCAAACGCCCTGACCGTGATCGGGTTCCTCATCTCGGTCGGCGCTGCGGCCGTGGCGGCCGGCCAGCTCTGGCTCGCCGCGGCGGCGCTGGTCATCTTCGGCGGCTCCTTCGACATGCTCGACGGCGGTCTGGCCCGGGCGCAGAACCGGGTCACCCGCTTCGGGGCCTTTCTCGACTCCACCCTCGACCGCTGGGGCGAGGGCGTGGTCTACATCGGGATAGTCGCCGGCGCCTCGGCTGCCGGCTTCGTCGCGGGTGCGGTCCTGGCTGCCGCCGCGGCCGTATCCAGCTTCCAGGTCAGCTACACGCGGGCCAAGGCCGAGAGCCTCGGGCTGCACGGCGAGGTGGGCATCGCGCCCCGCGCCGAGAGGCTCGTTCTCCTGACCATCGGCCTCCTCCTGACCGGCCTCGAAGGAGGCCTCGCCTCGGGCGCGCGCGGCCAGCTCTGGCTCGCCGGCGCCCTGGGCATCATCTTCGCCACGGCCAGTATCACCGCAATCCAGAGAACATGGCACGTTCGTACACAGCTTCGCAACGAGGAGCAGGAAACAAAGTGACCGAGAACACACCCACTGAGGCGTCCCAGCTGCCGCCCGTCCACGGCATCGGCGGCCAGCTGCCGACAGGAAAGAAGATCCGCGTCGCCGTCGTCGGCGTCGGCAACTGCTGCAGCTCGCTCGTCCAGGGCCGCTACTACTACGAGAACGCCTCGGAGACGGACTTCATCCCGGGCATCATGCACGTCAACCTGGGCGGCTACCACATCAACGACGTGGAGTTCGTCGCGGCCTTCGACATCGACAAGAACAAGGTCGGCAAGGACCTGTCCGAGGCGATCTACACCAAGCCGAACAACACCTATGTCTTCCACAAGGTCCCCAAGATCGGCGTCAAGGTCGAGCGGGGCATGACCCACGACGGCCTGGGCAAGTACCTCTCCCAGATCATCGAGAAGGCGCCCGGACCCACCGCAGACGTCGTCGGCATCCTCAAGGAGCGCAAGGTCGACGTCGTCGTCTCGTACCTGCCGGTCGGTTCCGAGGAAGCGACCAAGTGGTACGTCGAGCAGGCCCTCCAGGCCGGCTGCGGCTTCATCAACTGCATCCCGGTCTTCATCGGCCGCGAGCCCTACTGGCAGCGCCGTTTCGCCGAGAAGGGCCTGCCGGTCATCGGCGACGACATCAAGAGCCAGGTGGGCGCAACCATCACCCATCGCGTCCTGACCCGCCTCTTCATGGATCGGGGCGTCCGCCTCGACCGCACCTACCAGCTCAACTTCGGCGGCAATACGGACTTCCTCAACATGCTCGAGCGCGAACGCCTGGAGTCCAAGAAGATCTCCAAGACGAACGCCGTCACCTCGATGCTGGACTACGACCTCGAATCGGACGACATCCACGTCGGCCCTTCCGACCACGTGCCGTGGCTGCTCGACCGCAAGTGGTGCTACATCCGCATGGAAGGCACCACATTCGGCGACGTGCCGCTCAACGTCGAGCTGAAGATGGAAGTCTGGGACAGCCCGAACAGCGCCGGCGTCGTGATCGACGCCATCCGCTGCCTGCGCCTCGGCCTCGACCGAGGCCTGGCCGGGACCCTGGTCGCGCCGGCGGCCTACTTCAAGAAGTCGCCGCCCATCCAGATCCCCGACGACGAGGCTCGTGAGCGCGTCGAGGCCTTCATCCGTGGCGAGGACAACCAGACCCTCGTCGGCACCGAGCAGCTCCCCAAGAAGGTCAAGAAGGTCGCTCCTCTGCGCGGCGGCAAGCCGGCCATCGAGGCCAAGTGACTCAGGAACCGGTCGGCACCGGATCCGAGCTGGCGAGCGGCGTCGAACCCGTCGCCGCTTCCAGCGGAGCCGCCAACATAGCCCGCCGGGAGGCGGCGTCCAACGGACGCCGCCTCGGCTTGCCCAGGAAGTCGGCCGACGAGGTCCCAGAGCCGACGCGCAAGTTCGAGGCCCCCCATCGCATGGAGAAGGAGACCTTCTTCACTCATCTGGCGGGCGTGGCGGCGGTCAGCTTCTGGAAGACGGCCTCGTGGATCACGGGCCACCTCCCGGCCGGACCCGTCTACCGGGTCGGAAGCTGGCTGGTCCTGCTCGGCTACGCGGCCAGCCCCACCCGACGCCGCTGGCTGAGAGCCAATTTCGGTCACGTCCTGGGCGTCTCGCCCGACAGCAAGGCCGCCCATGCCATGGCCCGGGCGGCCTATCTCAACTACGCCCGCTACTTGATGGAGCTGATGCGCCTGCCCTGGATGAAGCCGGAGAAGGTCGATCAGCTGCTCGAGATCCACAGCCTGGACAGGTTCCTCGAGATCTACCGCGCCTCCAAGGGCGTTGTCCTGGTGGCCGCCCACCTGGGCAACAACGAAGCCGCGGCCGCCGGCTTCGCCAAGCAGGGACTGGCCATCAACGTCGTCGGCGACGACAGCTCCTACCCCGAGCTGTACGACCTCTTCGCCCGCCAGCGCGAGAGCTGGGGCGTCAAGATGATCGCCTGGCGAAACCTGCGCGGCGTCTTCGGGGCGCTCCGACGCCACGAGGGCCTCGTCCTGCTGGTCGACTGGGGCTACCGCGAGGACGGCATCCCGGTGAAGATGTTCGGGGCCTGGACAACGCTCCCGGCCGGCCCGGCGATCCTGGCGGCCAAGCACGGCTCCACGATCGTGCCGTTCTCCATCAACCGCCTGCCCAACGGCACCTTCCGCGCCGCGGCCGACGACCCGATCCTTGTGCCCTCCGATTCGCCCTCGGACCTCGCCATCGCCACCCAGAAGATCGCCTCCGCCCTCGAAGACCACATCGCCCCGGCCCCTCAGCAGTGGTACATCTTCAAGCCGATCTGGCCGGCCACGGCCGAAGAGGCCGCCCGGCTCGAAGCCCGCAACCGGGCAGCCATGAACGATGACGCCCGGGGCGCCGCCCCGAACGGCGGCGAGAAGTCCCAACCCCAGGGGCTATGAGAGCCACCGCGCCCCACGCCGCTACGACCCCGCCTCGGAAGCGTGCGGGAGTCCGGCGCCGCGTCGCCGACGAGGCCACGGCGCTGATCGTGATCGGCGGCCTCAAGCTCATCCTCCACATGCCCGACCGGCCGGTTTGGGCCCTGGCCGACCTGGCCGGCAACGTCGCTTACCGTGTCTCGGGCAGCCGCAGGAATCGAGCCCGGCGAAACCTCCGCCGGGTGGTCGAGTGGATGGCCGCCACCGGCCGCGGCGATCGGGCCATCCGGGCCGCCGCCACCGACCCGAAAGCGCTCGAGGCGCTGGTCCGATCGGCCTTCCGCCACCACGCCCGCTACAACGTCGAGCTGGCCCGAGCGCCGAGGTTCACCCAGCAGTGGGTCGCCGACCGGCTCGAGGTCGAGAACCCCGCCGACGTCGACGAGTGGCTCGTCCGCGGTAAGGCCCTGATCCTGATCGGGCTCCACTTCGGCGCGATCGAGGTGCCGGGCATATACGCCCGCCACCGGCTCGGTCCGGTCGTCAGCCCCATGGAGACGATCGCCAACGCCCGGGTCCAGCGCTACATCTACTCCACTCGCGACACGATCGGCATCCGGATCGTGACCCTCGCCGAAGGGGGCGAGCTCCTCGCGGCCCTGCGGCGCGACGAGGCCGTCGGGCTCGTGGCCGACCGCAACATCGCCGGCGGCGGCATCGAGGTGGAGCTGTTCGGGGCTCCGACGAGGATTCCGGCCGGCCCCGTGCTCCTGGCCGCCGAGACGGGAGCCCCGGCCTACGTGTCGGCCGTGCGCCGGACCGGCCGCGGCCGCTATCGTGGCAGGATACGAAAGCTGCCGGCGCCGGAGGGGGAGAACCGGCGCGAAAGGAGCCGGGCGATGGCCCGCGACGAAGCCGTCCTTTTCGAGGACTTCATCATCGACGCACCGGATCAGTGGCTGGCCGTGTTCCACCCGATCTGGGCCGACCTGGAGCCGCCGGAAAATGTCTAGATGCGGAGACCGCCGATGACCGACGGCAAGGCCCCCCGGCTCGGCCGGGCGGACATGCACGTCCATTCGATCGCCTCGGACGGAACGGCCTCGGCGGCCGAGATCCTCGACTACGTCGAGAAGCGGACCGACCTCGACGTCATCGCCATAGCCGACCACGAGCGCATCGAGGCCGCCGTCGAGTGCCGGCGGCTGGCCCGCGAGCGCGGCAGCCGGATCGAGGTCGTCGTGGCCGAGGAGGTGACGACCCGCAGCGGCCACCTCCTGGGCGTCTTCCTGGAGGCCCGCCTCAAGCGCGGCGAGCGGCTCGAGACGACCGTCGCCGAGATACACGAGCAGGGCGGGCTCGCGATCGTGCCCCATCCTTTCTCGGCCTTCACCAAGGGCATGCGCAAGCACGCCATCATGCGGGTCCATCTCTCGACCGACCCGCGGGTCTACTGGGACGCCCTGGAGGGCTACAACCCTTCGACGGCCGGACGCTACGGCAGGGCGGCGACGATCCGCCTGGCCGGCCAGCTCGGGCTGGCGCTGGTCGGCAACAGCGACGCCCATACCCTCGAAACGATTGGCGACGGCCGGACCTTCTTCCCCGGTTCGACGGCCGAAGACTACCGCCGGGCCGTCCTGGAACGGACCACCACGGGCTCGTGCACCAACTGGGGCTTCGGCCGCGAGATCCTGATCTACGGACGTCAGGTCCGTAAGCAGGCCCGAGACGTCTCGCGCTGGGGCCGGCGCAACCTGCTCGGCCACGATCTGCCCCGCGACCTGGGCGTGCCGCCCGACCAGCTCGAGCTGCACGAGCGTCGCGAGGAGGAATACCTGGCCGCCCGGGCCCGGCGGCGCGACGCCGAGGAACCGTCGGCGTGAAGATCGGGCTCGTCACGCCCTACGTCTACCCGCTGCCTGGCGGCGTCAACGAGCATGTCCGCTTCCTCTACGAGAACCTCCGCCTGCGCGGCCACGACGTCCGGATCATTACCAGCAGCCACGGCCTGCAGCGCTCCTCCGAGGGCGACGTCATCCGCATCGGCAAGGGTTTCAGCGTGCCGAGCAACGGCTCGATGGGCACGATCACCCTGTCGCCCCGCTACGTCTCCCAGGTTCAGCGGGTCCTGGACGAGGAGCGCTTCGACCTCCTTCACTTCCACGAGCCCTTCGTGCCGTTCCTGTCTCTCGTGGTCCTGCGCCAGTCCACCAGCGTCAACGTCGCCACCTTCCATGCCTACGCCGGCTTCTCCCCGGCGATGGAGCTCGGCAGCAAGACTCTCCAGGGCTACGCCCGCCGGCTCCACGGCCGGATCGCGGTCAGCGCCGCCGCCCGGCACTTCGTCGACCGCTTCTTCCCGGGCGACTACAAGGTCATCTCCAACGGCGTCAACATCGGCCGGTTCCAGCGAGCCGTGCCCCTGGCCCGCTGGCAGGACGGCTGCCCGAACATCCTCTTCGTCGGCCGGCTCGAGGACCGCAAGGGCCTGCCCCACCTGCTCAAGGCCTTCCGGCTAGTCCGCAAGAACGGCGTCGAATGCCGGCTCCTGATCGTCGGCGCGGGTCCCCAGGAACGCGAGGCCCGGCGCTACGTCATGACCCGGCGCCTCCAGAACGTCGAATTCCTGGGGCGGGTCAGCGACGCCGAGAAGGCCCAGCTGTTCAAGACGGCCGACATATTCGTCTCGCCCGCGACGGGTCGCGAGTCGTTCGGGATCGTCCTGCTCGAGGCCATGGCGGCCGGCGCTCCGATCGTCTGCAGCGATATCCACGGCTACAAGGGCGTGGTCCAGCGTGGCCGGCAGGCCATCCTGGTGCCGCCCCACGACGCCAAGAGCCTGGCCGCGGCGATTTCCGAGCTGCTGGCAGATCCCGACCTCCGGGCCCGGATGGGCGCGGCGGGATTGGAGCGCGCCCAGCAGTTTGGCTGGGAACACGTCACGGCCAAGGTCGACGATTACTACGGCTTCGTCATCCGCCGCCTCGCCGCGCAGGGCCAGCTGCCCCGCGGCTTCAACGCCGAGGTCCCGCCGGCACCCCACGTCCCGGGCCTGTAGGTCAGCCCTCCGGCTCGTCCTGGCCGCTCGTATCGGCGGCCGGGTCGGCCGCCATATTGGCGGTCTGCCCTGTCGCGTCTCCGGCCGCAGGGCCGCCCGGCAACCGCGACCGCCGGTAGCCGACGACGATGCGCCGCTCCCAGGCGACCCAGCCCGCCACGATGGCGACCAGCAGCGCCACCACGGCGAGAAGCATCGAGTAGGGCTCGAAGAGACCCACGTTCTGGGCGGGCTGGAGGTTGACCGAGAACTCGAAGCCGTAGAACCAGGTCGGCAGCAGACCCTGGTAGACGTCGATGATCGCGTTCGGAAGGGGCAGCGCCGACCAGTCGGGGTAGAAGGCCGCGAAGACGATCACGCCGAAGGCGCACGCCCCGAGTACGTACCGGCGCGGGTTTCGGGCGGTCAGGACGATAAAGGCCAGGATCGCCAGGACTGGCAGCAGGAGCACGACCAGCATGTCGGCGGGGAGAGAGGCCTCGAGGACGGGCTCGGTCGAGACGTTCTGGCCGAGCCAGAGCAGCACGGCCGCCGCCACGGCGACCGGAACGATCAGCTGGACTACCCAGAACGGATCCTCGACGCCCGCGTTCTGGCGCCGCTCGAGGCGGATCAGGATGAGCCCGAGCGCCACCAGGGCGATGGCCAGGACGATGCCGATGGCCAGCATCCGCTGATCGATGATGACGTCGCCCGTGGTCGTGCCACAGATCGTGTCCTTGAAGGCGTTCTGGGTCGAGTTGACCCGGGCCACCTCACAGAGCGGCGATTTGAGCAGCCAGGCCGCCACCGGGAAGATGAGGGCGGCGGCGCCGGCTACTCTGGCCAGCAGCCATGTCCGCCGCGAGGGACCGTGCCACAGCTCGGCCAGGAAGTAGGCCAGAGCCACCAGGAAGAACGGCAGGGCCGTGTAGAAGTGGTACTCGAAGGCGGCCCGGTCGATGCGCGCCCAGGACAGCCACTGCCAGAGGAACGCCATGGCCACCAGGGCCAGGCCCAGGCTGCGGCGCTTGAAGGCCTGCCAGGCGAGGAAGCCCATGGCGGATATCGCCAGCCACCAGAGAGCCGGGTTGCCGCCGTCGTAGATCATCGTCCCGACGTCGTCGGCGTAGTTGGCGTTCTCGAACCATACCGGCTTGAGGTCCAGCGGCCAGGCCCACCACGGCGACGAGGCCGGGTGCGGCGAGCGGAGGTCGTTGTGGTAGTTGTACATGTCGATGGTCAGCTGGATCAGGTCCTTGCCGGTGTGGCCGGCCGGCCAGCCATCGCCCTTGGCGCAGTCGCCGTAGGCGTCCGGGTCGGGGCAGTAGAGGGTCGGGAGCGCGCCCTGATAGGCCGTCGTCGCGGCGCTGGTTTGCGGCTGCCAGGGCATCGACCAGGGGATGTACAGGGCGATGTAGATGGCGATCGGCAGGACCAGCAGGCAGGCGGCCATCCAGAGGGCCGGCAGACCGCGACCCGAGCCGAGCCGCAGCCAGCCGGTCGGCGCGGGCGCCGGCGGTCCGGCGTAGATGGCAAGGTCGTTCGGCCCGGGCGCGACGGCCAGCGGCCCGAAGCCCATCCTGCCACCCAGCCAGAACGCCCCGGCGATTACCGGCCCGGCGGCGATACCCGCCAGACCGGCCTTCAGAAACGTGGGCGCGAAGCCGTTGAGCGGGTCGTACAGGAAGAAGCTCGAGACCATGAGGTGGCTGGCCCAGAACCAGACCGCCAGGGCGGCGGCGCCCAGGGCCATCGGCGCCCCGACGGCGAAGCGGAACTCCTCGCGGGTCCAGGCGATCGGGTGATAGGCGTTGGCAGCCGCGGCGATGGCCGTGACCAGGAGCATGATCAGGAAGTAGGTGTAGTTCGGGGCGCCGTTCTGGACGGTCTCCGGCGACATCGTCAGAGCGGCCACGAACAGGCCGGCGGAGATGACGATGGTCGCGGCGACGATGAAGACCTTGTCGGGGGTGGTTCGCATCGTGGCGGCCCGCAGCAGCCCGCCGACGAAGACGACCAGGCCGAGGCCAATCAGGAGCACCACGCCGGTGGGGTTGCCGGTGTCCGGCGAGGTCGTCATCTCGGCGATGGCCATCCAGCCCAGGACGCCGGTCCCGAGGGCCAGACTGAGGACCGTGATCAGCCGTCCCAGCGCGGAACGGATCAGGATCAGCATGCCGATGCTGGCCATGGCATACAGACCGACCCACTTGGAGCCCAGCGCGAGTCCGAGGACGACTCCCAGCAGCGGCATACCCAGCCAGAAGACGAACCGGCGTTTCCAGACGTTGAGCCACATTACGGCGAATATCAGGTAGCCCAATAACAGGAACCCGCCGACGTAGGTGTCGTTCATGGCGATGCGCGACTGGACGAACATCATCCCGTCGGTCATCGAGAAGAGCGCCACCAGCAGGGCGATCGAGCGGCGCTTGAACAGCAGCCTGACGAGCAGATACAGGCAGGCGGCCATCAGGACGCCGAAGAGCACGCCGATGATCCGCCACGAGAACGCGAACTCGCCGGCGTCGACGGCGGCCGTGGCCCCGGTCGGCGAGAAGGCCAGGATCTGCTCGTGGTCGCCGTCCGAGAGCATCGGACTCGAGTCGAGCCCGATGGCCGCGGGCTGGAAGGGCAGCTGGGCGTCGTCGAAGATCGCGTCGCCGTTGGTCTCGATGGCATAGATCGTCCAGCCCTTGCCGTCCGGGGTGCGACCCAGGGCGTGGGCTATGCGGGTCGCCCGGTCGACGAAGACGGTCGTCACCGGCCCGGGCATCTGCATCGGGCCGTCGCCGGAGATCTGGACCGTCCAGGGCGTCTTGCTCTGGTCGATGTCGATGCGGACCAGCTCGTTGCCGGCGGCGACGAACGAGCTCTGGCCGCCCTGACTTGGCGGCGGCTCGATGCTGTCGCCCTCGAGGCCCGAGTAGTTGATGCCGATCGAGGTCGCTGGCGAGTCCGTCCCGAGGGTCATCGAGATGGACAAGGTCCGTGGGTCGAGGACTCCGACGCCCGCCTGATAGGCGACGAGGACCTGCGGATCGGCGTCGCCGACGCTGATGTCAGGCAGCGAACCCGCGCCGATCAGGCCCTGGACCGACGAGATCTGATCGGAGGTCAGGGTTCCGAGGTCGAGCTGCTGCGGGACACCGGGCGTGGCTGCCGAATCGAGCGCGGCCTGGACGTCCGAAGCGTCCATCCCCAGTGCCGTGGCGAGGGCCTGGGCCTCTGACGACTCAGGCGGCGAGGACTCGGTCCCGTTGTCGCCCGAAGTGTCCGACGGAGACGCCGTGGAGGTGGTCGGGGCCGATTCGGACGGCGACGAGCTCTCGGTCGGCGTCCTGATCAGCGTTTGGGCCCCCGTCCCGAAGTCGGCGAAGTCCGCGACCTGGGGGATCTGGCTGCGGGCCACCACCGTGGGCGTGTCGGCGTTGACGTCTATGGAGACGATGTTGCCGCTGGCGTCGGCCGCCAGAACGTAGCCCGCGGTGCCGGCGTAGATGTGGCTGATGGCCAGGCTCGTGTCGACGCCCAGATCCTGGGCGGCCGTGGCCGATCCGGTGACGCCGTTCTGGAGGTCGTCGAGAGAAGCGGTGTCGATCCGGTATACGTGCCCGCTCGCCGTCCCGGCGTAGAGATATCTGCCGCTGGCGTCGAGCGAGAGGGCTTGGGCGCCCGGTATCGCGTACGTCTTCTCCAGGGCCGAGGTGTCGAGGTTGTAAGCCCGAACGTCGTTGCCCGTGGCCACGAAGACGCGATCGCCATAAGTGAGATCGAGGTTGGCCGTGGCGTTGGGATCGGTCGATGTATCCAGTGGCGAAGCCGGTGTCCTGGACTGGACCACGGCGGCGTCGACGTTTACGTCCAGCTCACCGCTCGAGACGACCTGGTAGTCGGAGAACATCGTGATCCCGCCGGCGATGGCGTACTTGGCCAGGTGTGGGTGGGTGTACTCGTAGATGTAATGCGGGATGCCATAGCGCCAATCCTGCAGGAACTCCGTGGCGGTCCGGGCATGATAGACCTCATCGAAATGCATCTGGAGTGGCTCGTCGAGGCGGTAGACACGCATCGTCAGGAGTCCGATCACCAGGGCCACGACGACCCAGATGTCGAGCTTGTTTATGCGCCCTCCGGGCTCGGAGTCCAGGGCGGGCGATCGGTCCGGATATGTCGACGGGCGAGCCAGGCGGTGCCAGACGTTCATGACCCAGGAGGGAACGTATTCGGGCCGCTCGGTGTCGTCATCCGCCTCGTAGTCGGAGTCGTAGTCATCCGGCCACTCGTCTTCCTCGGCCGCGCCGTCGTCGCGCTCGAGGTCCGAGACGTAGGCCGTCGTGGCGGCAGCCGGGGCGGCGGCCCGCGCCGGAGACCAGGCGTCTCCCGCCGCGACGCCCGGGTCCGGGGCCCAGCTCGCGGCGCCGGGCGCCGTGATGGGCAGCGGGCCGGCCAGACGCGGAGCTCCGTAGGCCTCCTCGCCGGTGAGCCGGGCCAGCCAGCCCAGAGGATGCGGGTCCGACCTGGCGTTGCCGACCTCGGCCGCCAGGGCCGCGACGGCCCTGGGACGAAGCTGGAGGAGGGCCCAGACCATGGCCAGGCCCGTGGTCACGGCGCAGACGAAGATGGGCCAGATGACGCCGTTCGACCACGTCGCGGTCAGGACGCCGGTGCCGAGGTCGTTGAGGAACCTGGCCAGCGAGCCGTCGGCGGCGGGGATGCCGTTGTACTGGACCAGGACGGCCACGAGGTTGGCGGCGTTGACGATCGAAAGGACCAGATAGGCGACGGTCCAGCGCCACGAGACCGCCATCAGGACGGCCCCGAGGATGAAGAACGGGAACAGATAGCGTTCGTGGGCGCGAGTCGGCTCCACGAAGAAGGCGATCGCCAGGACGGTCAGGGCCACCAGCAGCGATTGGGCGTCGTCCCGCCAGGCGGCCCAGACGCCGACCAGGAGGATCGTGGCCAGCAGAAGGCCGTCGCCCAGGATCGCGGCGTACAGCACGCCCGACGTGGCCGCGACCAGCACGGCGACGATCACAACCGCGGCGACGAGAGCGGCCGACCACAGACCGGCTGCCTCGGCCAGTACCGCCCGCAGGTGGCGAACGACCACGCTCTCGAGCTCGTCGGCATCGTCCGGATCGTCCGCGGCGGCCGGCCCGTCCAGACGACGAACAAGGCTCCGGCCGGCGACAGCGGCGATCAGCAGCGCTGCCACCGCGACCAGGGCCACGATCACGACAAAGGTCGGGAACGGCCCGATTACGTAGCCGGAGCCGCTGGCCCCCGTAGTAGCGTCCTGCCAGGGGACGTCCGGCAGCCACGACTTCGTCGTGTCCATGGCGTTGGCGTGATCGGCCAGGAGTGCCCACGGGTTGTAGGCGTTCAGAGTCAGGTACGGGTACTCGCCGAAGGTGCTCACCAGGTGGCTGGCGATCGAGTCGAAGACCATCCCGGCGAAGACGGCGACCGTGGCCAGGCCGATCGCGACGGAGGCGGCCGTCCGCTGGATCTCGGTGCCGATCGGGATGAAGCGCCGAGCGAGACAGAAGACGCAGACGCCGGCGACGATACCGGCCGCGACGGTGACCAGGCCAGGGGCCGAGGCCAGCCTGCCGGCCAGGCCGCCGAAGTCGAGCCCGGTGAAGGGCAGGCAGATGACCGCGGCGGTCGCAAGCCCCGCTCCGATCGAGGTCAGGACGCGCACCGGGTCACGGGACCCCGAGCGAGGCGCCAGCGAGCGGCGCAGCACGACGAAGCCGACTACGAAGGCCAGGATGCCCAGCTGCATCTTGGTCAGGGCGGCCACTACGGCCAGAGCCGAAGCTGTCTCGCGGCGGTCCTTCTGTAGCTCGCGCAGGCCGAGCAGCAGGAAGATCGACCCGACCGAATCGGCCTGGCCCCAGATGGCGCTATTGAACCAGGTGATCGGGCTGAGCAGGACGACGAGGGCGGCGATCAGGGCCCGCCGGTTGCTGGCCCCGAGGTCCAGGACCATTCGCCAGACGATGACCGCCAGGGCCATGTCGGCCAGGACGGGGATCAGCTTGACGCCGTCGCCGACGCTGCCACCGTAGAGAAAACCGACGGCCCCAAGGAGCAGCAGATACACCGGCGGATAGTCGATGAACGACTGGCGGGAGTAGAACCCGACCGGGCCGTGCTGGGCAATGTCGTTGCCCCAATACTGGAAGGCGGAGAGGTCGGTGGGGAAGCCGGACCCCGGCAACAGAACCTGTGCGATGATGAAGCGGAGGGCCAGCCCTACGGCGAGGAGGACAACGATGGCGAAAACCGTGAAGGCACCACTCGTATCCGCCGAGACGCGCCCCTGCGGGCTCTCCCCCTGCGAGCTCGGGCCTGTCAACAGATACGGCCTCCTGGTCGAGCGCTGAGGTGGAGCGGAGTATAACCCAGCCCGCCGCTGGCGACGGCTCGGCGGCTGCGGCGGCGCGGGACGTGCCGTCGGGCCGCGCGGATGAGATCCTCGTCGACCAGCCGGTGACCGCTCATAGCGCGGCGTTGATCGTCCGGCTTGGCCGAAACAAGACGGTCTGGGGGATCGCCCTGATCCTGGTGTGCCTGCTCGTATACGGCGCCAGTCATCCGGATCGGACCAACCCATACATCCACTTCGTCCTGCAGGCTCAGGCCTGGCTGGGCGGAAACACCTCGATCGTCATGCCCGGCTACCAGGACGTGATGCCGCTCGGGATCCGTGCCGACGGATCGAGCTGTGTCGTAACCTCGTCCGATCCCACGTGCGTCTCCAACGGGCTGGGCATAATCCCGTTCCCGCCGCTGCCGGCCTGGGTGCTGTTGCCCTTCGTCTCGGTCTGGGGCCTTGCCACGAACGAGCAGCTTCTGGCGGTGGTGTTCGCCGCGATCGACGTCGGGATCGCTTTCTGGATGCTGGGCTACCTGCCCATCCGGCCTCGGGTCCAGGTGTTGACGTCGGCCTTTCTGGGCCTCGGCACGGTGCTCTGGTACGCCGCCGCGATCGGCACCACCTGGTTCTGGGCCCACATCGTGGCGGTCGGATGTCTGCTCCTGTCGGTCGGTCTGGCGCTGTCCGCCGACCGGGACGCCACCGACCCGCAACCCGTCTCCGGCCTGCTGGACGCCACGCGCGAGATCCTCCACTGGCCGGCCGGCCGGTGGTCGGTGGCCGCTCTCGCGTCGCTCGCGGCCGACACCGCGGTCCTCTTCGTCGTCGCGGACCGGGGCTGGTCGGCCGCGGAGATGACGGTGGTGGGCATCGTTCTCGGCGTCCTCGCGGCGGCCCTGGCCGTGATCGTCGCCGAGCGCCCGGGTGTGCTGGCGACGTTCGCCATTGCCGTCGCCCTCGTCGGGGGAGTCCCGGCGCTGATCATCGCCGGCAGCCAATCCGCCGACGTCAGCGCCTCGATCGAGCTCGTCCTGGCCACGCTCTTGGTCGTGGTCTGGTGGACGAGCCTCCGCCAGAGCGCCCTGCTGCTCCGCGGCCTGAAGGCTCTGTGGGCGATGCTATCGAGCCCGGAGGCGCGCCAGGTCGCGGCCGGCCTCCTGTTCGGACTGGCCGTCACGGCTCGACTCACCATCCTGTTCGGCTTCCCGTTCCTGATCCTGGTCGGCGGCGGCGGCAACTGGCTGCGTCGGGGGATGCTGGCCGGCGCGGGCGTCGCCGTGCCGCTGGTCGCGCTGCTCGTCTACACCTACGCGGCGACGGGCCAGCTCTTCAATCCCGCCTACCAGTACCAGTACGGGGTCGAACTGGTCGCCTACGGCAACGCTCTGAATTACAACTCGAGCTGGTCGATCACCGACGTCCGCTACATCCCTCAGAACCTCGGGATCATGCTCTTCTCGCTGCCGAGCGTGATGCCGACCACCCTGGCGTCCGTCTTCCCCGGCTACGGCGATCCGGCCTGCGTGGCCACAACCGCGCGAGGCCTCTTCGACACGAGCTGCCCGCTGGCTTACCCCCAGGCCACGGGCATGAGCATCCTGCTGACCAGCCCAGCGTTCCTCCTCGCCCCTCTCGCCTGGCGACCCATCCGGCGCCTGCGGATCGACCGCCTGACAGCCGGCGCTACGATCGCCGTCCTGGCTATCGCGCTCGTGAATCTCATGCATTTCAGCCAGGGCTGGGTCCAGTTCGGCTACCGTTTCAGCAACGACTTCGTCCCGTTCGCCCTGATCCTGGTGGCCCTCGGCGCGAGCCGGCTCGGACGGCTGTGGCCCGTGGTGCTGCTGGTCGGCCTCTCGATACTGGTGAACTTCTGGGGAACTCTGTGGGGTGTCAATCTTGGCTGGTGAAGCATCGACTTCTAGCGCGGATCCGCCGGCGGCCCGCGGGGCGTCGAACGCGCCGGACGGTCCGGACGGGCCGGGCGCGACTCGCGCAACTGGCGCGACGGGTCTGACGGGTGCGGGCCGCCTCGCCCGAGTGTTGGCCCGCCTGAGGGCCACAGTATTCGACGGCGGCCTCGGCGCCGCGGCCCTGGCCCCGCTCGTCGGCGCGCTGGCCACGCTCTGGCTGGTGGTCCCGACGCTTGCGCCGGGTGTCATCTCCATGGCCGCCGGCGATTCGGCCGAGTTCCAAACGGTCGCCTGGGTCCTCGGCACCGCCCACCCGACCGGCTACCCGTCCTACGTCGTCCTAGGCTTCGTCGCGACCCATCTGCTGCCCTTCGGCGACCCGGCCTTCAGGATGAACCTGCTCCAGGCTCTGCTCGCGGCCGGCGCTATCGCCGGAGCAGTGGCGGTCGTCCAGATCCTGACCGGGATGCGCTGGGTGGCGCTGGCCACCGGCCTGCTGCTGCTCACGATGCCCGGCTTCTCGCCGGTCTCGGTGACCTTCCCGTCCTACTCGTCGATCCAGACGACGCCGGTCTTCTGGCGGCTCTCGACCTACGCCGATCCGCACATGTTCCATCTGGCTCTGGCGGCGCTGATCTTCCTGCTGCTGCTCGTCTGGGAGCGGCGACGGACCAGCCACGACCCGGACGTCGGCCGTCACGCCGATCGCTGGCTGGTCGCGGCCGCCTGCGTCTACGGAGTGGCCCTGGCCAACCACTCCCTGACGATGATGCTGGCTCCCGGTATCGCCCTGTTCGTCGTCGCCGTGGCTCCCAGGATCGTCCTGCAGTGGCGCCTGATCGTGACCTGCGCGGCGGTCCTGGCCGGCACCGCGATCCTGTTCTGGCTCGAGCTGCCAATCCGGGCGGCGATGCACGCCCCGCTCGTCTACGCCCACCCCGACACCTGGAACGGCTTCCTGTACGTGGTCACCGGGCAGCAGTTCGGCGGCATCCCACCGACGATCGGGGCCGACCTCGGCGCGAAGTACGCCGAGGTCATGGCCATGCTGGCAAGCTGGCTCGGTCCCCTGACCTACCTCGCCATCATCGGCATCGGTACGAGCGTCGTCAGGCGGCCTCGCTACGTCCTGCTGAGCGTCCTGGCGGCGACGATGACGGCGTCCTTCGCCGCGGCCTATGTCAACTCGGACCTGGAGCGCTACTTCCTGGTCCCGGTATTCGTGGCCTTCACCTACGTCGGGCTTGGCGTGGCCGACGTGCTGGCCATCGGAGTCTCGCTGTGGACCGACCTTCTCGACTCGCGGGCGCGAGCCACCGCGGCCGCCGATCGGGAGCCCAAAGCCGCGGCACCCGAGGCCGGGCCCAATCCCGGCGCGCCCGGGTGGGCCCCCGACGAACGCGCCGCCCGACCGACGCCCCTCCTGCTCGCCCTGGAGATAGGGCTGGCGATCGTCCTGATCGTCACCGGCGCATCGGTCGTCGGCGTCCGGCAGGTGGCGGCGGGCGGGAACACGATCGGGGCCGTGAGCCAGGCCGGCCAGAACGGCCGCGAGACCTGGATGGAGGCGGTCCTCGCCCCGCCCGATCGGGGCGGGCTGCCGGCCGATTCCGTGATCGTTAGCAACTGGTACGACTCGACGACGCTCTGGTACGGCCAGAAGGTGGAGGGCCTGCGACCGGACATCTACATAGTCGACGACACGATGCGCGTCCCGGCCGGCGAGAACCTGGGCAACGTCTGGGACGTCATCGACACCTATCTCGGCCACAGGCCGGTCTTCCTGCTGCGATTCCCCTGGAACTGCGACGGCCTGACGAACCTGGCCCGCTTCTACGACCTGAGCGACTACCCTCTCCCGAACAACTATTCGATCAAGCAGGTCACGGGCAAGATCGGGCCGGTCAGCTGTTCGTGAGCCCGGCGGCGGAGCCGCGGGCGGAAGCGGTATCGGCGTCGAACGGGCGCCGTATGGGCGCGGTAACCCAATCGGAAGGTCCGGCCGGCTGGAATGACACCGACGACCTCGGTCCGGACGAGGACATGGGCGCCGCCCAAGAGCGCTAGCATCGACCGAGCAGACCGCTGTTGAAAGGAACGCAGTGAGCGCGAGCAAGGAACCGGTTCCGGGAAGCTCCTCAACGACTCCGGCGTCTTCCGGAGTCGCTCGGGTCGCCCGGGTACCCGAGCTGTCCTTCTTCTTCCCCGCCCACAACGAAGAGGCCAACCTCCAGACCGTCGTCGAGGAGGCCCTCGAGTCTCTGCCCGGTCTGGCCGAGAGGTTCGAGATCATCGCCGTCGACGACGGCTCGCGCGACCGCACGCCGGCCATCGCCGACGAGCTCGCGGCCCGCTATCCGGACCTGGTGCGGGTCGTCCACCACCCTGTCAACCTGGGCTACGGCGCCGCCCTCAGGTCGGGCTTCCGAGCCGCCCGATTCGGGCTGGTGGCCTTCATCGACGGCGACCGCCAGTTCAAGGTGGCCGACGTCGGCCGTCTCACCGAGCGCATCGGCGCCCTGGACGATCCCGACGTCGTGCTCGGCTACCGGCTCAAACGGGCCGATCCGCCGATCCGGCGCTGGTACGCCCGAATCTACCGGCTGTCGAACCGGATCTTCTTCGGCGTCCGTGTCCGCGACATCGACTGCGCCTGCAAGCTCTTCAAGCGCGAGGCCCTGGCGCCCATCAGGGTTGCCTCGGGCGGGGCGTTCTTCACGGCCGAGCTGCTGATCAAGCTCCGCTACCAGGGCAGCAAGCTGGCCGAGGTCGGCGTGCCCCATTACCCCCGGGTCGCCGGCTCGCCCACCGGGGCCAGGCCGGCGGTCGTCTTCCGGGCGGTCCGGGACTTCTGGTCGCTGCGGCTGCGGCTCTGGTTCCGGCGGCGGGGGGCCATGCAGCGCGGCGAGGCCATCCTGGGCTAGGTCGCGGGCCCCAGCGACGGGCGGGCGGGAGATCCGGTCCGGGCGGCTTCGAGCCTATTCGGAGGGCGGGCCGTACGGCGGCCCCTCACGGTGCTCCTCGTCGAGGTCGACGTCCAGCGAGTTGACGAATTCGCGGAAGACCTCGAGCTTCTCGTCGACCTGGGTTTCGGGCTCTACCCCGGCTCGATCGAGGACTTCGGTCGAGGCGAAGATGCGGACTCCGGCCCGGACCGCCAGGGCCAGGGCGTCCGACGGACGCGAGTCGATCGAGTAGGTCTTGCCCCCGAACTCGAGCTCGAGCGTGGCGTGGAAGGTCTCTTCGGCCAGGCTGGAGACGATCACCCGCCGAACCTTCACCCCGAGCTGCTCGAGCGTCGCGACGAAGAGGTCGTGGGTGAGGGGTCGCTCCGGGGTCACGCCCTGCAGTCGCGTGGCGATCGCGTTGGCCTCCCAGGGGCCGATCCAGATCGGGAGGTAGCGCTCGCGATCGGTCTCCTTGAGCAGGACGACATGCTGGCTGGACAGCATGTGGACGCGCACGCTCTCGACGACGACTTCGGCGAGCGACTCTGCCATGGCCCGATTATCCCACTCCGGGCGACGCGAGGCCCCAGCCGGCTCGATCCAACTGCGTCCCGTCCCGACTACGAAGAGGGCGAGGCCGACGGTCTGCCGCTGCCCGACGAAAGCGGGCCGGGGCTGCCCGATGTGGCCGGTCCGATGGTCGAGTTCGGGTTGAGGGCGGCGCCCATCAGGTTCCCGCTCTCGGTCCAGTACAGAACCGGATTCGTGGCGTCGATGCCGCCGGTTACGAACATGCCGGTCACTGCGGTGAACCAGGGCGTGTTGTCGGGGACGACGTACTGGCCGACGATCGAGCCGTCGATCTTCTTGAAGGCGATAACCCGGCGATTGCGGTTGTCATAGCCGTAGAAAGTGCCCTGGTCCTCGACGGTGGTGTTGGCCACCAGCTTGGTGTAGTAGGGCGCCTGGGGCCGGATCAGCGTGTCGGGCGGCGAATCGACCGTCCAGCCGTGAACCGCCTGGCCGAGCTGGTACTGGGTTATCTGGCCCTGGTCAACCAGATAGACCTTGCCGTCGACGTACATGTCGGTGATGTTGCTGACGTCCTGGGCGACGCTCAGGTAGTTGGCCCGGCCTGCGGCGGGATAGCCGCTACCGTCCGGCGCGGGCGGGTACTTGATGATCTGGTTCTCGCTCGGCAGGACGATGTAGAAGTTGTACTGGCCAACGACCGGGTTGACGATGAAGGTTCCGATCGCCTTGGCGCCGAGGCCCCAGGTCTCGTTGTCAGGCATGTTGACCTTCTTTAGGGTTCCCCGGCCAGTCGAGTTGCCCGAGGCCGGATGCCAGACCCACAGCGAGTTCGACGAGTCGAGGATCAGAACGTCGCCACCACCGGTCGTGATCAGACGCGGGTTGGCCACTTCACCCTCGATACCGCCCGGCGCCGGGGCTTGCTGCCCGGCGGCCGCGACCGCGAGCTTGGCCCCGGTCGTGAGGTCAACCCGGTAGACCTTCTCGGCCGTCGTGTCCAGGACGTAGGCTGCCCCGTCCGGACCCAGGACCGTGTCCGCGAGGTTGTCGGTGCCGAATGACAGCACGATCTGGGGCTGGATGACGGTCACGTCCCAGTAGCGGTCCAGTCCGGCGATCACCTGATTGAGCGGCCCGGACAGCATCGCGGCGGTGTAGCCGTTCTGCTGAGCGATACCGAGCTGCTTGTAGGCGTCCTTCAGATACCCGGCCGCCGTCTCCGGATCGCTCGACATCAGGTCGCGGCCGTTGCCGTAGACGATGTTCACGTCCGACTCGGCCTGGGCGAAGGCTTGCTGGGCGGTTTCCTGACGATCGACGTTGTCCGCGTGGCTGGCGCCGTTGACAAACCAGGCGGTCGTCCCGACGACCGTGATCACGGCCAGGAGGCCGATGATTGCGAAGGCGGCGCGCTGCTGGCGCTCCCGCCTGACGGTCATGGGCGTGATCCGCCCACGCGACATGGGTCGCTGGGGCATTCGATCGAACAGGCCGTAGACACCCCGGCGCAGCCAGCCGTCGGCCGCGAGCTGGGCCTGCCGGGCCGTCGTCTGCATCACGGTTACGCCGCTGGCGACGGTGTCGGCCATGGGGATCGGCGAGTGGTCCTGCGCGCCCGAAAGCGACTCCCCGGGCCAAACCGGCTTGAGTGGCGCGGCCTTGTGAGTCGATGCCACCTCGGTCGCCTCGACGACGAGTATGCCGTCGCCCCCGGTGCTGCCGAGACTGCCGGAACCGAACTGGCGATGGATCTGCTCGACGGCGGCCTGAGGATGGAGCTGGAGCACGGCGTCCTGGATCGGGCCGAGCCCGACCCGTCGGGTGACGTTGGGCGACATCAGCATCAGGCAGTCGCCGGCGACGATCTCGCCGTGCCAGACCTCCGGTCCGTCGACGTCTTCGGACGGCAGACCGCTGTCGGGCCGGGCATCGGGGAGAGTCAGCAGGCGGGCCTGGCGGACCATGTAAGCCTCGGCCGGCCCAAGAGTGGCGACGTACAGCTCGTTGCCCCGGACGACGGCTACGGCGAGTCCGATCGGGGCGGACTCGCCCGGCCCGAGAAGCGGCCGGTCGGGCGAGTGGAGGAGCATCCGGTTGGCTGCTCTCACCGACTTCCGGAGGCAGACGGCGATCCCGGCCGATTGATCGTAGTAGTAATCGTCGCGAATCCGTTCCGCGACCAGCCGGGTGGCGTCGCGCAGCTTTCTACCCCCCGCCCCGGTCACGAGCAGGAAGAGACTCCCCTTGGTACGCGAAGTCGAGCCGATGTTCGGCTCGACGACAGTGACGGTGTCGGCGGAATCTGCCAGTCGTTGTTTCTCGGCCAGAAAGCCGAGGTTCATTTGAAGACGGACTGCCATTTGCGGCCGCTAGCGGGGAGTGGTTGAGCCCGTACCATCCGGCGTCATCCCAGACGGCCGGACCGGCATTTGCAGGTGGGGATTATACGTGCCCGGCGACAACCCGGAGCTGAAGGAGGCGGAGCCCGGTCTTGCGCCGCAGCGCGGCGAGCAGCTCCGGCGACCGCAGTCTGATCTCCTGAGCAACTATCGGTGCGCCGGCCTCTATCGTGACGGCGTCCGCGGCGAGGGAGGTCAGCCGGCAGCTTCCGGCGGCGGCGGGGACCATCTCGGCGACTACCTCCAGCCATGCGGCGGCGGCCCTGGCCTGATCGAGCTGGTCCTCGAGACCCAGCTCGCGGGCCGCCCCGGGCAGCAGATCGGCCAGCCGCTCCAGGCCGCGCGGCCGCTCGTCTCGTTCACGTTCGCGGTCGCGGCCGCGCTCGACGACCCGGCCGGAGTCGCCGTCGGGGGCGCGCGGCAGGCGATCGAGGCTCGCCTCGGGGCGTCGCCGCCGCCCGTAGGAGCTCGTCATTCCTCGCCCTCCACGACGTGCGCACCCCCGCCCGGGTCCGGGACGACCCGCCACGGCCGTGCCCGCCGCCGCAGGTCGGCGTCGATGTCGGACGGGTCGGTCGTGGTGATCAGGGCCTGGGGCAGTCCGGCGAGCCGGCGGACCAGGTGACCGCGCCTGGCCGGGTCCAGCTCGCTGAAGACGTCGTCGAGCAGCAACACGGGCGCTCGACCGTCCAGCGTGGTCAGGAGATCCAGCTCGGCCAGCTTGAGCGCCAGGATCGCCGTCCGCTGCTGACCGCGCGAGGCGAAGGTGGCCAGGTCGCGCCCGTCCAGGCTGAAGACCAGGTCGTCGCGATGCGGCCCGATCAACGTCGAGCCGTTCCAGGCCTCCTTCTCGGCCGTCTCCCCAAGCCGCCTGGAGAGGGCCTGGCGAGCCGTCTCGCCGGGCAGCGGGGCCGCGCTCGAGGCGTACGCGATGGTAAGGCGGCCCTCCCCGGGGGCGATCTCGGCGTGTGCGGCGGCGAGAGGCTCTGCCAGGAGCTCGAGGAGGCGCAGACGGGCGGCCACGACCGCCGCCCCGGCCGTCAGGAAGGGTTCGTCCCAGAGGTGGAGCTCGTCCCGGTCGGCCTCGCCCTCGCGGATGGCCCGCAGGAGGCCGTTCCGCTGCTGGAGCGCCCGCCCGTAGGTGGCCATGTTCGAGCCGTAGACCGGATCGTGGGGCGCCGTCAGACTGTCGAGCTCGGTGCGTCGCAAGGCCGGCGGCCCGACGATCAGGAGCATCGCCTCGGGCGCGAACAGGACGGTGCGGAGGTGCTCGGCCAGCGCCGCCGGGCGTCTCGGCACGCCGTTGACCTGGATCCGCTTACGACCGCCGGACTGGAGGCTGAGCGCGAGGGCGGCGTCGGAGGCCCGCTCGGACCCTGCGGCGTCGTGGGAGACCATCACCGCTTCGAGCCTGAGGTAGTCGGCGCCCCAGCGGATCAGCTCCGCGTCCGTCGCGGTCCGATGCGACCGCCCGACCGCGAGCAGGACGACCGCCTCGAGGAGGGTGGTCTTGCCGGCCGCGTTGGGCCCCCAGATGAGCTGTGGACCGGGCCCGAGGGCGAGGTCGAGCGCCGCGTAGCCCCGGAGATTCCGGATCGCGAGTGAGCCGAGGATCGCCGCCGGCCGAGAATGAGCGGCGACGGTGTGCGCTTCCGAGATGTGGGGCTCCTAAGAGGTCGTCTTTACCGGCATCACGACGTGGACGTACATGCCGTCGCCGACCGGCCTGAGGACGCCCGGAGACAGGGGTCCGTTGAGCTCCATCGAGAACTGGTCGGCGTCCACGTTCGTCAGGACGTCGATGAGATAGCGGGCGTTGAAGGCGATCGTCGTCCCGTCGCCTTCGACCTGGGCCTCTACGTCGCTCTTGTTGTCGCCGACGTCCGCGGCCGCGCTTATCGTCAGCCCGATCTCAGCCTCCTTGCCGACATGGAGCTTGACGATATTGGCCGACGAGCTGGCGATCAGGCTCGCCAGCCTGACCGCGGCGAGCATCTGATCGCGGTCGACGACCGCCTTGGTCGTGTAGCCCTTGGGCATGACCTGCTGGTAGTTGGGAAATTGCCCGTCGATCAGGCGGCTTACCAGGTCGAAGCCCTCGATATGGAACAGGATCTGGTTCCGGTTGGGCGACAGGATGATGTCGACCGGATCCGCGGTATCGGACAGGACTCGCGACAGCTCGTGGAGCGACCGGGCCGGGACCACGACGCTCGTCTCCTCTACCGGGTCGAGGACTTCGAGCGTCTTGACGGCGATGCGGTAGTTGTCCGCGGCGGCCAGGGTCAGCTTGCCGCCTTCGAATCTGGCCAGGACGCCGGTCAGGATCGGCCGGGCCTCGTCCGTGGCCGCGGCGAAGGTCACCTCGCCAAGAGCCCGTCGGAGCAAGTTCTGGGGGATCCGGGTCGTGGGCCGCTCGCCGCCAGTCGGGATCGCCGGGAACTCCTCGGCGTCGATACCCTTGACTCGCGTCTCGAACCGGCCGGCCTGGATGTGTAGCGTCTCCTGGGCCTGGAGCTCGAGATCGACGCGCTCGTTGGCCGGGAGGCCGGCGACGATGTCGGTCAAGAGCCTGGCCGGGACGGTCATCGAGCCGCCGGTGTCGATCTTGCCGGGGACCCAGTAGGTCATGCCGATTTCGAGGTTCGTGGCGGTCAGCTTCAGGCCACCGTCCTCGGTCCGGAGCAGGACGTTGTTCAGGACGGGCAGGGTGCTCCTCGTCGATACGGCTCGAGTGACGACCTGTAGACCGCGGGCGAGGTTTTCCTGCATGACCGAGAGTTTCACGTTGGGTTCACTCCCTGAGGCCGGCATAGTGGGGCAGCAGTCGAGTAGCTCCGGGGACGGAACGCGAGGCTACTCCAGGTGGATTGTCTATCTATCTTCTCATCCCGTCATCACCGTAATAACGATGTGGAGACTGTGGGCTGGCTGCTTGGCCGCTCGCGCTCGGCCGGTGGATGGGTGGCAGGACCACGTGGAAGAAATAATGCAAATTGGGGATCGGGGCTTTGAGTCCTGGTGCACCATCGTCCGGTCTGAGTCTAGAGCCTGGCGATGGCCCGGCGCGTCGTGCACCTCATCGGCCGCGACTGAGCTCAGTTTCTCCACAGCGAGGAGGCGTTTTCCACAGAAAGCGGGTCCATGTCCACGAAGAAGGCCGCATTTCGAGCGGTAACCGGCCGACCACGCCGCCGTCTGGGGCAGGTATTCTGGGCTAAAGGAGGGCATGAGCACGATGACGGCGACCGCCGCGGCAACCACGTCATCCGAAGCGGTAGCAGTGTCCTGCACGCTCGGCGTAGCCCTGGGTCGAACCGCGGACCAGCTCACCGTCGAGCTCGTCCAGGCCGCCCTGGCCGGCGGCGCCGAGCTTGGCTGGCCCGCTCGCCCGGTCGGCGAGACAGACGATAGGTCCGGGTTGACGGCCCTCCTTGGCATCGGCTACCAGGGCAGCTTCGGATCGATCCTGGCCGCTGCGAGCGGCTGCCGGCGGGTCGCCTGGATGGGCGAGATCGTCAATCCGACCGTCTCGGAGCCAGGGCCGCTCCGCCGGCTCGCGCGCTCCAGAGCGATGAAGCCCCTGGCGTATCCGATGCGACCGTTCAAGCGATTGCCCCTGCCAGGACCTCTCGACAGGGCCCGAGCGGCCGCCACTCTCGAGCGGGACCTGGGCCGGAATCTGCGCGACGTCGACGCTCTGGCCGGGACGGTGGACCGGATCGTGGTCACCAGCAGGGACCGCCAGGCCGCCCTGGCGGAGCGCGGCATCGCCAGCGTGGCGGTCCCCTTCGGCTACGCGGCCGCGGTCGCCGGACCGATTACTCCGCCCGAGGTCGGCGACCGGGACATCGTCTTCGCCTCGCTTGCCAGGGTCGACTTCCGCCGCGCCGACCGGCGGGCCATCGTGGGCGAGTGGAGCGCGGTCGAGCCGAGGCTCAGGCACTTCGACGGCTCCTGGGGCGCACCGCGCAACGAGCTGCTGCGGCGCTCGAAGATCGTCCTCAACGTTTCGCGCTCGCCGGGGAATTTCGTCGGCTGGAGGCTTCTCCTGGCCCTGGCCGCCGGGGCGGTGGTCGTCTCGGAGCCTATGACCGACCCCTACCCCTTCGCCCCCGGCATCCACTACGTCGAGGCGCCGCTGGATGGCCTCCTGGCCGCGGCGCGCGACCTGGAGGCCGACGAGCCGCGCCGGCGCCGGATTGCCTCGGCCGGCCAGGCTCTCCTGGAGGGCGAGCTGGCGATGAGCAGGTGTCTGAGTCGGGCGATCCCGTAGGCGGCCGCGACTCGGCCCGGACGCCCCTGGCGCCCCGGCGCCGGCAGCTCGTCCGGTGCGGCCGAGCGTCTGCTAGGATCGGCCGATGGAGGAGTCGCGGGTCATCCTGGTTGGCGCCGCGTCGTTCGCGGAGGAGGTCACGGATCTGGCCCCCGCCGCGGGCTTCCGCGTGGCGGCCTGGATCGAGGGCCTGGATCGGAGTGTCGTGGATCCCGGCCACGATCCGCCCATCGTCTGGCTGGACGACCAGGCCGACTTCGAGCCCGACCTCCCGATCCTGCCGGCCATCGCCTCGGTCAAACGGATGGGCATCCTTCGCCGCCTGACCGGCGAAGGTCGCCGCCTCGCGACGCTGATCCATCCGTCCGCGGTCGTTTCGGCTTCCGCCGTGGTCGAGCCGGGTTGCGTGGTCCTGCCACTCGTCGTCGTCGGCGCCCGCGCGCGTATCGGCGAGGCCACCATCGTCAACCGGGGCGCCCTGGTGGGCCACCACACCGAGATCGGCCGCTATTCGTTCCTGGGTCCCGGCGCGAACGTGGCTGGCAAGGTCAGCCTCGGCGAGCAGGTCTACGTGGGGGCGGGCGCGGTCGTCCGCGATCATCTCCGGGTCGGCGATCGGGCCGTCATCGGCATGGGCGCGGTGGCGGTCAAGGACGTGCCGGCCGGTGTGACGGTCGTCGGCGTCCCGGCGGCACCGCTCGAGCGATCCGAGTCTTCCGGCCGTGAGCGCTAGCGGGTCCTCGACCTAGCTCTGAAGCCCGGTGGCTCGGCGAGCCAGGCGCCAGCCCGTCTCGAGGGTGCTCCGGTTCGTGACGACGATCAGGGCCAGACAGATGGCTCCGAAGACGGCCGAAGCTGCGGCGACCAGGACGACCGAGGCCACGACCGCTCCGGCGGGTGGGATCGACAGACCCAGCATGCGGCCGCCGCCATACAGCGCCGCGAGCGCGCCGGCCGCGGCGGCCAGGCCGGATCCGATCAACAGCCACAACCGGCTCCACGACAACCCCGGCATGTCGGCCGCGAGCCTGATCGAGGCCCACAGGCCCAACGCCGCGCCGATCAGGAAGCCGGCCCCCGAGCCGGGCAGACCCCAGCCCAGCAGCCCGGCCTCGAAACCGGTCAGGGCCAGGACGGTGGTGACGATCGACATGCCCAGACCTCGGCGTGTCGCACCGGCCGCGAACTCGGCCTGGCGCAGGTAGCGGGCCGGGAATCTCAGCAGCGTCGCCAGGCAGATCATCTGGAGGGGCGGCACGGCGTCGCTCCACTGACCACCGAAGACGATCGGCACCAGCACCGGCGCCAGCGCGGCAATGGCGCACTGGGCGGGGACGAGCACGAGGCCGGTCATGAGGATTGCCAGGTTGAGAGCCCGGGCCTGCTGGTCGGGATGGCTCTGCAGTCGCGAGAACGCCGGAAAGGCGATCCTGGCCACCAGCTCGTCGATCGTGGAAATCGTCAGCGCCAGCCTGACCGCGAACTGGATCAGGCCGGCCGCGACGGTCCCCGCCGCCAGGCCGGCCAGGGCCGGAAGCGGGGCGTCCCTGATGGTCAGCACCACGATGCTGCCCTGGTAGGCGAAGCCGAACCCGAACATCGCCCGCAGGCCGGTACGGTCGATGCCGACGCGAGGCCGGTGGCGCCAGGCCAGGTTGACGATCAGGGCCCCGACCGCTAGCTGGGCGAGCCCGGCCAGGACGAACGCCCACGGCCCGGCGTGGAGGACCGCCAGGACGATCGCCACAGCGTAGAAGGTAGCCTGCTGGACGACCTCGGCTGCCGCCAGCGGCCCGAACCGGAGCTCGCGCTCCATCATGACCGCCGGCAGGGTTCGGAGGCTCGACATCAGCAGACCGAGCGCCAGGACGCGGAGCATCCAGGGTGCCCCGTCGGGAAGCCCGGCGATGAGGCCGTTGAGTAGAGGGGCGCCGAGCCAGATCACGATCACCGCCGCCAGGGCGATGAGCTGCTGGATCGTCCAGACCGTCTTGAGCTGGGCAGCCGTGGGCGGCTCGGCCTGCTGGACCAGGGACGCGCCCAGACCGAAGTCGCCCAGGGCGGTCCAGATCGAGACGACCGCGGCGACGATGCCGTAGACGCCGAAGTCGGCCGGGGCGAGCAGGCGGGCCAGGGTGATGGTCCCGATGAAGGTCAGCCCCCGCAGGATCACGCTCCGGACGGCAAGCTGCAGGGCGGCGTGCGTGCCCCTCTGGCCGAGATCCCGCCAGGCGCCGTCCACGGGGTCGTCTCCGGGCCGGGTCGGCGGGCTCGTCATCGAACGCCCAGCAAGCGCCGCACGGTGGACCTGGCGAGCCCGTAGGCCGGCCGAAACGGCGCTGGAACCGGGTGGGGTCCCAGGCCGAAGGCTCGATAGAAGGCGACCGCCGGCCGCTTGGCCAGCCTGTACCTGGCCACGGCCAGCCGCCGATCCGCCCTGGCAGCCGGGCTCCCAGCCCGGGTATCAGCCTCGGCCTCGGCGATGACTCGCCAGTAGATCTCGACCAGATCCGTGGTCGCTTCTTCGAGACCGCAGTGCGCCCGAACGAGGTCCCGGACCCTGGTCGCGTCTGCGGCGTCGTAGCCTGCCACTGCCTCGACGATGCGATCGGGCGTGACCGGGTCCGTGAGCGCGGCCAGCCCGAAGTTCATGGCCCTGAGGCGGGGGAAGCTCGTCGAGGTGACCATCGGGCCCAGTCCGGGACGATCGCACAGCACCACGGCCGCCCCCACGGCCATCGCCTCGAGCGCCGACTTGCCGACGGCGAATACCAGGTCATATTCGCCCAGGATCTCTTCGGGGTGATCGACGGAGTGGCCCGATTCGCGACCCACAACCGCCAGGTCGATCTCGAGCCTGTCGGCCGCGGCCCGGACAGCGGGGAGGAAGGTGGTCTCGGAGGCGTTGTTGCTGAACGCGAGGGCCCGCGCCGGACGAGCCGGCAGTGGGCCACGGACGCCGAAACGGCCGAGGTCCACGAAATTGGGTCGGGACCCGACCTCGCCGGCGGGCGCTCCAAGGTCCAGGAGCCGCCGCTGGCATAGCTCGCTGACTCCGAGGTAGCGGCGGATTCGAGGGTCCGGCGCCGGCGCGTCCCAGGGGTCAGTCGGGTTGTGGCAGAACGCTACGGCCGGTACGTCGCCAAACCGGAGCAGGGCTCCCCGAACCAGCGGCCGGTGGTGGCCGTGGATCACGTCGGGACGATCCTTCAGTCGCCACAGGTCGGTCACCACCTCGACGCCGGCCGACTCGACCTCGCGGCTGATCTTCCCGGTGAGCCAGGTGTACACGAGCGGGCGATGCCCACGCCGCCGCAGCTCCAGGGCCAGGTCGCGGGTGTAGACAACCGTCCCACTCAGCGAGTCCATGGTCAGATTGGTCAGGAGGACGGTCAGACCGTCGCCTTTCCCGCCCGGCGGCCGCGGCTCAGTCGGCGTAGATGAGCTCGCGTACGGCCGCCAGCTCGCGGCGCAACTCGTCGTTGATGCCCATCTCGCGGTTGATCTTGTCGCAGGCATGCAACACGGTCGAGTGGTCCCGGCCGCCCAGCTCCGCCCCGATGCGAAGCAGCGAGACGTCGGTCTCCTCGCGCATCAGGAACATGGCGATCTGGCGAGGGACCACGATGGCCTTGTCGCGCTTCTGGCCTTTGAGGGCGTCGATCTGAACGCCGTAGTAGTCCGACACGGCGCGGGTGATCCGTTCGGGCGTGACCTGGCGCTTCTTTGGGTTGTACAGGACGTTCGACAGAACCGCCTGGGCAAGCTCGATCGTGATCGGGACGGCGCCCATGCTGGCGTAGGCGACGATCCGGTTCAGGGCGCCTTCGAGCTCGCGGATGTTGCTGACGACTTTGCGAGCTATGAACTCGAGGACGTCGGAGCTGACCGGCACGGCCTGCTCCTCGGCCTTGGCCCGGAGGATGGCGATCCGAGTCTCGAGATCCGGCGCGGTCAGATCGGCGATGAGACCCCACTCGAACCGGCTCCGGAGGCGCTCTTCGAGGGTCAGGATGGCCTTGGGCGGGCGGTCCGACGACAGCACGATCTGCTTGCCGTCCTCGTGGATGGCGTTGAAGGTGTGGAAGAACTCCTCCTGCGTTCGCTCCTTGTCGGCGATGAACTGGATGTCGTCGATGAGGAGGAGGTCGATGCGCCGGTAGCGGGCCCGGAAGTCGTCGATCTTGCCCTGCTGGATGCTGGTGATGAACTCGTTGGTGAACTTCTCGCTGGTGGCGTAGACGACGCGCTTGCGCGGGAAGCGGGCGATCACGGCGTTGCCCACGGCATGCATCAGGTGGGTCTTGCCGAGGCCCACGCCACCGTACAGGAAGAGCGGGTTGTAAGCGTGGCCGGGTCGCTCGGCTACGGACAGGCTGGCGGCGTGGGCCAGCCGGTTAGCCGAGCCGACGATGAAGTTCGAGAAGGTGTAGCGCGGGTTGATGTTGGTCGAGGCGCCTTCGGGAGCCCCTACCCGCGTGGCTTCGACCCTCACCGGCTGGGCCGTCGGAGGAGTGGATGCGGCCGTCCCGTTGCTCGGATGCGCGCCGTTGGCCCCGTTCGTCTCAGCCGCCGGGCGGACGACGAACTCGACCTGGACGCTGTAGCCCACGATCCGGGCCAGCGTCTGGGATATCAGGGAGCGGTAACGGGTCTCGAGCCAGTCCTTGGCGAAGCCGTTCGGCACGGCGATCTTGAACCGATTGTCGTCGACGTCGACCAGGACCGTATCCCGCAACCAGGTCTCGTAGTTGGCGGGAGACAGGGAGACCTGAAGCTCTCCGAGTGCCGCGCGCCAGACTTGCTTTGTGTCCATCGATGCAGGCTTAGTCCTGACAGAGACTTGAATGGATAGCCAGATTCGAGACGGACAAACGGTCCAACTGTCGCCTTAGTGGCGCCGTGAGCCTCCAACACCCAGGCTCTCTCGGGAGCGTTCTGAGTGCCCTCACGGTTGCCCTTGGGCCGATGCCCAGGGTTGTCTGGCGCCGCGGGCCGAGGAAGGATAGCACCGGCCCAGCGGGCTGGGCAAGGCTCTGGAAGGTTGCTTCTCTTATACTCCCCGGGAGTATCACGCTCGACCTGCGCGATCCGCGCCGCGAGGGTGTCGCGAAGGTGTCTTCGTTTGACACTCTGAGTTACGCGTACATATAATCCGCCGGCAGACGCGCCAAAGCGCTCACGGGCGCCCGGCGCGTTCGCGTGCCTTTCGGGGTATCCTGGCCCCGAGGCCGAATGGAGAAGAGCACACTTTTCGATGAAGCAGACCTTCCAGCCAAAGAAGCGGCATCGCGCCAAGGAACACGGTTTCCGAGCCCGGATGAAGACAACCGGGGGACGACGGGTGCTGGCCGCCCGCCGCGCTCACGGCCGCAAGAAGCTGACGGTCTGACGACGAACCGCGGCCACAATTCGCCGCGGCTGGTGATGCTCTCCAAGCCGGAGGATTTCGCGGCGCTGCAGGGAGAGGGTACCGTCAGGTCTCATCCCCTCATGGTGGTTCGGATCCGAAGGACAGACCTCGAGGCGACGCGATTCGGCCTCTCGACCGGACGCAAGCTCGGCGGAGCGGTGGTCCGGAACAGAGTGCGCAGGCGACTTCGCGAAGCACTGAGGGCGATGGCGCCCTCGTTCCAGCCAGGCTGGGACGTCCTGATCATCGCCCGGCCGCCTGTAATCGGTGCGGACTTCCAGGCTCTGGCCAGCGCACTGCAAAACCTTCTCCGCCGAGGAGGAGTTCTCGGAGGGCGGACCACCTCGTGAAGACGGTCGGCATCGGGCTAATCAGGCTCTACCGCCACGTATTCGCCTGGCGCCCGTCGGTCTGCCGCTACGAACCAACCTGCTCGGTCTATACCGAGCAGGCCATCGCCAAATACGGTCTGCTTCGAGGGAGCTGGATGGGAATGCGTCGAATTGCCCGCTGTAACCCGTGGAGTCGCGGTGGCTACGACCCGGTACGCTGAGGTGAACCCCGACGGCCACACGCCTCCCGCAAAGCGGCGGTCCCGCGTTCGCTGGGCCGCTCTCGGACTGTTCCTGGCCCTGGTAGCCTTCGCCGTCATCGCGGGCGGCACGGCTGCCGCCGCCTCCAACCCGGCGGCCCATCTGACCGCGGCAGCCCGCGTTCAGCCCATGGACGCGGCCGCGACCGCCACGCCGGCGGCCTCGCCGGCTCCGTCGGCAACCGCCGAGCCACAGCCACTCTCACCGGCCAACCCGGGCGCGGACCCGGTCTCGCTGCTCGGCTTCCTCTTCACGCCCATCTTCCAGGGTCTGTTCCTGCTGCTGGCAGCGCTGTACGCGCTTACCGGCAACGTGGTCGTGGCCATCGTGCTGATGACTCTCCTCATCAGGGTCGTCACCATCCGGCTGTCGGCCCGCCAGATCACGTCGCAGCGGCGGATGCAGATGCTGTCGAAGGAGCTCCGGGTTCTCAACCAGGACCTGCAGCGTCGCTACAAGGGCGATCGCCTCGCCATCCAGCAGGCGCAGCAGCAGTTCTACAAGGAGCGGGGCGTCAGCCCGACCGCGGGTTGCCTGCCGTCGCTGTTGCAGATGGGCCTGCTGTTCCCGATGTACTGGGTCATTCGCGACGGCCTGACCAACTTCGACCCGAGCGCCATGATGCGGGTCTTCGGCATCGACCTGATCCCGTCGCTCCAGTGCCCCCACGTGGTCAACGGTGTGGTCGACAAATCCGTCTCGTGCATCAACACGGTCGTGTTCGGCATCAACGTCGGCCAGCCGCAGGTCCTCTTCAACCTACCGCTGGTGATCTTCACGCTTGGAGTGAGCGCCCTCGCGCTTGCCGCCGGTCTCCTCCAGTTCGTCCAGAGCCGGATGCTGATGCCCCCGGCCGACGAAACCGACCCTTCGGCCAGCACCCAGCGGACGATGATGGTCATCTTCCCCTTCATCTCGGTCCTCTACGGCGGGTTCCTGCCGGCCGGGCTCTTCGTCTACTGGATCACCACCTCCGCCTTCTCGATCGTTCAGCAATTCCTGATCGTCGGGTGGGGCTCGATGTTCCCGCTGTTTGGCTGGAACCCGGCCTTTGCCCAGAACCACACACCAAGATTCCCGGTCACCCTGCCCACGCCCCCGAGCGCCGGCACCTCGCTGGCGGCTTCCCGCTACAAGCCCGAGGAGCGCTGGGCATCGGCGGCCTCAACTGTTCGGCCCAACACGCACAGGCGCTCGAGCCGCAGAGGGAGACGACGCTGACATGACTGCCTATCGCGACGCATACCGAGAGTTCACGGGCAAGACCGTGGAAGAAGCAATTCGAGGCGCCCGTGACGAGTTCGGCGTGGGCCTCGACGAGCTGGACTTCGAGATTCTGACTCCGGGCAGCCGCGGCGTCCTCGGCATGGGCGCCGAACCCGCCCGGATCCTGGCCGCGCCCCGCTCGATGCTGGGCGGCGCTGCGCCGAAGCGCGAAGCCGCGGCCCAGGTCCCGCTGCCGGTGCCGAGCCACGACCGGGAGGAGCGGCCGCGCCACGACCGCGACTTCGGGCGAGATCGAGATCGCGACCGCGACCGCGGGCCGCGGCCGGCCTGGCGCGACGATCACCCCTCCGGCGATCGCGGCCCCCGACCCAGCGGTGGCGATCGCGGTCCTCGTCCCGCCGCCGGCGACCGCGGGCCCCGGCCCTCGGGCGGGGGTCATTTCGACCGGGATCGCGATCGCGGTCCTCGTCCCGCCGCCGGCGGCCGCCCGGATCGGGGCCCGCGCCGCGAGGGCGGCAATCGCCCTCAGCCGGGCCTGACTGCCAAGGAGCTGGCGGAAGTGGCGGCCGCCCGGATCACTCCTCGCACCGAGCACGTAGAGTCCGCCGAGGTCACGCCCGAGGCCATGGCCGCGGCCAAGGAGATCCTCGAGCAGATCATGTCCCAGCTCGAGTTCAAGGTTCGCGTCGAGATCGCCGCGGGCGAGACGAACCGGCTGAACGTCGTCGGCGAGGGCGACGAGAAGGAAGCTCTGGGCGCTCTCATCGGACGCAAGGGCGAGCGTCTTTCGGCCCTTCAGCACCTCGTCAACCTGCTCCTCTCCAAGCGCGTCGGCGAGTGGACCCGGATCCTGGTCGACGTCGAAGACTACCGCGGCCGGCGCGAGCGGCAGCTCCGCGATCTGGCCAACAGGGCCGCCGAACGGGTTATGGAGACGGGCAAGATGCTCCAGCTGGAGCCGATGCCCGCTCTCGAGCGCCGCTGGATCCATCTGGCTCTGCGCGATCACGAGCGTGTCGGCACGCAGTCGATCGGCGAGGAGCCCAATCGACGTGTCGTCGTACTTCCGCGCGACGTCTGAGTCGGCCATCCGGGCGGCTCCAGTCGCGGGTACCGCCTCGTGCTCCCTGACGTGTCAGGGAGTGACAAAGCGCGGTGTTCTGGTCAACGATTCCGCTGCACGGCGTAACGGTTCCGGTCGGCTGCGCGTCCAAGGCGCGGCCGGGTGAAGACCCGGTCCATTTAGTCATGCCGGCTGGTTCGGCAGCGCCGATGGCCGATCGGCGCGCAAGCAAGGGAAAGACATGACAAGCGACTCGCTCGAGCCCTTCGGGCTCAAGGAGCAGAGCAAAACCCCCGGGTCCTCTGCGCCAGGGCAGCCCGCCGTCGGGATGGGCCCGAATGCCCGTCCGTCTCGAGGCGCCGGCGACCGCGTCGCCTCCTCGAAGGTCAAGCGGCCGCCCGCCTCTCGCCCGTCTCGCCCGCGACTGGCAATCCTTCAGCGTATCGACCTCCGGATCGCCGCCTTTGCGGTTGCCTTCGGAGTCGGGGCCGTCGCCACTCTGGCCGTCCTAACGGCCATAGCCTTCGGATTCACAGGCTCGTACGACAACCGGATCCTGCCCGGGGTCCACGTCGGCTCGGTGGACCTCTCCGGCGACACCCGCGACGAGGCCGTAGATCAGCTGCAGACCAGCTACGCCTACCTCGGCCAGGGCGAAGTCACAGTCACCACGCCGGTCGGGGCCACGACCATCACCTATCAGCAGGTCGATCGCCGACCCGACACCGATGCTATGGTCGACGCGGCGATGTCGATCGGGCACTCTGGCAGCTTCCTGACCGACGTGGCCAGCGCCATCCATTCGGCTCTCTTCGGGGTGGACATACCCGTCGCGATCCAGGTCGACCCAACAGCGCTCGCCGAGAAGATCCACGCCCTCGTGGCCTCGAGCTCGGTCCCTCCGCAGGACGCCCAGGCGACGACGAAGGGCGGTTCCTTCAGCATCACGCCCTCGTCGTCGGGCAGTGGCGTGGACGAGCTCCCGAT
>Ga0335076_10000451_pt1 | contig 37769 bp, 36 predicted proteins | sample Lox_Sample_25_FD_206717 | JGI IMG/M metagenome (GOLD analysis project Ga0335076, IMG submission 206717) | Soil microbial communities from Loxahatchee National Wildlife Refuge, Florida, United States - Lox_Sample_2.5 | ecosystem: Environmental > Terrestrial > Soil > Wetlands | place: USA...
GATGAAGGGCAGGATGCCGAACTCGGGCGTGTCGGCCAGGGGGTTCCAGGTCGAGTCCCAGATCAGGCTGACCGGGTGACCGTCCTTGACGAAGGTCTGGACGCCCTGCCAGAAGATGAACAGGAGCAGCAGGGCGACGATGGCGATCATCGACGCCGCAGCCAGGAAGACGACGATCTGGGGTACGTCGATCCGGTCCTGCCAGCGGCGTCTGGCCCGCAGCCCGGTCGCCCCGTAAGTGCTTGTCAGTTGAGCCATCGGCGCTGCCTCGAGTAGGTATCTCAGGAAACAGGAATGCTCCGGGCCCCGTTCGTCACCACGGGGCCCGGAGCGGAACTGCGGAGCTAGTGCGAGGGGACGGGACCGTACGAGTCCTTGGGGATGATCGTCCCCTGGACCTCGGGTCCCATCATGAAGTCGAGGAAGGCGGCGGTCAGGCCACTGGGCTGGCCGTTGGTGTAGAGGTTGCCGTCGGCGGCGAGCTTGTAGGTGCCGTTGCCGACGTTGGCAATGGTGGCGTTGATGCCGTCGAGCTGGAGGCCGTTGAGCAGAGGCTTGTTGGCCGGGTCGTTGTAGTAGGCGAAGCCGATGACGCTCACGGCGCCGTTGGTCTTGGTGACGGCGGTGGTGACCGCGCCGTTGGAGTCCTCGGTAAGGGTCTGGCCGCCGGTGGCCTCAGTGGCGCCGCCGAGAACGATGCTCTTGAAGGTGGCGCGGGTTCCGGAGGACTGCGGGCGGAAGATCAGGACGATCGGGAGATCGGGACCGCCGACCTGGTTCCAGTTGGTGTCCTTGCCGGTCCAGATGTCGATGTTCTGCTGCGTCGTCAGGTTCGTGATGCCGGTCACGTCGAGGTTGGTCACGACGATCCAGCCCTGGCGGGCAACGACGTGATCGACCAGCTTGGCGGCGTCAGAGGCCTGCAGCTTGGTGGCGGCCAGAACGTCCGACTCGCCGATGTTCACAGAGCCGGCCGCGACCTGGCTCAGGCCGGTTCCCGAACCGCCGCCGTTGACGGTGATCGTCGCGCCGGGGCAGTGGCCCTCGTATGCGGTCGCGGCGTCCTGGATCAGGGGCTGGAGAGCCGTGGATCCGGCGGTGGTGATGCTGCCGGTCACGCAGTTGACGGTCGGCGCGGCGGCGGCGGTGGGCGAAGCGGCCGCCATCGCGGATTCCGCGGCCATGGCAGTGGGGGTGGCCGCCGGCGCTGGAGTGGGCGTTGCGGCGGATGAACATGCGCCCGCGATTACCGCGGCCGCGATCGCCAAGGCGCCTAGGCGTCGAGTTCCGTTCAGCAACTCAGTGTCTCCTCGCTTGCTGGGCAGCTAAATGTCCAACCTGCTCCCAGTTCGGATCCGATGGTCTCGGCGGGCGTTTAACGCGGTGTTGGCTGATCGTTAACGTTGGGGGACGGCCGGGCGACTTCCGGCGCGGCCGGCGGCGCGGCCGGCCTGGGCGGATCGAAGAGATAGCCGGAGCCGCGGACCGTGACCAGGTGGACCGGGTTGGCGGCGTCTCGCTCGATCTTGGCGCGCAGCCAGAAGACGTAGACGTCGACCATTCGCCCGTTTCCGGCGTTGTCGTGCCAGACGTGACGCAGCAGCTCCTCGCGGCTGAAGGCCCGCCCGGGGTGCATCGCGAAATACTCCAGGAGGGCCAGCTCCTTGGGCCGGAGCGACATCAGCCGGCCGTCGCGACGGATTGCCCGGGCCCGCCGGTCGAGCTCCACGCCGTCGCCGACCGCGATCCGATCGTCGGGCGTGTGGCCGCCGCTGGGGTTCCTGCGGCCGGCGATCGAGAGGCGGCCGACCACCTCCATCGGGTCCGACGAGAGATCGACGGCATCCTCGAAGCCGAGCTCGAGGGCGTGGAGCCGGACCGCCACGGCCTGATGCGAGCTCATCAGGACGGCGCACGATCCCGGGTTGGCCTCGAGCCAGCCGGCCACCCGCTGGAGATCGCCCGGATCGGCTGGGGGCGCGATCAGGACCACGAGACTCGGCTCCGAGAGGGCGAGAGCTGCCGCGAACTCCGACGAGGTGGGCTCGACCCTGACCTCGACGCCTGGGAACAGGCGCTGGAGGTCCATGGGTCCGTCGGGGTCGGCCAGGACCAGCCAGCCGTCGAACGGTCGGAGCCATTGCGGCCCGCCGGCCGGACCGCCGGAATCGTCGGCGCCGACGCCGGGCTTGGGGTCGTCGTACGGCCGAGTCATTCCCGGAATTTCGCGGCGCTGTGTTAACGCCGTGTTCTAGCGCTGTGAACGTTGAGCCCGGGTCGGCCCCGGGCGGCCCGCCGTTACGGCGCCGCGGTGGGCGCTACTCGCTGAGCTAGAGAGCGATGTCGCCGGCGGAGGGGACGCGGCCGTAGCTCACGACCTTGCCGTCGATCACCAGGCCCGGGGTGCTCATCACCCCGCAGGCCATGATCTGGGCGTAGTCGATGACCTTGATAACCTCGGCCTCCACGCCGGCCATCTGGGCGGCTTCGCGGGCGTTGGCCGCCAGGCGGACGCAGTTGGCGCAGCCCGACCCCCGTTGGAGCGTAGCCGTGGATCTGTCAATGCCGGCTGAGTTATCTGTGGGCCGGTGGTCACGCCGTTGTGAGCCGGGTGTCTCCCGGAGGGGGCGATCGACGGCCGCGGCCGCCGTGAAGGCAGGCCGGACGACGCCTACTCAGGCGTGCTTGATGACGATCCGCTCGATCACGTCGGCGACGTCCTCGGTCTTGTCGATCGTGTCCTCGAGGAGGGCGTAGACGTCCTTCCATTTGAGGACGTCGATCGTCTTGGCGCCGTCCTCGAACAGGCCGGCGATGGCGGATCGGGACAGCTTGTCGCCTTCGTTCTCGATCCGGTGGACTTCGGCGACGAAGCGGTCCATGTCCTTGAAGCCGCGGAGGTTGCCAAGCGCGGCGTGGAGCGTCTCGCAGGCCTGCACTACCAGCGTGGCCTGCTTGACCGACGTCTTGGTCGGCGACTCGATGTTGTACAGGACGAACGTGTCGGCGACCTCTTCGATCAGGTCGAGGATGTCGTCCAGGCCGCTGATCAGGGCGTGGATCTCCTCGCGATCGAACGGGGTGACGAACGTCTGCTCGAGCCGGCGGCCGATGTCGTGGCTTATGTCGTCGCCCTTGCGCTCCGTCTCGCGGATCTTCTTGGCCGCCTTGTCGGGGTTGTCGAAGCTGCGCAGCATTGCCTCGAGCTGCCGCGCGCCGTCCAGCACGTTGGCCGCGTCCTCGACGAAGAGATCGAAGAAGCGCTCTTCGCGCGGGATCAGACGAAACGAGGGCAACTGGACGAACCTCCGAGATGAGCCGCGATCCTTCTGGTGCGCCGTGAACCACTTCCGGCGTCGCTTCATCGCGCCTCCCGCCACCGCTGCGCCTAGGGTAGCGCCCGGCGGGCGCCGGTGCCGGCCCGGTCGGATTGCCGAGCCGAAAGAACGTGGCTGTGCCATGCTCGATTCATGGATACGGCCGAGGTCCTGTTCATCGTCGCCCTGGCGGTCCTGCTGGGCTGGTCGCTGGCGGTGGCCATCGGCCGCGGCCGAGCTCTCGACCGGCTGAGCGAGTCTACCGGAGCGGCGGACTTCGACGACATCGAGCCAAAGGTTCGGACCGCCCTGGAGGAGGCCGAGGATGCCCGCTGGAACGCCGAACAGACCAGCCACGACACCAACTACCTGACCGAGCTCCTGACCGCCGGCGTGGTCCGGCTCCGCGACGACCTCACCGTCGAGTTCGCCAACGGGACGGCCCACGTCATGCTCGAGCGCCGGCCGGGTTCGATGATCGGCCGATCGGCGCTGGAGGCCTTCGTGGACGCGCGCATCGAAGGCATTGCCCGGGCGGCGATGGACTTCGGAGCGGCCAACGGCGAGCTGACGGTTCGGTCCGGCTCGGGTGCCACAGTCACGGTCAGGGCCCGCCGGTCGCCCGTCTCGGGCGTCTGGCTGGTCCTCGAGGACGTCTCCGAGCTGCGGCGGCTGCAGCGGATCAGGGCCGAGTTCATCGACAACCTGTCGCACGAGCTGCGCACCCCCCTGACGACGATCAGCTTGCTGGCCGAGACGGCCGCCCGCGACGCCGAGTCGGCCTCCCCACGGCTGCGCGATCGAATCTCCAAGATCGAGGTCGAGACGGGGCATCTGACCCAGATGGTCAACGAGCTGCTCGACCTCTCGCGCATCGAGAGCGGCACCGTCCAGCTGCTCCTCGACGACGTCGACCTCGCCAGGGTGGCCCGAACCACCGCCGAGAGGCTGCGTATGTTCGCCGAACGCCAGGGTCTGGCTATCGACCTGGACGTGCCGGAGCGTGTCTCGCCCGTGCGCGGCGACGAAGACCGGCTGGGCCAGGTTCTGGTCAACCTGCTCCACAACGCCGTCAAGTTCAGCCCCGACGGCGGCCGGATCGTGGTCGGCGTCCGCGAGGATCGGGGCGAGGTCCGCGTCTGGGTCAGCGACCCGGGCATCGGCGTGCCGCGGGCGGACCTGAGCCGCATCTTCGAGCGCTTCTACAAGGTCGATCGGGCGCGCGTCCGGGGACGCGGCGGCACCGGCCTGGGGCTGTCGATAGCGCGGCACGTCGTCGAGTCGCACGGCGGCCGGATCTGGGCCGAGTCCGAGGAAGGGTCGGGCTCCACGTTCGTCATGGTCATACCGCTGGCCGGAGCAAGCCCGGCCGGCGGCAATGGCGCGGCGGCGGGCGTGGCAGATGGGACCAGCGGCAATGGCCCGGACGCGCCGAACCCCGTCGAGCCGGCCGCCGCTCCGTCGAGCGGATCCTCGACGGGGTAGCGGACCCGGGACTAAGCCTGTGGCTTCTCCGCGGCGCCGCCGCCAGATCCGGTCGGGGGCGTCTTCGGGGCGGCCCGCCTGGTCGTGGCTGTGGCTCGCGTGGTTCGTGGCGCCACCGCCCGGGTCTTCGGCGCCGGGGTCTTGACAGAGGGGCTCTTGGCCGCGGGGCTCTTGGCCGCGGGGCTCTTGGCGGTCGCGGACCCGGGAGCGGGAGCGGACGCCGCCTTGTCTGGGGAGCCGGAACCCTTGGGTGTCGTGGCAACCAGGGCATCGAGGGCCGCCTGGGCCATCTGGCGGCGATGGTGGGCGCGCTCCAGCTTGCGGACCCGCTTCAGCTCCTTACGGGCAGCGTCGGCGAGCTGACGCTCGAGCCGGCGGATCTGCTTGCGGACGCCCGACGGAACCTTCGCCGGACGCGCCTGATCGGCTGAAGTCTTCGATTCCGGCTTGCCCTTGCCGGGATCCTTGGAGCGCCCTTTAGCCATCTCGAACCTCTTCCTCTCCCCGCGCCGTGGGGCGGAGCCCCTCCGTGGCCGGCGCGCCCGGGCAGCCGAGGAAGCATAGCCCTCTGCACGGGAGCGTCAACGTGAGCGGACGCCTCAGTCGTCGTCCGAGATCAGGTCGGGAGGCACGAGCCAGCGCAGGATCCCCTCGCCGGAGCGCAGCGGCCGGGCGAGGTCGATGCGGACGAGCGTGGCCTTGCGGATCGGCAGGTCCGCCAGCCCGGTCAGGTCGGCCGCCAGCGCGCTGAAGTCCGGGTCGTGGCCGACGAGCATCGGCCGGCGGGGATCGCCCGCGGCCCGGAGCAGCTCCTCGACTGTGGCGACGTCGAGCGGCTCGCCGAGGGCGTCGACGACCGCGACCTCTATCCCGAGCGGAGCCGCGGCAAGCCTGGCGGTCTCGAGGGCCCGCGCCTTGGGCGAGCTGAGGATCGCGTCCGGTCGAAGGGCCGAACCGGCCAGCAGAGCGCCGATGCGCTCGGCCTGGCGGCGACCCTTGTCAGTCAGCGGCCGGAGCTCGTCGGGCCCGTCCCACTTCATCGGGTCGCCGGCGTGCGCGTGGCGCAGCAGGCAGAGCTGGACCTCGCTCGACTCCTTCACGGGCCGATGATCTCACGCCGGCGCGGCTACGGATTGAGATCCTCGTACTCGCCCGTCGCCAGGAACACGACCTCTTCGGCGATGTTGGTCACCCGATCGCCGATCCGCTCCAGGTCCTTGGCGGCGAAGAGCAAGTGCGCGCCGGCGTCGACCCAGGCCGGTTCGACGCGCATCCGGTCCAGCGATCGCTGGAAGTAGGCGTGGTAGAGGCGGTCGATCTCATCGTCCTGGGAGGCGACCGCCCTCGCGGCCGTTTCGTCCAGGTCGACCATGGCGAGCAGAACGCCGTGGAGGGTGGAGCTTGCCAGCTCGCCCATCCTGTCGAGGCCCGGCCCGGTGACGACTCGGGCGCTGCCCAGTCTGGTCACTTGCCGGGCCACTCCGGCCGCGTGGTCGCCAATCCGCTCGAGCTCGTAGCCGACGTGGGCCAGCGACAGGACGAAGCGCAGGTCGCCGGCCACCGGCGACTGCGTGGCCACGATCGTTACGATCATCGAGGTCAGATCCGTCAGGCCGGCGTTGATCGCGCCGTCGGCGGCAATGACCTTCGCGGCGGCGCCGGCGTCCTGCCGGTCGAGCGCCCCGACGGCGGCGTCGATCGCGTCGGCGGCGAGCCCGCCCATCCGGATGACGCCCTCCCGTACCCGGACGAGCTCTCGATCGAACGTCGCCCGGTGACCGTGGCTCACTATGCGGTCGGTGTCGTGCACGCTGCGACCCTCAGCGAGTTGGACGGACCGTCTGTCCGGCCGCGCCACGATCGCGATCGGCCGCGACGAAGCCCGGTCCTCGCCGGCAAGCATAGCGGCGGGCTCGGCGTCAGTGGTCGCGCTCTGGCGCGTCCGGGCCGTCTTGAGGGGCGCCGAGCAGCTCCAGAATGGCCTTGCGCGACAGGTTCGTGCGGTGCGAGATGAGGGCCGCGACGCGGCCGGGATCGTGGCGCACGCGGACGAGACGGCCACGGTCGACTCGCGGCCAGAGAGCCAGGGCTCGCGAGCAGTAATCGGGGCGGTCGGCTTCGAGTGGCTGCCGCGGTCTCGGTGCCGCCGGGGCCTCCGCGGAGGTGGCGAGACTATTCATCCATCTGTCCGATCTCCAGGGCGGTCGCCGAAATACCGAGCGTCGGATCGGCCTCGAGCTCCAGCCAGCGCAGGGCGTAGGCGATGTCGAGGACTTCGGCTGCGGATCCGGAGGCCGGGGCCGGGGTCGCGAGCCTGCAGAGCGACTCGCGCTGGTACGAATCCAGAAGGGCGCGCCGGCTTCTGATCGGCTCGAGCTGGGCGCGGATGGCGGCGACGCGGTCCGATAGAGCCGGCTGGGCCGCAAGCTCGGTGTCGACTGCTGACATCGTCGATAAGGCCTCCTGGGTCCCGGACTGACCGTCAACTGGGTCGCGTTGGGACCGCGGGAGGCGCTACGGCGGGAGACCCACGGTGCCACGCAACCAAGATTGGTCCGGCCAGTTCTCCGACGCGTGAACCGGGCGTTAACGGCCAGTCAAATCTCGACCGGCCTGGCTCCCCGGCGGCTGCTTGGCGGGCGTCCGCGACCGACTACAGAGCGGCGGTCGCCCGGCCGAGCGCCCGCCGGAACGGGGCGCCGCTGACGGCTCGCCAGATCGGGCCGAGGCTCCGGCGCAGCCGGGCGACCTCCCGCTCCCTGGACCGCAGGTAGGCGCCGATGGTCGCGGCCTCGAGCTCTGATAGCTCGCCGGCGCGAGCCACCAGCAGGTCGCGGGCGAGCTTCGTGGCCACGTCCGCGTCGTGGAGACAGCCGAGGTGATCCTGCAGGGCCACGACCCGGGCCAGCAACCGGGGCGTGTCCGGCCCCAGCGTCTCGCCGAAGAACTCCAGGGCGTAGCGGAGCCACTTGGTCGTGATCCTGAGATCGTGGAGCGTTTCCATGTCGGCCCACTGGATGACCGGCTCGTAAGCGCGGATGGCTTCGTACGAGGCCCAGATCTCCGAGGCGGCCCGGTCGCGAACGCGATGCGGAGCCGTTGGCGTGGCCACGGCCGCCGCGGCGTGGGCGCCGGCGTCCAGGAAGGCGTCCATCTCGGCCGTGAAGGAGGCGTATCTCTCCGAGTCGAGCTCGGATATCAGCTGGGAGCGGGCCGACGACCGCTGCTTGCGCCAGACCGAGAGAAGCGGGTCCAGACCGGTCTGCCTCTCCTCGTCGAGCCCCTCGCGGTAGGCCTCCAGCCCCTCGATGAGCACGTCGAGGTCGCGAACCGCGCCGAGACGATCGGCGATCGTCTCCAGGTGGCGCCGGATCTTCTTGGTCTTGCCCGCCTTGAAGGCCCCGTCGAAGACACGCCAGGCGGCCCGCATCCGGCGGGTCGCGACCCGCATGTCGTGGAGCTCCTCGGCGTCAGCCCCGGTTCGAGTGCCGGCCTCGCGACGTTTCATCCTGGCGAAGTGGAGCTGGAGAACCTTGCGGGCGGCCTCCGGCATGCCGTCCTCGGCAACGATGCCGATGGTTCGGGCTCCGGGCTTCGGTGGCGCCGCCGCGGCAAGGTCGTCGGCCGGCGTCGCGTCGGATTGCCCCGCGACCGCTTCCGACTGGCCTGGCGCCGCCTCGACTTCGGCCGCGATCGCCTCCTCCGCGTCCGGCTCCTCCCCCGACTCTCCGGTCGCCGCCGGCGACTCGGCGTCGTGCGGCCCGACGGGCTTGCCGTCGAGCAACTCGGGCGGGGCCGCGTGCCAGTGCCGCTGCAGCTCCGGCGGCATGGTCGTGAGAGCCGAACGCATCGCCCGGATGGCCCGGGTGAGCTTCGACTCGGTGACCGATCTCAGCCTCACGTCTCGGTCGAAGACCGCCATCAGCGGCTCGAGCGGCGCCTCGTCGCCGCGCTTGAGCTCGACCTCCAGCTCCTCGAAGCAGTCCAGGACCTGTCCGTCGCCGACGATCTCGACCTCGTCAAGGCTCAGCTCGGCCCTCGTGGGGCCGGCTTTGAGCGTCCGAAGGCGGCGCAGCTGGCGGATCGTCAGCATCTCGACCAGGGTTTCGTCGCCGCACAGCTCGAGAACGACGTCGCGCGCGTGGGAGGTCGGCCAGGCGCGGGGGTTGAGGCCGCCGTCCGTCGGCCCCTCGATCTCCTCGCGCCGCTGCAGACGCCCGCCGGTGTAGTTCTGGGCCTTGAGGCTTATCTGGCTGCCTCGCGACGTCTTGCGCATGCGAGCCGCGAACCCGGCCCTGGCCAGGGCCCAATCCGGCGAATCGACGTAGCGGTCCTCGACGCGAATCGAGCTGACGAGTCCGGCCGGCGTGAACGGGCCGAGCTCGGGCGCGACGAGATACATGTCGCCGCCGCCGGGGTCCGCAACCTCGAACTTCATCTCGACTTCGATCTTGTGGCCGGCCGCCATCTTCTACCCCGAATGACTGTCATGCCCTCGGATCGAGCGATCCAACCCCCGCATGCGGCCGGTGAGGGAGTGCCACGGCCGCCACGGCCATCTGAATGGCGCGTGTCTGGAGAACCTCGAACGTGTCGATGGTACCCGGTCTCTGGGCCAATTCCTCGGTCCGATGGTACTTGCCGTCGGCCAGCAGCTGCCACGACCGGCGGTCGTCGGCAAGCATCACCTTCAGCACCTCTTCGATGTGGCTCCGGCCCTCGGGATCCTCTATGGGGACCACCGCCTCGACGCGCCGGTCCAGGTTCCGCTCCATCAGGTCCGCCGAGCCGATGTACAGCTCCGGCCGGCCGGCGTTGGCGAACCAGAAGACTCTCGAATGCTCGAGGTACTGGCCCACGATCGAGCGAACCTTGATGCCTTCACTCGAGCCCGGCACCCCGGGCCAGAGTGAGCAGATGCCTCGGATGATCAACTCCACCTCGACACCCGCCTGAGAAGCCGTATACAGGGCGGCAATGCATTCCGGGTCCACCAGCGAGTTGAGCTTGAGGATGAGACGCGCCTTGCGGCCGGCTCGAGCATGCTCCGTTTCGCGCCTGATCATGTCCAGGATCCAGGCGCGGAGGTTCATCGGCGCCACGACCAGGCGCCGGAAGTCGCGCTGGCGTGACAGGCCGGTCAGGACGTTGAACAGGTCGCTTACGTCGGCGCCCAGCTCGGGCCGGCAGGACAGCAGCCCGAAGTCCGTGTACAGCCGGGCGGTGTTGGCGTTGTAATTGCCGGTGCCGATGTGGACGTAGCGCCGCAGCGTGGAGCCTTCGCGACGGACGATGAGGGCCGTCTTGGAGTGGGTCTTGAGTCCGACCAGGCCGTAGACGACGTGGGCGCCGACCTTCTCCAGCTTGCGGGCCCAGACGATGTTCGCCTCCTCGTCGAAGCGGGCTTTGATCTCGACCAGGACCACGACCTGCTTGCCGAGCTCGGCGGCGGCGATGAGGTCCTGGACTATGGGCGAGTCGCCGCTGGTCCGATAGAGCGTCATCTTGATCGACAGCACGTCCGGGTCCACGGCCGCCTGCGAGATGAACTGTTGCGTCGAGGCCGCGAAGCTCTCGTAAGGGTGGTGGACCAGGATGTCGCCGCTGCGGATCGCGCCGAAGATGTCGACGCTCTCGCCCTCGTCGGGCGGAGCCAGGCGCGATTGGATGACCGGGGAGTAAGGCGAGAGCTTGAGGTCCGGCCGGTCCAGGCCGGCGATCTGCCACAGACCGGTGTGGTCCAGCATCCCCGCGATCTCGTAGCAATCGGCCTCGTCCGCGCCGATGCCCTTCTCGAGAACGTGACGCATGGCCGCCGGCATGGCCCTGTCGACCTCGAGCCTGACCGCCTCGCCGAAGCGGCGCCGACGGAGCTCCTCCTCGAGGGCGAGCATGAGGTCGTCGGCTTCGTCCTCCTGGAGCTCGAGGTCGGCGTCGCGAGTGACTCTGAAGAGGTGGGTCTCCAGGATCGTCATCCCGGAGAAGAGCATGTCGAGGTTGGCGGCGATCACCTGCTCGAGGAGCACGAACCGGCTCGGCTCGATCGGCAGGAAGCGCGGCAGCACGGGTGGAACCTTGACCCGGGCGAAGCGCTCCTCCTGGTCCTCGGGGTCCTCCATCCGGATCGCCAGCGACAGGCTCAGGGTGCTGATGTACGGGAACGGGTGACCAGGATCGACCGCCAGCGGAGTCAGCACGGGGTAGATCTCGTCGATGAAGCGCTGGCGCAGGGCGGCGTGGTGCTCCGGTACGTCGGCATAGTCGACGATGTCGATGCCAGCCTCGCCGAGGTCCCGACAGACCGCCTCGAAGACCTCGTGCTGCTCGTCGAGAAGCGTCCCGAAACGGGCCCGGATCTCGGCGAGCTGCTCCGCGGCGGGCTTCTCGCCGGGCGACGTCGGGACGGCGTGGGCCTCGGCCTGCTCCATGAGCCCCGATACCCGGATCTGGAAGAACTCGTCCATGTTGCTGGCGAAGATCGCCAGGAACTTGACCCGCTCCAGGAGCGGATTTCGCCCGTCGCTGGCCTCATAGAGGACGCGGGCGTTGAACTCCAGGGAGCTGAGCTCGCGATTGATATACGGGAACGCCGAAGAGGCGTCGCCCGGAATGGGCGTCTGCCTGGCGGTCGTTCTCCGGATGATCGCGGTCACGTGCTAACTATCCGCCTCCGCCATCGGGCTGCGGGATGAGTGTATCGGCCCATTCTCGACAGTCGGCGCAACTTCGCAAGGCCCCGACCGGCCGGCCCACGGAGTGGGGCCGAACCGACCGGACCGGAGGCGGGACGCGGCCGCTCCCGATCCGCCCGGTCTCCCGAGGAGAGTTAGCTCTCCGCTTTGTAGCGACGCTCGCCCGTTCGGGGGTCCTCGTAGACCCGCATCCGGTAGTGGCTGGTCGGGTCGGTGAAGACCTCGTTAGTCGGCCTGAAGCGTGGCTCGAGGAAGCCGGTTTCGCCTCCGCCCGGGCCGGCCGGCAGGTTGTCTCGCTCGGCCGCCTCGGACCGGTACCCGGAGCGCTGTATCACGGCGGCGATCATCAACGCGGTTCCGATACCGACGCTGATCACCCCGGAGAAGACGGCGTCTCCTCCGGCCGCGATCGGGACGAAGCCGCCGAGGAAGAACAGCAAGCCGATCACGAACGCGACGGCCCGGATCGTCTGATGGAGCATGTGGTGGCTCGAGCCCGGCCGGTTCTACTCGGCGACCGGGGTGCCTGCGCCGGAGTCGGGTACGACCACGACGGCGGTCCCGTAGGCCACGATCTCGGACATCGTGTTGCCGATCTCGGAGGAGTCGAAGCGCATCGAGAGGACCGCGTTGGCCTGCATCTGGCTGGCGTTGGAGACCATCCGGTCCAGGGCCTGGCGCCGGGTGTTCTCTAGCAGCTCGGTGTACTCGTGGATTTCGCCGCCGACGATCGAGCGCAGGCTCGCCGTGAAGTTGCCAGCGAAGCCGCGGCTGCGGACGACCAGTCCGAATACCTGGCCCTTGACCTCGACGACTCGATAGCCGGGAAGATACGGAGTGGTGGCGACGATCATCGGTTCTCCTCTGCTGGCTGGTTGTTGGCTTGAACGCTCATGAACGCGGTTGTGGTCGGCGTCGGCGACGGCCCGGGCGCGAGGCCGGGGTCAGCCGGGGCGCTCGCGGACCGCCTCGCAGATCGGGCACGGGCACTCGGCCCGGAGCGCCTCGAAGGTGTAGAAGCCCGTGTCGTGGCCATCGGCCCAGGTTGGGGCGATGGCGTAGGCGCCGACCAGCCGCATGTCCACAAGCTGCGTCTGCTCGGCGGTCAGAGTCGGGTTGGTGTCCAGCCAGCCCGGTCGCCCCGCCTCGCCCTGGCAGAAGGCGCAGGGACAGCGAAGCCGTAAGGCCGCGGCCTCGTACTCGCTGTGGTGGCCGTCGGCCCAGTCGATGGAAACTCGGCCGGCCTCGCGTTCGGCCTTGATGTCGGTGGGTATGGTCGAGGATGGTTGGCTCATGCGCCATTCTAGAGGCGGGTCGACCGACCACGTCCACGCTGTTGCCCCGTCGCACGCTTCCGATCCAATCCTCTGCGAACGCGGTCTGCTCGGCCGCGCTTTCAGAGATGAGACCCCGGCGCGGCCGGCCAGGTTCGCTCGCTCGAGCCGGCTCGAACCCGGCCGGCCGGCGTGGTCAGTCGTCCAGTGGCAGCCGCTGGATCAGCGCCAGCACGGGTCTGACCGGGGCCTGCGCGACCGGATCAGGGACGACGTGGAGCGGCATCTCGCCCGGCCGCGAGGCTATCCAGCGCCACAGCTCGCTCCGGCGGCCGGGCAGGTAGGGGCTGCGCAGGTGGCGGGCCATGACGCCGCTGAGACCTTGCTGGGCGACGGCGAAGTACAGATCGATGCCGTCGCCGACCACGCCCGGCAGGATGACCAGCTCGGCGGCCGGCTGGACGATCCGGGCAAGGCGCTCCCTGCGGCGGACCAGTGGTTGGGCGATCATCGGCCGCCCGGAGGCCCACAACAGATCGAACGCCAGGAAGACCGGCGTCGAGTCCGTCCTCTCGCCATTGGCCAGCCGGGCGGCCAGGGCCTCTGCGTCCATCCGCCCGGCCTTGTCCGGGATGACCAGCTCGCCGTCGACGATCGCCGGCTGGTCGCTCACCAGCTCGGCCATGGTAGCGAGCTCCGGCAGCATCGGCGCCAGGTCGCGACCGTCGTCGTCGATCAGCCTGATCCGCGGCCGGCCGGCAGAGCCCTCCGGCTCGACGAAGGCCAGAATGCGGCGCCCGCCCCAGCGGGGCTCGAACACGTGATCGTCGGAGTCGAAAGCGGCGTCGGCTGGCCTGGCCTGCATCGGCCGCAGGGACCTCGGCAGATGCGCCTGGTCGCCGGTCAGGCGCAGTGACAGCTGGTCGTCCACGCCGGCTCGTCAGTACTTCTCGGGAACGAAATGCTGGCGGGTGATCGGCGGCCGGACGTAGCCCTTGTCGACCTGGCGGGGCGGCAGGACGACCTTCATGGGCGTGGTGTCCTCATAGGGGATGAGGGACAGCAGGTGGCTGATGCAGTTGAGCCGCGCCCGCTCCTTGTCGTCCGCCTCGACGACCCACCAGGGTGCCTCGTGAGTGTCCGTGGCCGTGAACATGGCGTCCTTCGCCCGGGAGTAGTCGACCCATTTGGACCGCGCGGTAACGTCCATCGGCGAGATCTTCCAGCGCTTGGTGGGCTGGTTGATCCGATCCTGGAAGCGGCGCTCCTGCTCCTCGTCGCTGACCGAGAACCAGTACTTGATGAGGATTATCCCGGAGCGGATAAGCATCCGCTCGAACTCGGGGGCGGTCCGCAGGAAGTCGGCGTACTCCTCCTCGGTGCAAAAGCCCATGACATGCTCGACGCCGGCGCGGTTGTACCAGCTGCGGTCGAAGAGGACCCACTCGCCGGCTGCCGGGAGCTGGGCCACGTAGCGCTGGAAATACCACTGCGTCTTCTCGCGTTCGGTCGGGATGCCGAGAGCGCAGATCCGGCAGACGCGCGGGTTCAGGGTCTCGGTGATCCGCTTGATCACGCCGCCCTTGCCGGCGGCGTCGCGGCCCTCGAAGAGGCAGACGACCTTGAGCCCGCGCGACTTGATCCACTCCTGGAGCTTGACCAGCTCGACCTGGAGCCGGGCCAGCTCGGCTTCGTAGTACTTCGTCCCGAGCCGCTCCCGACGCTGCTGGACGAGGTCGCCCGTGGCCGGGTGGAACCTGTCGGCGTGGGCGACCGCGACGGCCTCGGCGCGCTCGGCGGGGGCCCTGGCGAGCTGCTTCTCGCGATGGACGGCCTTGCGAGACTCGGCTCGGGCCGCGGCGTTCTCGCCGGCGACCGCCGTCCCCGCGGCAGGGGCAGCGGGTGCCGGGGGCGCGACCCGGGCCGGAGCGGCTCCAGTCTTCGACGGCTCGACCGAGGCCTCGGCTCCGTCGTGACGATTCCGATTCTTCTTGGCCACGTGAGCCTCCTTGTCGTTGCACGGTAGGTCATGGGCGCGGCGGAGGCAACAGCCGGGTTTCGACGGGCGAGGATGGGCTCCGGCGAACCGCGCCCGCCTCGACCCCGGAAGTCGTTTCGCTGGCGAACCTTGCGCCGCGTACCATTCCTGGATGCGCTGGATCCGGCTCCTTTACCTGGGTGGCGGCGCGTATTACGCGGCCTGGGGCGCGTTCGTTCCAGTGATCCTCGTCTCGCGCGGCTTCGATCCGCCGCTGGTAGCCCTGACCAGCAGCCTGAGCGCCCTGGCGTTCTGGTTGGCCCTGCCGGCCTGGGGCCATCTCAGCGACGTGATCGTTGGGACGAAGCGGGCGATCCAGCTGGCGTCCGTCCCGGCGGCCGTCCTGCTGATCGCGCTCGAGCTCCCCCTGCCTGCCCTGCCGATCGCGCTGCTATGCGTCGGCGCGTCCGCCACGGCCGGCTCGCTCGGCGCGCTGACCGATGCCCACGCGGTCGCCGGACTGGCCGATCCGAGTCGCGAGTACGGCCGTTTGCGGATGCTGGGCAGCCTCTCGGCCGGGATCCTGGTGATCGGCTTCGGGTTCCTCTACGACCGGACCGGCTACATGGCCCCGCCCCTCGTCGGAGCGGCGTCCCTGCTGGCGGTCGCTTCCTTCGCCTTCCGGCTGCCCGTCGCCAACCCGGACCGAGGGCGGTCCGGACGCGCCGATCGGCCGGTCGAGGAGGTCGCGCCGGTGGGCTACGGCCGGTTCGGCTCCCTGTCGGAGGCCCTCCACGGCCGGCCCCGGCTGGTTGCCCTGCTGCTCGGTTGCCTTGGCATCTTCATCGGGATCATGGGCGGCGGGACGTTCGTGGCGCTCCGTCTCCAGGCCCTCGGAGGCGGCCCCTCGACGATCGGGCTGGCGACCGGGCTGGGCGCCTCGGCCGAGGTTCCCGGAATGGTCCTGGCCAGCTGGCTGGTGGTTCGCTACGGGGTCAGGCCGGTCCTGGGCGTGTCGGCCCTCGGCCTGGCCCTGGTGTTCGGCAGCTGGGCCATCGCCACCGACCCGCTCGTGATCACCGCCACGAAGATGGTCGCGGGCTTGATGTTCGCGGGCGTGACGGTCGCGTTCGTGATCACGATGACTTCGATCCTGCCGCAGCGGCTTGTGTCGACCGGCCAGACGCTCTACCAGTCCGTCGGCTTCGGGGCGGCGGCCATCCTGTCGAACTTCGTGGGCGCCTTTCTCTACAAGCTGGGCGGGGCCGAGACGGTCTTCGTCTTCCTGGCCGCGGCGACCGCCGCCGGTGGTGTGGTCGCCGTGCTTGCCGCGCCGGCGTATGGCCGGGTCCGGCGCGCCGGTACGGATTCCGAGCCCGAGCCGGTCTCGGTGCAAGCCACGCTCGAACCGCCGGCGATCGCCGCAGTCGAGACCGCGCCCGGGACCGCCACGCCGGGTAACGCCGCGGCGCCCGCGACGGTCGACGTCTGATCTCGGCGGGGCAAGCGCAACCGCGTCTCCGCGGCGAGCTCGTCGCGCGGGGGCTCCGGCGCCGGTACCATGTCCGGGTCAGGAGGAGCGATTCATGCGGATGTGGGGCGGTAGGTTCGAGGGCACGTCGGACGAGCGCATGGCCGAATTCACGCGTTCGATCGACATCGACGCCGCGCTGGCTCTCGACGACATCGCCGGGTCGATCGCCCACGTCCATGGCCTGGGCCGGGCCGGACTGCTCGCCGACGACGAGGTCGAGTCGATCGTCCGCGGCCTCGAGGGCCTGCGCGCCGACGTCGAGGCCGGCAGGCTGACCTGGGACCCGGCCCTCGAGGATGTTCACATGAACCTCGAGTCCGCGCTCGGGGAGCGGATCGGCCCGCTGGCCGGCAAGGTTCATACCGGTCGATCGCGCAACGACCAGGTCGCGACCGACCTCCGCCTCTGGCTGCGCCGAACGCTCGACGGCCTGGACGGTGCGGTCGAGGAGATGGAGCGGGCTCTGGTCGGCCTGGCGGTCCGCGACGGCGAGGCGATCATGCCCGGCATGACCCACATCCAGCCCGCCCAGCCGGTCCTGCTCGCCCATCACCTGCTGGCCTACGTCGAGATGCTCGAACGCGACCGCGGCCGGCTGGCCGACTGCCGGCGGCGGGCCAACGTCTCGCCGCTGGGTTCGGGCGCCCTGGCCGGGGCCGGCTATCCGATCGACCGCGAGGCCGTCGCGGCGGAGCTCGGCTTCGACGGGGTGACGGCCAACTCGCTCGACGGCGTGGGCGACCGGGACTTCGTCGTCGAGGCCCTGGCGGCGTTCGCTCTGTGCATGGTCCACCTCAGCCGGTTGGCCGAGGAGATCACCTGGTGGTCGAACCCGCGCTTCGGCTTCGTCCGCGCGGCCGACTCGTTCTCGACGGGCTCGTCGATGATGCCCAACAAGAAGAACCCCGACCCGGCCGAGCTGGTGCGGGGCAAGGCCGCGCGGGTGATCGGGGCGCTGAGCGGCACTCTGGCCCTGCTCAAGGGCCTGCCGCTGGCATACCAGAGGGACATGCAAGAGGACAAGCCGCCGCTCTTCGATGCCGCGGCGACGCTCGAGGCCTCGCTGCTGGTCATGGCCGGGATGGTCGCCACCATGACAGTCGACCGCGATCGGATGAGGGCCGCGGCCGGGGAGGGCTATACGACGGCCACGGCCGTGGCCGACGCCCTCGTCCGGCGGGGAGTGGCCTTCAGGGCCGCTCACCACGTCGTCGGGGTCCTCGTGGCCGCCGCCGAACGGAGCGGCATGACGCTGGACGGTCTGCCCGACGAGGTCATCGCCGCCGCCCTGGCCGGCTCGGACGACGCCGTCGCCACGAAGCTCGCCGTGGACGCGAGCCTGCCCGGGGCAGTGCGCGCGGCCGCGCAGCTCGAGGGCGCCCTCGCCGGCTGCGACGTCGTTGGTGGAACCGCGCCGCGCCGCGTCGCGGCGGCCCTGGCGGCCGCGAGAACCCGCCTCGGGGTCTAGGGTCGCCACCTTTTCGGCCTGGTTTCGATTCCGAATCGGAACGCTCGACGCCGCGGGGCGGAATTAGCCTTCAGCCATGAAGCTCTACGAGTTCGAGCCGGTCCGCGAGTCGCCGCGGCCTCGGGCCACCCGCCGCGAGGACTCGTTCGTGCTGACCTGCGTCGCCTGCGGCTGCCGGCTGACGGCCCGCGAGTCTCTGGACGACGGCGGGTCGATGGGACCGGACGCGGCATGGCGCCACTTCGCCGGCATGTCGGGCCACGACGCTCGCGGCTGCCGGGTCGCCTGCGTAGACCTGCCCCATCGGATCGCCTCCGGGGAGATCTTCGCCAGCTGACCCGCGGCCTGCCGCGACCGGCCCCCGGCTAGAGAGTCCTGACCATCTCGATCTCGACGACGGCCGGGTGGCGGGGCAGCCCGGTCCGCCGGCCGCTCTCGACGAAGCCCGCCCGCCGGTACAGGCGGATCGCCGCCGCGTTCGAGGCCACGACCCAGAGCCCGATCTCGCGGGCGCCGCGGGCGCGGGCCCAGTCCACAACGGCCCGAGCAAGGGCCAGACCCAGTCCCGATCCACGGGCCTCGGGCGCGACCCACATGCCGAACAGCCCGGCGCGGCCCGGATCGTCCGGTTCGAGTTGGCCGACGGCCATGCCGCTCCAGCCTCCCTCGCCCTCGGCCACGAACGTGACGTCGGCCTCGCTCCGGGCCGACCTCTCGGCCCGTTCGACCCACGCCTGCCAGGGCAGTCCCGTCTCCCGGTCACAGGTCGACCCGAACGAGTCCGGCGCGTCGAGCAGGGCCCGCAGCCGGATGGCGCGGAGCGGCCCGGCTTCGTCGCCGCGGACGGCTCGAACTGGCATGGCGGAACGATCGGGCCGGCCCCCGGCGGGCGTCAAGTCCGCCGCCCGGTTGCGCGGCGCGACGCTTCGGCGCGGCGGTTACTAAACGGCAACCGCGACGGTACCCGACCGCCACTCAGGGTTAACCCCGCGGCTACTGATTCGCCGCCGCCGCGTCCCTACTCTTCCGGACGGCGGGGGACGATTCCGCCTGGAGGGAGCGTTCGGAAGGAGAGCCGCTCGTGATTCTGACGGGAGCCAAGATCGATACCGGCGATACGGCCTGGGTGCTCATGTCGATCGCCCTGGTCATGCTCATGACGCCGGGCCTGGCTCTCTTCTACGGCGGGCTCGTCCGCCGCAAGAACGTGCTCAGCACCATCATGCAGAGCATCTTCATCCTGGCCCTCGTGAGCGTGACGTGGGTTCTCTTCGGTTTCACCCTGGCCTTCGGCAAGGACGTCAACGGCTGGGGCATCATCGGCGGCCTCGACTTCATCGGGCTCCACGGGGTCGGCAAGGATCCCCTGGTCTACGCGCCGACGATCCCCGGCAGCGCCTACATGGCCTTCCAGATGATGTTCGCCGTCATAACCCCGGCTCTGATCACAGGCGCCTTCGCCGAGCGGAAGAAGTTCAAGGCCTTCGTCATCTTCAGCCTCCTCTGGACGCTGCTCGTCTACTCGCCGATAGCCCACTGGGTCTGGGGCCAGGGCGGCTGGCTCAACAAGCTCGGCGTGCTCGACTACGCCGGGGGCACGGTCGTCCACATCAGCTCGGGCGTGGCCGCCCTCATCGCGGCCCTGGTTCTCGGCCCGCGGGTCCGCCGGGAGTCGGAGCGGTTCGAGCCGCACGACGTCCGGCTCGCCGTCATCGGCGCGGGTCTGCTGTGGTTCGGCTGGTTCGGCTTCAACGGCGGCTCGGCGCTCGGAGCCAGTGCGGCCGCGGCCAACGCGATCGTGGTCACGAACACCGCGGCGGGTATGGGCGCCCTGACCTGGGTCACCGTCAGCTGGCTCCACAGGGGCACGCCCAGTGTCGTGGGAGCAATCTCGGGAGCCGTCGCGGGTCTGGTGGCGATCACCCCCGCGTCGGGCTTCGTCGACGCCAGCGCCGCCATCCTCATCGGCATGGCCGCGGGAGCGATCTGCTACGGCGCCATCCTGCTACGCGAGCGGCTGAAGGTCGACGATGCCCTGGACGTCTGGGCCGTTCATGGGGTCGGCGGCACGACCGGCGCGATCCTGACCGGCGTCTTCGCCGTCGCGGCCGTGAACGGCGCCTCCGGGCTGATCGACGGAAACGCCGGCCAGGTCGGCAAGCAGCTCGTGGCCGTGGCCGCGACCTGGATCTACAGCGGCATCGCCACGTTCGCGATCCTGAAAGTGGTGGACCACTTCGTCGGTCTGCGGGTCGAGGAGTCCGAAGAGGAGGCCGGTCTCGACACGTCGCAGCACGGCGAGGTGGCCTGGCAGGGCGAGTAGCGATCCCCGCGGCAGCGGCCGGAAACCAGCTCCCACCGCGCCTCTCCGGCCGCCGCGTCCCGAACGGCAACGCTGGCGTCACCCAGCGGCTACCTGCCGGCCACCCGACCGCTACTGATTCGGGCAGGTGACCTTCCTACCCTTTACCAATTCGAGGGCTGAAGCCCGGTTTCGTTGCGAATTGGAAGCGAAGGAGTCGACAGCTTGAGCCCGACGATCGATGCCGGCGCCACCGCCTGGGTGCTCACCTCGACGGCGCTCGTGATGCTGATGACCCCCGCCCTGGCGATCTTCTATGGCGGCCTGGTCCGGCGCAAGAACGTCTTGAGCATCCTGATGCAGTGCATGTTCATACTGGCCCTGGTCAGCGTGACCTGGGTTCTGGTCGGCTACTCGCTGGCCTTCGGCAGCGACTTCGATGGCTGGGGGATCATCGGCAACCTCGACCACGTCGGCCTCAGGGGCGTCGGCGTCGCGCCCGGTCCATACGCCGCCGGCATCCCAGCCACGGCCTTCGCCCTCTTCCAGATGATGTTCGCCATCATCACCCCCGCTCTGATCATCGGCGCGTTCGCGGAGCGGAAGCGCTTCAAGGCCTTCGTCATCTTCGCCCTGCTCTGGAGCCTGATCGTCTACTCGCCGATCTGCCACTGGGTCTGGGGCGACGGCGGCTGGCTCCGCAACATGGGCGTCATGGACTTCGCCGGCGGCACGGTCGTCCACATCAGCTCCGGAGTGGCCGCTCTGGTCGCCGCGCTCGTTCTGGGGCCGCGGGTCAAGCGCGAGTCGGATCGTTTCGAGCCTCACGACGTTCGCCTGACGGTCATCGGGGCGGGCATCCTGTGGTTCGGCTGGTTCGGCTTCAACGGCGGCTCGGCCCTGGCGGCCGACGGCCTCGCCGTCAACGCCGTGCTGGTGACCAACACCGCGGCGGGCATGGGCGCCCTCACCTGGCTGACGATGAGCTGGCTCCACAAGGGATCGCCGAGCCTGATCGGGGCCGTCTGCGGTGCGATCGCGGGCGAGGTCTGCATCACCCCGGCGTCCGGCTTCGTGGACCCGAGCTCGGCCATCGTCATCGGCTTCATCGGCGGGGCGGTCTGCTACGGCGCCATCCTGCTTCGGGAGCGGCTCAAGATCGACGACGCTCTCGACGTCTGGGCCGTCCATGGTGTGGGTGGGACGCTGGGCATCCTGCTGACCGGCGTCTTCGCCACGACAGCGATCAACACCCTGATCGGCAAGGGCGGCCTGATCGACGGCAACCCGAACCAGATCCTCGTCCAGATCGTGGCCGTCGTCGCTACCTGGATCTACAGCGGGGCTATGACCTTCGGCATCCTCAAGCTCGTCGATCAGCTCGTCGGCCTGCGAGTTGAGGCTGCCGAGGAAGAGGTCGGGCTCGACGCCTCTCAGCATGGCGAGGTGGCCTGGCAAGCTTGACCGGCAACACCGTGCCGGGTAAGGCCGCGGCGGGAGTGGACGGACGCCGTCCGGGGTGGCAGCGGGTCGACCGAGGATGGCCGGAAGCTCGCCGGGCGGATCGTCGTTTCCCAACCGTAACCATGGCGATACCCGAGCGTCACCGATCGACCACCCCGGCGCTACTGATTCGATCCGACCCCTTCCATAGACTGAAAGTCAGTGAACGGGATCTTCGATCCCACGGTTCAGCCGAAGGAGCCGAGATGGTCGCAGTCGCATTCATCGCCTTCGCCGTGCTGGTGGTGGCCTGGTTCGTGGCCCCGTCTCGCGCCCACATCGCCGAGTAGGGCACGACCGCTCTCCCGCCCTTGCGGGCCCGCTGAGCTAGAGCGGCTCGTTCAAATAGGTGACTCCAACCCCGACCCGCGCACCTTTCGGCAGGCGGCGCGGGTCGTAGTTCGTCTCGGGACGCCCGTCCGCTCAGGCTGCGCCCACCGCCGCGGCGCCCAGCTCGACATGGACGGCCCAACCGGCCGAACCGAGCAGTTCGGGGCGGTGGGTGATCAGGACCACGGTCCGTCCCGCGCTGGCGGCGAGCAGGTCGGCCACCAGCGCCCCGGCCATCTCCTCGTCGAGGTGCTCGGTCGGCTCGTCGAAGACGATCACCGGCGCTCCGGCCAGGAGGGCTCGGGCCAGTGAGAGGCGCTGGCGCTGGCCGCCCGACAGCCGGGCCCCGTGCTCGCCGACGAGCGTCCCAAGACCGTCGGGCAGCGACTCGATCCAGCCGCCCAGTTGGGCCGAGGTCAGGGCGGCGAGGATCTCCTCCTCGGCCGCTTCGGGTCGGGCCAGCCGGACGTTCTCCGCGACCGACGTGTCGAAGATGTGAGGATCCTGCTCGCACAGGCAGACCACCCGGCGGACGTCGTCGCCGGCGAGACGGCGGATGTCGACCGCGCGCTCCGCTCCGACCAGCTCGATCGATCCGCCGCTGGGCTCGAGGAAGCGGACCAGGACCGCGGCGAGAGTGCTCTTGCCCGAACCGCTCGGGCCGGTCAGGAGCAGCCGCTCGCCGGCCCGAACCTCGACGTCGGGCATCTCCAGCGCGTCCGGCCCCGAAGGCGAGTAGCGGGCTCGCAAACCCCGGCAGCGCAGCCCGTACGGGCCTTCCGGTAGCGGCTCCGGTCGGGCCGGTTCGGCGACCGGGTCGGGCCGTGACGTGACGTCGAGCAGCCGGCCGGCCATGGCCGCCAGCCCCGGCAGGTGCTGCGACGCCGGCACGAGCCCCGTCACCGCCTCGTGGACGGCGATGGGAGTGAGCGCCACCACGGCCAGCATCACGCCGTCGAGATGGCCGCCCCGGAGGGCCGCTACTCCGGCCACGAGACCGACCCAGATGGCGACGCCACCGGCCAACCCCGAGAGCAGCGCGCCCAACCCGGCACCGGCGGCGGTCTGACCCTCCGCCGTAGCGAGCCGCCGGTCGATGGCGGCCAGGTGGGCCAGGCGGGCCTCCGTGGCTCCGGCCACCAGCAGCTCCGGAGCGCCGGTGATCACTTCGAGGGTCGCGGCCGCAAGCTCGCCTCGAGCCACCGAGATCCGCCGCTCGCCGAGATGGGCAACCTTGATCGTGAAGAGCGGCACCACGAGAGCGACGAACAGGAGCGAGCCGCCGAGCGCCAGACCCGCGCCGGGTACCAGCAGCCAGACGCCGGCGACTACTACGGCGGCGGTCACCAGGGCGATCGAGTAAGGGATCAGAACCCGCAGCCAGAGATCGGCCAGGCCGTCTACGTCCTGGACCAGCCTGGCCAGCAGGTCGCCGGACTGAAACTCGGCCAGCCCCGCGGGGGCCAGCCGCTCCAGGCGGGAGTAGGCCAGCGCGCGCAGACGCGACAGGACGCGGAACGCGGCGTCGTGGCTGGCCAGCCGCTCGGCGTATCGCAGGGCGCCGCGGCTTATGCCGAAGGCCCGAACGCCGGTGATGGCGACCATCAGATACAGCACCGGGGGCTGCTGCGCGGCGCGAGATATCAGCCACGCCGATGTCGCCGTCAGCCCGATCGCGGCGCCGGCGGCGGCGACACCCGCCAGGACGGCCAGGCCCATGCGGCCGAAGAGGGGCCGGCCGACCAGGGCTATCCGCCACAGAGCGGCGGCGCCGCCGGGGTGGTTGCTCGCCGAGGGCCCGGCGGTCGACGTCCTCGGCGCGACTACCACCGGGTCCACGGCTATCACGGCCGCGGCATCCAGATCGGCGGCGCCGGCGCGAGCGCTCTCGGCGGTCATGCGGGCGCCGCCGACCTGGCGCTTATGGCGACCACGCAATCGGCGATGGCCAGGGCCGCGGGTCGATGGGCGACGAGCAGGACGGCCCGGTTGCGGGCTCGGGCGGTGGCTCCGACCGCCGCCAGGACCGTCGCCTCGGAGGCCGCGTCGAGCCCAGCCGTCGGCTCGTCGAGGATCAGCAGGTCGGCCTCGCGGATCAGGGCCCGGGCGACGCCGATCCTTCGACGCTGGCCCGACGAGAGCCCTGCCCCGCCCTCGGTCACGGGCGCGGCCGGATCCACTCCGGCCAGCCCGACCGCGTCCATGGCTGCGCGCACGGTCTCGTCGGAGGCCTGCGGAGAGGCCAGTCGGACGTTGTCCGCGACCGTCCCCGGGAAGAGATAGGGGTGTTGCGGGACCCAGGCCACGTGGCGATGCCAGGCCTCACGATCGAGCGACTCGAGGGCCATCGAGCGGCCGTCCGCGGTGGCGATGGTGACGGCCCCCGAGTCGGCCGGGCGCAGCCCCAGCACGACGTCGACCAGGGTGCTCTTGCCCGCGCCACTGGGCCCGGCGATGGCCACGACCTGGCCCGGTTTGACCACGAGCGAGGCCTCGAACGGTGCCTCGAGCCCGCGACCCGGCTGCCGGACGGTCACGCCGTCGATGCGAATCTCGGCGCCGGCCAGATCTGGCACGATCGTTCCCAGGGATCCGGCGCGGGCCGGGTCCGCGCTACCCGCCACGACCCCGCCTGCCGCCGCGCCGTCGGGACTCGCGTCCGCCGCCTCGACGATGGCGAAGACCCGACCGGCCGCCGTGAGCCCCTCCTCCGAGGCGTGATAGCTGGCGCCCAGCTGGCGGATCGGCAGGTAGGCCTCGGGGGCGAGGATGAGGACGAACAACCCGGTCTGGAGCGACATCAGCCCGTCGACCAGCCTCAACCCGACGCCGACCGCCACCATGGCCACCGACAGGGTGGCGGCCAGCTCGAGGGCGAAGGCCGAGAGGAAGGCGACCCGCAGGGTGGCCATGCTCTCGCGCCGGTAGTCGTCGGTGACCCGCTCGAGCCGCTCGACCTGGGCGCCCGACCGGCCGAAGACCCGCAGCGTCGGCAGCCCCGTGACGACGTCCAGGAAGTGGCCAGAGAGGCGAGCCAGGGCGTCCCAGCGGCGCTGGCGCAGCCGGACCGTAGCCGAGCCGATGAGAGCCATGAAGAAGGGGATCAGCGGCAGCGTCAGCGCTACGGTCAGGGTCGCGACAAGATCCGCGGTGGCCAGCCAGGCGACCACAACCACGGGCACGATCACGGCCAGCACGACCTGCGGCAGGTACCGGCCGAAGTAGGCGTCGAGCGCGTCCAGGCCGCGCGTCGCCAGGGTCACGACCTCGCCGCTGGCCCGGCCCGAATCGAGGTCGGGGAGTTTCATGGCCACGTGGCGGAGGAGGTGCATCCGCAGGCTCGACTTGATCGACGCCGAGCAGCGCCGGGCCACCGACTCCTGGGCCCAGGCGATGCCGGCGCGGGCGGCCAGGACCAGAGCGAGCGCCGAGAGGGTCGGCCACAGGACGCCCAGCGCGGCTCCGTCCATGAAGGCCGAGCTGATCGCGGCCGCGAGAAGCCAGGCCTGCGCGACGGCCAGCAAGGCCGTTGCCAGGCCCAGCCCGACGGCCGCCGCCAGGGCGACGGAAGTGGCGCGGGCGTAGCGGAGCAGGCGAGGGTCGAAGGCCCTCAGAGCCGGATCCTCACGCCCGCGCCGGCAGGCTCGGTGCCTGCGGCGGGATACGACATTTCGGGAAACCTCTAATGCGCGGCCGGCTGCGACGCTGAGGCCGAGACGTCGGGAACCCGAGCCGACGAGATGCGCTTGCGGAAGACCCAATAGGTCCAGCCCTGGTAGACCAGGACCAGCGGGGTGAAGATCACGGCCACGACAGTCATGATCGTGAGCGTGTAGTCGGTCGAAGAGGCGTTGTCGATGGTCAGGTTGTAGGCCGCGTTGGTCGACGACGGCATCACGTTCGGGTAGAGGTGCATGAAGAGCGCCACGACCGCAAGCGCGATGGTGAACGCCGTGCCGATGAATGCCCAGCCCTCGTGATGCAGCCGATTGGCCAGCAGCGCCCCGACCAGGGTCAACGCCGCGAGCACCGAGACCGCGGCCGAATCGGTCACCAGGCTCTTGGCCTGGGTCCAGCCCAGGAAGGCCACGGCGGCGACCGCGGCGACGAGGCCGATTACCACCAGCAGGCTGTTGGCCCGGTCGCGCAGGACGCCCTCCGTCTTGAGGGCGATGTAGGCGGCCCCGTGGGTCATGAACAGCGTCAGCGTGACCACGCCGCCGAGGAGCCCGAACGGGTTGAGCAGGGTGAGCAGGTCGCCCGTGTAGTTGCCGTTCTGGTCGATCGGTACGCCGGCGACGATGTTGGCGAAGGCCACGCCCCACAGCAGGGCGGGAACGGCCGAGCCGACGAATATCGCCCAGTCCCAGGCCTGCCGCCAGCTGGCGCGGTCGTACTTGCCGCGGTACTCGAACGCCACGCCCCGCAGGATCAGGGCCACCAAGATCAGGAAGAGGGCTAGATAGAAGCCGCTGAACAGGGTGGCGTACCAGTTCGGAAACGCCGCGAACGTAGCCCCGCCGGCGACCAGGACCCAGACCTCGTTGCCGTCCCAGACCGGGCCGATGGCGTTGATCAGGGCCCGCCGTTCGGCGTCGTTGCGGCCCAGGAACGGAAGCAGGATACCGAGCCCGAAGTCGAAGCCCTCGAGCACGAAGTAGCCGATCCAGAGAACGGCGATGAGCATGAACCAGATGTTGTGCAGCACGGCCGTCTCCTCAGTATGCGAATGGCGCGGGCAGGGCCGTCGCGGAGGCGCCGGCCTCCGGCAGCTCGAGCGGGCCGCGGATCCGCCTGGTCAGCAGGACCACCTCCACCACGGCCAGGCCGCCGTACAGGAGAGTGAACAGGACCATCGTCAGCCCCACCTCGAAGGCCGAGACGTTCGGCGAGACGCCCGCCGACGTCAACAACTGGCCGTAGACCAGCCAGGGCTGGCGGCCCATCTCGGTGAAGATCCAGGCGAACGAGTTGGCCGCGAGGGGCAGGAGAGGCAGGACCACGGCAATCGCCACGCCTCCCCGGCCGGGCAGGCCGCCCTTCCGCATCCGCCACAGGAACCATAGCGCCGCCAGGCCGGCCAGGCCGCCGGCCCCGATCATGAACCGGAACGACCAGAACGTGACCGGCACTATGGGCGAGTAGTCGCCGGGGCCGTATTGGGCCTCGAACTGGGCCTGCAGATTGTCGATGCCCTGGACCGTCCCGTTGGGGTCGTGAGTGGCCAGCAGCGAGAGCATGTCGGGAACCTTGAGGGAGAAGATCTCGTTGCCGTTGAGATCCCACAGGGTGATGATCGAGAACGGGGCCTGGGTCTGGGTCGTGTGGAGGTCCTCGGCCGCGGCTAGCTTCATCGGCTGGGCGACCGCGATGTGCTGGCCCAACTGGTCGCCCGTTGCCAGGACCAGCACCCCGCCGGCCAGAAGCGTCCAGGCGCCGACCTTCGCGGCCGTCCTGAACGTGTCCGAATCTGCTCCCGAGCGGCGCAGCAGCCGCCAGACGGCGACGCCCAGCACGAAGGCGCCGCCGGTCATGAAGGCCCCGGCGATCACGTGCGGGAAGGCGAAGAGGACCGTCGGGTTGGTCAGGACCGCCACGATGTCCTTGAGCTCGGCCCGGTGCGAGACGGTGTTGATGGCGTAGCCGACCGGCTGCTGCATCCAGGCGTTGGCGGCCAGGATGAAATAGGCCGACAGCAGCGTGCCGACAGCGGTGATCCAGATCGAGGCCAGGTGGACGGCTTTGGGCAGCTTGTCCCAGCCGAAGATCCACATCCCCAGGAACGTCGACTCGAGGAAGAAGGCCAGCAGACCCTCGATCGCGAGCGGGGCGCCGAAGACGTCGCCGACGAACCTGCTGTAGTCGCTCCAGTTCATGCCGAACTGGAACTCCTGGACGATGCCGGTGACGACGCCCATGGCGAAGTTGATGAGGAACAGCTCGCCGTAGAAGCGGGTCAATTTCAGGTACTTGTCGTTGCCGCTGCGGAACCAGGCCGTCTGGAAGCCCGCGACGATGAACGCCAGCGAGATCGTGATCGGGACGAAGAGGAAGTGGTAAACGGTGGTGATCCCGAACTGCCACCGAGCGAGATCAAGCGCGTCCATTCACCGCTCCCATGACATTCCTCCGTGTCATCGTCTGGCTTGATGGGCTTCGGGAAGGGCTCGAGTCCTGCGAGGCAGCACGATCGGCGACGCCAGCCCTTCGACCTGGTGAGATTGATCCTGGATCCGCACCGGTTCATGGTGAACTTACACCATTTGGGTAGCGATTCGGGGTTGTTCCCACCAACCGAGCCCGGTCGAGGCCCTAGACGAGCCCTCTCTTTAAGCCTTCGAGGACCATGTTCAACCGGTTCTTCACGTCGAGCTTGTGCTGGATGCTCGTGGCATGGTTGCGAGCCGTGAGCGGGCTGATCGACAGCTCCGCGGCGACCTCGGCGAGCGTCGCGCCCCTGGCGAAGAGCCGCAGGACCTCGAGCTCGCGCCGGGTGAGCGGCTCGGCCAGACGCCCCTCGCCGACCGCCTCCGATCGGCTCGGGCGCGCGGGTGGGGCAGCGCAGGTCTCGCGCAGCAGATGGACGACCCGGAACGAGCCGTGAGGCTCCTCGAGGACCAGCACGGTATTGTCGAGGTAGCGGGGAGTGCCGTCGGCGGCGACCGCCGTAACCGGATAGGAAGCCGTGCCGCGGCCGCGCCGCGCGTTTCGCGTGACCCGACAGCCGGCGCCGCAGATGGGATGGCCGTCGGGGCGATTGCCGGTGATGACTTCGTAGCACAGCCGGCCGACGACTTGCTCGGGGGTGTAGCCGAGCAGCTTCTGAGCCGCCACCGACCAGCCTCTTATCCGCTGCTCCTCGTCGGTCACGAAGAGGCCTTCCGTGGCGACGATCCTGCCCAACCAGGCCGAACCGACGTCGACGGTCCCATCCGGACCTGGTGAGGATTCCCCGGCCGCAGCCAGGTTCGGGCTTTCTTCTTCGAGGGTCATGGATGTCGGTGAATAGGTCCTTGCAGATGACGAGGCCGAGAATTCTACGCGGGTTCCTCGAGCCGGTAGCCCACGCCGCGCACCGACGCTGGGATCGGCGCGCCGGCCTCCTCGAGCTTGGAGCGGAGGCGGGCCAGATGGGGTTTGAGCCACTGAGGATCGGGGTTCGGCTCGCCGGGCCAGCCGGCCGATAGAAGCGTCGAGTGGGTCACCACGTGTCCTGCGGCGGCGACCATGGCCGCCAACAGGCTGTACTCGGTGCGGGTCAGAACGATCTCCGTGCCCGAGACCGTGGCGGTGTGGCGGCCACGGTCAAGGACCACCGAGCCCCAGCGCAGCTCGCCGACGCCGTGCGGCTCGGCGTCATTGCCGCGCCGGCGCATCACGGCCCGGATACGGGCCAGCAGCTCCTGCTTGCCGAACGGCTTGACCACGTAGTCGTCGGCGCCGGTGTCCAGGGCCTCGACCTTGGCGCGTTCGTCGGCCTCGCCCGTCAGAACGATGATGGGTGTCTGCGACATGCGACGGATGGCCCGGCAGACCTCGACCCCGTCGAGGCCTGGCATGGCCAGGTCGAGCAGCACCAGGTCCGGGCGCTCCTCGCTGAAGCGGCGCAGGGCGGTGTTGCCGTCGTAGGCGGTCACGACCCGGTGCCCGGCGCGCCCGACGAGCGCCGACACCGCCCCCACCATGGCGGGCTCGTCGTCGACGACGAGGACGAGAAGGCTCGCCTCGCCCGGACCCATTGCGCTCACCTCGATGCCTCCGCTCCGCTACCCTGCCGCTACCCTTGCGGGCCCGCCTCCGACATCACCCCCGCCTCCGGGCCGGCGATGTTTGCGTCAGTGTGGCGCATCTCGGGCACGGCGACCATAAATCGACTGCCACCGTACCCATTTGATTCCAACCAGACACGTCCGCCCATCGCCCCCATGAGCCGGCGAGCGGCGTACAGCCCGATCCCGGAACCCCTCGGACGGTTGGCAGTTCGAACGTAGGCCTCGAACACGGATTCCCATTCGGACTCGGGGATTCCAGCTCCGTCGTCCGTGACGTAAACCTGGATCTCGCCCCCGGCTCGCCAGATCCCGACGCTGACCGAGCCGCCCTCCGGCGAGTACTTGACCTCGTTCTCCAGGAGGTGCTCGAGGACCTGGCGGAAGCGACCTTCGTCGCCGATCCCGTGGAGGGCCTCCCACGTGCCGCTGCGCCGGAGGGGGTGGCCGCGCAGCAGAGGCGTCATCTCGCCGATGGTGTCGTTGACAGCCCTGGCGACGTCGAATGGGACGCGGGCCAGCCCGGCCGCCAGACCGTCGCCCCGAACCGAGGCCAGGATCGAGTCCACGAGACGGTCGAGACGGGTCACCTGGGCGATCGCCTGGACGCGCCACTCCTCCACCAGGTTCGGTCGCGGCCCGCCAGGCTCGCCGGCCGCGCCGGCGGTGTCGGCGGCGGCGTCGGCGAGCAGATCGAGGTATGCCCGCACCACGGCTAGGGGCGTCCGCAGCTCGTGGGTGACCACGGCCAGCAGCTCCGCCCGAGCGCCGTCCAGGGCCGTCAGCGTCTCGAGCTGTTCCTCGGCCTCGGCCTGGAGCCTGCCCTTCTCGACGATGCCGCCCAGGAGCGCCCCGATCGTGACCAGGAACTCGACCTCCTCCGGCGAGAAAGTCCGCGACTCGGTGGCCTGGACGTTGATGACACCGATGATCGAGTCGTTCCAGGGCAGTGGCACCGACAGCATCGATACGAACTGCGACTGGTCGAAGCCCGGGACCCACTTGAAGCGCGGGTCGACCCGGACGTCAACCGACGCCACCGGCTGGCCGAGCTCGGCCGCGAGCCCGGTCAGACCCTCGCCGACGGCCAGCGTCACCGACCCGATCTGGTCGCGATCCAGGCCGTTGGTGGCCGCCAACCGCAGCCTGGCCGCGTCCCGCTCCATCAGGTAGACCGAGCAGACCTCGACGCTCAGGGCGTCGGTCGTCCGGTCGACGATGGTCCGCATCAGCTCGTCCCAGTTTCGGGCCGTGGTCAGCAGCTTGGCGAACTCGTGCAGGAACGAAAGTTCGCGAAGCTTCCGCTCGGCGTCGATGGGCGCCTCGCCGGCCGGCCCGGACGGCGCCGGATGAACGGCGCCGCCGCGTCTACGGCTGGGCTCGAGCTGACCTGGCATGGCGCGGCTCCGTCTCCGCTACCTGACCGGCGCGGCGGCAGCGTCGTAGACCTTCGTCGGCAGCTCCTCGAGGAGCGGCTCGGTCCAGGTCCAGGCCGCGCCGTGGCTCCGGCCGACGGCCCCGTGGCGGGCGGCCTCGGTTCGGAGCGGCAGGCCGAATATCTCGATGAAGCCGACCGCGGCGGCGTGGTCGTAGGTGTCGTCGGCCTCGTAGGTCGCGAGCGACTTCTCGTACAGAGACAACGGGCTGCGCCGCCCGGTGACGACGGCATTGCCGTGGTCGAGCCGGACCCGAACATCGCCGCTGACGACCCGCTGGGAGCTGGCCGCGTAGCCGCGCAGGTCGCGATGCAGGGCGCTGAACCAGAGCCCGTCATATGTCAGCTGGGCCAGCTCGTCGGCCACGATCCGGTTGAAGCGGAGGGTGTCCTTCGTCAGGGTCAGGCCCTCGAGGGCGCGGTGAGCGCGATGGATCACGGTTGCCGCGGGCGCCTCGTATATCTCGCGGCTCTTGATGCCGACCAGGCGGTCCTCGACGTGGTCGATCCGACCGACGCCGTGGGCGCCCGCCAGGTCGTGCAGCCGCTCGACCAGCGCCACTGGATCGAGCCGCTCGCCGTCGAGAGAGACGGGCAGGCCGCCCTCGAAGCCGATTACGACTTCGATCGCCGCCGGTGCTTTGTCGGGATCGACGGTCCAGCGGTAGACGTCCTCGCGGGGCGCGATCCAGGGATCCTCGAGGATGCCGGCCTCGATCGACCGGCCCCACAGGTTGACGTCGATCGAGTAGATGGATTCCTTGGTGATGGTGATCTCGATGTTGCGGGCCCTGGCGTACTCGATCTCCTGCTCGCGGCTCAGACCCATGCCGACGCGCATTGGGGCTATGACGGCCAGCGAGGGATCGAGGGCGTGGGTGGCCACGTCGAAGCGGACCTGATCGTTGCCCTTGCCCGTGCAGCCGTGCGCCACGGCGTCGGCGCCTTCCTTGTGGGCGACCTCTACCAGCAGCTGGGCGATCATCGGCCGGGCCATGGCCGTGGCCAGCGGATATGTGCCCTGGTAGAGCGCCCCGGCCTGGACGTGGGGCCAGCAGAAGTCGCGGACGAAGCGCTCCCGGCCGTCGACGACGTAGGCCCGCGAGGCGCCGGCGTTGATGGCCCGCCGATCGACGTCATCTTTGAGCACCCCGCCGCCCAGGTCGACGGTCAGGGTCACCACCTCGACGTCGTACTGCTCGCGCAACCAGGCCACCGCGACCGACGTGTCCAGTCCACCGGAATAGGCGAGCACCACCTTCTTCATCGAGGAGCCTCCGTGAGCGTATCGGGGAGTATGGCCGGCAGGGCCGCGGCCCCAGCCGGCTGATAGGTCTGGAAACGGACGAGCCAGCGTTGGAGCGCTGTCTCGTTCTCGAACAGGACGAGCAGGGTGTTGTCGCCCGCCAGGGTTCCGACCTGGTCCCGGAGGCTGGACTGGTCGATGGCCTGGGCGATGGCCCCGGCCGAGCCGGGCGTGGCCACCAGGACGAGGCTCAAGCCGCTCCGGCCGATCCGGACGGGAATGTCCTCGAGCAGCCGCCGCAGCCGGGTGTCGTAGAGATTGCCCGTGGCCGCGCTCTCGGGCGTGGCGTAGACGTGGCGGTCTCCGCGCGGCACCTTGACCAGCCCCAGCTCCGCGGCGTCGCGGCTTACCGTGGCCTGGGTTACCTCGTAGCCGGCGTCGCGGAGCAGCTCGACCAGCTCCTCCTGGCTGCCGATCGGCAGGCGGGAGACCAGCTCCATGAGGGCCCGCTGCCGGGCCTGCTTGACGTTCGCGCCGCCGTTCACGGTCATCGAGCTCATCCGACGGGCCTCACGCTTGAGCCGTCTCGCGGGCGGCGGTGACGCGGGTCCCGAAGCCCGGGTCGTCGAGGGCGCGGCTGAGTGCGTGCGGGTCGGACGAGTCGGCGATGACCGCCTCGGCACCCGGCCAGGCTACGGCCTGGAGCGCCGCCCGGATCTTGGGCACCATACCGCCCTTGATGACGCCATCTTCGATCAACCGCTCGGCCTGGTCCGCGGTCATGGTGGCGAGCTTCTCGCCCATCGCGTCGCGGATGCCGTCGACGTCGGTCATCAGCACCAGCTGGCGGGCGCCCAGGCCGGCCGCGATGCCCGCAGCCGCGTCGTCGGCGTTGACGTTGCAGACGATGCCCTGCTCGTCGCGGGCCAGCGGCGCGACCACGGCCACCTGGCCCGCGACGAGGAGCGTGTCGATGAAGTCACGCCGGATGCCCACGACGTGGGCCACGAGCCCGAGATCGGGCACGCGCTCGGCGATCATGAAGCCGCCGTCGACGCCGGACAGACCGACCGCGTCAACGCCCCGGTCTCGCAGGTCGGAGACGAGCTCGGAGTTGACGACGCCGCGCAGGACGGCGGCGGCGACCTCGAGGGCCGCCTGGTCGGTCACCCGCAGGCCGCCGTGGAAGCGGCTCGCGATCCCCAGGCGTTCGAGCCACTCGGTGATGCGTTTGCCGCCGCCGTGGACCAGCACCACCGGACGCTTTCGGCCGACGGTCGCCAGTTCGTCCAGGACGTGGGCCTGGTCGGCCAGCGTCGTGCCGCCGAGCTTGAGGACGAGGACTTCGCTCACGTCGTGTACTCCGCGTTCTCGATGACGTATCCCTCTGTGAGGTCGCAGCCGAAGGCCTCGCCGGTCCCGCCGCCGAGCCCGAGATGAAGGCGGATCAGCACCTCGGGCGCGTCCATGGCCCGGCTGACCGCCGCGCGATCGAAGAGCAGCGGCTCGCCCTTGAAGACGAGGGTCCCGGCGATGGCGATGTCCAGCCTGTCGAGGTCGAGCTGCGGCGCTCGGCCGGCTCGTGGACCGGCCTCGACCGGGTGCAGTCCGGCGGCCTCGAGCAGCCGCGCGTCCGGCAGGCGGGCATTGCCCGCGGCGCCGGCCACCCGACCCCAGTTCGGGTCGCGGCCATGGACCGCGGCCTTGAAGAGGCTGCTGCTGACCACGCTCCGAGCGATGGCCCGAGCGTCGTAGTCGTCCGCGGCGCCGCTGACCTGGCAGGTGATCAGGGTCGTGGCGCCCTCACCGTCGGCCGCCTGTTGGCGGGCCAGCGAGCGGGCCACGGCCTCCACGGCTTCGCCCAGCCTGACGGCCTCGGCGCTGGCCATCGGTACCGAAGCGCCGGACTCTCCCGAGGCCAGCAGGAAGACGGTGTCGTTGGTGCTGGTGTCGCCGTCGACGCTGATCTGGTTCCAGGTCCGCTGGACGATCGGCGAGAGCAGACCGAACAGGGTGGCCGGCGCGACGCTGGCGTCGGTGAGGATCAGGCTGAGCATCGTCGCCATCCGGGGATGGATCATGCCGACGCCCTTGGCGATGCCGGAGACCGTGACGACGGCCGGTCCGTCTGGCCCGGGGAGCTCCAGGGTCGCGGTGGCCAGCTTGATCTTCGTGTCGGTGGTCATCATCGCCGCGGCCACGGCTTCCAGGCCGGCGTCGCCGTCGGTCAACTGGAGGACCAGGCGCTCGAGGCCCTCGCGGACCTTGCGGACCGGCAGCCTGACTCCGATGACGCCCGTCGAGACGGCCAGGGTCCGCTCTGGTTCGGTCGCCAGCAGGGCGGCGAGGGCCCTGCCGATCTCGGCCTGATCGGCCTCGCCGTCCGTGCCGGTAGCCGCGTTGGCCGAGCCGGCGGTGGCCACGACCGCGTCCGTCCAGCCGAACCTGCCGCCGCCGCTGACCTCGGTGGAGTTCAGATGCGCCCGCGACAGCTTGATGGGGGCGGCGACGACCTGATTGGTCGTGAACACGGCGGCGACCGCGGCCGAGGCTCCTGTGACCGCGACGACACCAAGATCGGTCCGGCCGGACGGCTTTATGCCGGCCGCGAGACCGCCGGCCTTGAAGCCGCGGGGCATGACCGCTCGCGTCTCCACTGCCGGCAGTCTGTCCGGCAGGGGCGGCAGGTCGGCCGGACGCGCCGCGGCGGCCGTCGAGGTTCGGTCTGGCCCTGGGTGCATCTGAACGCGCTTCCTCCGGGTTGGTGTGGGGCAGTCGGCTCGTCGGGCCGGCGGGTGGGGGGCGCCGCGCTACGGGGCGATGGGGTAGTGCTCGAGGCCGGTCGTCTCGGGCAGCCCGAACAGGACGTTGAGGGCCTGGACGGCCTGGCCGGCCGCGCCCTTGATCAGGTTGTCGATCGCGCCGATCGCCATCACCCGGCCGCTCCGAGGATCGACCTTGACGCAGACGCGGCACTGGTTGCTGCCCAGGACATGCTTGGTCGAGGGTGGCTCAGGCATGACCAGAACGAACGGCTCGTCGCGATAGGCCTCCTCGTACAGTGCGTCCAGCTCGGCCTGGGTCACCGGCCGGGTCGGCCGCACGTGGCAGCTGGTCAGGATGCCGCGGGTCATCGGGATCAGGTGGGGCAGGAAGTCGACGGTAGCCACTCCGGGGTTGGCGTCGCGGCTGGCCAGGGCGCCGAGCTCGCCCTGGGCCAGCAGTTCCTGCTCCATCTCGGCCGTGTGGCGATGGTTGAATAGGCCGTAGGCCTTGACGCTCTCGTTGACCTCCGAGAAGAGCAGGTCGAGCTTCGGTTCGCGGCCGGCGCCGGACACGCCGCTCTTGGCGTCGACGGCCAGGTCGCCGATCAGCCCGGCCCGAGCGAGCGGCGCCAGGGTCAGGATCGTGGCCGTCGGGTAGCAGCCCGGCAGCCCGACGATCGCCGCCGGCCGACCCGCGGCGTCGCGGATCTCCTGGCGATGCAGCTCGGGCAGGCCGTAGACCGCCTGGGCCAGCAGCTCGGGCGCGGGGTGATCGAACTTGTACCAGGTTGGGTAGTCGTCCGGGTCGTGGAGACGGAAGTCGGGACCCACGTCCAGGAGCGCCGAACCGCGGCCGACGATGTCGGCGGCCATGCCCGCCGCGATGCCGTGGGGCAGCGCGGTGAATATCGCGTCGGCCTCGGGCAGAGCCTGGTCGATCACCAAGCCGGAGCCGCTCAGGTGGGGGTGTGAGGCCTCGACAGGCTGGTTGTCGCGGTTCCGGCCGTACAGCCCGACGAGCCTTACGTTCGGATGTCCTAGCAGGATCCGGACCAGCTCGCCGCCCGCGTAACCGGTCGCGCCCACGATACCAACGCTGACCGCGTCGCTCCGGCCGGATCGGTATGCGGCCGGTCCGAGTGCGGGGATCGCCGCGGCCGCGGCTGTGGTCGAGCGCGCTTCGGGTTTCTCGGGGGAAGTCGGTCGGAGGCTCGTCATGCGCATGATCATACATTCGACTGCATAGTCATGCAAGCGGCCTCGGAGGATTCGAGGCCGGACGATGGATCCAGCCCTCGGGTCCGGAGCGCGCCGGGCTAGGAGGGGCTACCGGCCGCGATCTCGAGGTCGGGGCCGGTGACGACAACCTCGCCGGTTTCGCGGCTCGGCGACGCGCCGCTACCGCCAGGTCGCTCGATCACGTAGCGATGGCTTATCCGGGCTACGCCGGTCGCGAGCTGAGCGCTGACCGTGCAGTACTTGGTGGCGGACAGCTCGATCGAGCGGATCACGGCCGCGGCGTCGACGTTGCCACGGATAGTGTGGACCACGGTGATGTCGGTGAAGACGTTGGGCGGCTGGTCTCGCTGGCTGCCCGAGACTTCGACCGAATAGCCATCCACGGCCTGCCGCTTCTTGGCCATGATGTCGACGACGTCCATGGCCGTGCAGCCGGCGATGGCCGCCAGCACGAGCTCGGTCGGCCGCGGACCGGAGTTGCCCGCGGCGTTGTCGACGACTACGTCGTGGCCGGAGGTCGTTCGGGCGACGAACCGCATGCCGCCTTCATGGCTCAACTCGACCTTCTTCTCGCCCACTTCTCTCCTTTGCCGATCCGTGTCGCCGACCAGCCTAGCTCGACCGGTGCCGGCGACGCTTCGACCGGCGAGCGCGTTCCGTCGCGGCCGCCTCAGACCGCCGCGGCGCGGGGATCCGCCACACCGGCGTCCTGGGCCCCCTGGCGGGCGAACTGGGTCCTGTACAGCTCCGCATATACGCCGCCCGTCTCGAGCAGGTCGACGTGTCGGCCCCGCTCGACGATCCGGCCGTCGACCACGACCAGGATCTGGTCGGCGCCGCGGACCGTCGACAGGCGGTGAGCGATGACGACCGAGGTCCGGCCGGCCAGGGCCGTCTGGAGCGCCTGCTGGACGGCCATCTCCGATTCGGAGTCGAGATGGGCCGTGGCCTCGTCGAGGACGACGATGCGGGGGGCCTTGAGCAGCAGTCGGGCGATGGCGATGCGCTGCTTCTCGCCGCCGGAGAGACGGTAGCCCCGATCGCCGACGAGCGTGTCCAGCCCGGCCGGCAGGGATTCGATCAGCGGCAGGATCTGGGCGGCTTTCAGGGCGGCATAGAACTCCTCCTCGGTGGCGTCCGGTTTCGCATAGCGCAGGTTGGCCCGGATCGTGTCGTGGAAGAGGTGGGCGTCCTGGGTGACCATGCCGACCATGTGGCGGATCGATTCAAGCGTGGCTTCCCGGACGTCGACGCCGTTGATCCGGATCGACCCTGCCCGGACGTCGTACAGCCGCGGGATCAGGTGGCTGATCGTGGTCTTGCCCGCCCCGGACGGCCCGACGAGGGCGACCAGCTCGCCCGGATGAACGGTGAACGAGACGTCCCGGAGGACCTGTTGCGAGGGCGCCTGGTCGAGGACGGCGACCGACTC
>Ga0335076_10000452_pt1 | contig 37733 bp, 43 predicted proteins | sample Lox_Sample_25_FD_206717 | JGI IMG/M metagenome (GOLD analysis project Ga0335076, IMG submission 206717) | Soil microbial communities from Loxahatchee National Wildlife Refuge, Florida, United States - Lox_Sample_2.5 | ecosystem: Environmental > Terrestrial > Soil > Wetlands | place: USA...
GCGTGTCTGGGGGGTGCGCGCCTGCCGCGAGGCGCAAGGCGCCGCGCGCCACCGGTGGTCTTGCGGTTCGCGGAAGTGGCCCCCTTGGGATGTTGCAACTCGCGAGGGCGAGCGGGTTGGCGATGGGTCGAATGCCAGGTCATGCCCGGCTTTCTTCGGACGGTACCGGAGTTCGGCGCGTCTGGCATGGCCGATGCTCACCAGCCGGGCATGCCGCCTCGCAGCACGCCAGCCTCGATACCCACTACCGACCCGAGTACTCCGCTCGGGGCTGGCGCTGACCGGCGACTGCTACGCGCGCCTCTCGAGGCCGACCTCACCTACGCCTGGCGCCGACGCGTCCGCGATCGGACGCCCGTGGCACTGGCAGTCGCGAGCGTGGCTCCGGGACTGGCGCTAGCGTTTCCGGCGCTTCTCTCCCAGTCCTTCAACATGGGTGCGTTCGTGCTCTGGGCAGGTCTTGCTGCGCCGCATTCTGGTTCGTGGGCTCGACGCTCTGGTGGTTGCAGCGCCTGGTCGATCGTTCCGGCGAGATCCAGCGGCACGTCACGCCGCCTCGCTGAACTCTCGGTCCGAATCTCATCACCACGGAAGGGGAGCAAGTCATGGACGCCATCTACCTCGCAGTGATCGTCGGCTTCTTTGCGATCTCATGGGGGCTCACCACGCTCGCAGATAGGCTCGCTGGCGCAGCAATCAGTCCGGAAAAGGAGCAGAGGCGATGACTGACATCTACGTGTTGGGCGGCATCGTGACCGCCGCACTCTTCGTCTACCTTTGCGTCGCGCTCCTCAAGCCGGAGATCTTCTGATGACTTCCAGCTCGATTGTCCAGCTCGCGCTGTACGTCGGCGCTCTGCTCCTGCTCATGAAGCCACTGGGGCTGTACATGGCGCGCGTCTATGACGGTTCGCCCGGCCGTGTCGGGCGGATCCTCGGCCCCGTCGAGAGGTTCATCTACCGTGCTTCCGGCATCGATCCCGCGCACGACATGGGGTGGAAGACGTACGCGCTGGCCGTTCTGCTTTTCAACTTCGCCGGAGCGCTCCTCCTCTATGCAATTCTCCGGCTCCAGAATCACCTTCCCCTCAATCCCTACGGCTTCGGGGCGATCTCCCCCGACCTCGCCTTCAACACGACGGTGAGCTTTCTCACCAACACCAACTGGCAAAGCTACTCGGGCGAGAACGTCATGAGCCAGCTCAGCCAAGTGACGGGCCTCATGGTCCAGCATTTCGTCTGCGCCGCCTCAGCCATGGCAGTGATGGTCGCGCTCATCCGTGGCCTCGCGCGAAAGCAGTCCGGCACCATCGGTAACTTTTGGGCCGACATGGTCCGCACCAACCTTTACATCCTCTTGCCTCTCGCGCTCGTTCTGGCGGTTGTGCTCGCCCAGCAGGGCGTGCCTCAGACGCTCGGGAAGGGAGCCACCGCCACCCTGCTCCAGCCGACAAGCTACGACGACCCCGTTCTCGGGCCCGATGGGAAGCCACTGAACGATTCGCAGGGGAAGCCGGTCACGAAAAAGGTCGAGGTGAAGGAGCAGGAGATCCCGACAGGTCCGGCCGCAGCGTTCGTCGCCATCAAGCAACTGGGGTCGAACGGGGGTGGCTACTACAACGCAAACTCGGCGCATCCCTTCGAAAACCCCACCCCGCTCACGAATTTCCTCGAGCTGCTCGTCATTCCCCTCCTCGCCGCCGGCTCCATCTACATGTTCAGCAGGATGGTCGGGGATACACGCCAGGGCTGGGCGCTCACGGTCACGGTCACGGCGCTGCTCGTCGTCGGCATTGCCGTCGCCGCCTGGGCGGAGCACGCCGGCAATCCCAAGCTCACCGAGCTAGGCGTCGACCAAGCCGCGACCTCGCTCCAGTCAGGCGGCAACATGGAAGGCAAGGAGTTGCGGGTCGGAGCAGAGATGGGGGCAATCTGGGGCGTTTCGGCCACCGCCACCTCGAATGGGTCCGTCAACTCCATGCACGATTCGTGGACCCCGCTCGGCGGGCTAGTCCCTCTCATCATGATGGACCTCGGCGAGGTCGTGTTCGGCGGGGTCGGCTGCGGCCTCTACGGGCTCTTGCTCTTCGTCTTTGTCGCAGTCTTCATCGCAGGGCTCATGGTCGGCCGAACACCCGAGTACCTCGGGAAGAAGATCGAGTCTTACGAGGTCAAGATGGCCGCCATAGCCCTTCTCACGCCGGTGATCGCGATCCTGGCAGGCTCGGCGCTGGCGGTCGTGACGGCTTCCGGCAGGGCGGGCGTCGCGAACCCAGGCCCGCACGGGTTCAGCGAGATCTTTTACGCCTTCTCGTCAGCCGGCCAGAACAACGGCAGTGCCTTCGCCGGCATCAACGCCAACACGCCCTTCTACAACACGTCGCTCGGCATCGTGATCCTGTTCGGCCGCTTCTGGCCCATGATCCCGGTCCTCGCCATCGCCGGATCCGTTGCCGCGAAGAAGTCGGTGCCGGTGACGGCAGGGACTTTGCCCACACACACGCCGCTGTTCATGGTCATGCTCGTCAGCGTCATCCTCATCATTGGCGCGCTGACTTACTTCCCGGCACTGGCGCTCGGCCCGATCGTCGAGCACTTGATGCTCTAGGCCAGCCCTGCACGACCCTCACAGCATCCATTCTCAAGGGTGACGACATGTCCTCCAAAGTTCTGAAGCGCCCCCTGTTCGACCCGCCCATCGTGCGGCAGGCCATCATCGACTCGTTCCGGAAGCTGAACCCGCGCGCCCAGGTGAAGAACCCGGTCATGTTCGTGGTTCTCGTCGGCAGCGTCCTGACCACCGGGCTCTGGGTGCAGGCGCTCGTAGGTCACGGCGAGGCACCCGCCAGCTACATCTTGGCCGTCTCGCTCTGGCTCTGGTTCACGGTCCTGTTCGCGAACTTCTCGGAAGCAATGGCGGAGGGCCGAGGCAAGGCCCAGGCGGACACCCTTCGGAAGGCGCGCCGGGAGGTAAATGCCCGGAAGCTGGCTGGGCCTTCCAAGACCGCCGTGCAGACGCCCGTTCCGGCGTCCCAACTCCGCAAGGGCGATCATTTCCTCGTCCAGGCCCATGAGGCCATTCCGGCAGACGGCGAAGTGATCGACGGAATTGCCTCCGTCGACGAAAGCGCCGTCACCGGCGAGAGCGCTCCGGTGATCCGAGGCTCGGGTGGGGATCACTCCGCGGTCACGGGCGGGACGACCGTCCTGTCGGACTGGCTCGTCGTCCGCGTCTCCGCAAACCCTGGCGAGGCCTTCCTGGACCGAATGATCGCGATGGTGGAGGGGGCAAAGCGCCAAAAGACCCCTAACGAGATCGCCCTCAACATCATCCTCGCGCTTCTCACCATCATCTTCCTCGCCGTGTGCGCCGCCCTCCTTCCCTATTCGATCTTCGGCGTGAACGTGGCGGGCAAGGGCGCGGTCGTCACCGTGACGACCCTCGTCGCCCTCCTTGTTTGCCTCATCCCGACGACCATTGGCGGCCTGCTCTCGGCCATCGGCATCGCCGGCATGGACCGGATGATCCAATCCAACGTCATCGCCATGTCCGGCCGCGCCGTCGAGGCCTCGGGCGACGTGGACGTCCTCCTTCTCGACAAGACCGGCACCATCACGATGGGCAACCGGCGCGCGAGTTCCTTCCTGCCGGCCGCCGGCGTCTACGAAAAGGACCTCGCCGACGCGGCGCAGCTGAGCTCGCTTGCTGACGAGACGCCGGAGGGCCGAAGCATCGTGGTCCTGGCCAAGGACAAGTACCGGCTTCGCGAGCGCGAGGTCGAGAAGCTTGGTGTCACGTTCGTGCCGTTCACCGCCCAGACCCGGATGAGTGGGGTCGACCTCCGCGGTCGCGTCGTTCGAAAGGGGGCGGCTGACGCGATCGAAGCGCACGTGAAGGCGCTGGGCGGAGAGATGCCGTCCGAAGTCCGCGAGGGCGTGAGGAGCATCGCGCAACGCGGGGCGACGCCGCTCGTTGTGTCCGATGGACCCAAGGTCCTCGGGATCGTGGAGCTCAAGGACGTGGTGAAGGGGGGGATTCGAGAGCGCTTTGAAGAGCTTCGCCGAATGGGGATCAAGACGGTGATGATCACCGGGGACAATCCCATCACCGCAGGCGTCATTGCCGAGGAGGCGGGCGTCGACGATTACCTTGCCCAGGCCACGCCCGAAAAGAAGCTCGCGCTCATCCGGGAATACCAGGCTGGCGGCCGACTCGTGGCCATGACCGGGGACGGCACGAACGACGCTCCAGCGCTCGCGCAGGCCGACATCGCCGTCGCCATGAACACCGGCACCCAGGCCGCCAAGGAAGCCGGCAACATGGTCGACCTCGATTCCAACCCCACGAAGCTCCTCGAGATCGTGCGGATCGGGAAGCAGCTCCTCATGACCCGGGGCTCGCTCACGACGTTCAGCATTGCCAACGACGTGGCGAAGTACTTCGCGATCATCCCGGCGGCCTTTCTCGCCACCTACCCGGCGCTAGGTGCCCTCAACATAATGAAGCTTCACTCGCCGACGAGCGCCATCCTTTCGGCAGTCATCTTCAACGCTCTAATCATCATCGCGCTGATTCCCCTGGCATTGCGGGGCGTCAAATACCGACCGTCGAGTGCCGAGGCGCTTCTCCGCAAGAACCTGTTCGTGTACGGGGTCGGCGGGATCATCGTGCCATTCATCGGGATCAAGGCGATTGACGTCGCGCTCGTGGCGCTTCGTCTCGCCTGAGCAAGGGAGGAGAGCATGCTTCAGCACATTCGCGCTTCGATTGTCTCGCTGCTCCTGCTGACCGTCGTCACAGGCGTAGCCTACCCCCTGGTTGTGACCGCCATTGCCAAGGTCGCGTTTCCCAGCCAGGCAAACGGGAGCCTCATCCTCAAGAGCGGGGCTGTCGCGGGATCGCGCCTCCTGGGTCAGCCCTTCGACGACCCGAAGTACTTCTGGGGCCGCTTGTCGGCGACGTCGCCGGTCGGGTACACCGCCTTCAACGCAGACAAGGGCACGGGCTCCTCCGGGTCCAACCTCGGGCCCCTCAACCCTGCGCTTCTGGATGCGGTAAAGGGTCGAATCCAGGCCTTGCAGGACGCCGACAAGGCCGCGGGTGTTGAGAGCGGCGCACGGTACCCGGTGGACCTCGTGACGGCCTCTGGAAGCGGCCTCGATCCGCACATCAGTCCGGCTGGCGCAGCCTATCAGGTCGCGCGGGTTGCCAAGGTTCGCGGCGTGCCCGTCGAGCGCATCCGCGCGCTTGTGGCGGAGCATACCGAAGGTAGGCAGTTTGGAATCCTGGGCCAGCCTCGCGTAAACGTTCTGGAGCTCAACCTCGCTCTGGACGCGCTCGCGGCCTCGCCCCCCGGCCCGGGGAAGCTGAGCGAGAAGTAGACTGCGCCCTCGGTCAAGGCCTTGCTCGGCCCAACCGACCTCGAGTCTACGTCGCTCGCCATGAAGGCGGTCTTGGACCTGGTCCGGAGGGTTGCTCCTCACGAGGTTCCAATCCTGCTGGTGGGCGAGAGCGGATCCGGGAAGACCGTGCTTGCCCGCATTCTCCACAGCGCTTCGAAGCGAAGCGAGGGGCCGTTCATCGTTGTCGACTGCTTACCGCTTGCCGGTACCCACCGGGGGGACGACGACGTCGATGTGCAGGGCGCCGAGACGGTCATCGCCCGAAGGACGACCGAGGCGAGCGGCGGTACTTTGGTCCTGGACGAAGTCAGTGTCCTTCCTCGGCTCCTGCAGGCCAAGGTGGGGCAGATCCTGGAGAGAGGCTGCCGTGAAGGGCGGGGCGTCCGAATCGTCGCGCTGAGCCGCACGAACCTGGAAGCAGCGGTTCAGTCGGGCAGGTTTCGCGAGGAACTCCTGCGCCGGATCAACGTGGTCCAGATCAGGGTTCCTGCGGTCCGGCAAAGAAGAGAGGACATCCTCCCGCTGGCGCGCGCGTTTCTCGACTCCTTCGCCTCGAAAGAGGGCACCGTCACGCCGGCGCTCACCCCGGCAGCGGAGGCTGCGCTCCTCTCCTATTCCTGGCCCGGCAACGTCCGAGAGCTGCGGAACGCGATGCAGCGAGCCGTCGTCCTTTCCTCCCAGACAGTGTTGGATCTGGAGGCACTGCCGCAGCAAGTGAGGACGGCCTTCCGAGGGGGATCCGATCTTCGCTAGGATCTCGCGATGCCGAAAGCGCCCGGGCGTGCCCCCCTCTAGAGGGAACCCTAGGCGCTTGAGGGCAAGGCGGGCGCCTGGATAACCCAAGAACGTTGCCGACCATAAGGGAATACCCGGCTGCCGCAATCCTCTGGGGTCAACAGTTGACTGGTTGATGTGTTGCCGCCCAGGAACGCGCGCAGGCCTAGGAAGAGGAGTCCGACGCGACGCCGGAGTGCGCAGCGCGCCTCGGCTACGGAAACGTCTGCTCTGGCGGATCCTGCAGAGAATGCCTCGAACCCAACAAACAGCACCCGGCCATCATCCCGGCCATTGGCTGCAACCCGGCTCTAGGGTTTCTCATCGGTGTCCTCTCGAAGCTCGGCATGTACGTCGGGGATCCGACGGAGACGACGATCTCCAATGCGTCGTTGCTGCTGCTCCTCACGACGAAGAGGCAGCTCGTGCTCCAGATCGGGACAACCGGCCTCACGTCCCGGAACGAGTTGGAGCTCCTGGGCGACTGGCGTTTCTTCCTCTACAACCAGGACACCTATGGCGCTCGAGCACCGGAACTCCCCTCCCCAACACCATCACGAGCCACTACGCGTACAGCGTTACCACGGCTTCAATCCCGCCGGGTACACGCTGTCGGGCGTAGGGCTCGGCGCCGCTTACGACAGCCGCGACTCCACTGGACCCGGGGACTCGGTGAGTTCATCGGCTCGATGGCCGAGGGTATGGGCAGGATCGACCGCCGCGAGGCACTGACGTCGTACGCGGTTCGCCTGTTGCTCGATGGCGAGCGCACGAGCATCGGGCCGATGGCCGCGCGCCTGGTGGACGATCTGTAAGAGATCGAGGCTATGCAGCTGCGCCTGCAGCAGGCTGTCGCCGTCGCGGATGGGAACGAAGACGAGATGCGCGCCCGACTGGCCAGGACTGCGGCCCGGCAATCGGGGCCTGTTGCGGGCTTCTCGCGCTCGCTAGTCGCTCCAACGCGCCCCGTACAGTGAGGCAAAGTGATGAGGCAGACCCGTATGCACGCATTTCTAGCGCGCCGCCTTCGGCGCGTGGCGATTCACTTGCTCGAGGACGGACGGGCCGGCGAGAATGCGCATCCATGAGGGCCATGCGGAGATCCCGCGTAGCTCCTGCGAGCGCACGCTGGCCCGCGCTCGTGGCCTGCCTCGGCCTCGCCACCGCGCCTACGTCATCTCGAGCGAGCGACTTCTTCGGGCCCCAGAGGGCCTTCCAGATCCAGCCAGAGATTGACCTCTACGACTCGGTCACGGGCAACATGCGGCTGATCCTCCAGGTTCAGTCCGCCCTCATACCGGCCCAGAGTTACGCGGGCGGATACGTGGGCGGTTTCATGGATTGGTCCTTGGCCGCGCTCGGGCGGCGCCTCCTGAGCGCGGACCTCGCGAAGACCCACGCCCTGAACATTCGATTCGGCGCGAGCTACAGCAACACGATCGACCCCGGGTCCGTCGGCAGCTCGGAATACGTCTCCCTCCAGCTCGACGTCACGCCGAGGTACTTCCTCCCGTGGGAAATCCTGGCCACCAACCGACATCGCGTGACGACCCGGTGGAACCTCCTCGCAAGCGACGCTCTCTCCTGGCGCTTCCGGGACCGGCTCCGTTTCGAGCGCGAGTTCAACCTGAAGGAACTGGCCCTCACTCCGTTCGTGGACGTCGAGTTCATCTGGCAGAGCCCCCCAGCCATGTGGTCGCAGTTCCGCATGGAAGCAGGGGTTCAGTGCCCATTCGAGGTGGGCGATCTGAAGCAGACCCTCGAGGTCAACTTCACGGCGCTCACGTACCTCCAACCGACCCGGACCTGGCGCCCAGTCCTCGGCCTCATCTGGTCGTTCTTCGTCTGACCCCTTAGGCAAAATGCCGTCCCCGCACGTGCCCCGTCGCGCGCCCCCAACTGCCCCGCGTAGCCGGGGCTGGGGATATCGCCTCCGCTTTTGCATAGCTACTGGCCATCGAGCCACGCGGGAGAATCCTTGGTGCCTGAGAACTCCGTCTTCCGCGTCTTCCGCTGCGGGCCCCATGAAATTGGGCTCTACGGCGAGGCTTTCACGGGCTACTCCAAGAAATGAAAGGTCACGTAGAGGCCGCGCCCCGGAAACCCCCGGCTCGAAGTTCCGCTGGTTCTCACTGCGCGCAAGCCGGTGGTGGGCGGGCTCCGGAAAGCGTGGCGGTCGCATTCCGAGTTGCTCAAGAGCACCGCGGAGAGCTCGCTCGACAGCCGGATCAAGCCGCCACCCTGCGCTTCGAGCATGAGATCCACCTCGAGGCCTTCATGTCTGCCGGGACCTGGCTCCCCCGTCTCCAACCGGCCTCCAAACGAGAGGCGTGTCCCGGCGGCAGGTGTGTTCACTACCCGTCGGTGTCCATACTTAACTAGTCGACTTCGCTTGGCGTGCCCGGCGAGCTCCTTGGCGGTCGTACTTGCGAGGGCTTCGCCAACCGAGGCGCCTCGAACGCCCCTACGACCTGGGGCTGGGAGCCCGGGGCGCTCCGGAGCTAGCGCTGGGGCGCCGCGGGGCCGGCCGAGCGCTCGATAGTCATGGTCCTGAGCCACCCACAGGTTACAACTTCGCGTTGCGCGCGGCATCGGACTGGCTCACCCGCACGGAGAGGCACCGGCCACCCGTTCCGGACGGCATCGACGTAGCACCCTCCAGTAGTAGTCGCGTCTATCGATGGCCGAGTGATTGACGAGAAGGGGCGGTCCTCCGCCCCCGGCAGGAATTCGACCGAGGCATCCCGAACTAACGTACCTCCGCAGGCGTGACGGCTCACCGCTTCTCCAGCCGTTGCAGAATTTGCTCGACCTTCGCTTCGATTGCGCTCAGTCGCCTGTCAAGGTGCTGCTCGAGCGCGTCAATTCGGTGCTGGACGATCACCGGAGGGAGCAGCTCGCGGAGGCGGTGAGCCACCTGGGCAACCTTCTCACGGTACTTGCCTGGAACAGCTCCTACCAAACGGTCCAGTGGCTCCTTCGAAATCTTGTCAGCCATGCCCCTCCCCTATTGCTACGAACCGCGCCAGCGCTACAGGAGTCGCCTGCTCATGCATACCGCCGAAGCCGGGCAGAGAGCCCGGAACTCAGGGCTCGATTGAATGGGGGCGGGCACGGTATCCCTGCCTGCCATACCGTACCCTGCATGAGCGAAGAAGGCTTTGGCACTCGTTGTCAGCAGGAACACCTCACGGATGCCCCGCCCTCGCGCTACGCCGAGCGCCGCATCATGGAGGGCCCTGCCGACCCCACGGCCTTGCCAGGGAAGCGCGACTGCCAGTGACCGAAGCAGGGCGACGCTTCCGTACTCTTCGAGTCCCACGCAGCCCACCAGGTCGTGAGCGTCTCGGGCGATAAGGAAGCTCTGGTTGGGAGCGCCGACGTCCTGCGAGGGCAGCTTCAAGCTGTCGAGCAGGGACCGGATGAAGGCAAGGTGCGCTGTGGTCCCGGTCTCAATGCGCATGGTCCCTACCTCTTGCCAATGTCTGCGAGCTTCTTCTGGAGAGCGAGGCGGTCCAGTTTGTCCAGAGGCAGACTCAGGAACAGCTCGATGCGGCGGCACAAAGTCGTTATCGCGTTCTTGAAAGCCTGGCGCTTCTTGTCGTCCGAGCCTTCCACCAGCGCCGGGTCTTCGACGCCCCAGTGGGCGGTCATCGGCTGACCAGGCCACACGGGGCAGGTCTCGGCTGCCGCCCTGTCGCAAACCGTGAAGACGAAGTGAAGCGGTGGGGCGCCGGGTGCGGCGAATTCCTCCCAGCTCTTGCTCCGGAGCCCCTCGACGGGAAGCTTGATGCGACGCAGCTGCTCGATGGCGAAGGGATTGATGGTGCCTGTGGGATGACTCCCGGCGGAGTACGCCTCGAAGTTGGGGCGGCCCAGTCGGTTCATCACCGCTTCCGCCATGATGCTGCGGGCCGAGTTGCCAGTGCACAAGAAGAGAACGTTGTAGATGTTGCCAGCCATCTTCTACTCCCTTCAACCGCTAGGCTGTCCTGCCTCTGGGGTCTTCGACGCCGGCGACGCAGTTCTTCATGCCCACCACCTCGGCTGCCTCGCCGGAGAAGAAGCGGTCCCGCAGCGCCAGGGACACGTTCACGAGCCCGATGAGGACCGGCACCTCGACGAGCGGACCGATGACGGCGGCGAAGGCCGCCCCGTGCGACATCCCGAACGTGGCGACCGCTACGGCGATCGCCAGTTCGAAGTTGTTCGACGCGGCGGTGAACGAGAGCGTCGCCGTCTGGCCGTAGGTCGCGCCGACCCTGCGGCTCATGAAGAACGACAGGAAGAACATCGCGACAAAGTAGACGAGGAGCGGGACCGCGATGCGCACCACGTCGAGTGGGAGCTGCACGATGGTCTCGCCCTTCAAAGAGAACATGACGACGATGGTGAAGAGCAGCGCCACGAGCGTGATGGGCGAGATGCGTGGGATGAAGACCTTGCGGTACCACTCCTCGCCCTTCAGCGTCCTGACCCCAAACCGGCTAGCAACGCCGGCCAGGAAGGGAATGCCGAGGTAGACGAAGACGCTCTTGGCGATGTCGCCGATGGTGATGTGGATTTCGGCGCCTTTCAGGCCCAGCCACCCCGGCAGCACCGAGATGAAGAGCCACGCGTAGACGGAGAAGAACAGCACCTGGAAAATGGAGTTGAAGGCTACGAGGCCGGCGCAGTACTCAGTGTCGCCCTTCGCAAGGTCGTTCCAGACGATGACCATCGCGATGCATCTCGCGAGGCCGATGAGGATGAGGCCCACCATGTACTCGGGCCGGTCGCGCAAGAACACGACCGCCAGGAGGAACATGAGCGCCGGGCCAACAACCCAGTTCTGGGCGAGGGACAGCCCGAGTACCCGGCCATCCCGGAAGACACGGGGCATTTCCTCGTAGCGAATCTTCGCCAGTGGCGGGTACATCATGAGGATGAGCCCGATGGCGATGGGGATGGAGGTGCTCCCCACAGACAAGCGGTTCAGCATCGGCACGACGCCAGGCACCAAGAACCCAAGAGCGATTCCAGCCAACATCGCGACGAAGATCCAGAGCGTGAGGTAGCGGTCGAGGAACGAGAGCCGGCGCGCGCCACCGCGATGAGCTGGGACTGCGAGAGCGGAAGTTGTCACGAACGACTCCTACAAACTGCTGACGAGCGCCTTGAGGCGCCGCAGGGTACGGGGCTCGACGCAGTAGCAGACGCGTGGCCCGTCGATGTCGCCCCGAATGAGGCGGGCTTCCTTCAGCACCTTGAGGTGCTGCGACACCGTGGACTGGGCGAGCGGCAGTTCCTCCACGATGTCACCGCAGATGCACGCCTCCCTGCGAACGAGAAGGCGCAGAATCTGGACTCGTGCCGGATGACCCACGGCCTTGGCAAGCCCTGCCAGCTCCTCGTCGGCTTCGGGGCCCTCTACCGGCCGCAGGTCGGGCCCGTCGTTCGCGGGTGGGGCGCACGTCGAGACACTCTTCGCGGAGGAGTTCACATCGTTTTTCTACGATGAAGGTGGCCGGGGCGCAAGGGAGACGCCTGTCGTAAGGCATGGGAGGATTCGATACATGGCGATGATAGCGGTTGACCCCGAAGGGGCACGGCCGGCGCCGACCAGGGCACGCGTGGCCGTGACGCTCATGCTCCACGCCTTCGTCATCTGGGGGCTCTGCGGCGTAACCGTGGCGATCGGGACGAACGTCACGTCCCAGGCGAACGCCCTGTTGGCTCACGCGATCGCGGCGCCGCTCATCGCCGCAACGGTGTCCAGCTTCTACTTCAGCCGCTTCCGCTACACCGCGCCCCTTCCGACGGCATCCCTCATCCTCGCGTTCATCGCGCTGCTGGACTTCTTCCTCGTCGCCCTGGTCATCAACCGCAGCCTCGCCATGTTCCGGAGCTTCGCCGGGACATGGCTTCCGTTCACGCTCATCTTCGGGGCCGTGTACTTGACCGGAGTCGCCATGACCCGCTCTCGGCGCTGAAGATCGACCACCGCCGACGCACTCAGGTCATCCGGGGGACGCCGGCTACGACCCCTCTCCATCGCAGGGCACGCTCCTCAACGCCGCGCCCTCGCCATCCCGCACGAGGATGGGACCCGCTCGCGGAGCCCGTTCTCGCGGAGTGCCGTGCGCAGGGAATCAGCGCCGGCCCGCAGCCTTGGGCCTTCGGGGGGGCCCGGGGCCGCGACGAGCGGGATCGGCACGCCGCGGGGCGGTCGCCCTCTTCTTCGGAGGCTTGTCCGGGAGGGTGGCCGCGTGAGCCTCGCAGTCCTTCACCCAACGTTTGAGCTGGAGGGTCGTCGGGATCGCCGCAGGCCCGACGAAGACGTAGCCACGCATGGGCCGACCCGTGAAATCCATAATCCGGACATGTGGCTGGGCCATCGCCGCGTCGTGAGCCTCGGGGCCGACGCGCGCGAGGAGCTCGTTCCCGAGAACGCCGCAGAACATCTTCCCTTTCAAGAGGAACGCGAGGCCCCCGAACATTGCCCTCTCGGTGACTTCGCTGCGGCCACCGAGCATCTCGCGTACTCGCGCGGCGAGTTCAAGGTCATACGCCATTTCGGTCTGCTCCTCCGTGTGTGAGCGGAAGGTTGGTGTCCTCGCCTCGAGCACGCTCCCGGAAGAGAGGATTCCCATGAAGCGGTGTTCTCGCCAGCCGCCCGAGCGCCGCGATTCCCTCTCCCGAGGCCAGAGCTTCCGGTCGCCTCGAGGAGCTGGCGATGGAGACCAGGGCCAAGGTGTCGCCGGTGCGGGTGAGCTTCTTGGTCACGGTACCGACTTTATCGAACCTTCGCCCGCACGGCCCGCCCGTGGGATGCGAGGCGTCGGCCGCGGTCCGGCGAGGCGCTCGAAGTGCTTCCCCATGGCTTCCCGTGATCGATCCACCCGGGTCCAGCCACGGCACGGCGATTTCCGTCCCGCCACCGTTGCGCCACCGCGAGGATGCGGGCGTCGCGTCGGGCCCTGGCACCTGCGCCTTTGGAGGCTGCCCAGATGAGATGTGAAGGGTTCGTGAAGACGGGAATCGACTCGCCGCTCGCCTCGTTGCCCCAGTTATGCCCAAGCGAGCCCTCGTCGTTGTCGTCACGTCGAAGCCAAACCACAGCCGAGTGCGCGCGGTGGTCCGCTGGGTCCGCACACTGGTGCCGGCGGCAGTCTTGGTCATCGCCCCAGTGGGCGAGCCGAGGAGGGAGTTCTGCGAGGACGCCATCACCGTCAATGTGGACGAGATTCGATCAGGGCCCTTGTCACTTGCGGATGCCCTCGTTCGCGCCGCACGCGCATCGGAGCACGCGGCAAGCTGACCCGTGGGCGGCGGTGGACCCGTCAGGCCTTCGGGCCCGCCAGGCCAAGTGGGCTCTGGTAGGCTGCACTGATGAAGCTCGTGGCCATCGCGCGCGCCCCGTCGCACCCTGAGGAGGCAGCCCGGGCAGTGGCCGACGCAGCAGGGTTCACGCTCGCGGAAGCCCGGATGCGCCTTGCGCCCGAGCCACCTGCTCTCCTGGCACGCCTTGAACTGGACAAGGCCAACACGCTCGTCGCCGCGCTGCGCAAGGCCGGTCTGGCAGCGCTCGCGGTCGATACGCCGTGCCCGACCGACAAGGACCGCACTCTTGCGCACTCCGCTGCCATCCACGACGGAGGCGTCACCTTCACACCCCGCTTTGGGAACTCGATGGAGGTCGAGTGGCCCGACGTGCTGGCCATCCTCCGCGGCCTTCGCAAGTCGCGCACCGAGGTCGAGCGGACGGAGGCGACGACGAAATTCTCTCCGGGCACCGCTGTCCTGACTGGCGGGCTCGTGCTGACCGAATCCTCCACGAAGACAATTCGTTCGTCGGAGGAGGCCTACGAACAGGTGATCGTCGTCTACGCACGCGATGGTCGCGCCGCAACGCTCGCGGAGACCCAACTTGATTACTCCTGCCTGGGCGCGGACATGCAGCCCTCCGCCACCGGAAACATGGTGGCGTTGGCGCGGCTACTGCGCGAGAGGGCGAAGTCCGCCTTCTACGATGAACGGCTTCTGCGCCTCGGACGTCGGGCGCTGCCATTCCTAGTGGGCGGCGAGTCACGCTCGCAGACGCCGACGCTGACCAAGACCTTCACGGACACGAGCGCCTCGCTCGACACGGTTGCAGAGGTGCTGCGGCAGGCCCTGATGCAGGGCCTGCTCCCTTAGGGGTGGAGGCAGCCGCTGCGCAGTTCCGACGCCTGGAGGGCTCCGCTCCGGGGACAGATGCGTCCTATTGCGGCTTCGGTGCCCCGGCGGGTGGTTTCGGGGGGCGGCACGCGAGCGGCTTGTCGCTGGACGGCGTGAAGCAGGTTCCCTGCACGGTCCTGTCGTGGTGACTGAAGCTACAAGGCGCCCCGGCATCCTTGCCTTGGCACGCCGCGATGGCTTCGGGCGACGGGCCGTGGTGGTGGTGCGGCCCCTGCTGCTCCGGTGGCTGCTGGGCAATGGCGCCGAACGGGATAGCAGCGATGACGATGGCGCGGATGATGGTCTTCATCGGATCCTCACGGGTTGAACGAAGGTGCAATATGCCGAGTCTCTCCGCTAGGTAATCCCGCGGATGAAGGTCGCCCCCCAGCCCGGCGCTCCGGGAGAAGGGCGAACCGGGCAGGAGGCGCCTCCCGGGGGGCCGCGAAGGGGGGAGGAAGCTGGCTCCCTGTCGCATGCCCCCCGCTCTCCTTGAGGCTAGTCGGCCAGGCAAACTTCGACTCGTCCACAGGCCCCCGCGTCGCGCTCCCGCCGAGATTCCCCGGTCTCGAACGGGAGCCTCCTCGGACTACTGCCGGGACCTGGGGGGCTCAGTGGTCGTCGACCCGGGCCCCGATCAACGGGCCTCTAAGGGATCGCAACGGGGGCATCTCGCTGGGCGAGCGTGCCGTCGCCAAGCTGGCCGTAGGTATTGTCGCCCCACGCCCACAATGAACCGGTCGCCCCGACCGCCGCCGTGTGCCACCCCCCGGCGCCCACGGCAGCGTACCCGCTCCCGATCCGGACGGGCGCGTTTCGCTGGGTGGTGGTCCCGTCCCCGAGCTCGCCGTGGGTGCTGTCGCCCCAGGCCCACAACTCTCCCGCCGTCGACAAAGCCTCGGTGTGGACGTATCCGGCAGCGACCGAGACGTACCCGCTTCCGACCTCTTCGGGGGACATCTGATTGTCCGTGGTCCCGTCCCCGAGCTCCCCATTGGCGTTGAGGCCCCAGGCCCAGAGGCTGCCGTCGGTCTTCAGCGCCACCGTGTGAAGGCCCGCCGCAGCCGCCGAGAACCCAGTCCCGATCTCCACCGGGGCGTTCCGCTGCGCGGTCGTCCCGTCTCCGACTTGACCGGCGCCGTTGTCACCCCAGGCTCGCAGGACTCCTCCCGAGGTGATCGCGACCGTGTGGCTGAAGCCCGCCGCCACGGATGCGTAGCCGCCGGCGATCATCACGGGACTTTCCCGTTGGGTCGTCGTTCCGTCGCCGATCTGACCATGGGTGTTGTCTCCCCAGGCCCACAACGTGCCGTCCGCTTTGATGGCCACGGTATGGAAGCCCCCGGCCGCGACGGACGCGAACCCAGTGCCGATGAGCACGGGCGCGCTTCGCTGTGCCGTCGTCCCGTCGCCGAGCTGGCCGTAGGTATTGTCCCCCCAGGCCCACAGCGCCCCACCCGCCGTGAGCGCGACGGTGTGCGCACCGCCCGCCACCGCGAGCGCGAAGTTGCTCCCTATCGGAACCGGCGCGCTCTTCGGCGTCGTCGTCCCGTCGCCAAGCTGGCCGAACACGTTCTCGCCCCAGGCCCAGACCGAGCCGTCGGAAGCGATGGCGACCGTATGATCGAACCCAGCCGAGACCATCTTCCACGCGGTGGGAGGAGGCGGGGCGGTCGCTGTCGAGCTCGATGCCCCTGTCCCTCCGCACGCGCCGACGCCAACGCCGAGCAGGGCGGCCGCGATGGCTGGACGAGTGCTCATGGATGGTTCACGCCTCCTCCGCCTCGCGACGGCTCTAGAACTGAACGGTCACTGTGCCTCGGAGCTGCAGTGGCTCGGCGGGGTGGACCTGGTAGTCCCAGACCCCCTGGGGGTACTGGGCCGGGGATTCCCAGGGCAGCCGCGACTGGTAGTAGTAGGCGATGTCGTCCACCCTGGCGTTCAGAACGTTGAGCACCTCGAGGGTCAGCTTCACGTTCCCGGTCAACTGGCAGGAGACCTGGCCGTTCAAGAGGGTGCTGGAGGTCGACCAGATGGGCGTGCCGTTCTGCGGGCCTCCGGATCCACCACAGGTGCCTTCGGTGCAGAGCACTCGGGGCCCGAAGTAGCGCAGGAACAGGCTGGCGGACCAGGGGCCCAGGTCCCGGATGGTGGCCCCTGCGGCCACGGTCCACCCGATCGCCTCGGGCACGGGCTGACCGGCCAGCTCTCCTGTGGTGGGGTCGTCCTGAGTGAAGATGGCCTGCGACCAGGCGACGTTGAGGTCGAAGACGAGCCAGCGGACGGGCTGGTAGCTGTTCGCCCACTCTATCCCCAGCCGCCGGGTCGGGGCTGACGGCGTGGTCGTTCCGTTGTCGGCATCCCAGATGAGCTCGGAATCCAGGTAGAGAGCCCAGAAGTCGAGAGAGGTCTGAAGGTTCGGGATGATCTGCGTCCTGGCGCCGACCTCCGCGCCCCAGGACTTCGGCAGCGCCGTGACGGGCTTGATGGGCAGTCCGGTCTTCGCGTCAACGGTGCTGGTCACGCCGCGGGCGTCGTTGGAATGGTACCCTTCGCCGAAGTTGAGGAAGACTTCCGTCTTCGCCCAGGGTCCGAGCGTGACGGTCGCCTTCGGCAGGAGGAGCCCGTCCGTGCTGGTCCCGGAATTGAACGGGTTGTTGCTCTGCACGTTGAAGTAATAGAGCGTCCCGCGCAGTCCGAGGATCGCGTGGAGCCACGGTGTCAATCGGGCTCCCACCTCGGCCCAGAGTGAGCCGTTGGCCTCGAGGATGTCGTCCGAGCTCCAGGTGTTGATCTGCTGCCGGGCGACGGTGTGGTAGAGCGCGACCGGGCTGATCTCGTCCAACCGTCCGTCCCAGCCCGCTCTCCAGGAGAGGTCCATCCCTGCCGCCGGGGCACTCCAAGCCCAGCTGCCGGAGGTGCCCTGGAACCAGCGATGCTCGGCCTGCTCCATCTGGTCCCCGTTGATCGGGTCGACGAGGAAGTAGGTGAAGTTCGAGAAGAGGGCCAACTGGTAGTTCACGGCGTAGACGTAGGCGCGAAGCTGGCCGCCAGCGGCCTTGCCCTCCCACTCGGCGGAGAGACTGTAGCGGTGTGCCGACCCGCCGTCGGACGGGCTCAACGAACCGAAGTACCCGATCTCACCGGAAGTGACGGCGCGCTGTGCAACCTGATCGCTGGCGGTCCACTGCCCGAAGTAGCCCATGCCGAGAATGGTGAGGGTCCCGTCTCCGACCGGCCGCGTCCATCGCAAGACCCCGTTGAGCTTCCAGAAGTTCTCGGGGACCTCCCACGGTCCATTCTCGTGCATCGCCTCGAACGCGAAGAGGAGCTTCCCTCCGCCGAGGTCGGTGGATCCCGCGCCAAGCGCGCGAGCATAGTCGAACGATCCGAGCGTCCCGAGGAGCAGTCCCCGCGGCAACTCCTTCGCGTAGTAGACGTCTTCGGCTCCCGCGGAGGAAAAGTCACCGTTCTGCGCGTAGTACGGACCCTTCCAATAGTCGGCGTGGCTGATGAGCTCCGGGATGAGGAAGTTCAGGTCCATATACCCCTGACCATGGGCGTTCGTCGGCAGGTTGACCGGTATCCCCTCGACGTGGGTGGCGAAGTCGGTCCCGTGGTCGAGGTTGAAGCCGCGCAGGAAATACTGATTGGCCTTGCCGGCCCCGCTGTGCTGCGTGACGATCAGGCCCGGGACGAGTTCCAACACCTCCCCGGGTCGCAGGAGCGGCCGGTCCTCGATGAGTTCGCTCGTGTAGCTTCCCGCGCTCGCCGAAGTCGACGTGCCGACCTGGTTCTGGTAGTGCCCGACGACCTCGATCTCTTCCCCGTAGTCCGGCCCTTCCTGCGCTGCGTCCGTCTTCGGTCCCGCGCGCGGCGCCGGGCGGGCGGGCTGCCCCTCCGCCACCACCGGCTCGCCTGCCGGCGGCGCCGCCACCTGATCCTCGGCCAGCGAAGGAGCAGCGAGGACGAGCGCGAGGAAGGACATCGAGAGGCGTTCGCTCATCGGCTCGTCCTGCGTCCCGCGTGGCGCTTACGACTTTTCCATTCGTGCTACTGCGGTCCGACGCACTATAGACGATTTCTTGAAGTGTGCTACTGGACTCCCGGCCCCCGTGCGAAGGTCCGGAAGGATACGAATCGGAGGCTGCCGTCGGATTCCTCGACGTCCGGCCGGCCGACCCGTCGTGGCCAGGACCCCGATCCCTGCCGCTAAGCCCTGATAATACCGCCCGAAAGAGTCAGTGGAGCGCCTCCCCCGTCGTCGCGGGGACGAGCTTGCCGAACTTCACGCCCTTCGTGGCTACCAGGCCTTCGCCCATCTTTAGGACCGTCCCGGCCCTGCCCCGGAGGACGAGAACCTCCAGGCAGTTGTGGGCATCCATGTGCACATGCAGGGAGGACACGACCGCTCGATGGTTCTCGTGCTGAAGGTGCGCCAGCTTCTGCGAGAGGCTGGAGGAGTCGTGATCGTAGACGAGCGCGACCACGGCGACCTGCTCGGCGCCTATCGGATGAGAGGCCCATTCGCGGTGCACGAGCGCCTCGCGGATGAGGTCGCGAACGGCTTCCGACCGATTCACGTATCCTTTGTCGGCGATGAGCCGGTCGAACTGCGCCAGCAGATCCTTCTCCAGGGAGATGCCGATTCTTTCGACCACCGGTGACCTCCTGCCTCGAAGAATCGAGGTCACCAGAGTAACCTCTTGGGGCCAACGCGCAAGAGAGGACAGAGAGCCCGGTGCGGCGGACCCGCCGGCGCACGAATCCGGGCAGATTCACTAGAAGGTGCTGGAAGACGGCCATTCCCGCCGGGCGCGACCCTCGCCTCACCCGGTCGACCGCGAAACGGCCTGCGCATGTCCCTTGCTGCGCAGGCGCGATGGTGCTACGTACTCTGCAGCCGTGCTACGAGGGCTCCACTCGCCATGCACATGTCGGACGCGTTGGTCTCCCCCTCCATAGCTGCCTCGATGTGGGTGGCCACCGCGGGCGCTTCGGCTCTCTCCGCGCGCGCGCTGAGACGGCGACCAGACGACCGACGCGTTCCCCTCATGGGTGTGCTCGGTGCGTTTGTCTTCGCGGCGCAGCTGGTGAACTTCGCCATCCCGGGTACCGGGTCGAGTGGTCACCTCTGCGGCGGTGTGCTCCTCGCGATCCTGCTCGGTCCTTCCGCGGCCCTCCTCGTCATGGCATCCGTGCTCGCCGTCCAGGCCCTCCTGTTCGCGGACGGAGGCTTGCTGGCCCTGGGATGCAACATCTTCAACCTCGGGGTTCTCGCCAGTTTCGTCGCCTACCCGTTCGTGTTCGCCCCGATCGCGGGAGCGCGCCCTTCCCGCGCCCGCCTGGCGGTCGCGACGGTCTTGAGCTCCGTGGTCGCGCTCCAACTCGGCTCGCTCGCCATCGTGGTCGAGACCCTTTTGTCCCGGCGGGCCTCGATCTCCCTGGGCACATTCCTGCTCCTCATGCAGCCTATCCATCTCGCCATCGGCGTCATCGAGGGGCTCATCACCACCTTCTTGGTCCTCTTCATCCGGAATGCGCGGCCCGAACTCGCTCCCGGGAGCCGAGAGGCAACGGTCTCGGGGCCATGGGCGCGTCGGGTCGGCACCGGGGTTCTCATGGCCACCGTGGTCGTAGCGGGGGCCCTGTCGTGGTTCGCGTCTTCAGCGCCTGACGGCCTCGAGTGGTCCCTCGCACGGGCTTCCGTCGGCGTGCCGGCGGAGCCCGAGGTGCCACGGGGAATCCTCGCCCGGATCGGGGAGGCCACGGGCCTTTCGCCGGGCGAGGGGCCGATGAATCGAGGACGCCCCGCGGACGCGGCAGGCCGAGCATGGCCGCAGGTCGACCCGTCGGTCTCCTTTTCCGGACTCGCCGGTGCGGCCTTGACGCTCGCGCTCGGCGGGCTCCTGGCCGCCGGCCTCCGCGGCGTTCGGCGGGGTACCCGGCCAGCCTCGCGTCCGTGACGAGGGCGGACGGCATCACTGCCGCGCTATCCCATCTCGGTCGCTTCGACGAGTTGGCGGGTGCGAACACGCCCATCGCGCGCGTGGACCCACGCGCCAAGCTCGTCACCACGGCGGCCTTTCTCGTCACGGTGGCCTCGTTCGGCCGCCTCGAGGTGAGCGCCCTCCTGCCACTCGGCGCATATCCCCTCGTGCTTCTCGCTCTTGGCGACGTGCCTCTGGGGCCGATCGTCTGGCGGATGGCACTCGTGTCGCCGTTCGCCGTCCTCGTCGGCGCGTTCGAACCGTTTCTCGACAGGCAGCCGCTTGGCTCCCTCGGTCCCATTGTGGTCACCGCGGGGTGGGCGTCGTTCGCGTCCATCCTTCTCCGCTTCGCCTTGAGCGTGAGCGCGGCCCTGCTGCTCGTCGCGACCACCGGACTCGACGCTGCCGCAGCCGCGCTCGCCTGGTTCAAAGTGCCGAAGGTACTGGTCGTCCAACTGCTCTTCCTCTATCGCTACCTGTTCGTTCTCTCCGAGGAGGTAGCTCGGTCTCTACGAGCCCACGCCCTCCGCTCCCCCAATCACCCGAGCCCCCGGATCCGGGTCGCGGGCTCCATGCTCGGCCAGGTCCTGCTCCGCACCCTGGAGCGCGCGCAGCGCATCCACGTGGCGATGGCATGCCGGGGATTCGCCGGCCAGGTCCGGCTCCGCCGCCCGCTCCGGGCCCGCCTCTCCGACATCGCTTTCGTCGCCTGTTGGTGCACCTACTTCGCGCTGTGTCGGGTGTCGAATCTTCCGCGACTGCTGGGCACTGCCGTCTTCGGGGTCGCCGGATGAGCCATCACCTGGTCCGCCTCGAGGACGTCCACTTCGGCTACCCGGACGGAACGCCCGCGCTCCGGGGCGTCTCCTTCGAACTCCACCACGGGGAGTCCGTCGGCCTCGTGGGGGCGAACGGCGCGGGCAAGTCAACGCTACTTCTGCACCTCGCGGGCGTGCTCTTCCCGTCATCGGGGCGGGTTCGCGTGGGGGACTGGCCTGTCACGCCAGAAACGCTCGGACACGTTCGCCAGACCCTCGGACTCGTGTTCCAGGACCCCGACGACCAACTGTTCATGCCCACCGTTGCGGACGACGTCGCCTTTGGTCCCCTCAACCTCGGGCTACCCGCGGAGGAAGTCAGCGCCCGCGTGGGCGGAGCGCTGGAGCGGGTGGGGGCCGCCGGCCTGAGCTCCCGGCCCCCGTACCGCTTGTCCGGCGGCGAGAAGCGAGCCGCCGCCATCGCCAGCGTGCTCGCCATGGCCCCTGACGTCCTGGTGATGGACGAGCCCAGCGCAGGCCTCGACCCAGCCGCACGTCGCCGCCTCATCGGCCTGCTCCGCTCCTTCGAGCACACCAAGATCGTCGCCACCCACGACCTCGACCTGGTCTTGGACGTTTGCGCGCGCACCGTCGTCCTGCGCGAGGGGCGCGTGGCGGCGGACGGCCCGACGGCCGGCATCTTCGGCGACTCCGAGTTGCTCGAAGCCTGTCACCTCGAGAAGCCACTCCGCTTGCAGGGCTGCCCCCGCTGCGGCGGATAGGTCTCTCTGCGGTCTCCTCGAGGCTCGTGCTGGCCTTCGCTCCGGGCGCCGTCAGCGCCTGCTCCCACTCCCGCTGCTCCGCACCCCGGGCTCGCCGCCCCGGCGCCCGTTCCGTCCTCCGCACCGGAGACGGGCCCCTCGTTCGGGCCTCTTCTCGTCTCGTCGGGTTTGGCTCGGTCACGCCTCCGCGTGCTCGGGCGCGTACGCCGCCTCCTCGTCCGATGCGCGTCCCCGGGCCGCGAGGGCGAACTCCCGGACGCGGCGGATATCCTCGTCGCTGTACGGTCCGTTCACTCCCGAGATCGCCGCCAGCCGCATCCCATGCTTGAGACCGAGTTTGTAGATCTCCTTCACCTTCTCCCACTCGATGTTGCGACCGACGGTGTAGCTCTCGAACCGGCCCTCCAGCGCAAGGACAATCGTCTCGGCCAGGCACGCGTATACGACGCCGTCCGGGAGGCCGATGTCGCGCATGCGAACGTTGCCCGGCACCTGGATCTCGCCCGACTCGATCACCAGCACGTCGGGGCGCTTCGCCACCTCCGACGGCGGAAGATCGAGCGGCCGCGCCACATCCGTGATCACGCATCCGGGCTTCACCTTCATGATGTCCAAAATCTTCCTGCCAGCGCCGGAGGTGGCCGTGACGACGAGGTCCATGTCGCGCAGATTCTCATCCGCCTTGCTCGACAGGTGCAGCACCGCGCCGGGTGTGTCGGCCAGGATCGCCTCGCGCAGCGTGAGCAGCTTTCCGATCTCCGGCGAGACGAGGTAGACCTCCTCGAAGGACATGGCGAGCAGCCGGGCGCACGCGGATCCGATGGCGCCGGTCGCCCCCACCACCATCGCCTTCCCTGCGACCTTGCCGCCTTCGCCGCGCTCCAGGAGCCCAAGGCGCTTCACGGCGTCGGCAGCGGCCCAGAGCGCAGCGGACGCGCTGTAGCTGTTCCCAGTGGTGATGGGGATGCTGGCGCGCTTCGCGACGGTCACGCCCGCGTCGCCCACCACCTTGGTGAACGCGCCGAGACCCATGATCTGGGCTCCGAGCCGCTCCGCGATCTTGGCCGCGGCGAGTAACTGCCGGTACGTGAACTCGGGGCTGTGCGCCAGGAGTTCCTTGGGCGTGCCACCCACAGTGATGAGCCAGCCTTCCGCCTCTGTGCCGGTCGGAGACTTGATGCCGGTGACCCGCGAGAACACCAGAGGCGGGGCGTACGCGATGAGCTTTTCGATGACGGGCAGCACGATCGACGGGGCGATGCGCGACGCCAGCGCGATGGGCTTCGAGGCTTTCAGGTACTCCCGCGACAGCGGATGGATGACGAAGGCGAACCGGTTCACCCGGCGAGGCTTGCCAGAGGGGAAGAGGATGCGCGGCGCGAGCTTCATCTCGCCGAAGATCTCGAGGTATTCGTCGTAGAGAATGTCGTCGCGGTGCTGCCGGCCCAGGGCGGCGATGATCATGGCCTCGATGACGTTGAGACCGACGACGCGCTCGAGCAGCTTCGGCGTGCGGTCGATGACGACGTCGACCCCCTGGTCCCCGAGCCGCTTCACCTCCGCGTCGGAGATCGCCGAGGTGAGCACGATCTTGCGGTCCAGAGCCTCGCGCCCGACCACGGCAAGGTCGTCGTGCGTACCGACGAGGATGTCCGCCTTGCGGACCGCCCTGTCGAGCATCGGCCTGGCCCAAACCTCGCGAAGGGCCGGCGGAGCCTTCCCCCAGAGCGCCCGGAGCTGGCGTGGTACGGGCGCCGTGAGCGCCGCGTAGGCTTCAAGCTGCTCGACCGATCCCAGAATCGTCGGGAGACCGAACTGGACCAGCGGGTCAGCGAAGCGCAGGTTGTGCGTGTACTCGGACACGGCCTGCGCGATCGCGTAGTTCGCGAGCCCCGAGAGAAAGAGCACCCGTGCGTTCGTGAAGCAACGCTGCTCATGGGCCTGGATGTGCCGGATGGCCCACTCGTCGAGGAAGCTGCGGAGGCGAGCTCCGGTGGTGACCGGTACCTCGGAGACGGCCGCCTCGAGCTCGGCCGTGATGGGGTCCTCCATGCGGCGCGTCCCCACGAGCAGATGGTCAGCGACCAGACCCAGGCCGAGCGCGTCGCACTCGCCCTGCCAGCGCGCCAGCATGTCGAGCGCCTTGGCGACGTCGTGGTCGACGCCAAAGCGGCGGAGCCGAAACGAATGGCCCATAAACCGCGTGGTGAAGTCGTAGTCCCCGGCGCTCGCGCCGAGACTGACGCTGACGATGTTCTTCATGGCCCGCTCCCCCGCATATGATACCGCAGGCCCGCGACGGCATCGCCGAGGACCCGCGGGGCGGTCCGCCAGGTCGGGCGTGCCGAACGTCAAGCGGGGCGGGAGGTCACGGCGCAACCTTTGACAGAGGTCACGAGTGCGGGCCAGTCAGTGCCGGCGCGCCGTAAGCGTTCGTTTGCCGGGATAACCCATACGGGTCGTGCACCCCGAGGCGGCGGAAGGAGCACCTCATCGACGTCTGCTTTGAGTTCTCCACTCCCAACGAAGCCAACCTGCAGCGAATGAGCCTCTTGCCGGGCCCACGATTCGAAGCGGCCCACGGCTCACCTCGAACCGCGGTGCAGAATGGTGCCGGACACGCCTACCGCCCACACATCGCTCGCGCCGCTTCCCCAGACGCCGTAGAGGCTGTTCGCCGTCCCGCTCGCCGAGTTCGTCCAGGCGCCGCCGTCCCAGTGCAGAATGGTGCCGGAGTCGCCCACCGCCCAGACATCGCTCACCCCACTCCCCCAGACGCCGTAGAGATTGTTCACCGTCCCGCTCGGCGAGTTCGACCAGTTGCCACCGTCAAAGTGCAGGATGGTGCCTGCCGCGCCCACCGCCCAGACGCCACTCGGCCCGATACCCCATACGCGATACAGATCGCTCGTCGTTCCGCTCGTCGAGCTTGACCAGGCAGTGCCGTTCCAGTGCAGGATGGTACCTGCGGCTCCCACCGCCCAGACGTCGCTCGCTCCGCTTCCCCACACGCCGTACAGATCGTTCGTGGCACTGCTCGCGGGGGTCGACCAGGTGCCGCCGTCCCAGTGCAAGATGACGGGCGTGTCGCCGGGGGCAAAGCCCACCGCCCAGACATCGCTCACCCCGCTTGCCCATACGCCGAGAAGCACGGCCGTCACCGGCGACCCGCTCGCCGACCAGCTTCCGCCGTCCCAGTGGGCGAGGAATGGTTCGCCCACCGCCCAGACGTCACTCGGCCCGCTTCCCCAGACGTCGAGAAGAGCGGCCATTCCCTCGCTCACCGAAATCGACCAGGCGGCGCCGCCCCCGTGCAAGATGGCGAGGGGGTCCCCCACGGCCCAGACGTCGTTCGGCCCGCTACCCCACACGGCGGAAAGCGAGCTCGTCGTCACGCTCGTCGGGTCCGACCACCCGCTGCCGTTCCAGTGCAGGACGGTACCGAAGTCGCCCGCCGCCCAGACGTCGTTCACCCCACTTCCCTGCACGCCGTAGAGGTTGTTCGTCGTCCCACTCGTCGAGCTCGACCATGTCCCACCGTCCCAGTGCACGGCGGTGCCAGAGACGCCCACCGCCCAGACGCCGCTCGGGCCGATTCCCCACACGCCGTACAGATCACTCGTTGCCCCACTTGTCGAGCTCGACCAGACGCTGCCGTTCCAGTGCAGGATGGTACCCGCGCCACCCACCGCCCAGACGTCACTCGCCCCGCTTCCCCAGACACCAGAGAGGTCGTTCGCGGTACCGCTCTTCGAGCTCGACCACGCGCCGCCGTCCCAGTGCAGGATGGTGCCCGCGGCGCCCACCGCCCAAACGTCGCTCGCCCCGCTTCCCCACACACCATAGAGGTGGTTCGTGCCGGTCGTCGCGCTCGACCACGAGCTGCCGTTCCAGTGCAAGATGGTCCCGGACTTGCCCACCGCCCAGATGTCGCTCGCCCCGGCTCCCCAGACACCAGCCAGGAAGTTCGCCGTTCCGCTCGTCGAACTCGTCCAAGCGCTGCCGTTCCAATGGACGATGGTGCCGGAGTCACCGACCGCCCAGACGTCGCTCGTCCGGCTTCCCCACACGCTGTTCAGGTTCTTCTGGGTCCCACTCGTCAGGCTTGCCCAGAAGCTGCCGTTCCAATGAACGATGGTTCCGAACGCGCCCACCGCCCAGACGTCGCTCGCCCCGCCTTCCCACACGCTGTTGAGGTAGTTTCCTGCCGGAAGGGGATTCTGCCAGCACCAGTTATCGGCGCTGCAGATGGAGGACGACGTCGCGGCTTCGCACGTCCCGCTCCCGCAGGTCAGCCCGCTGTTGCAGATGCTGCCGGTGCAGCATACCTGGCCCGCTGCGCCACAATTGCTGTTACCGGCAGAAGAACCGCATCCCGTCAAGGGCGCCAGGACACCGACTGCGAATGCGGCCAGAACCTCCCTTGTCAATTTGAGTCTCCTCCACGGCCCAACGAAGCACTGCGCGCAGCCGAACGACCGCGCGTGTCGAAGCTTGCGGCGTTTCTCCGTGCCAGGTCGGCGAGACGGTGGTAGCGCAGCACGATGGGGGATCCTGCGGACAGGTCCCTCAGGAACGCGCTTCGCCCTCTCGTCCGCTGCACAGCCTCCCTTCGCAGGAAACAAGCCGGACGACTCGGAATCACATCCAGACGATCTGGAGCCTGAGGCGAAGCCGGCAAGTACCCTTTGGGTCGAGAACCAACGTGGGCTCGCGTCGGCGCGCCCAACGGGAGCTGGTCGGGCTTTGTCCGTCGGGCAACCTCTCGGGGTGGGTGCAGGCCCGGAGTCGCGACACGCTGCCTAGCGGGCGCACCGACTGCTCAGCAACTCTGGCGTCGATCTTTGGCGGCTGTTCGGGAGCTGAGTGCCGTCCGTAGTGGAGGACCGACCCTAAAATCGTCCCTGCTCCCGGCTGGAGCGAGTTCGAGGCTGACATGAGTAGGGCGGCTCGGTGCCTCCCCCCTGAGCAGCGCCTACACTTCGTCGAAGAATCGGGCGGCCCACCCGGCGCGACTCGTCTTCGGGGCACCCCGCGATCGGCCGTCGACCGGTCGGAAAGATCGGACCCGTCGGTGAACGGCGCGTGTCGGCGAAGGCGTCCGCCGCCGCAGTTGTCGCCTTCAGCGAGACTTCTCGCGCGGAGCCTCGCACACTCTCCAGTTGCACCCGGAATGTCTCGTCGAAGAAGCCCCGCGGAATCCGGCAGAGCAGGAAGTAGAGCTTCCCTGTCCACTGCGGCCGTGCCGCGGAGCGCCCGGAGCGTCATTCTGCGCCCGCCCGCCTCGATACCCTGTGACGGGAATCCCGGGGACTAGGCCTTCCGGCCCGTCGACCTGGAGGACGACCTCCAGGATCTTCACATCGAGGCGCGCAAGACGGTGCTTCCAGAATCTCCCGCCTTCCCGAATTGCCCCGGCTCTTCCGCTAGATAGCCAGGACCGCTAACCCGACGCTCTTTTTGCATTCAACCTTCAGGGGGCGCTCGTCGACCCTGCAACGTCTCCGCACCCGCCGACCCTGGGGCCTCACCCTCGCGGCCGGGCACGCGACGGGGGCAGCGCGCCGACCCGCTAGGACAGCCGTGCGGGAGCAGCGCCGAGGGTCGAAGCTTCCGATCGAAACTCCGCGTCACCGCTGCCTTCGAGCCACCGCTCCACAAGCCAGCTCGAGATCGCAGTAAACGCCTCGGAGGCCGGCTCCGGGCTGCCTTCGAAGCAAGCGCAGACCTCCCCCAATGTGCCTCCAGCCCGGGCCGCTCGCAGCGCTTCCCCCTCCCGAAGCGACACGTTGCAATGGAAGACTTGGAAGTCCCGTCGCCACACCACGGCGGTCGCGCGAGCATTCATCGACGGACCGGGCGGCTCTCCGTTTTCCAGGCGGCGCCAGAGGTCGGTCGCGTCGTGTGCCAAACGGAGGACGCGCACGGAAGGCACAAGTTGCAGTCTCAGGCTCGCGAGCTTCGCCGCCGGAATCGAGTTGAAGACCTGTTCATCCATCGCCGGCCCGTCGGGTGCAAAGAAGACCTCGTTTCGCGCCCACTCCAGTTCGGCGAGGTCGGCGAGGTCGGGACGCTCCGGATCGGGATACTCGCGCAGGAATGCCGGTAGCAGCTTCCCCATTTGGCCGATGTCGTGGTGCTCCGACGGGTGGCGACGGACGTAGTCCTCGGCCAGGCCGGCGAACGCCCCGTCGCCGAGGTGCTTCGAGAGGTTGGGGAAGGTCTCCCGCAGAGCGTCGACGAGCCTCCACAGGTACATGTTGGCGTAGACCTCGACGCACTCGTGGCTGGAGAGCGTCGGCGTGTCCGCGATGCAGCCCTCGATTCGTCCCCGCGCGGGCTCTGTCCCCGAGGTGATCGCCTGGTGGACGAGGGCCTGGGTCTCGGCGAGCGTCATGACGCGAGCCTCCGCAGCACGGGCCCGAGCTCCTCTGCCTCGATGGCCTCGGCGCGACGGCTCTCCGCTACGACCTCGGCAAGAGGCGGAATGCGGTCATCCCACTCCACGAGCGTGGCCACGTGGCCAAACCGGCGGAGCGCCTCCCGGTACAGGCACCACACCGGTTCCGGCACGGGTGCATCGTGCGTGTCGAGGAGGAACTTCCCCTTGTTGCTGTGTCCGGCGAGATGGAACTGGCCGACACGGTCCGCGGGGATGCCGTCCAGGTAGTCGATGGGGTCGAAGCCCAGGTTGTGCGCCGACACGTAGACGTTGTTCACGTCGAGTAGGATCCCGCAGTCGGCGCGCCGGGATAGCTCGGCGAGGAACTCCCACTCGGTCATCGTCGAGTCCCGGTACGCCATGTAGGCAGAAGGGTTCTCGAGCAAGACCTGGCAGCCCAGGCGCTCCTGCACCGCCTCCACTCGAGCGGTCACGTGCACCAGCGACTCCTCGGTGTACGGCAGCGGCAGGAGGTCGTGGAGGTACCGCCCGCACCAGGTGCCCCAGCACAGGTGATCGGTCACCATGGCCGGCTGGATCCGATCCACGAGCCGAGCCAGATCGTCCAGGTAACGCGTCGACAGCGGTTCGATCGACCCGATGGAGAGGGACACACCGTGCAGGACGACCGGCGTGTCCCTCCTCACCTTCTCCAGCAGGGCGATGGGACGGCCTCCCTGGGCCATGAAGTTCTCGGTCACCACCTCCACCCATTCCACCGGTGACGGTTGGGACTCGAACTGGCCGAAGTGCTTAGTCCGGAGCCCGATACCGTGGCCGAGACCGAGGCGCTGGAAGGCCATCGCGGGTCCCCTACATCTTCGAAGCGACGACGGTGCCGCCCTTGTCCTTGCACTCCTTCGCGCTCTTCGTCTCGACCCAGCCCTTGCCCTTGCAGGAGTTCTGGGCCTTGCAGGCGTTGTCGGCGCCCGCGCAGCTCCCGTGCCCCTTGCAGGAGTTGATGCCGGCGCAGTGCACGGCTCCCTCCTTCGGCTTCTCGTCGGCGCGGGCGGTCCCGGCGACGAGCATCGAGCAGACGGCGGCGGCGATGGCGGTGCCCTTCACGGCGTTGCGGATCATGGTCCTTCCTTTCGGTTGGCTGCTGCGGTGGGTGCTGCGTTCACTTCGCCTTGGCGAAGAGGGAGAGCTCGATGGTCCCGGTCTCGGCGACGACCTGGGCGAGCGACTGGACGCGGGCAAGCCAGCCGTCGGTGTACTTCGGGCCGATGCGGTAGGCGTCGCGGTCGAAACCCGTGACGGTCGCGCGAACGCGAATGGTCTTCCGCTCGCCGTAGGAGCCCGCCGGGAAGAGCAGCGCCGTCCCCGTCACCTTCTCCTTCGCACCGTCGCTCCTGCCCCGTCCGCAAACTCGGAACGGGATCTCAGCCATGAATGGGGCGGGCGTGGCCGGGGCGAGCTTCCCGACCACCACGCCGGAAAAGGCGGCCTCGATGCGGCAGGCGGCGGGGTCAGACTTCTTATTCGTCGCCCATTGCCGGAAGTGGTCGCTCTTGGTGTCGTCGTTGTCGACGCGGATGCTCGCGAGCGGCACCGAGCAGGTCCCGGAGACCGTTCCGCTCGCCTCGTCGTAGCTCAGCTCGCAGCCGACCGACGAGCTCACGGCGTTGATCCGCTCGCCCAGCTTGGCGTCGAATACCGCCGAGAGGGAGTTGTTGCCGGCCTCCGGATTCACGGCGAACGCCTCGGCCTGAGCCTTGCAGGGAGCGAGAACGGCGAGAGCGGCACCAACGACGGCGGCGGCGGGGAGCGTTCGGTTCATGCCGCGATTGACTAGGATCAATCGCAATCATTACAGATGGACGGCCCACGCCCCTTCTGGGATCAGACTCCGCTGTCGAACCGGCCATGATGGCGCCGGCCTATCGATGCCAGCCGACGAGAGAACTTCGGCGCGCAGTTCCGCCTCGGGCGAGGCGGATGCGGCTCTGCTGAGCCGGCTGCGAACCGGTGACCGCGCCGCCTTCGCCCTTTTGGTGGCGCGCCACTCGGGCTCGCTTCTCCGCGTCTCTCTCGGCTTCGTCCGGGACCACGCGGTGGCAGAGGAGGTGGTGCAAGAGACGTGGCTCGGCGTGCTCACGGGCCTTTCCTCCTTCGAGGGCCGCTCGTCCCTGCGCACGTGGCTCTTCCAGATCCTCATCAACAAGGCGAGGACTCGATTCGTACGGGAAGGACGGACCGTTCCATTCTCGGCGCTCGCCAAGAGCGAGCAGCTTGGCGACGGCTCGGTCGACGCGGATCGCTTCGACGAGGGCGGCGCCTGGCTCGAGCCGCCGTTCGGGTGGACGGAGGAGGACCCGGAGCGCCTGGCGATGGGCGCGGAGAGCTTGGCAGCCATCGAGGTCGCCATCCGGGAACTGCCGGAGGCGCAACGAGCGGTAATCACGCTGCGGGACGTCGAGGGACTGGAAGCGGACGAGATCTGTAACGTTCTGGGGATAACGGTGACCAATCAGAGGGTGCTCCTCCACCGCGCCCGGGCGAAGGTCCGGCGGGCGCTCGAGAATCGATTGGGCGGCAGGCCGTGAAGCTCACTTGCAAGCAGATGACGGCGATGGCGACCGATCGCGCCGAGGGCGCCCTGGACGTTACGAGCCGCCTTGCCTTCGATGAGCATCTCCGGACCTGTGACGGGTGCCGGGCCTACCTGCGCCAGTTGGACCTGACTCGCCAGGCCCTCCGGCGAATCCCAACGCCGGAGATCTCTCCGGCCCTGAACAGCGCCCTTATGGATGGGTTCGAGAAGTGGGCCGCGGCGAAGGGCGGTTCGGCTGCCCTCGAGGGCGCGTCGCCACGTCGGTTCTCGCCCTGGGCCCTGCTGGGGGTAATCGGCACGGTCGTCCTGCTGGTCGCCTTCGCACACGAGCGGTCCCAGGCTCCCCAGGACTGGATGATAGGGGGCGGACTCGCCCTCGCGGCCGTGATCGTCTCCTCCCTGGCCGGGAGGTTCGCCGTGGGGATCGTCTTGGCAGCCGTCATCGCTGCGATTGCAGCCGCGCTGGTGGGAGGCAGTGCTGGAGCCATCGACCCCGGCACGGGTGCGGAGTGCCTGATGACGGAACTCTTCTCGGCCGCGGTCGTAGCAGGGGCGGCGTGGTTTGGGGTTGGGCGAGGGTCACGCGCGACGATGTGGGGCGCTCTCGCGGCAGGTGGCGTAGCCGGTGCACTGGCGGCTGACGCGGCCCTGCAGGTCACTTGCCGCGCACACTTGGCTTCGTTTCATGTTCTTGCCTTTCATCTCGGCGGGGTGCTGCTCGTCGCGGCGGCCGCCCTGACGGTCCTCATGTCGGGACGCGCACAAGCTCGGCCCTGACGGCCAATGCCGCTTGGGCCCAGGCCGGCGACGACATCCTGGCCGTTTCCGGGACGAGCCACGCCATGAAAGTCGGAGCCCCTTGCCGAATTCCCCGACCGGGGCGGGCGGCTGCAGTGCCCGTTTCCCGGATTCAGGGCCGCCACCGCATCTTCGTATCCCGGCAGGACTCGAATCCAAGCGCCTCGTAGAGGGCGCGGGCGCGTGGGTTCCCGGGGCTCACCTCAAGCTCAATGGCCACCGGCTTGGCAGGCCAAGGTCCCTGGCCGTTCATGAGGGACCTCAGGAGAACTGACGCATGGCCTCGCCCGCGCAGGCTCGGCGTCACCCAGAGTTCGTCCACGCTGCAAATCTCACCACCGAGTTCGTTCGACCAGGAGGAGATGAGCAGGGCGTAGCCTACTTGGGCTCCGCGCTCGTCAAGCACGATGGTCAGGCCCCTGACCGGCTCAGCCCGAAGGGCCGAAAGCGTCCGGCGCACCTGCGCCGCATCCACCATCCGCGGGCCAGGGTCCTCGTCGTTGAGCGCGAGGCACATCGCCACGATGGCCTCGTCGTCGGCGGGCGTGGCGGGGCGCCAAGGCACGGCGGCGGTCGTACAACGTCCCCCCGTCGCCCGGCAAGGGTGGCCCTCCACCAGAAGGAGAGCTCGAAAGGTTTTGGGCTCACACGGCGCACTTGCAAAGCCCAGTTACTCCAGGAGGTGGCCTCTTCCCGGGAGATGCGAGGCCCGAGGCCGCCACTCCCCCGATGCGCACGGTCGCCGATCCAGCCGTCAAGAGCGCTCTGCATCCTCTTGGTGGGGCTCACCGGGCGGCTTCGAGCATCCAGGAGCGACCATCGCGCTCTTGTCTAGCGGCAAGCTCCCACCGTCCCGCCGAGGAGCCAGTAGTCCACACTGAACCTTCCCGGACCGGAACAGATCAGCCAGATGAAGAAGAGCACGTACAACACTTCCGGCAGGTAGAGGAAATCGTCGAGCCACCTCAGAGGCGAAAGTCCCTCAGGCATGGCGGAAACCTTCGTGGTCAGGATGGCGACAAGCATGTCTACCAATAAAGCCGCGCAGGACGGGCTCGAAAGAAATCCCACGGCCAGCAAGGATCCACCAACGAACTCGATACCCGACACGACATACGTCATCACGCGAGGAAACGGGACTTTGGCCCCCGCGAGTGTCTCGTACATAGTTCGCCTGCCGTCGGGAACAAACACCTTGTTTGCCCCGGAGATGGCGAAGAACAGCCCGATCGAAACGCGCACGAGCAGGATCGCGTATTGGTCCCACTCCCTGCTGCCCAACAGCCCGCACTGAACCAACCGCTTCCAATCCACCTCTAACTCCCTCTATTGCAGGATACGCCGTGAAACGATTCCCAACATCAACGGTCCCACCACTCCTTTGCCGGTTTAACCCGAGTTGCCCCACGCTGCCCTAATCGCATACCGAGGCGCACCCGTCGCTACCGAGCCCTCGCACCTCGAACCTACGTGTCCATCCGCTCGACCCATTGAGCCCGCCATGCGGGGGCCGCGAACGGATCGGAAAGTACTGTGTTTCCCGGGCAACCTTGTCGCCCTTAAACTCCATGATGCTGACGGTGTAGGAAGGTTTGCCGTCATAGGTCAGGATGAATTCGGTGATCCAAAGATCGCCGCTGCCAATCATTCGCCGGACAGCAAACCGCTTCTTGCTTGGCTGACTAGCGCGTTGGTTCTGTATGTTGCGTCGGCCGCGGGTGCGCTCGCCTGATTGCGGGTACTCCAGCACCGCATCCTCGTGATAGATGCGGTGCTCCGTCTCAAAGTCGTTGGCGTCGGAAGCCGCCCAATGCTGCGCCAACTCCGCACGGATCTCTTGATCTCGCACTCCGGAACACCGCTCCCTCTCTTCTTCATCTTCCATCTTGAGCCGACGGTGCTGGACTGGCCTCACGGCCCTCGACGAGCAAGGCCCCCAGGGCTGTTACGACGACTTCTCGGTCGATTGCCCGACCTCGATGAGATAGCCGTCGGGATCTCGCATATAGCAACGGATCTCATCGGCGTGCTGCTTGGGCGGCGTGAGGAACTCTGCTCCCCTGCGCCGCCACTCGTCATAGGCGGCTTGGATGTCGGCAACCCGAATGTTCAGGAACGAACTCGCCCTGTGGGGGTCGCGCGGCGGTTCCAGGATCACGTCGGGTTTGTCGTCGGTCGGTCCACCACCAACGTTGATGATGATCCAGCCGTTGGCGAGCCTTACAGCCGTTGGCTCACCCGCGCTGACGACCCTCCCGCCTAGCACGTCCTGATAGAAGGCGGCTGAGCGAACAACGTCACGACTCGTGATGAAGTGGGCTAGAACGAACCCTTCGCGGGGGGCCGGGAAGGTCTCGCGGCTTGGACCCATGTTTGCCTCGGCGGTTGTTCTTCGGCGGGCAAATGCTGCGCCACCTGCTTGTCAGGCCACTTGGGGGTTATGGCGCTACAACGAGACTGGGGATTCGTCTCGAGCAGGCCGTTGCCGCTGTTCTCCAAACAGCGCTTTTCTTCGCTCTGCCGCGTGCGGTTGCCGTTGGCACCTCGCACTTTCAGCGGAAACTTGGGTAGACTCGAAGGGGCGCAGGATCTGGGGGCGGAAAAAGCTTCTGTTCAACGTGGGTGGACGAGATGCGCGGGTGACCTCCTTGGTCGCGCTGCGGACTTCACCATCTACGTCGCGCCCCACGCCCTCCACGCCGACTGCAAACGCTTCATGCCCTCCCAAGGGGCGGCAGGCGCATGCAGCGCGTCGGCTCCGGGCTTTGGCAGCCCGCAAGGTTCCTCCACGAAGTCGAGCGAATAGACGCTCCGCACGCTGCCCGCTCGCCTCCGAATCGGCGTCGCCTGGCTCGCCATCCGGGCCCGTGAGCGACGAGCGGTCAGCCCTGCACCCGATGCTGCTCCCGGAGCCGCTGAGCCACTTCGACGACCATTGCGAGCTTGCCCTTCGCAACTTCAGCGGATTGTCAGCGAACGTCGCAAATCCGCAGTCTGGGTTCAGCAGAACGCGATCCGCGCCGAGAAAGGACACTGCCCGATTGGTTCTCGCTAACACCTCGTCGAACGGCTCGACCCGCGGCACCTTCTGGTTCACGACGCCGACGCCGATGCGCTTCTCGGGGGGTATTGCCGCGCGAACCTCCAACTCGCCGGCGCGCGGCGTGGCTAGCTCCAGGAAGAGCGTCCCCACTCGCGCGCGGGAGAGCAGACCCAGGAGCGGTCGGTAGTCACCCCGCAGGGCAACGCACTCCTTGCGCTGGATGAAGTAGTGGGGATGTTCCGCCAGGAGCAGCCGGTTCTCCGTGAGCCGGCACCAGGCCGGGAATGTCGTGGGGCGCCCCGAGATCGGTGGCGGTGAGCTTCGGCACTTGCCCCGGACCCATTGCCCGCAGGCGCTGCGCAAGCAGGAAGACGAGTTCCCCGGAGCCCATGTCGCCGGCGTCCCATACAGCGTCCGGCTGTAGCGAAGGTGCCGTCGTCGCCACGTTAGAATTCGTGGCAAACGTCCCCGGTCACTGGCCGGGGAGACCTCGTCGGATGCCCCCTGCTCGGAACGGCGGCGCTCGCCGTCCGGGTTCGTTGGGGGAAGCCACCGGCTTCCCGGCTTCGCCGCCTCAACCCTCGAGAAAGCCGCGCGACTCAATTACGAGCAGGGTCATCACCTCCGCTTCGGGAGATCCCCCAGAAGGACCGCAGGAACAACACCCCGGGCCACGTCGAGTGGTGTCCAGCCACCCGAAGGCTCGCCATGCCCCCTGCCACCGGGTTCGCCATCCGAGGACCGCTCGCGGCCCCTCGGGAGGCGCCGGAGCGGTATCCTCCGGTCCCGGTGTGGCCGCCCATCGGCCCCTAAACGAGTCGAGAATCCCTCACGCCTCATCCCGAGAGTCCCATGCCCCAAGAAGTCCACCTGGACCCGAACGTTCCAGGCAACCCTGCCTACCACTTCACCATCCTTCCGCCGGGCTCCCCGGCGCGCGCCGGCTGGGTGAATCGCGCCGCGCTCGTGCCGGGCGCGGCGGTCGGGACACAATGCGTCCACGCCGGAGTCCAGCCTGACCCGGCCTACGGCGCGGTGATGCCACCCATCTACCAGACTTCCACCTTCGCATTCCGGGACGTGTGCACGAATGCGGGCTACGACTACACCCGGAGCGGGAACCCGACCCGCGCCGCGCTCGAGGAGGCGATCGCCCTGCTGGAGGGCGGCCAGGGGGCTACGTGTACCAGCACGGGAATGAGCGCCGTCGTCGTGGCGCTCAACCTCCTTCCCCAGGGTAGCCACCTCTTGTGCACCATCGACTGTTACGGGGGGACTTTTCGCGCGCTGGAGCACGCCAAGACCGCCTACGGCCTCGAGGTCACCTACCTCGACCTCGCGGACCTCGACGCCGTGCGAGCCGCCTTCCGCGCCAACACCCGCATGTTGTGGATCGAAACCCCGTCCAACCCGCTCCTGCGCCTCACCGACGTTCGGGAGGTGGCCGAGCTGGCGCGTTCCCGAGGGGCGCTCAGCGTGGTGGACAACACCTTCCTCTCCCCGGTGCTGCAGCGACCGTTCGAGCTCGGCGCCGATCTGGTGGTCCACTCCACCACCAAGTACCTGAACGGTCACAGCGACGTGGTGGGTGGCGCGCTGGTCGCCGCTCCTGGCCAGGTCGCGATGCTCCAGCGCATCCAGAGCATGAACAACTTGCTCGGGACCTCCCAGAGCCCGCTCGACTCCTTCCTCGTCCTAAGGGGCCTGAAGACCCTCCTTCTCCGCATGAGGGCGCACGAGGCCGGCGCCCACGCAGTAGCCGAGTTCCTCGCCTCCCATCCGGCCGTGGCGAACGTCCACTACCCCGGGCTTGCCACCCACCCGCAGCACGCGCTCGCCCGCTCGCAGCAACGAGGTTTTGGCGGAATGCTCAGCTTCGAGATCCGGGATGGCCGACAGGAACGAGTGGACCACGTCTTGAAGACGCTGCGCTGGTTCACGCTCGCCGAGAGCCTGGGCGGCGTCGAGAGCCTCGTCGCCCACCCCGCTTCCATGACCCACGCCTCGATGACCCCGGAGGCGCGGCGGCGGGCCGGCATCAGCGACAGCGTCATCCGGCTTTCCATTGGCATCGAGGATCCCGCCGATCTCATCGCCGACCTGGACCGAACCCTCGGCTCGCTGCCGGGATGACTTGGCCCGACGTTGATGGAGACCAGAGAGTCCGGGGCGAATCCGTAGACACGATAAGACCGTAATTATCGAGAGCGCCTCTTGGGCCCTGCGAGTTCGCGCGCGTCGGGCTGGCCGAGCGGCCGCGGTGCCGCCGGCTGTCAGACGAGGACGTCGAGATGGTGACGGGTACGGTCCGCTGGTTCGATGAGGAGCGGGGCTTCGGCTTCCTCCCTCGAGACGAAGGCGGTGAGGATGTCTCCTGTCATTTCAGCGTGCCTCAAGCCGACGCGTGCCACCGGAAGCCTGCCGAGGGGTAGAAGGTGGAATTCGAGATCTTCGACCTCCCCGAGGGCCTGGACGCTGGCAACGTGCGGAGAGTGTTCGACTCGAGTGGGTCTCTGGTGACCGTCCTCTGCGAGGACACCGTCCAGGTGCGAGTCTCTCCCCACCGCCGGCCAAACCTGACGAGCGCCTCAGCCATTCGGCGAAGTGCGCGTCTCCGAGTTCCTAGTTCGGCTCCTCTCCCCGCCTTACGAGATGACCCTCTTTGATGACGGTCGCGCGATCGTCAAGGGCACGAACCAGGAGGCGGTGGCCCGGGACCTCGTGATGAAGTGGCTCGGGATCCCTATCCCGGACCCCGAGTGACTCGCCGAGGGCGTCGTGGGCACGGCACCGCGCACCTGAGCGCGACGGGGCGGAGCCGGTGCGGGAACAGATCGCGAATGGCCCGGTCCGGCCCACCCGGACATCTCGTTGCTACGAGGCCCCAGCTTCGAGCGCGACCGCACTGCTCCGCCCGGGCGCCGACGGAGGAGCATCTCGAAGCCCCCTCCTCTTCCAGAGCAGGTAGACGGCCGGGTAGACGAGCAGTTC
>Ga0335076_10000453_pt1 | contig 37712 bp, 37 predicted proteins | sample Lox_Sample_25_FD_206717 | JGI IMG/M metagenome (GOLD analysis project Ga0335076, IMG submission 206717) | Soil microbial communities from Loxahatchee National Wildlife Refuge, Florida, United States - Lox_Sample_2.5 | ecosystem: Environmental > Terrestrial > Soil > Wetlands | place: USA...
CCGCGGCCCGAACCCCAACTACCCCAAACCGCCCAAAACGCCGGGAGATCCGCCCGCTTAACGCGGGAACAACCTCACGCAGACCCCCCGTAACCGCAGATCACCACAGTTCTGTCGTTGGCCCACAGGTCAGAGCGTTGTAAGGACCCTTGATGGTGTGGCGGGGAGCCAGAAAGGGAGCCACTCGGAGTAGAAATGGCTTCCATGACGCACGCCACAAGCAAGCGTCGCGGGCAAGGCGAAGACTCGATCTACTGGGACGAATCCAAGAACCGGTACGTCGGCGCGGTGAGCCTGGGATTCAGCCCTGCTGGGACCCGTATCCGTAAGAAGGTCACCAGGCGGACCAAGACGAAGGTACGGGACAAGCTCCGGGACTTGCATAAGCAGGTGGAAGGCGGGCTCCGGCCGCGGCGGCGCTGCACGGTGAGTGACGCGCTGGACGCCTGGCTGGCGGTTGGCCTGGATGGCCTGTCGGCCCGGACGGTGACCCTGTACCAGAACACGATCGCGAAGGCGCTTCGTGAGGAGCCGGGATCTGTCCCGGCTGACGGAGCTGACCGCTGGGGACGTACAGGGGGCGCTGGGCGTGCTGGCGTCGCGGCTGTCGACCCGGACAGTGCAGATCGCGCACAACGTGCTGGTCCGGGCGATCCGGCAGGCCGAGCGGGATGACCTGGTGGGCCGCAACGTCGCGGCGCTGGTCAAGTCGCCGAAGGGGCAACTCGGCGGGCGGCCGTCTAAGACCCGGTCGCCGGTGGCGCGCGGGCCCGGGACAGGTGGCGACGCCTCAGCCGCGGGAACGCAGGCGGACAGTGGGCAGCTCAGGCGCAGGAAGCGTGTGCTCCCACACGTCCGGGAACACGCCGTAACGCCCCGGAGCGCCGGGCGTCCGGCCGGCGCGCTGGCGCTGCCATTCCTCGCGGAAGGCGGCTACCTCCTCGTGGCTGCGGCCGATGAAGTTCCACCACATGACGATCTGCTCGCCGAACGGCTTACCCCCGAGGAGGAGGACCCGCGTGGGCTCCGACGGGCTCGCCTTCAGCGTAATCGCCGGGGCGCCCGCGGGCTGGAACACGATCTCACCCGGCCGGGCCACGGCGCCGCCCGCGGCCAGGCTGCCGGTGTCGCACAGGAACCCGTGCTCATGGCCCGCGTCGAGCTTGACGTCAAGCGACTGCCCGGCCGCCAGGGTCACCTCCGCCCCGGCCAGGGCCGAATACGTCGGTACCGGCGACGTCTGCCCGAACAGGCTGCCGAGGAAGACCAGGACCTTCGCTCCGTCCACGTCGGTGACCGGCGGCTCATAGTGCGCGAACCCGGGAGCGGCGAACCGGTCCGCTCCGGGCAGCGCGATCCACAGCTGCGCGCCGTGCAGCACCGTCGTCGCCGGCGTGGAGTACTCCGAGTGGGCGATGCCGGAGCCGGCGGTCATGAGGTTCAGCTGCCCCGGGCGGACCAGCGCCCGGGTGCCGGTCGTGTCGCGGTGCTCGACCTCGCCGGTGAACAGCCAGGAGGCGGTCTGCAGCCCGGTGTGCGGGTGGCCGGGCACCGCCATCCCGCCGGTCAGGGACACGTCGTCGGGCCCGTAATGGTCCACGAAACACCACGCCCCGATGAGCGACTGCGCCCTTTGCGGCAGGCCGCGCCGCACCGTCATCGCCCGCGGACCGCCGAGCGGCACGTCCCGGTAAGGCAGCACGACAGGCCGGGCCGGAGCATCCTGACCCCGTACGCACATGAGCTCGGCGGGAGACCGTTCCAGGTTACTCACTGCCTCAGCCTAACCCCGGGGGCACCGGCGTCACGCCCGCTGCGCCCGCGCTGACCGCCGTCACCTCTGGTCGCGGAGCCGGCAGGCACGTCTGGCGTTCCCGGCCCTCAACGCGGTCCTGGCCGGCAAGGGCCCAGCAGGCTCAGGTTCATCGGCGGGAGGTGGCCTTGGCCAGCTTCTGGCTGGTTCGTTTCCCGGGGTGCAGGGGTGACACAGCGGGCGTGGCGGCGTGGACGCATGGCTCTGCTGGGCACGCTCCGTCGAGACGGGGTCGCTTCGCATCAGCCCCATCGAGCCGTACCTCGTCGAGGGCCAGCTGCTCACCGGTTCGATGGCCTGGCCTGCGAAGGCAAGCGACCTGCAGCGGGATCCGCGGTACGTGCTGCACAGCGTGATCACCTGCCCCGGTAGCGGCGAGGAAGAGCTCAAGCCGTATGAGTCAACGGCCGAGGCTGCCCGGGACCTTCGCGGCGCGGCGGCTCCCGCATGGTGGTGGCTGGCCCGGCCGCCAGACAAGGCGGTCGCATTCACCTTGCGCATCAGGCAGGCAGTATTCGCGCCAGGCGTCGTCTCTATGTCATCGGCAACCTGGACACCTGGGGCAACGAGCGGTATTTCAATGTCCTGGCTGCCCGCATCCCCCGCCGGATAACCGGCGAGAATCTGTATCATATCTGATACGATAAGCCTGATCACAGGAGGTATAAGGATGGCCGGACCTGAGTCTGACGCCCCTGGGCTGGCGCGGTCGGAGTTGGTCCGCGTGCTGGAGTCAGCAGCACGGCTGCAAGAGGTCGTTCCTGATGCCGTTCTGGTAGGCGGTTCCGCCGCAGCACTGTGGGCCAGCCACCGCACTTCCTTTGACCATGACCATGTGCTGCAGGATCTCAGCGATCGGTTCGACGCTGTGCTTGAAGCAATCGAAGCGACGGACGGATGGGTGACGAACCGGGTGACTCCGGGAAAGATCATCCTCGGCGAACTGGGTGATATCGAGTCTGGGGTTCGCCAGCTGATCCGGAGCAGGCCCCTGGAGGTCGCAGAAGTGTCACTGCCGTCTGGGCAAGTGCTCCGGGTTCCGACGCCAGACGAGACACTGCGGATCAAGGGTTACCTGATCGTCCGGCGCAACCAGGTACGGGATTACCTTGACGTGGCTGCCCTGTCCGACAAGTACGGGATCGCTCACGCCGCGGACGTGCTCCGGCATATTGATGCCTACTACTCCGATCAACGCGGTCCCGGGCCTGAGGGTGTGGCGAGCCAGCTCGCCCGGCAACTGGCAGACCCCAAGCCGGCCGACGCTCGCACCATAGGCCAGCTCGGCCGGTACAAGGGCCTGGATGCACGTTGGGCGGACTGGGGGAACGTGACCGGCGTCTGCCGCTCGCTGGCTGTGGAGATGGTGCAATGACTACTGCCCTGAAGTTCCGCAACATTGACGCCTCACCGGATGACCCGGTGGAGACGTGGCCCTTCGAAGGCATCCTCGCGGCGGTTGAACGGGGCACCCTTCCGGACTGGCGCAAGCTCGCAGCCGCGATCCGGGCCGATCCCTGGGGCCCGGTAGCCCAGCAAGTACTCGAAGCCATCCGCCTGTCCCGCCCCTACGGCACCGCCGAGTTGCTGGAGGGAGTAGTGACTCGCGCCCGCGAGCTGGCCATCGATTCAGAACGGGAGGAGGTGGCATCCGAGGTGCGGGACCTCGTCGCCAGATCCGGGCTGTCCAAGCAGGATTTCGCCGAGAGAATAGGAACCTCGCGGTCCCGCCTGTCGACCTACATGTCTGGGAAGGTCGTACCATCAGCAACCTTGATCATACGGATGCGACGGGCTGCGATGTCCTGCGGCCCGCGGGCCGCGCTCGCGGCCGCCTGCTCATCGGCAGGGAACTCGGCAAGGGAACTGGGATAACGGCTGAAGGCCTGCGGGCGGCGCGGTGCCTTGCGGGATGGGGACGGTTGCCCGGAGCACCGTTCCGCCCGAGTGCGGGCTGGTGATGTCCAGCGTGCCGCCCATCGCCCCCATTCGATCGCTCAGCCCGATGAGACCGCTGGTTTCCGACCGGGGACGCGCCCCGCCGATCCCGTCGTCCCGTACCTCGACGACGCACCGGTCGGCTAGCGGGGTGGTCACAGGTCGAGCGCCAGGTCGTCGTGTGGCTGCGAACAGCAGATCAGTGCGCTGCCGTCGGCGGGGTCATCGACCGGGGCGGGGGCATAGCGCACTGTTCCGGACATGACCGCTGTCTCGCAGGTGTGGCACACTCCGGTGCGGCATGACCAGCGCACCGGCACGTCGCAGGCTTCGGCGAACTCGAGCAGGCTGGCGTAGCCGGGGTCCCAGCGCGCGTTCAGGTCGCTGCGCGCGAACGCGACCAGGGGGCCGCTGCCTGGCTGGCCGGCGGGCGGGTGCGGCCGGCGGCTGGCCGCGGGTGCGATACCGGGTGTCTGCGAGGGCCCGGCGCCGAAGACCTCGGTGCGGATGCGGGCCGCGTGGATACCGCCCGCGGCCAGGGCAGCGGATATATCTGCCATGAACGCGGGGGGGCCGCACAGGTAGGCATCGGCGTCGCGGGGCAGGTCAAGGGCGGCAAGGACCGGCGCCGACAAGCGTCCCGTCGTGTCGTAGTCGCGGCCCTGGATGTCATCGGGGCCCGGGCTGCTGTAGCAGATGTGCCGGTGCGCGCTGGGAAGCGCGGCCAGCATGGCGCGGGATTCTGCTGCGAACGGCTCGTCGGCGCGGCGGCGCGCGCCGTGCAGCCACCAGATGTCCTGGCTGGACCGGGCAGCGGCCAGCGCGTGCAGCATGGCCAGCACCGGTGTCGCGCCGACACCCGCGCTGATCAGCAGGACCGGCGCCTGGCCCGGGCGCAGGGTGAAGGTGCCCCGCGGCGCGGCTGCCTCCAGCAGGTCACCCACCCGCACGCGGGTATGCAGGAACTGGCTGCCGGCGCCGTGTTCCTCCCGCTTGACGCTGATGCGGTAGTCGCGGGCGCCCGGGGGCCCCGACAGCGAGTAGCTGCGCAGCAGCGGCCGCCCGGCGGGGTCAGGGTGCAGGCGCAGGGTCAGGAACTGTCCGGGCAGGGCGGCCGGCACGCTCCCGCCCCCGGGATCGGCCAGGTGCACCGAGATCACCGTCTCGCTCTCCCGGCTGATTCCGGTCACGGCGAGCGGCCGGAAGCCGGGCCACGCCGGCGGCGGGCTTGCTTCGGTTAGGCCCGCGTTGCCGGCCGCCTGCCCGGGCTGGTCGAGCATCTCCCGGAACGAGGCTTTCCACCCGGCGCTGAGCGCCGGGATACGCAGCGCGCGAAGCACCTGCTGCCGGGGATGCCCGGGCAGGTACAGCAGGGCGTCCATCTCCGCGACCGTCATGCCTTCCGGGCCGGAGGCAAGTTTGATGATCTCCTGCCCGGCCTCCACCGCCCCTTCGGTCAGCACGCGGAAATAGAACCCGGGCCGGTGATGGGAAACCAGCAGCGCGGGCATCCGGGGATCGTTCATCCGGATACCTACCCGGAAGCAGGTGACCCGCGGCTGGGTTACCTCGAAAACCGCGCCGCCGATCCGGTACTGGTCGCCGATGCACACCTGATCGTCGGCCAGTCCCTGCACGGTGAAGTTCTCCCCGAACTGCCCGTAGGTGAAGTCGTCCCGGCCTCGCTGGTCCTGCCAGTACCGGTAGGACTCGATCTGGTAGACGAACACCGCCCGCTGCTCGCCGCCGTGCCCGGCCAGATCACCCTGCCCGTCACCGTCGATATTGAGCCGCCGCACCATCCGCGGCCCGGCGACCGGCTTCTTCCACACCGCCGTGTGCACTGTCCTGCCGTGCCAGGTCACGTCCTGCGGCATCCCCACATTGACCGACAGCAGAGCGCCGGCCCGCTGCCCCGAAGTCATCACAAGCTCACCTTCTCACGCGACGGGCAGCCAGACCGCACCGCGCCGAGTTCGGCCGCGGCGTGCCGCAGGCGGGCAACGCGGCGGGCACCCGGCCGAACGCCACTTCACCATCCTCCGGATCCGGGGCGATGGCGACCTTTGGGTGAGCGAGTGCGTAATCACCTATGACAGCGCGCCTGCCTACTCGGTGAGCGCCATGGAGTTCGCCGACGATCTGGTCACCCACGAGACCAGTACTTCGCCGACCCCTTCCAGGCGCCCGCCTGGCGGGCCGCGCTAGCCGGGCCGATCCCGGACCGCGACCAGCAAACCCTGCCGGGCGGCTGGCGCCAGTTCCTGAACCCGACGACCCAGGGCTTACAGGCGGGAGACGAGCTCGGTCACGATGTCCGCCGCTGACTGTGGCTCCCTCGCGAGTGCAACGCCCTGTCCGGCCCACATCGAGAGCGCTTCGATGTCACCGGTCGTCCCGACCATCGGCGGCGCCGGCTCGTAGCGGACGATTGCTTCGCCGGAGGCGAAGTGCGCGATCACCTCACCCGCTCCTGGCCGCTGCGCGAGCGGGGGACGGCCCGCGGCCTCCCACGCCTTGGCCGTCGAGTTGCGGAGCGCGCGGTGCGGAGAATCGGGCCACCCGACCTCGTACAGGTTGGCGTACAACTGCGGATCGGTCTCGGCCGCAGCTATCAGCGCTCGCCGGTAGTCCTCATGGATCGGCATCTCCTCGGCCAGCAGGAACCGCGTGCCCAGCCACGCGGCCTGGGCGCCCAGGGCGAGCACCGCCGCGACGCCGCGGGCGTCGCCGATCCCGCCAGCCGCGATCACCGGCACCGGCGCCACCGCGTCCACCACGGCGGGCACCAGCGGCAGTGTCGCGACGGTACCCCACACATGCCCGCCGGCCTCCCAGCCCTGCGCGACGATCAGGTCCACGCCGGACGCGACCGCTCGCCGTGCCTCCTCGGCACTGCCGACCGTGAGCATCACAACCCCCCCGGCGTCGTGCACCGGCTCGATGTAGCCGCTGGGATCCCCCCACATGAACGAGACGATCCGCAAGCCGGCCTCGAGAGCCTGGTCCAGGCGACGGTGATGATCTTCGGTGAGAACGAGGTTGCCGCCGAATGGCCGCGCGGTCAGCGCCGCCGTCTCGCGGACGACGGCTCCGGCGTCATCGGACCAGGTGAGCGTCACCATGCCGAGCGCGCCGGCATTCGAGACCGCCGCGGCCAGGCGGGGAACCGCGGCCATGGGTGCCTGGACGATCGGTTGTTCAATCCCGAGCATCTCGCATACCGGCGTGCGCACTGCCCTCGCCTCCTCTGGGATTCTTTGCTGGGATTCTTTGCTGGGATTCTTTGCTGGGATTCTTTGCTGGCCACCAGGTGACCTGCCGCGCGCATCTTGCCGCGGCTCAGCCAAGCGCCGCGAGGCAAACCCGGTGAGCGTGCCCCACCTGGGTCATTCGCCGCGGCCACCGCGCGGCGGGCCGCACAAAAGGGCGGCGACGCGACTTGTCTGGTCCCGGCCTGACCAGTCACCCGGGCCACGAAGTGACAGAGCGGCAATCGTGGCACCGTCACTCATACGATGTCGGCACCGACTCGGGGGACCGCCGGTCCCAGCCGTGAAACTTCGAGTAGTCGCGCGCGTCCCAGGCTTCGCGGAGCCCCGGGGTGCTCAGATCCCAGTCCGGGCGGATCTCGGCGGTCGCCGCGCGCAGGTCATGCCACAGGTCGTAGAACGACGGGCGGCCCCAGAACCAGTAGCCGTTATAGACACTGTGAATGACCAGCCCCGGCTTGAGCACCAGCGTGTGCGGGATCATGGGGTTGTGCTCGGGGTCGGTGTACTCGGCGATGTCGAGGTCCTGCTGGACGGTCCGGCCGGGATCGGACAGGAAGGTCCACTGGGCGCCCACCGACGCGCGGAACTCCTGCAGGGTGTGATGGTCGTCGGTAGCGATGGTGGCCATCTGGGTGTAGGCCACCGCGATCTTCGGGTAGTTGGCCGCCAGCTCGAGGTGCTGCTGGTGCTCTTTAGGGCAGTAGTTGCCGCGCGCCAGGGTGAGGATCAGCGGATCGCGGCCCTGAAGCTCGCTGAGCGCACGCACCTTGCCGAGGTGGTCCGGGAGAGCGTAATCGGGGAAGACGCCGCCAGGTCTGATGTCAGGACGCATCGGATGACTGCCTCTCATAGCCTCGAATGCCCAACCTACATGGTGCCGCTGTCAGCCGCGTCACAGCATCCCCGCTGCCACAAGCACCGGGCCGTTACCCATTCACCCATGCAGGGGGATGAGCCGGGTCCCGGCGCCAGGTGGAATGGTGGCACGACGGCGCGATGGCTGACCAAGTGATAGCAGGAGGCAGGGCATGCCATCCCATGCTCCAGATCCGCGCAACGGAATGAGCGACGGCGGGCCCGCGGGTACCACTCCCCGGCCGGGGCCACTCCGGCACTTTGCGGATCGGCTTGATGAGGTCCGTTCGGCCCCAATCCTTGACATGGACCAGGTGGGGCGCATCCTCACAGAACTGGCCGCCGACCAGGAGTTCTTCGGGCCGCTGATCGCGCAGCTGCCGGCCGGCTCGGCCGGCAACCGGTGGCTGATCAGGCCCGAGCGGGGTCCCCGGCTTGTGCTTGTCCACCGGCCGGAGGGAGTGATGGGCTACACCCACTCGCACTGGTGCTGGGTCGCCATCGCCCCGGTCCGCGGGGTGGAGACCCATCAGCGGTGGGATGCGGTCCGCCAGGCCGATGGCCGGGCCGAGCTGCGCCTCGCAGACGAGCGCGCCCTCGTCCGGGGCGACGTGGCGACCCTGGTGCCGCCCCGGGACGTGCACAACCACGGCCATGTCGCCGGTTCGGGCCCCAGCCCCTACTCGCTGATCCTGCTGGGTGATGACATGCTGCTGTTCGGCCGGGAGGAATACGATCCCGAGCAGGGGACCTGGCGCGCCCTCGCGCCCGGCGATCCGGGGCGGGATAACCGCTGACGTTCCTGACCTCGGCTGGTGCGTCCGACTCTCCCCTTAATGCTCACGCGAGCGCTTCAAGGCTGCGTCCAGGCGCGGGTATACCCGGCGGGCGGTGAGTTCGTAGACGCTGGCACGGGCGCCGGGGGCCAGGCCAAGCGCGTCGACGTAGCGGCGGTGTCATCGTAGTGATGACCGGTCTGCGGGTCGATGCCGCGGACGGCTCCGATCATCTCCGAGTCATCTCCGAGCCGAACAGGACGTTGCCAGCCGCGCCGGTGCCTTGCACCAAGATCCGCACGGCACACCAGCCTAACCAGAGCGCACGGCAAGCCGCGCGGCGAGCAGCGCACTTTTCCCTGATTCCGCCGCAGGCAGCCAGCCACTGGGCAGCGCCGTCGGCGCGTGCCGTGATCGAGACGCGCGTCACTGCTATGCGTCTCTTACGATGACCGGGTGACGGCGAGTTCTGTCCGGCCGGTCGTCCTGCGCAACGGCGTCGGCATCGACGATCCCCTGAGCGTCGTGCTCGGCTTCCTGCAGGCGCCCGGGCTATTCGATGTGAGCGACCCGTCGCGGCCCGCCTCGTTCGGCGAGCCAGACCTCAGGCTGGCCAACCGGGGTGGCGCCCGCATCTCGGCGGCCCAGATCGCGGCGATCCTCCAGCGGCGCGGCCCGATCGAGCGCGCCCTGCTGGATATCCCGCCCGGTGCCTCGCTGTGTGCGGAGGCGAACTCGGTGCCGTGGCTGCCGCTGAGGCAGTTGTTCGGCGCGTTCGCGGACATCCGGGGGGTCGGCGTGTCGAAGATGACCAAGGCGCTGTATCCCAAGCGCCCGGCGCTGATCCCCATGCTCGACAGCCTGGTCCAGGCGTACCTGCGAGACGACGACCCCGGCGCCCGGGCCCCGTTCGCCGAGCGCGCACTCGGGTTCGTCAGCGGCTACCAGCGCGACCTGGACCGCAACCGGGCGGCGGCGCAAGCGGTCCGGCAGGAACTCACCAGACGCGGTTACCGGCTCACCGAGGTGCGGATCCTCGACCTGCTGATCTTGTCCGCCCAGGCCGCCGCGCCGCCCGCCTCTGCCGGAATGAGTGCCTCAGGATAACTGCCGTCCTTGACTATCGAGGCACTATCAATGCGCCAATGCCATGCTAATAAGGATCAACCGGCCCCGGCAGTCCGCCAGAAGCCATAATGAGACGGCAGCTCTTATGGTCGTTATGCAGCCACCTGAAGATATCAACTCCCAGGAGCTGTTCCGGCGCCGCCGCATAAGCATGCATTGTGCCAGGTGTCAAGGCTAAACCTGTCTTTGTGCCCCAGCTCTATCTGCCTCCTGCCCGATCGACGGCTGCCAGCATGATATGCATCATCGCAGGTCAGCAGCCACTTCTGCTTGTATTTTCCCTTCTAATAGTGGAAGCTTGTCAAGAGGGTTCGCGCTGCCGCCGAGGATACGGGCACGCGGGGGACGCGGTTCAGTTCGCTGCCCGTGGATGCCGGAAGAGCGTGCGGAGAGGCGAGGCGACATCATGACAAGGTTGGGGCTTGGCATCCCAGCCAGAGGAAAGACACCCGTGCTGGGTCTCGGAACCCTCGCGTTCCGATTTCTCGTCGCGGTAGACGTCGCAGGATTCAGCCAGCGTTCTGCGGCAGAACAGGCAAGGGTCCAAGATGATCTCGAGAGTGCGATGACGGAGGCAGCCGTCAGCGCGGGCCTGGATCGCGAACGCTGGTATCGTCAGCCGCGCGGCGACGGTGAACTTGCCGTGCTGCCTGAGGGCGTTGACGGGCTGGCTTTGGTGGCCGACTACCCTCGCAAGCTCGCCTCGAGGATCGCCGATGTCAACCGGGTAAATTGCGGGTCCCGGCTGAGGGTCCGCCTGGCCATTCATCACGGGGCTGTAGTGCCTGGCCGGTTCGGCCCGGTCGGGACGGCTCTCGTCGCAATCACGCGACTGGCCGACGCCGAGCCAGTGCGGCAGCAGCTCCACCAGCGAAGTGACGTCGATGTCGTATTGGTCGTTTCTGCCACAGTATTTAACGAAGTAATTCAGAGTCGGCTACGCGATCTTAATCCCGAGGCATTCCGCCGCATCATTATAAGAGCAAAGGGCATCTCCTATGTTGGCTACCTTTGTCAGGAAGGTTTCGGGATGCAGAATTATGTGATCCCCGCCCCGCGAGAGCCAATGACGGTACAGTCGACAGCCTCCCTTGTGCTTCCGGACCCGTGAGCCGAGGTTAACCGATAATGATCGGATGATCCTGGTGGTAAATATGCCCGAAGCGCTGCGCCGACGACACCAGTTAAAATTTACACTCCCATGCCGCTGCCGGAGCATCATCACCGGATCCAAGAATGGTCGCGACCGCTGCCTGCTCGGGTCGGCGCTTGCTGCGGCGGCCGTGGCAGCTCGCCGTTGCGGTGTGCTTCGTGTCCTGCGCGGTTTCGGGGCGGAGGAGCAGGTGTCGGCGAGCGGACAGCAACTGTGTCAGCTGCGTGACTGACGCTCTTCGTGCGGGTAGGCAAGCTGGCATCAGCTGGTCATTGCAGGTCGGCGCGCACCACGTGGGCCGCTCACCGGTCGGCTGCCGCCGCCGGGCGGCCCGGAGGTTCGAGGGCGGCACGAAGGTGCCGTGGTTGCAGCGAAGAAAGCCGCAGGGCATGAATGGGAGAAAGGGAGATAAAGTGACCATAAGCCTCGGCGGTGAAGTTAGCAGAAGCCTTGCGGCCCGTTTCGCCACACTACTGTCAGGCGCATCATCTCCATTCGTAACTCAGTCTCAACTCATGGGCCTGGTGAAGACAGATCGCTCAGACATCGAACGGCTAGTTCGCCAGGCAGAATGGATGATGCGTCATCCGCGGCGAGGGATGCCGGCCACCCCGTATCTGCAGATTAGCGACTGGAAGAGGTTTCTATGCTGGATCGATGGCGCAATTCAGCACTTGACACAACCACGGGCTGTTCCTGAGCTTGAACGTCTCATCCGCACCTGGCAGGATCGCCGGGGAAATATCGTTGCACCGAATCTGCGGTGGCGCCGGCGTGCCGACGTAATTGCGGTCGCCTGATCGGTTATTTATCCAAGAACTCACCGGAAGCTCCGGATTTTGGGAATGAGATAATGCCACGAGCGATGTACCATCCCAGCATCAGCGAGGTCGGGCCCGAGGCGCCGCGGAGCCTGCAGCTGGAGCGGGCATGAAGCGCATCCGTACCAGCAGGCCGAGGATCCGGCGCGAGCGCTCCTGGCCGGAGGACCTCCCGGCTGATCCGCGGGACCCTGATGTGGTCCGGGCCAAGGCGCTGGCCCGCCCGGCTCACCGGCCCATCCCGGACCAGCCGTGCCCACTAGGTAAGCACGACGCGTGGGATATGACCGGACCGTCCTGACGCCAGTGTGTGCTGACCTGCGCAGGTCAGCGTGCCGGTACGCCTCGTGGCGTCCGGCTGGCGACGAGCGCGCCAGGCATCTTAGTCAATACTGCGGCGATCGCAGTTCCTCACCAAGGAGACCCGCTATGAACAACCATATGGCGCCGAACATTTCGCTGGCCATTGCCCTTTCCGCAACGGCGGCGACGGCGACGGCGACGGTTGTGCTGCGGGCTGCAGCCAGGCGGCCGCGGCCGGTGCCCGGCACCGGACCCGCGCCGGTTACGGTGACGGCCGGTAGCCGACCGCAGGGCGTTGTGACTACCGGCACGCAGGACGGCGCCGGACATGAAGGGGCCAGGCCGCCAGGCTCCCCGGGCCGGCCAGCCAGTGTCGCTGACCAGATGCAGCATGTATTTCACGAGCTGCACGCCGATGAGCGCAACGCTCTTTGCGCAATCTGTGATAGCCAGTACGGCCCAGCGTGACGCCAGCTGCCGCCGCAGCCCTGTTGGCGCCTGTCCGGTCCGGTGCCGTGCGCCCGGCCCGGCAAGGCCTGCCGCCGAGCGCCGACCTGCAGACGCACCGGTTCACGGATTCGAATATCTGTACTATTATGTCGGCATGCACAGCACCACCTGCCGGAACCATGTCAAGCTCAGACGCGCAGGCAGGTACGTCAAGCCGGGCGCCCTCGACAGTCCTCACCGGGCCTATGAAGGGCGGTGCTGATGAAGACCCTTCCTCCGAGGATCACCGTGCACCTGCGGCCGGTGGTCAGGCGCCTGACCATCTTGTGGATGGTGGCGGTCGCGCTTGCCGCGACCATGACGATCAGCGCGTCCTACCATGCACGGCTGGTGACCGGTGCCTGCTGGCTGGCACTGGCCGGGCTGTCCGTCTACGCGCTTCACGTCCTCAAGCGCCTGCGGCCATAGCGTCTTCCGGCTGCCCTGGCCAGCTCGCACGGAGTGCCGGCTTGTCAGGCGAACCGGCGGATGAATGCCAGGGCTGTCTCGGCGACCTCCTGCCAGCCGTCGTCGATGGTCAGCGCGTGGCCCCTGCCCGGGATCTCGGCGAATTCGGTGATGCCGGGGTTCTTCTGCTGCCGTTTGCAGGCGGACTCGGACAGTGTGTGCGGGACGGTGTTGTCCTTCTCGCCGGAGATGATCAGCAGCGGGCCGCGGTCGGGGTTCACGGTGTCGACCTTGGCTTCGGTGTGCGGGTTGAAGTTGGCGGTCGCCGCCTGGAACAGGGGTGCGCCGGAGGCGGGGACGGCGAAGGTGTCGTAGAGCCGCCGGGCTTGGTCTTCATCGACGGCGTTAGCGAATGCGTACCGAAACTGGTCGTAGCTGAGCGGGACCGCGCGATGCCAGTTGGCCGGGTTGCCCAGGACGGGCGGCTGGCCTTGAGCGAGGACAGCGGCAGCTGGAGGATGCCGCGGAACGGCGCGGCGTCGATCGCGACCGTGGCCGCGGAAAGCCCGCGTCCGGCGATGATCTGCGCGAGCAGGCCGCCGAATGAGTGGCCGATGACGGCGGGCTTGCGGCTGAGGCGGCCGATGACCGCCGCGTAGTGGCCGGCGACCTGGCCGATGGTCTTGTCGGCGAAGACGTCGGGATCCGCGGCGGCTTCGCGGCCTGGGTGTCCTTGAGGGCGTGCAGCATCACGAAGTCGTGCAAGCAGGATCGCCGCGAAGAATCCGGCGGCTACCCAAAGCTCACCGGCGCGCGTGCCATCTGCACTCGGCCACCTTCACCCAGCAACACAATGCCGTTAAGTGCCGAATCGGCGTTCCGCGCCCTCTGCCTGTCCGTAACATCCCGGCGCGGTCACCTCCGTGGCGACGGTCGGCCAGGCGCGGAGTCACGGCAGCGGCTCTCACCAAGCTGATGCTCACGGTCCTGTCGCTGGCGGGCGGGACAGCGCCGCCGCGGCGGTGTTCACGACAGGTAGCGGTAGATGCTCATGGCGAGCGTCGCGTAACGGGCACCCCGGCGATGACGGGCACCCCGGCGATGACGGCGAGGCCGGCCTGTCCCCGGCCGGGAACCAGCTCCGCCAGGCCGCCCGGCTGCTGTCCGCGTTCGCCGGCCTGACCGGCGACCGGTCCATGACCCCCATCGTGCTCATCACCCGGCTGGCCGCCCTCGCCGAAGCCGTCGCCGAACTCCGCGACGCCCAGCAGCACGCCGCCCAGGCCGCCGCAGCCCGCGCCGCCGAACGGCTGCACGCCGCCGCACACCCGGCACCGCCTGCCAAGCCGCGCTCGGCCCAGCGCGCTGACGCCGCCGCCCAGCTCGCCGGGCAGTCGTTCCCCCCGCCAGCGACACGACCAGCAACAGCACAGCCCGGTCCGGCCCCGGGCGGACCATCACCGCGACGGCCACCACCACCCAAGCCGCGTGGCCCTACTCGCTGACGCTGCGGGCACAGCCCAGCATCAGATATGCGGGTTCCAGCGCCCGAACGCTGCAGGACGCCCCCGGAGGCACCTTGCGGTACCTGGTGAGCACCTGTTGCCGCATGCCCTGCCGTTGCGGCGTCTCCGTCACGTTCACGCTGCCGCCGATACGCCCGGCGTGACAGACTCCAGCTGGCCTATGGCCACGTCCGGCTCATGTCACCTACGGTGACAGCAGGCCAAGAAATGGTGCCCGAAATCCGCCTGATATGACCGGCAACCTGGCTGCCGCCATGACCGCCCACTGGTGGCTCGGCGTCGTGGATGACGTCGCGCAGGTCGCCGAGGCCGGTGATGAGGGTGCGGATGTCGTGTTCGGTGAGCTGGCGGGCGGGCTTGTGGTGGTCCCGGGTGGCGGCGCGGGCGAGCACGGAAGCGCACTCGGTCTGGACCTGGCGGGTCCACTCGGCGACGGCTTTGGGGTCCGCTCCGGCGTCGAGGGCGGCCTGGTAGCGGGCGACACCGGCGATGATGCTCGTGATCACCAGCGGCAACAGCATCGCTGCGAAGGCCGCCTCGTGCGGGTCGTTCGGATCGGCCGGCACGACATCGCGGACCGGGGAGCTTCCCTTTCACCGCCGCCTCGGCGGCCTGCGCGCTGGCGTCGGGCACCGGCACTGTGATGGCGTTCCGTGCCGCACCTGGGAGGCTGCGATCGTCGTCCCGCTCGGCCTGACCGTGCTCACCTCGGCTTTCCCGGCCGGGCGAGAAGGCAGCGTCTTGGCACCTGGGGCGGTATCGCCGGCCTCGGGGTCGCCGCTGTGTCGCCGCTTCACCGCTGATCGGTGGCGCTTGCGGGCATGGCCTGCCTGGTTGTCGCGGCCTGGCTGGTTGTCTGGCGCAGCACGGGCAAGCTGGCCAGCGCGGACGGCATCGGCAGCCAGAAGCACAGCAGGCGGTAGGCTGCGACGCCGGTGATGGCGGTGGCCAGCGGGGCCCCGCTGGCCCAGATCGTCAGCGGCAGGATCAGCGCCAGCGTTCCCGCGCCGGCCAGCGGGGCGGTCCGGCGGCTGACCACCATCCCGGTGCAGTAGCCCACGATGAGCGTGGCGCCGCTCATCACCAAGCCGGACGCGGCCAGGGCCGACCAGACGGCCAGCGCGTCACCGGCCCAGAACAGCGCCATGCCCCCAATCGCGCCGCGGTACCGGACCGGACGGGCGAACAGCGCCCGGATCAGGAGCACCGCGTCGAGGAACACCGAGAGCCTGGCGGGCCAGCCGGCCTGCCCGTGCAGCCGGGCCCGGTAGCGGGAGGCCAGCCAGAACGCCGCCGCGAACGCCGGGAGGGGAATGACCGCCCAGGGCAGCGTGAAGTCCAGGGGCACTCCCGGTAGGTCCAGGCTGAGCCAGGCGATAGATGCCGCGCACCCGTATAGCGCCAGGATCCCCTGCTCCATGCCGGCCAGCGTGGTGACGCGGACCATTGCCTCGCGCCGGCTAGCGCCGCTGGCCTGCAGAACCAGCCCGTCCGGCCTGATCCCCCCGGTGGAGAACAATCCCTCGAACCCTGCCGCCACCACGGCGGTGAGCTGGCGGCGGCTCAGGTGATAGCCGCCATCGGCGGCGTAGATCCCCCGGTAGGCGAGGTAATAGCCGGCCGCCGATATCGCCAGCGCGGCAGGCACTGCGCACAGCCACGGCCACTGAATCCTGACCAGCGACGTGTAGACGGCACGGAAACCTGCTATGTAGGCGAGCCCGGCGACAGCCGCGACATTCAGCCCGGCCGCCAGTAGGATCGGCGGAACCAGCGCAGCCCCGCGCCGGTCGATCAGGTTCCCCTGCAGCGGCCGCCAGCGCAGCCGCGGCCCGCGGCGGCCGGCGGCGGTCACGCGTCGCACCGCCTCATCACGAACGCCGCCGCGGCGCCGAGCCCCCCGTTCGTTGCCGGCGTCCGAGCGTCCGCAGCGTCCAGGGTGACCTGCATGGACGTCTCCTCCAGTGCAGCCTGCCGGGGCGGCAGCGTGGCTGGCAGTGTGCCCGGTGTGCGGGCGAATTCCCTGATGAGCTGCGCAAGCGCAAGCCTGGACTGGCTGGTCCAGGGGGATGAGGGCGAAGCTGTGGTCGGCCTGCCTCTCGTCGAAGACCCGCCGCTGCTCCCGGACCTCGCCGCCCAGATCCAGCGGGGAGTTCCGCGGCAACTCATCGACCGCGTCCCGTTCCTTCTGGTCCATGCCAGCCTCCTATTTCCGGCGGGCCTGGCCAGCGTGCCCGGGCCCTCGGCCTGCTGGCACCCTCCACGCATCGGCGCCAGGCCTTACTCCCGGCTGACGTCATGATCAGCGCCTTCTGGCAGCAGGACGTGAGCAGGCCAGAGCGCGGCATCATGGCGCGATCCGGGATGGCGCGCACTCCCTGTCCTGCCGACGGCACCGTGCCCTCACGTAAGTTCTCATATTTACCTCCTGGTGTTGCGCTCCGGAACGCCTACGCGGGCCGCGGCCTCCTCCTCGCTGACGCCGAGGTCACGGGCGCGCTCGGGGTACCGCTTGGCCGCGGCGGCGGCCACCAGGTTCTTGGCCGCCCCCAGGTTGGTGTAGACGTTGTCGTCGGCGAAGGCGCTGTATTCGCCCGGGCCGGTGACCCCGTCGATGTGGAACCGGCCCTGGTCGTCGTGATAGCCGAGGGAGCGCCACAGCCGGGCGGTGTGGGTCAGCAGGTCTAGCCCCGGACCGCGGGCGAACTCCTCATCCCCCGTGGCGTCGGCGTAGCGGACGGCCGCGATCGCGATGTCGGCGTTGACGTGAAACGCCGCGGTGCCGGCGGGCCAGTAGCCAGAGCACTCGGCGCCGACGATCGTCCGCCAGGGGAACGCCGCGCCGGCCAGGCCGAGCTGGGTGGCCCGGTTCAGGGCCAGCCGAAGCGTGCTGTGCCTCCATCGCAGCGCGTTGGCGGCCGCGTCGGGGGCGGTGAAGTTCAGCATGGGCAGCACGAAGGTCTCGGTGTCCCAGAACGTGTGCCCGCTGTAGCCGGGTCCGGTCAGCCCCTTGGCGGGAATCGGCCGGTTCTCCGCCCGGGCCCCGGCCTGCAGCACCTGGAACAGTGCGAAGCGCACCGCCTGCTGCACCTCGGCGCGGTCCCAGAACTGGTCCAGGAAGCTGCGCTGCTCGGCGAGCAGCCCGTCCCAGCCGGCCTGCTGGGCCACGGTCACCGCCGCCCAGACCTGGTCACGCACGGCCGGCAGCGACCGCTCTCCCGACCAGCCGTAGCCGACAAACTTGATCACCCGCAGCTTCTGCCCCGCCTGCAGCACCGTCGCCACGGTGACCAGGCCGCCGTCCCCGAACGACCGGGAGTCGGACCACACCGGAGCCGGGCCGTCGATGAGGTGATCCATCGCGGCCCGCACACGCAGCCCGCTGCGCCTGGTCTGGTGCACCAGCGTCACCGACGTCCCGGTGGCGTCGCGGTACTCCTCGCGCAGCGGATCCTCCACCGCTGCGCCCACCTGCGGATCGTCGCTAGCCGGCGGCAGCTGCTCGTTGGCGAGCAGTTCGGACTGCACCGCGATTCGTGTCCGGCTGTCCAGTGACTCCACCTCATAGCAGATCGCCGCCACCGCCCGGTGGGCGAACGACACCAGCCGCACTGAGCAGACGCGCACCGGGTGGCCGGCCGGCGACACGCACTCAACGCGCCGGGTCAGCACGCCGGCGCGGAAATCCAGCATCTGCTCGTGGCAGCGCAGCGTGCCGTAGCGGACGTCGAACGGCTCGTCGTTGACAAACAGGCGGATCAGCTTGCCGTTGGTCAGGTTGATGATCTCCTGTCCGGTCTCCGGCAGGCCGTAGGCGCGCTCGGCATACGGCAGCGGCCGTGACTTGTAGACCCCGTTGAGATAGCTGCCCGGCAGGCCGTGCGGTTCACCCTCGTCCAGGTTGGCCTGCCAGCCCACATGACCGTTGGCCAGCGCGAACACCGACTCGGTCTGGGCCAGCAAGTCCAGGTCCAGGCGAGTCTCCCGTAGGTTCCACGGCTCTACGGTGAACGCGTCCTTCAGCATCACTGCGCCTCCATCAGATCGAAACGGTCAAAAGCCGGCAGGCTGGTTCCAGCTACGGCCGTGCTCCGCCTGGCCCGCCGCGCCTGCCCGGCGGGGCGGCGTGCTGGCCGGCCGACCTGGTCTTCGGCAGTGGCCAGCGTTGCGGTGCGGGAGGCGGGGACCGCGGAGTTCAGGGCGCTAACGGAGGTGCCGATGAGCAGGCCGGGGGCGATGCTGCGCTCGTAGCGGGCGTGTACCATTCCGGCCGACATGGCGCCCAGGGCGGCGCCGCCTGCGAGCACGAACGCCGTGCACGGCGTCCTCGCCTGGCTGCGGCCCGCCGCCGGGCGGAGGCGGTGAAGCTGGCGTTGCTGGCGGTGGCTAAGGCCCATGATGTACTCCTGAGCTGTCGATCTGCTGCGCGCGAATGCACGCGGCGCAACGCGGTCCGGTGGCCCGGGGTGCGGGTCCTGGCCTCCGTCAGGGCCCGCACCCCCCGGGCGGTCAGCGGGCGGGCCGACGTGTCAATCTGTTCATCGCATCGGTGAACGGACTCACACGCAGGGCGGCGGCGGCCAGGCCGGCTACCGCCAGGCAGATCAGCACCCCGCCGGCCCAGCTGTTGGACCAGTACATCGGGTCGGCGATGGGGAACTTCTGGTTGAGGATGGGTCCGGCGATGATCAGCCAGATGCCCAGCAGCAGGTTGCCGAGCTGCAGGCCGGGGAACCCGCGCGGGCTGGCCAGGGCGAAGGCACCCACCGCGGCCACCGCCAGACCGGAGATCAGGTTGACGGCGGCGGCGTTGCTGCCCTGGTACTGCAATGTGATGAACCAGGGGGACAGGGCGACCCAGACCCCGGTCAGCAGGCCGAGCACGGCGGATGCCTGGGCGGCGATGCCGCGCCGGCTGGCCGGCAGGTAGTACTCGGCCGGGCCGGCCCCGGTCAGGACGATCTGGGGGGATGCGCCGTCGCCTTCAGGACGGCGGATGAGCGGAGTAGCCATGACGTGCTCCTTCTTTCTCTTTCTTTCACCGCGGCTGTCGGGCACCGCGGCTGTCGGGCCACGGATCCGTGGTGCCCACTCGCCGGTGTGCTCGGTCACCGCTGTGCGCCTTCCCGAGCTTCTGGCCTGACTGGGTGAGCTGGCGTCACGCATGTTGAGTGATCCGCGCAGCCGGCCAAGGAGCGCGACGGCAGCCGCGGCAAGAGCCCCTGGGGCCGCCTCGCTGCTGTCCGGGTCCCCTGCGATGCGGTATAGATGCGGCTAACCAGGCCCGGGCGGCTTCGCCCTGTGTCCACTGGGAAGGACCATGTTGCTAGCGGCGCCCGGGCGAGCCAAGCCAATGCTGCGCGCGTCCCCTGGCTGGACGCTTGAGAATTCATTCGCCACTGCGTGGCGCTGCCGTGGGACGCGACAAATGGGTCCCTCCCGCCGTAGGCGGGTGCGGGCCGCGGGATGGGCCGACCTGCTGCTCGCTAACTGCGGCCACCGGACCGGCACACTGAACGCTCTGCAGGCCACCGTGGCTCACGCCGACTATGTGGTGATCGTTCACCCATGGGGTGAAAACTAAGCGCGCTAGAGCTCACCCGGGGAGGAGCCGACGTGGAGCTTGCGATCCACCGCCCCCGAGAGCGCGACCGCGCCGTCCCGAAAAGAAGTACCGTACCCGGCTGACCCGAACGTACGGCTAGCGGGGTCGGACCAGCGGGTGCCCCGGGTCTCGCCCTCGCCGCCGGAGTACACGTCGGCCGTGTCGATCAGGTTTACGCCGGCATCCAGCGCCAGGTGGATCATGCGGACTGACTCGTCGTGATCCGGGTTACCGGAGGCGATCGACGACCTTCACCGACGCGCACCGCGAGACGGCCCTGTCCGTCCGCAACACCTCGCACGCCCGCGCTGGGACCGGCCGAATCATGCAAACAACGTGATTTCCGCTACCCCGGCCTCCCCAGCCTGTAACCGAACGGTTCCCACCCTCCGCACGGGAGTTACATCATGCGCGTGTTTGTCGCCGGGGCGAGCGGCTTCATCGGGTCCGCCTCATCCGCGAGCTCATCAGCGCCGGGCACCAGGTCACCGGCCTGGCACGGTCGGAGGCCGCCGCGGCGGTGACGGCCGCCGGCGCCGGAGTGCACCGGGGCTCCATAAAAGACCTCGCCAGCCTGCGGGCCGGGGCCGGCCGCCGCCGACGGCGTCGTCCACACCGCCTTCAGCAACATCTCCGAGACCACGACGAAAATCGCCTACGCCATCGAGGCCAACGTGCACGCGATCAAGGCGCTCGGCGAGGCGCTCGCCGGCTCCGGCCGGCCGCTGGCCGTTACCTCCGGGACCGCCCTCATCGCGCCGGGCCGGGTCGTCACCGAACAGGACGTGCCTGCTGCCGGGTCGTTCACCGCCCCGGCGCCCGCCGAGGCGGTGGCGCTGTCGTTCGCCGAGCGCGGCGTGCGCGTGTCCGTGGTGCGGTTCCCGCTGACGGTGCACGGGGGAGGGCGATCACGGCTTCATCCCGGCCCTCATCGGCATCGCCCGCGACAAGGGAGTCGCGGCGTACCCGGGCGACGGGTCCAACCGGTGGTGCGCCGTGCACCGGCTGGACGCCGCGCACGTGTTCCTGCTCGCGCTGGAGGAAGCCCCCGCCCGCTCCCATCGACGCTGTGCCTCCGCCCCGACCGGATCGGGCACGCGGTCGAGCACGGATGGGCCGTGCGGCGGGCCACGGCGGCGCTGGGCCGTCCTGCCCGTGCGCGTCCACAACAGGCAGATCGGATCCTGTGCCCACCGCCCCTCATCAGATCTCCGAGAAGATCTACGGCCGGGACCCGGCGGTGATGCTGTACGCGCCGCTGCGCACGCTGATCTACATCGACTCCGGCGACCGGACCCGGTTCGCCGTCGACCAGCCCAGCACGGTCCTCGCGAGCTTCGCCGACCCGGCCATCGCCGAACTCGGCGTCGGCCTCGACCGACGGCTCGCGGAACTGCTTGAGGCTCTTGGTATCGCGGCGAATTCGTTGCGGTCAAGCCGGAGACCTCGCCGGTCGCCGCAACGGTTACCCGAAGTAGGGTGCCGGCTCCTGGCTATCACACAGTCTGGACGACGCGCGCTCACCCTCCCCGGTCCGAAGCTGGTGGAGGGACGGAAGGGAACACCTCAGCCGCCGCCGTTCTGTACTAATCTGCCCCACCGAAGGGAGGAGCGATGGAACTGGTTGCCATCAGCGAGCAGGCCAGGAATGGGGATCGCGAAGAGCGGTCGGTGCACGACTGGCGTGTCTTGCAGCTAACACGCCTAGGTATCCCCGCCGTGCTGGCGGAGATCTACGCCGACCGCATCGACTGGCATCAGATCGCCCGGCTGGTCCACCGCGGCTGGCCCTGCGCATCGCAGGCTAACTCCCGCCGCGAGGAGTAGGTCGATGACCGTTCGTGTGAGCTGGCAAGAGGTTGCCGCCTGCCGTGACGCCGATCCCGACCTGTTCTTCCCGGTTGGCACAGCTGGCCCGCGCTGCGCCAGATCGAGGCGGCGAAACGGATCTGCCGCGCCTGCCCGGCACAGGCCCGGGAGAACAAGGCCTATGTGCGTAGGTTGCTCAGGCGCAAGCAGCCCCAGTTTGCCGCCGCGCTGGAATCGGCTGTGACGCTGGCCCAGCGAGAGCTAATGAGCCCGGTCGGCGTCTTCATCCCGGCTTGCGGGCGGCACGGCTCAGCCCAGCGAAGGAGAAATGCCATGGCGGCATCGGCATCCACCCCGGTGGTAAACCTCAACGATCACGTGGCCGCTGCGGCCTACCTGATGAAGCGCGCCGGCGCGGACGCCCTTGTCGTCCTGGGCGGCCAGTGGGCCGGCCGGCCGGGATCATCACGGAAGCCGACATCGCCCGGGCGGTGGCGGCCGGCGAGGACCTGGACAGCGTCCGGATCCGCGACCTGCTCCTGGTGAGCAAGAAGGAGCATGCGATGAAGGCCGTCGCCATCGACGACTTCGGCGCCTCGCCGAGGCTGCACGACCTGCCCGTCTCCGAGCCGGGCGAGGGCGAAGTGCTGGTCAGGGTCCGGGCCAGCTCGGTGAACGGGTTCGACGTGTCCGTCGCCAACGGGCGCCTGAAGGGGATGATCGAGCACCACTTCCCGGTCGTGCTCGGGAGGGACTTCGCTGGCACCGTCGAGGCAGCCGGCCCCGGCGTGGAGTCGCTGCGGCCGGATGACGCCGTGTTCGGCGTGGTCACCAAGCCCGCGCTCGGCGACGGCGCGTTCGGCGAGTACGTCACGGCACCGGTTGCCTACACCGCCCGGGTCCCCGCTGGGCTGGATCTCGCCGTGGCCGGGACGCTGGGCCTGGCCGGCACTGCCGCGCTCGCCGCCGTCGACGCGGTGGCCCCGCTGCCGGGCCAGACCGTGCTCATCTCGGGCGCCACCGGCGGCGTCGGTGCCTTCGCCGTGCAGCTCGCCGCAGCCGGCGGAGCCGACGTGATCAGCACCGCGCGGCCGGGCGAGGACGAGGCCTACCTTCGCGACCTCGGTGCCCGCGACACCGTCGACTTCACCGGCGACGTGCCAGCCGCGGTGACCGCCCTGCGCCCCGGCGGCATCCACGCCGTGGTCCACCTCGCCGGCGACGGCCTGGAACTGGCGGACCTGCTGGTGCCCGGCGGCCGTATCGCTTCCACCCTGGGCTTGCCGCCTGATCAGCTCGACGGGCGTGTTGTCCAGGCCATGCCGGTCATCGCCGTGCCCGCCAGCCGGACTCTCGACCGGCTGGCCGCCGACGTGGTGTACGGCCAGCTCACCGTCCCGGTGCAGCGGACCTACCCGCTGGCCGACGTCCCCCGTGCCCTGGCTGATTTCGCCGCGGGCACCCGCGGGAAGCTGGCCATCAGCGTGACATGACCGCAACCGCCGTCGGTGAGGATGGGCTGATGACCGCCAGTCCGCGCAGCCTGGCCAGCGCGGTTTGCCGTCCGATGAAGCTTGCGGGCTGCTGTGCAGGGAGATCACCAGGGCCTGGCATTTGCCCGGTCATCTCGACCGGCGCGTTTTCGTCAACGCCGCTTCCAGGGTCAACACCACCACGGCCAGGGCATGCCGGCCGCGAGCCGGCATGTTCTTCTTCCTCACCCTGTTCATCCAGGACGCCGACGCCGGAGGTTCAGGGCGGTGCGGGGCTGGCGGCCCTGACCCTGGCGCTGGCGGGTGCGAGCAGGCCGAGGGCGCGCGCGGACTCGACGGCGCCAGTTCGGCTGTGGGTGCCGAGCTTGGCGTACAGGTGCCGGATGTGGGTCCTGACGGTGTTCTGGGATACCGACAGCTCGCGGGCGATTTCCGGCGTGGTCAGATTGGTGGGCAGGTAGCGCAGCACGCGGGCCTCGCTGCCGCTGAGCGGCTCCAGCAGCAGCTGGGGCCGGGACGGCGGCGGCGCCCCGTGCTGCGGCCCGGCGCGGGTCCCGGCGAGCAGGCCGCGGATCTCGGCGACCAGGGCGGCGTGGCCGGTGCGGTGCCGGGCATGACGCTCCAGCAAGCCCGGCGCGGGATATAGCAGGAACGGCAGCAGCGCGCCGTCGGGTTCGGCCAGGTCCAGCGCGCGCTCAATGGCGGTCGCGGCGGCGGCCGGATCACCGAGCGCGTCCCGCGCGATCGCCTCCAGCACGTAAACCCGAGCTAGCCAGACCTGCCAGTAGGCGGGAACGGGGCCGTCCAGGACCGGGGCGAGCTCAGTGACCGCGGCACGGGGGTCGTCTTGGGCGAGCCACAGTTCCGCGGCGGCGCTGCGGATCTCTCCGCGGCTGCGATCCCGGTCGCTGAGTGCGGCCAGGAACTGCCCGGCACTCTCGGTCTGGCCGAGGCGTATCAGGGAATGGATCAGCAATGCCCGCGTCCGGGGGATGAAGTAGTGCGGGCCGGCGAGCCGCCGGGCTAGATGCTCGGCAGCCTCGAAGGCGGCCAGCGCCTCAGCGTCACGGTTCCGAACCAGCTCAAGCATCCCGCGGAGGTAGCGGATCGCCAGGCCCTCGGCGGGCTGGGTTTCGGCTGTGAGGGTGCGCTCGGCGCGTTGGACCCACGGCTCGGCCTCGTCCGCCCTGCCCTGCCACGCCAGCATGATTCCCAGTACCGTGCAGGCGACGCCGACCGCCGGGTCGTCAGTCCAGCCATGCCGCCGGGCCAGCTCTATCGCCTGCCTGCCGGACTCGGCCGCCCGCGCGAACGAGCGGTAGAGCATCGCCGCCTGGAAGGCGAGGCCGGTGAACTCCAGATAGGGCCGCCCGATCTTGCGGGCCAGCGCGATGCCGCGTTCCAGGTGGCGCTCGGCGTCCTCGGACGCGGTCGCCCAGTGCTCGGTGCTGCCGAGGCTAATCAGCGCCAGCGCGCGCAGGTCCTCTGACAAGCCGGGCTGTGCCGCCTCAGTGTCGGCGTGCTCGGCCGTGGCCTGCAGACTTCTTGCCTGCTCGGTCGCGGCCTGCAGGTCGCCGCGCTGCCGGTGGAGCTGCAGCCGGACCACCCCGAGCAGCAGCCGGAGCCGCCCTCGCCGTGCCTGCGGCTCCAACGCCGATCCTCGTTCCGCCACGGCCAGGTACCGCTCGGCCGCCTCCAGCGACCCGCGGGCCAGCTCACCGGCCGCGGCCACCACAGCCAGTTCGGCGTTCGCCGCGCGGGTCTCGGCCGGGAACCTGGCCAGGAGCTCACGGATGACGCCGACCTGCCCATCCAGGTAAAGGCTGGGCCAGTGACCGGCCAGCAGCCGCGCGGCCAGGGGCCAGTCCTGCGCCGCCTGAGCTTGCCGGACCGCCTCCACCGGGTACCCGTGCTCCGCGAGCCAGCCGGCGGCGGCCCGGTGCAGCCCGGCGACCTCGCCCGGCGCGGTGCGCCGCAGCTCCAGCCGCAGCAGCCCGGCGAACATCTGGTGGTAGCGGAACCAGGACCGTGCCGGGTCCAGCGCGACCGTGAACGCGTTCGCGGCCTCCAGATCCTGCAGCACCCGCTCGGCGCCCTCGTCCCCGGTCAGTACGGCGGCCAGCTCCCCGTTCACCCGCTCCAGGATGGAGGTGCGCAGCAGCAGCCGCCGCACCGCCTCGCCTTGCCGATCCAGCACCTCGGCCAGCAGGTACTCCGCCACCGTCCGCTCGGTGCCGGAGAACTCCGCCGCGAACCGCTCCAGATCCGGGTGCCCGGCCGCCGCCAGCGCGGCCAGCCGCAGCCCCGCCGCCCACCCCTCGGTCCGCTCACGCAGCACCGCCAGCGCGGGCCCGGAAAGCTCCGCCCCCGCGGCCGCGAACAGCTCCCCCGCCTCGGCCAAGGTGAACTTCAGGTCCCCGCCGCGGATCTCGGCCAGCCCGCCTTCCAGCCGCAGCCGGTGCAGCCCCAGCCGCACGTCATGCCGGGCCGCCAGCACGAACCGCAGCCCCGGCGGCGCGCGCATCACGAGCAACTCCAGCTGCCGCAGCGCGTCCGGGCCCAGCTCGTGCACGTCATCGATCACCAGCCAGACCGGATCCGCCAGCGGCGCCAGGTCATTAAGCAGCCCTTCAACCAGCGCCCACCCGTCGAGGTCCGGCGCCGCCGACACCGGCCGTACCAGGCCAGCCCCGGGGCCCGTCCTGCGCAGCGCCCCGAGCACCGACAGCCAGAACCGCTGCGGGTCACGCACCTCCCGCCCCGCCGCCACCCACGCCGCCCGCCCCGCCAACCCAGCCTCGGCGATCCACGACCGCAGCAATGCCGTCTTGCCGCTGCCTGCAGGCGCCGACACCGCCGTCACCCGCGCCGGCCCCCCCAGCCGCTCAAACAACGCCGGACGGGCAACCACTCCGCCCGCACCACGGCCACCACCGGCCACGGAGCCCGGCCACTCTGCAGGTCCCACAGCCACGATAATCCCATGGCTGGCACCATCCCACATCGCCAGGCCACAGCACATGGCCCCGCCACCGGGGGGCTGACTTACACAGCCAGCGGCGGCGGTGAGCGCGACAGGCCGGGTTCGATGCGCGGTATTTCGCCGATCTCGGCCATTCGCCGGTTCCTATTGCGGCGGCCGGCGGACTTCGATGAGCTCCAGGCCAAGCGCCTCGGCCTTGGCCAGCTCGCCGTAGAGCGCGGCCTGGTCGGCCAGAATGCCGCTTAGCACGGTGTCGCCGCCTTCCACCCGGGCCTGGAGGGCAGGGAACGCGGAGCGGATTATCTGGCCCAGCTGGCCGCGGACCCGGATCTGGTACCGCTGTGGCGGGGGCCCGGGGGCGCGCCCATCACAGGCGGGCCGCACGTGAGGCCACGCAGCGCACGTCGGCGGGCGCACCGCAGGAAATGAGTTTGATGAGGATTCTCCCGTCGTGCCGCCTCGGCACCAGCCTGCGCAGCGGGAGTCACCACGGTCCGTTCGGAAAATCAAAAGAGCTATCACCCGAACCGGCCCGCAGTGGCCCGGCAGCCTCAGCCGACCTGGCGTCCCCTGATCACGCGAAGGCGTCGATGCCGGTCTGCTGGGCCGAGATCACCCACAGGCATTCGGCCTGCCCGGGATCGATCGCGTTCGGGTTGACGCCTTCCTGCCTGCCTGCCGTGCCGGTGGCGGGGTCGGCGATCTTCGCGATGTCGCAGTGCTCGATGTAGACGCCACCCATCCGGTCGAGCCGCGGCAAGGTGGCAGCCCACGCCTCGCCGGCCGCGCCCTGCTCCGGGGCCTTGAACAGCGGCGCCAGGTTGCCCTGATCGTGCGCTTCCTGCCGCGGCGGCGGCGCGGCGGCCAGGCGCCCAGGGCCGCGCGCCATCGGGGGTAGCAGCCGCGTCGCGGCCAGCAGAACGAGCGTCTGGCTGGGGTGCCATCCCGTCCCGGCCGTGCGGCAATCGGCGGTAATGGTTGTTCACGTCGCACTGGTCGGGCCTCCGGCCCGCACGCTAGTGTCCGGCGGGGTGAGCGAATGCCATCTCATCTAGGTGATCACGCCTCGGCCGTGGGGCACGCACCGGCTTGCCCGGCGACAGGCACCACGGTCCGTTCTGAAAATCAAAGGAAATATCCCGAAGGGGACCCGCAGCGGCTCGACACCTGAGCGGGCATCAACCGGCTGACATGAGCAGCGACAGTGACCGACAGCCCCCGACATGCCGGGCCAGTAGGGCCCTGGCGGTCAGCGGACCGATAATGACTCACGCAGATCGCATGAAGCGCGGTCACCCACCGTCCGCCGATGCTCATCTCGTGGACTAGGTGACCGAGCCGGAGCTCGGGTCGGCGCCTGGTGACACGGCCAGCGCAGACGAGCAAACGACAGGAAGAAGGCCATCACGGTGGATCATGCAGGCCCTACACGAGGCCAGGCGGAGATGTCCGGCCGCAGACCTTCCCGGTTCAATACCGTGACCGGCAGGGACGCCAGGCAGGCGGCACCTGCACCCGCACCGGGCTCCTCCCCGCCCTCGGCGGCCCAGGCGAGGCTGTTGAGGCGGCGAACGCTGCCCAAGCCAGTGGCGTTCTGGCTGACGGTGGCGATGATGTTCCTGTTCATGTACGCAAACGCCGCGCCGACCCCGCTGTACCACGTGTACCAGGCCAGATGGGGATTCTCAGCGGCCACCCTGACCGCGGTGTTCGCCACCTTCGTGCTGTTCCTGCTGGCGACGCTGCTGGTCTTCGGCTCCCTGTCTGACCACATAGGGCGCCGGCCGGTGATCATGGCGGCGGTAGCCGTGAATATGACGGCGTTCGTGCTGTTCCTGGTCGCGAACGGGACCGGGCTGCTGTTCGCGGCCCGTGCCTTGGAAGGGGTAGCCGTCGGCGCGACAGCTAACACGCTCGGCGCCGTGCTGCTGGACCTGCGGCCCCGCGGGGGCCTTGCGCCGCTGATGGCGAGCGTCTCGCTCAGCGCGGGCATCGCCTTCGGCGCGCTGCTCACCAGCGTGCTGGTCCAGTACGGCCCGGCGCCCACCCAGCTGGTGTGGTGGCTGCTGCTGGGCGTTTTCGCGGCCGCGTTCATCCTGGTGGCCGTGATGCCCGAGACGGGAACCAGGCGGCCGGGCGCGCTGGCCTCGATGCGGCCGCATGTCAGCGTGCCGCGCCCGGCCCGGGGCGCGTTCGCCCGGGCGGTGCCCGCCGTCGTGGCCGTGTGGGCGCTAGGCGGCTTCTCCCTGTCGCTGGGTCCCTCGCTGGCCGCGAAGCTGTCCGGCTCCCGCAACCTGCTATGGGGCGGCGCCGGGGTCTTCTTGATCACCGGCGTGGCCTCGGCGGCCACCCTGGCGGTCCGCAACGCCCGCGCGCCGGCGCAGATGCTCGGCGGCTGCCTGGCGCTGATGGCCGGCGCCGGGATCACGATCGCCGCGATCGAAACCGGCGATGCCGCGGTGCTGCTGCTGGGCGCCGGGATCGCCGGGCTCGGGTACGGGCCGGCGTGGACCGGCGCCTACCGCACCGTGGTGGCCCTGGCCCCGGCGGACGACCGAGCCGGGCTGGTCGCGGCCATCTTCACCGTCGCCTATTTCTCGACGGGCGTCCCGGCCCTGATCGCCGGCATCACCACCACGCATTACGGCCTGCACGGCACCGCGCTGGTCTACTCGGCGGCGCTCGCCGGGCTCGCCGCCACCGCCACGGCCAGCTTCTTGTCCCGGCGCGGTTTCCATGCCGGCCAACCACAGCCAGCGGCCCCCCGCACATCTGCTGCCAGGCCCGTGCACCGTGCCGCCGTACGTGCCAGCCGCGCATGAGGAAGCACAGCCACCGAAGGAACCCAGGTGATGACCGGCGACAGTGCCCCGGCGGCACGCCGCTCCGGTTGTTCACCCGGCCAGGCGCGTGATCAGCGGAACTGCCATGAAGGAACGCACAATGACGAACTCAACCACCCCATGCCACAGCGCAGGACAACGGAGGTCGAGTGGCAGCGAGCGGATGCCGCGATGGACGCGACGCTTCCCGCCACTAACCCCGTCGTCGAGGCACTGTGCTGCCCAAAACCCTTCCCCCCGGACTCGTACGTGCAGTACTTCCGGCACCTGCGCGATGATCGTCGACAGCCAGCCAATGAACGAAAAGGCCATGATCGCGGCGGTGCGCCATGCGGCATCGGCCCGCTGGTCCTCACCAAGGAAATCGTCACGCAGCGGCGTTCCCACCCGACTGAAGTACCAGGCCATGAGATCCCGCGTCGCCGCCTCGCCGCGACCGGGCACCGCACGCGAGGCACTGACGCCGGACCAGGCAACGGGCGCGGACCGCCTTCGCCTCGGCCACCTGCTCCTTTGGCTTAAGGGCGCAATCGCACCTGAACGGATCGGCCAGTTCACGGTCGCCCAATCACGCTGACAGGGTGACGCCCGCTCACCCAGGCGAATCCGAGGCTGGCATCACCAAAGACCGAAGGGACGGAACATCCGCCTGGCATGCGAACGCCGACGGATCCTCCGGCTCAAGCCATAGCCCAGCACCGCACTCATCCACCTCTAGCCCGGCTCCGGAAAGCAGGCACACATCATGAGCAGCGTCAGCATCATCGGCGCGGGGACCATGGCCCGCGTCCTGGGTACCCGCGCGCTCGCCGGCGGCAACACCGTCGAGGTCATCGGCCGTGACGCGGCCAAGGCCGCCGCCCTGGCCAGTGAACTCGGCGGCGGCGCCACGGCGGGAACGACCGGCGCCGTCCCAGCTGGCGATATTGTCATCCTGGCCGTGCCGTACGCCAGCGCCGCACCGGTCGTCGCCCAGTACGGGGAGGCGCTGGCCGGCAAGGTCATCATCGACATCTCCAATGCTTTCGATCCGGCCCGCACCGGGCTCGTCACCCCGGCCGGCAGCTCCGCCGCGCAGGAGACCGCCAAGGCCGCGCCCGCCGGCGCGCACGTGGTCAAGGCGTTCAACACCCTGTTCGGCCACGTCCTGGCCGCCGATCGGGCCCGGGGCCGCCCGCTGGACGTGTTCATCGCCGGCGACGACGCCGGGGCCAAAGCGCGCGTGTCATCGTTCATCGACAGCCTGGCCCTGCGCCCGCTGGATGTCGGCGACCTGAAGATGGCGCACTGGCTAGAGGGAGCGGGGCTGCTGATGATCGCCCCTGAACTCGGCAAAGCCGTCAACGACTCCGACTTCTGGCTCGGCATTAACACACTCGGCTGAGCGTGCTTGCGCCCGCCGCTCTCGCACCAGACCGTGCGGGTGCCGGAAACCATGTCGCCCTGTGCGACCTGGACGTATTCGTGGATCAGGCCGCCGAGCCGGTCCCGGCGCAGAATGCGCATGCCGGTCACTTCAGCAGGCGGACGCGCACGCCCCGCGGCGGTCACGGGAGTCACCGGCCGGCATTCACGCGACCGCGCGGGCCGCCCATCTGGCCCGCGGTACCGGCGGAACCGCAGCCACCAGGCGCTTCGCGCTAGAAGCCACGCTGACCTGCGACATGGCGTCTCGCTGGTTCTCGTCGTTTGCCGTGAGGTTATGGCCTCATGTGCCCTGGATGTGCCCCGGCTTCCGCCAAGGTTGGGCTCACGGCTCCGGAGGCCGCCAGGAAGCCCTGGCCTGTGCAGGGAAGATACCGGTTCGTAAACCAGCTTGGTCCACGTGTCGTCCACGGCCTGGACCGGGTGGACTGCCACTGACCGTCATACGTCCAAGCAGCGAACCCGTAGGCGAGATTTGTGAAGGTTTGCGTGGATCCCCACTGCGGGTGACGGGCGGCGATGGTTCTCACATGACGGTCGAGGACGTCGGCGCCGACTCGTTCAGCCGATGCCGATCGGGCTCAGCGGGTGGATGACCGGAGGCTGCGCCAGGTGGTCGCTGGCGGATGCGAACGCCTGCTGGACATACGGGGCCTTCAGGTGGGCGTCGAAATCTTCTTGCGAGCGCCAGGTCTCGACCGTGATGAAGGTCGCCGGGTCGAGCACGGAGGCGAAGAGCTCGTAGGAGATGCATCCCACTTCGGCCCGGGCCGGCGCGACGAGCCCGCTTAGCGCCTCCCCCACTTCCTTCTCCGAGCCAGGCTTCGCGGTGATGACCGCGACGACACGAAGTTCAGCCATGCCAGTTCCTCTCCCGTCGCGGGTCGGCCTGCCCGGCTCACCGTGCTTCCCATCCTGGACGAGCCGGTACTTCGTGTGAAGTAGACACCCAAGTGATACTCAGTTACCTCATGGGAACCATGCCGTGTTTTGCCTCGGCGGAGTGGCCGACGCAGGGGTGGGGCCATCGCCCACTTGCGGAGGTTCGCCGCACGCGCTTCGGGCCTGGCCTTCGGCCTGCCCCTCGCCCATCGTGCCCTTCTACCTGGTGGACCGTTACTGGATTTGAACCAGCGACCTCTTCCGTGTCAGCGACAGTTGACCCGTGGCCGGGCGGGTCAGGCGGTTAGCGTGAGTGCTTGCGCTGCCGGTTCTGCCCGTCTGCGGGATCAGGCGGCAAGGGCCTTCCGGTGTGGTCGCTCATCCCCGCTGCCGCCGAACTGTGAGGCGGCGTGCCGAGGGGCGGGCGGCGGCGAGCAGGGTGAGCGGGACCAGCGAGGCCAGCGTGAGGACGAGCCCGGTCAGTGCGGGACCGCGCAGGCCGAGGCTGGTGGACAGGGTGAGGCCGGCGAGCCAGGATCCGCTCGCACCCCCGATGTTGAACGCCGACGTGGCCAGCGCGGAGGCTAGCGTCGGTGCGTCGCTGGCCGCGTGGAGCGCCTGGGCCACCAAGATCGGGGTCAGCACGAACGCGGTCGCGCCGAGGAGCACCACGAGCGTGACCGCCGCCGGGACGTGGGACGCCCATAGCGCTATCGCGGCGAGCACCCAGGCGGTCAGGACTCCCGCCGGGATCGCGGTGCCGAACGGGCGCCGGTCGCCGAGGCGCCCGCCGGCCGTCGTGCCGAGCAGCGCCCCGGCGCCGAAGCCCAGCAGGACGAGCGGGACGAGGTTGTCTGGCAGCCCGGCCCGGGTGGTCAGAAGCGGCGAGACATAGCTGTAGGCCGCGATCATCCCCCCCTCGAACAGGGCGAAGGCCAGGAACACCACCCAGACGCGGACCTGGCGCAGCGCGCCGATCTCGGCGCGCACCGATAGGCGAGCCCGCTCGCCGCCGGCGGCACGTGCCGCGCGATCACGGGCACCGCCGCGACGGCGAGCCCGGCCAGGTTCCAGAACGGGCCGCGCCAGCCCAGCGCCTCTCCGGCGGCGGTGCCGAGCGGGACGCCGATGACGTTGGCCAGCGTGAGCCCGCCGACCAGCACGCCCATCGCCCGTGCCTGCGCTTGCGGGCCTGCCGCCCCGGTGCCGACCGCTGCTGCCACGGCCCAGAACGCCCCCACCGCGATGGCCGTCACGAACCGGGCGCTGAGCAGGAGCCAGAAGGAGGAACTGAGGGCCGCCGCCGCGTGCCCGGCGGCGAAGACCGCCAGCGCCAGCATCAGGGCCAAACGGCGCGGCATCCGCAGCGTCGCCATCGCCATGACCGGGGCGCCGATGATCATCCCGGCCGCGAACGCGGTGATCAGCAGGCCCGTGCGGGCCACGCTCACGTGGAGCCCGGACGATATCTGCGGCAGCAGGCCCGCGACCATGTACTCGGTCGTGCCCATCAGGAAGATCACCCCGCCGAGCACGAACACCACCAGTGGCATCCGGCCACCGCGCCCGGCCTCCGTCCGCCGGGTATCCGGTGCCGGAGCGCCGGGCAGTGTGCTGCCGGGTGCCGTGCCGGGAGGACTAGGCGTTGAACGGGCCGGTCTGAGGTGGCCCACGATCAGAACGCGCTTGTCCTTCAGCGAATACGTCATCGAATGCTCCTCGCATGCTGTGCCGGACAGGCGGTACGCCCGTCCCCGTCAGCCGGTCCAACCGCCGGCCGGGAACCGTCCTTCCCGTCTGAGAATCGATAAAAATGCGAGTTACGATAGATTTTTCTCATGCCAAGTCTGAGAGCGCTTGAGTGCCTGCTCGCCGCCGCCGACCTGAGATCGGTGACCTGCGCCGCCCGGCACCTCCATCTCTCGCAACCCGCGATCTCGCATCAGCTGGCCGTTCTTGAGCGAGAAGCCGGGACCGCGCTGCTGACCCGCGAACACCGCGGCGTGCGCCTGACTGCCGCCGGGCGGGCCGCGCTGCCCGAGGCGCGCCGGGCCGTGGCCGCAGCCGACGACGCCATACGGCTCGCCCGCGCCGTCGGGCACGGCGCCGCAGGGACCATCCGGGTGATCTGCGCGCAGAGCCTCACCGTGGCATTGCTGGCACCCGTGCTGGCCCGCTGGAACCTCGACCGCCCAGACATCACGATCTCCCTGCGGGAGAGCACGGACCCCGAGACGGCCTTCGCCCAGCTGGAGTCCGGCGAGGCCGACCTCCTGCTGTTCCCGGACCTCGGCGACGCAGGATTCAAGACCACCACCGTCGCCGAAGAGGAGGTCGTCGTGGCCCTGCCTCCACGGCACCCGCTCGCCTCCCGCGATGCCATCCGGCCGCGGGACCTTCACGGACAGCCGTTCGTGCACTTCACGCCGGAAAACCGGCTCGGCAACTGGATCGAGAGCCACCTTGAAGACCTCGACCTGCGGGAAACGGTCGTGGTCCGCACCGCCGTGACCACCCACGCGCCCCAGCTGGCGGCAGCGGGACTGGGCGTGACCGTCGTCCCGGTCAGCGCCATCACCGCCGGCTTCCCCGGGGCAGTCCGGCCCTTCCAGCCCCGATGGATACGACGCCTGGTCGCCATGACCACGACCCCGCGCGACCCGCTCGCCGCACAGCTAGTCAGTGATCTTCGCAGCACCGGCCTGCGTGTACCGGCCGACATCACCCACCAGCTGTCCGCTGCCGAGGGCAAGCAACCCTGAGACCCGGCCCGGCAGCTCCCGCGGCAGCGCCAGCCCACGTGCGACATGACCCCCGTGCCGCGGCGGCGCACCCGCAATAGTCCCCGGCACCCACGCGACCGAGGGGCCAGATCCGATGACTCGATACGCGACCTGACCATCGCCGCCACGCACATACCGCATGGCATCGTCAGTCATAAGGCCGCCACGGCGCAGACCACGGCCGCCGTCGTGAAGCGGATCACCCGGTCCCCGCTCACCGGCTTGCCCCGCGCCGCGTCGCCGCCGCCGGACCATTCGATGCGGGCCCGTCCGCTTTGAGCGCTAACCGGACACCGAGCAGGGAGCGCGTCGGTAGGCTGCTGCGTGTGTCACCGGTGTCCCGTGGACGTAAGCCCAAGAAGTCTCAGAAGAAGCGGAAGCCACATGCCGCGGTTCGGCGCGATGTCGCCCGCACGCCATCGAAGATGATGCCCGCCGGGCTCGCGGACCTGGCCACGCGGGATCCCACCGACTGGTGGGAGGCGTCGCACGATCACGTGATCGGGCATTCCGCGGCGCTGCGTGACGAGCCTGGGTCACTGGAGCTCGAGCAGGCGACCGCCGAACTGATCGGCGGCGAGCTCCATGCCGCCCTGGGCCGGGAGAAGATGGGTTTCAATATGGGCGGCTGGGCCACGCAACTCGTGGACCGGGCCGCGGGCCGGGTTCGGCGGGATCACGACCTAGACGCGTTGTGGCTGATACACGGCGTGGCGGCGATCGGCTCTTACGGGCTTGGCGACTACGCGGCCGAGCGAGCGGCGAAGGTGGCCGCTTCCCTGCCCTCCGCGCAGCCAGACTGGCTCGGTGCCGTACCAGCGGTGACTGGTGGCATCCGGGCTATCCGGGACTCCTATGGCACGCGCCTTGGCATCATCGCCGGATTCAGCTATCCAGGCCGGGCAGAACCGGTCACGTGGCTGCTGGACATCGATGGGGGTGGCTTCATCACCATCGCAGGGGCCGGGACGTTCGGTTCGCCGGACGAGGCCGCCGAGGCATGGCGCGCGGTGGTGGGGCAGAGCGCAGACTCGGCTATGCCGAGTGCGGTCGATGCCGACGCGCTCATGTTCCTGGCTGCGTGTGTGCAGTCGGATCAGTTCGTCGGGGGTCGCGAATCGCGTTCCCGGATGGACAACTGGTACCGGGCCTACCGACGGCTGGATGACATCGTAAAGACGCTGTCAGAGCGTGGCATGGAGCTGCCCTGGGAGCGCACGCGAACCCCGCGGACTCAGCCCGTCAATCCCGCGCCCATGGTCGGTGAGTTTACCGCCTGGTACACGGGCAGGCGCGGTCAGGCACCGGATGCCGAGATCGTCGAAGAGGTCGCGGGAGAGTGGCTCGACTGCGTCGTGCCCGGTACAGAGCGGCTGATCTCACCGACCAGGACAACGCTCTTCCGCGCTTTGATCGGAGACTGGCGCAAGCCGTACGCCACCCCCGGGGTGGACCTGCTCACGGAATGGGTCCGCTGGCTCGGGGAGGAGTCCGGGCTGCCGGAGGCACTGATCGAGCAGGCTCTGGGAGGCGACCATGGATGATCTGCCGCACATTCTCGTACGCAGTTCCGTACTCAAGCGCCAGCTGTCGACTTCGCCAAGGAACCGCGCTTCGAGCAGCACCTGACTCCGATGCTGGCGGAGGCAACCGCGGCCGACGGGGACGCTGGAAGGACACACGCTCACCGGACAGGCAATGGCCGATCTGGGACGACGTCGCCTTTGTCAGTACACGCCTGGTGCCTCGCCCTAGACCCCGGGGTAGACCCGGGTCTCCGCCCGGGGTGCGGGACACGGCTCGGCGCGACCGTGGCTTCGTGAGTCAACGCAGATGCCGCTAGGGGAAGGGGGCCCGCAGCATGAGCACGATCACCGCCCAGGACGGCACGGAGATCTCCTACAAGGACTGGGGCGAGGGCCCGCCCGTGACGTTCTCGCACGGCTGGCCGCTGAACGCGGACGCCTGGGACGGCCGGATGCTGTTCCTGGCCCAGCGCGGGTACCGTGTCATCGCGCACGACCGCCGCGGTCACGGCCGCTCGAGCCAGGCCACCTCGGGCAACGACATGGACGGCTACGCCGAGGACCTAGCCGCCGTGATCGAGGCGCTCGACCTTCACGACGCCACGCTGGTCGGCCACTCCACCGGCGGCGGGGAAGTCGCCCGCTACATCGGGCGGCACGGCACCAGCCGGGTCGCCAAGGCGGCCCTGGTCACTGCGGTCCCGTTTGTCATGCTCAAGTCAGACGCCAACCCCGAGGGACTGCCGGTCGAGGTGTTCGGCGGGCTGGGTATCGGCCTGACGGCCGCCCGGTCCCAGTTCTACAAGGACCTGGCCGTCTCCTTCTACACTGCGAACCGGCCCGGCGCCCCAGGTTTCCGAGGGCGTGCTGGATCAGTTCTGGCTGTGGAGCATGCAAGCCGACCGGAAAAACGCCTACGAGTCCATCAAGGCGTTCTCCGAAACCGACTTCACCGGGGATCTGGAGAAGATCGACGTGCGGACCCTGGTCATGCACGGCGAGGACGACCAGATCGTCCTCGTCCACGACTCGGCCCGCAAATCGGGTCGGCTCATCACCCGCACCAGCGAGATCTACTACCCGGACGCCCCGCGCGGCCTGACGGCCACCCACCAGGACCAAGTCAACCCCGACCTGCTCGTCTTCTTACGCAGCTAAGCTAACCACAGCCGGCACCCGGAGGCAGGGCGCGGGACACCTGAGGAAGGGCGATTCAACCATGACCGACGACCAGATTGCCACTGAGGCGGATGCCGCGCCCAAGCTCGCCGCTGAGGCCGATGTTGTGACCAAGCTCAGCCGCCAGTCGGTAGCCGACACCGTGGCCAGGCTCACCGGCATGATCACCGCGAAGGGGATGAGGCTGTTCGCCGTCATCGACCAGGCGGCAGAGGCCCGCCAGGTGGGGCTCACGTTGCGGGAGACCACGCTGGTCATGTTCGGCAGCCCGAAGGCGGGCACGCCGGTGATGGCCGCCTCGCCGCTGTCCGCGCTCGACCTGCCGCTCAAGGTGCTGATCTGGGCCGACGGCGACCAGACCAAGGTCTCCTACTACGCGCCGGCGGCGCTGGCTGCCAGCCACCACCTCACAGCCGACCTGGCCGCCAACCTGGCCGGCATCAACGCCCTGACCGACGCGCTGGTGGCTTCCTAGCGCCCGGATCGCGACGCCGAGGAAGCTCGGGCCTGAGCACAGGCGGCCTCGTCCTGACACAGGAGGAACATGATGAGCCACGGCAGCACCGGCAGAGCCGGCCTCCAGTCAAGGAGCCTGGTCCTGACCGCGATGATCTTCGCGGTGGCGATGACCTTCATCGACCAGACCATCGTCTCGATCGCCGCGCCCACCATCCAGCATGACCTGGGCCTGTCGTCCAG
>Ga0335076_10000454_pt1 | contig 37709 bp, 39 predicted proteins | sample Lox_Sample_25_FD_206717 | JGI IMG/M metagenome (GOLD analysis project Ga0335076, IMG submission 206717) | Soil microbial communities from Loxahatchee National Wildlife Refuge, Florida, United States - Lox_Sample_2.5 | ecosystem: Environmental > Terrestrial > Soil > Wetlands | place: USA...
ACTGATGCGCATTCCAAGCCGTCCTTGTCGTTAAGCGTCCGTATCGATCAAAGGCCACGTCGCATGCCGTAGCTCGACCAACGGCTACCCGTTCGCCTCCCCGGTTGTAACACGTTCTAGTCTGGGAATCCAGCGACCGTTCCGCCCGACGCATCGGGGCCCTATGGTGTAGCTACATACCGACAGGGCGGGTGCTCGGGTTCAGGACCAGGTTCAAGGAGGGTGCCGTGCGGGTGATCGTGGATCGAGACCGGTGTGAGGGGAACGCGGTGTGCTTGGGGATCGCACCCGACATCTTCGACCTGGACGATGAAGACTACGCCGTCGTGAAGACCGATCCGATTCCGTCCGACCGGGAGCAGCTGGCCGAACAGGCGATCGCCGAGTGCCCGCGCGCCGCGCTTTTGCGCAGCGATTAAACGCAGACTAGAGGTATTCATAAATTGACTAGCAGCACAAACGCGACCGATCTATCCGGCAAGGTCGCGGTGGTCACCGGCGCGGCCGCGGGGCTGGGCCGCGCCGAGGCGCTCGGCTTGGCAAGCCTCGGCGCCAGCGTCGTCGTCAACGACATCGCCGGCGCGCTGGAGGCCTCCGACGTGATCGACGAGATCACCGAGACCTGTTCCAACGCCGGCTCCAAGGCCGTCGCGGTGGCCGGCGACATCAGCCAACGCGCCACCGCCGACGAACTGGTTGCCACTGCCGACGGGCTGGGCGGCCTGGACATCGTCGTGAACAACGCCGGGATCACCCGCGACCGCATGCTGTTCAACATGTCCGACGAGGAATGGGACCTCGTCATCGCGGTGCACCTGCGCGGCCATTTCCTGCTGACCCGCAACGCGGCCACCTACTGGCGCTCGAAAGCCAAAGACGCCAAGGACGGGAAGATTTTCGGCCGCATCGTCAACACTTCCTCGGAGGCCGGCCTGGTGGGGCCGGTGGGGCAGGCCAACTACGGCGCCGCCAAGGCGGGCATCATCTCGCTCACCCTCACCGCCGCGCGGGCGCTGGGCCGCTACGGGGTGTGCGCCAACGCGATCTGCCCGCGGGCCCGCACCGCGATGACGGCCGACGTCTTCGGACCGGGCCCCGAGATCTCTGAAATGGGGGAGGGCGGCATCGACCCGCTCTCGCCGGAGCACGTGGTGAGTCTGGTCAAGTTTTTGTCATCGCCGGCTGCCGCGGAAGTCAACGGCCAGGTGTTCATTGTTTACGGCCCGCAGGTGACACTGGTTTCCGCACCAACCGCCGAGCACAGATTCAAGGCGGACGGGCCGGCGTGGGAACCCGGCCAACTCGGCAGCGCGCTGCGGGAGTACTTTGCTGGACGTGATCCGGAGCGGAACTTTTCCGCGGTTGGCCTGATGGAGTAATGACCGTGTAGACGCAATTAATGGGGGGGAAATGCACAAGTAGAACTTGTGTCAGATTGAACGAACGGCAACACGTCTGACCTGGACAAATTAACGGTCAGGACAAGAAATGCTGTTCATTGACACCGTCAACTTCTTCTGAGTTAATATGATCCGGCTCACACCGAGCCGCATCCGACCGAAGACAACGCAAAGGCGATACGCAGACTTCGCCGCGAGCAGCAGAGGGGGGTGCGGAGTTGATAGAACAACTCACGGTTCCCGCCCGCGCTGTCGGCGGGTTCTTCGAGATGATGATCGATACCGGCCGTGCGACTTTCCGCCGGCCGTTTCAATTCGGTGAGTTCCTCGAACAGACGTGGATGATCGCCCGCGTGTCGCTGGTGCCGACGCTGCTCGTCTCCATCCCGTTCACCGTGCTGGTGGCGTTCACCCTCAACATCCTGTTGCGCGAAATCGGCGCGGCCGACTTGTCCGGCGCGGGAACGGCATTCGGCACCATCACCCAGCTGGGGCCGGTGGTGACCGTGCTCGTCGTGGCCGGGGCCGGCGCCACCGCGATCTGTGCCGACCTGGGTGCCCGCACCATCCGCGAAGAAATCGACGCGATGCGCGTGCTGGGCATCGACCCGGTCCAACGGCTGGTGGTGCCGCGGGTTCTCGCGTCCACGGTGGTCGCGCTGTTGCTCAACGGCCTGGTGTGCGCCATCGGTCTATCCGGTGGTTACGTGTTCTCCGTCTTTCTCCAGGGCGTCAACCCCGGCGCGTTCATCAACGGATTGACCGTGCTCACCGGGCTGCGCGAGCTGGTTCTCGCCGAGGTCAAGGCGCTGCTGTTCGGCGTGATGGCCGGGCTGGTCGGGTGTTACCGCGGCCTGACCGTGAAGGGTGGGCCCAAGGGCGTCGGTAACGCGGTCAACGAAACCGTCGTCTACGCGTTCATTTGCCTGTTCGTCATCAACGTCGTGATGACCGCCATCGGCGTGCGGATTACGGCTAAGTGATGAGGCGAGTGAGCACCCGATGAGCTACGACCTCACCTACCGGCTCCGCAACTTGGCGTCGAGGCTGCAAGGACCGATTGACGACTTCGGCGAGCAGGCGTTGTTCTACGGCCAGACCGTGCGTTTCGTCCCCAACGCGCTCACCCGCTACCGCAAGGAAACGATCCGGCTCATCGCCGAGATGACGATGGGCGCAGGGGCGCTCGTCATGATCGGCGGCACGGTCGGGGTCGCGGCCTTCCTCACGCTGGCCTCCGGTGGCGTCATAGCGGTGCAGGGCTACTCGTCGCTGGGCAACATCGGCATCGAGGCGCTGACCGGCTTCCTGTCGGCGTTCCTCAACGTCCGCGTCGTCGCGCCGGTGATCGCGGGTATCGCGTTGGCGGCCACCATCGGAGCCGGCGCCACAGCCCAACTGGGCGCCATGCGGGTGTCCGAGGAAATCGACGCCGTCGAGTGCATGGCGGTGCACTCGGTGTCCTACCTGGTGTCGACCCGGCTGATCGCCGGCCTGATCGCGATCGTTCCGCTGTATTCGCTGTCGGTCCTAGCCGCGTTCTTCGCCGCCCGCTTCACCACGGTGTACATCAACGGGCAGTCCAAAGGCCTGTACGACCACTACTTCAATACCTTCCTCATACCGTCGGACCTGTTGTGGTCGTTCCTGCAGGCCATCGTCATGTCCATCGCGGTCATGCTGGTCCATACCTATTACGGCTACAACGCCACCGGCGGCCCGATCGGCGTCGGCATCGCGGTCGGCCAGGCCGTGCGGACCTCGCTGATCGTCGTGGTCGTCATCACTTTGTTCATCTCGCTGGCCGTCTACGGCGCGTCCGGTAACTTCAACCTCTCCGGGTAAGGGGGAGCACCACAGAAACATGGCGGACGGCGGATCGCGACGCACATCGGTTCGGCTGGCAGCGGCGCTGCTGGCCGGTTTGATTGTGGCCTTCGCCGCCCTCACTTACCTTTCCTACACAGCGGCTTTCGCCTCGACCGACACCGTCACCGTCTCAGCGCCGCGGGCGGGTCTGGTGATGGACAAGGGTGCCAAGGTCAAGTACCGCGGCATCCAGATCGGCAAGGTGGCCGACATCGACTACTCCGGCGACCAGGCGCGGCTGACGCTGGCCATCAACAGCGACCAGATGCACTTCGTCCCGTCCAACGCGACGGTGCACATCGCGGGCAACACCATCTTCGGCGCCAAGTCAGTGGAATTCATTGCGCCCCAGGCGCCTTCGCCGACATCGCTGCGCCCGGACGCGCATGTGGAGGCCTCGGCGGTGGCGCTGGAGGTCAATACTTTGTTCCAGTCGCTCATCGACCTGCTGCACAAGATCGACCCGGTCGAATTGAACGGGACGCTGAGCGCGCTGTCCGAAGGACTGCGGGGCCGTGGCGACGACTTCGGCTCGCTGCTGTCGGGACTGAATACGCTGGCGCGCCAGGCGAACCCGAAGCTGCCCGCCTTGCAGGAGGACTTCCGCAAGGCCGGGATCGTCACCAACATCTACGCCGACGCCGCCCCCGATCTGAACACCGTCTTCGATAACCTGCCGACGATCAACAGGACGGTCGTCGACCAACAGCACAACCTCAACGACACGCTGTTGGCAACGATCGGCCTCGCCAACAACGCCTACGAGACGCTGGAGCCGACCGAGCAGAACCTCATCGACGCGATCAACAGGCTGCGCGCCCCGATCAAGGTGGCCCACGACTATTCGCCCGAATTCGGCTGCCTGTTCGCGGGTATCGAGCGCGGCATCAAGGAGTTCGCCCCGTTGCTCGGTGTCCGCAAGGCGGGCCTGTTCACGTCGTCGAGCTTCGTGCTGGGCGCGCCGTCGTACACGTATCCGGAGTCCCTGCCGATCGTCAACGCCTCAGGGGGTCCGAACTGCCGCGGATTGCCCCACATCCCGACCAAGCAAACCGGCGGGTCGTTCTACCGAGCACCGTTCCTGGTCACCGATAACGCAAACATCCCGTACGAGCCGTTCACCGAATTGCAGTTCGACGCACCCTCCACGCTGCAGTTCCTGTTCCACGGCGCCTTCGCGGAACGGGACGACTTCTGATGGCCGCCGGGTCCGTACCGTCGCACCGGTCAATGCTGATCAAGGTGAGCATCTTCGCGGCGGCGATGCTAGTGGTGGCCGCGGCGCTGGTGGTGGTCTTCGGTGACTTCCGGTTCGGGCCCGAAAGCACTTACCACGCAACCTTTACCGATGCGTCGCGGTTGAAGGCCGGCCAGAAGGTTCGCATCGCCGGAGTGCCGGTCGGTTCGGTGTCGGGCATAAAGCTCAACCAGGACAACACCATCGACGTGAAGTTCGGGGTCGATAGCCGGTACACCCTGTATTCGTCGACGCGCGCGGTGGTCCGGTACGAAAACCTGGTCGGAGACCGCTATCTGGAGATCACGTCGGGTCCGGGGGAGCTGCGTAAGCTGCCGCCCGGCGGCACCATCAACTCCCAACACACCCAGCCCGCGCTGGATCTGGATGCGCTGTTGGGCGGGCTGCGGCCGCTGGTCAAGGGCCTGGATGCCGACAAGGTCAACACCATCAGCAGCGCGGTCATCCAGTTGTTGCAGGGCCAGGGCGGAGCGTTGTCCAACGTGCTGGCCGACACCAGCGCTTTCTCCTCGGCCCTGGGCCAGCGCGACCAGCTCATCGGTGACGCGATCACCAACCTCAACACGGTGCTGAGCACCATCGACCAGAAGAGCGCGCAGTTCTCGGCGAGCGTCGACCAGCTGCAGCAGCTGATCACCGGGCTGGCCAAGAACAGGGACGCGATCGCGGGGGCCATCCCGCCGCTGGCGTCGACGACGACGGATTTGACTGAGCTGCTGAAGAATTCACGCCGACCGCTGCAGGGCCTCCTGGAGAACACCCGGCCGCTGGCCACCGAGCTGGACAGTCGCAAGGCCGAGGTGAACAACGACATCGAGCAACTGGGCGAGGACTACCTGCGACTGGCAGCGCTCGGCGCCTACGGGTCGTTCTTCAACATCTACTTCTGCTCCGTGACGATCAAGATCAACGGGCCGGCCGGCGGCGACATCCTGCTGCCGCTTGGTGGCCAGGTGGATCCCAGCAAGGGGAGGTGCGCTTTTGTCAAGTAGTTCAAGGCGTGACCGTGACCCGTTGCGCACCGGCATCTTCGGTGTGGTGCTGGTGGTCTGCGTCGTGCTCATCGCATTCGGGTACGCGGGCTTGCCGTTCTGGCCGCAGGGGAAGACGTACGACGCGTACTTCACCGACGCCGGCGGCATCACCCCCGGCAACGCGGTTTACGTGTCGGGCTTCAAGGTCGGCAAGGTGCAGTCCGTCGGTCTGGCCGGTGACAGCGCCAAGGTGACCTTCTCCGTGGACCGCCACGTCACCGTCGGTGACCAGTCACTGGCCGCGATCCGCACCGACACCATCCTTGGCGAGCGATCCATTTCGGTGACTCCGGCGGGCGGCGGCAAGGCGACCACCATTCCGCTGAGCCGGACGACGACGCCGTACACGCTGGCCGGCGCCCTCGAGGACCTGGGTAATAACGCGAACAATCTGAACAAGCCGCAGTTCGAGCAGGCGCTGGACGTGCTGACCGACAGGCTGCACGACGCCACTCCCGAGCTGCGGGGCGCCCTGGACGGGGTGACTTCGCTGTCCCGCACGCTGAACCGCCGCGACGAGGCGCTGCAAAGCCTGCTGGCGCATGCGAAGTCGGTGACGGCGGTGCTGTCGCAGCGCGCCAACCAGGTCAACAAGCTGGTCGACGACGGCAACGAGTTGTTCGCCGCGCTCGATGAGCGGCGCGCCGCGCTGGGGCAGCTGATCTCGGGCATCAGCGGTCTCTCGACGCAGATCTCCGGCTTCGTCGCCGATAACCGCAAGGAGTTCGGCCCGGCGCTGAGCAAGCTAAACCTGGTGCTGGACAACCTCAACGAGCGCCGCGACTACATCACCGAGGCGCTCAAACGGCTGCCCACCTACGCGACCGAACTGGGCGAGGTCGTCGGTTCCGGCCCCGGATTCAACGTCAATGTCTACGGGGTCATCCCCGCGCCGCTGCTTGCGACGATGTTCGACTTCTTCTACCAGCCGGGTAAGTTGCCGGCCAGCCTCGCCGACTACCTGCGCGGGCTCATCCAGGAACGCTGGATCATCAGGCCGAAGTCGCCATGATGAAGGGGATTGCCGGCAGCCGGGGGCTGCGCTACGCCACGATCATCGCGCTGGTCGCGATGCTGGTGGTGGGCGTGTATGTGCTCTCGTCGCAAGGCAATAACCGAACCATCGTCGGCTATTTCACGTCCGCAGTCGGGCTCTATCCCGGCGACCAGGTCCGCGTCCTTGGAGTACCGGTCGGTTCGATCGACACGATTGAGGCGCGGCCTTCGGACGTAAAGATCACCGTGTCGGTGTCCAAGGACGTGAAGATCCCGAAGGACGCCCGGGCGGTGATCATTTCCCCGAACCTGGTGTCGGCGCGGTTCATTCAGCTCACCCCGGCGTACACGGGCGGTGCGGCGTTGCCCGACGGCGGAAGCATCGATCTGGCGCGCACCGCGGTCCCGGTGGAATGGGACGAGGTGAAGGAGGCCCTGACCCAACTGGCCGTTCAGCTGGGGCCGACGACGGGATCGGTGCAGGGGCCGCTGGGCAAGGCGATCAACCAGGCCGCCGACACGCTCGACGGCAAGGGCGAATCGTTCCACAACGCGTTGCGCGAACTCTCGCAAGTCGCTGGGCGGCTGGGGGATTCGCGCAGTGACATCTTCGGCACGGTCAAGAACCTGCAGGTACTTGTCGATGCGCTGTCGGCGAGCAACGAACAGATCGTGCAGTTCGCCGGAAACGTCTCGTCGGTGTCGGAGGTGCTCGCCGACAGCTCGCGGCATCTGGACAACACCCTGGGCACGCTCAACCAGGCGCTCTCGGACATCCGGGGGTTCCTGCACGAAAACAACTCGACCCTGATCGATACGGTCAACAAGCTCAACGACTTCACCCAGACGTTGAGTGACCAGAGCGACAACATCGAGCAGGTGCTGCACGTGGCCGGCCCCGGTATCGCCAACTTCTACAACATCTATGACCCCGCGCAGGGCGCGCTGAACGGTCTGTTGTCGATACCCGAATTTGCCAACCCCGTGCAGTTCATCTGCGGTGGCTCCTTCGAGACCGCCGCCGGACCGAGAGCGCCCGACTACTACCGGCGGGCCGAGCTTTGCCGTGAGCGGCTGGGCCCGGTGTTGCGCCGGCTCGCGGTGAATTACCCGCCGGTCATGTTCCACCCGCTCAACACGATCACCGCCTACAAGGGCCAGATCATCTACGACACCCCGGAGACCCAAGCCAAGGCGGCCACCCCGATTCCGCAGCTGACCTGGATACCGGCCCAGGGCGCGCACCTGCCGCCGTCCGCCCAGAATCCCGCGGACCTGCAGGCCCTGCTGGTACCGACGGCACCGCAGACCGGCGCCCCCCCAGGGCCGCCGCCGGCCGGCGCGAGCCCCGCTCCCGCACCGGGTCCCGGGCCGGGGAACGCGTTCGGTCCGCTGCCCGGCCCTCCACCGGGCCAGGCGCCCAGCGCACCGCCGGCTGACCAGGGCGGTGGCGGATGAGGCGAATCTGGTTGCGCGGCAGCGTGTTAGCGGCAGGCAGCGCGCTGCTGGCCGGCTGTCAATTCAGCGGGCTGAATTCCCTGGCCATGCCCGGCACCGCCGGCCATGGCCGTGGCGCGTATTCGATCACGGCCGAAATGCCCGACGTGGCGACCCTTCCGCAGAACTCGCCTGTTATGGTCGACGACGTCACCGTCGGCAGTGTCGCCGGCATTTCCGCCGAGCAGCGGTCGGACGGATCCTTCTATGCCGCAGTAAAGTTGGCGTTGGACAAGAACGTGGTGCTGCCGGCCAACGCGACCGCGACGGTGGCCCAGACATCGTTACTGGGCTCGATGCACATCGACCTGGCCCGCCCCAAGGACAAGCCCTCGACCGGCAGGCTCAAAGACGGATCGAGAATCGCGGAGTCCAACGCGGGCCGCTATCCCACCACCGAAGAGGTGCTTTCGGCCCTGGGTGTCGTGGTCAACAAGGGCAATCTCGGTGCGCTGGAAGAGATCACCGACGAGACCTACCAGGCCGTCGCCGGCCGCCAAGACCAGTTCGTCGACTTGATCCCCAGACTGTCGGAATTGACGGCGGGACTCAACCGGCAGGTCGATGACATCATCGGTGCGGTCGACGGGTTGAACCGATTCTCCGCCACCCTGGCGCGCGACAAGGACAACCTGGGCCGGGCGCTCGACACGCTGCCCGAAGCGATCCGCGTGCTCAACAAGAACCGGGAACACATCGTCGACGCATTCGCCGCTTTGCGGAAGCTGGCGATGGTGACCTCGCACGTGCTGGCAAAAACCAAGGTGGACTTCGCCGAAGACCTCAAGGGCCTGTATTCGGCCGCCAAGGCGCTCAACGACAACCGGAAGAATTTCGTCACCTCGCTGCAACTGCTGCTGACTTTCCCGTTCCCCAACTTCGGCATCAAACAGGCGGTGCGTGGCGACTACCTCAACGTGTTCACCACCTTCGACCTGACCTTGCGCCGGATCGGCGAGACGTTCTTCACCACCTCGTATGCACTTGATCCGAACATGATGCACATGAGCGACGTCCTCAACCCGCCCGACTTCTTGACCGGCGAACTGGCCAACCTGTCCGGGCAGGCGGCCGACCCGTTCAAGATTCCGCCCGGCACGGCTTCGGGTTCTGAGGGGCAGTAGGGCGGCGCGGATGATCGACAAACTGACCAAGGTCCAGCTCGGCATTTTCGCGGTGATCACCGCCATTACGCTGAGCGTGATGGCCGTCTTCTACCTGCGGCTGCCCGCGACCTTCGGCATCGGAACCTACGGCGTCAGCGCCGATTTCGTCGCGGGCGGCGGGCTGTACAAGAACGCCAACGTCACCTACCGCGGTGTCGCGGTCGGCCGGGTGGAGTCGGTCGGCCTGAACCCCAGCGGTGTCACCGCCGAAATGCGGCTCAACAGCGGCACTGCCATCCCGTCAAACGTCACCGCCACCGTGAAGAGCGTGTCGGCCGTCGGTGAGCAGTACATCGACCTCGTACCGCCGAGCAAGGCGGCATCCACCACGCTGCACAACGGCTCTCGGATCGACCGGCAGAACACCCGGATCGGCCAGGACGTCGCCGACCTGTTGAAGCGGGCGGAGACGCTGGTCAACAGCCTCAGCGACACGCGGTTGCGCGAACTGCTGCACGAGACGTTCCTCGCGGCCAACGGCTCGGGTCCCGAGCTGGCCCGCCTGATCGAGTCCGCCCGATTGCTCGTGGACGAGGCCAACGCCAACTACCCGCAGGTCTCGCAGTTGATCGACCAGGCCGGCCCGTTCCTGCAAACCCAGGTTCGCGCGGGCGCCGACATCAAGTCGCTCTCTGATGGGTTGGCGCGGTTCACCTCCGAGGTGCGCCAGGCCGACCCGCAGCTTCGCCAGACCTTGGCCACCGCCCCGGGCGCGACCGACGAGGCCAGCACCGCGTTCTCGGGCATCCGCCCCTCCTTCCCGGCGCTGGCCGCCAGCCTGGCCAACCTCGGCCGGGTGGGCGTCATCTACCACAAGTCGATCGAGCAGCTGCTGGTCGTCTTCCCCGCGCTGTTCGCCGCGATCACCACGGCCGCCGGTGGCGCGCCCCAGGACGAGGGCGCCAAGCTGGACTTCAAGCTCGACCTCAACGACCCGCCGCCCTGCGCGGTCGGCTTCCTGCCGCCGCCGCTGATGCGCACGCCGGCCGACGAGACGCTGCGCGAGCTGCCGAGGGACATGTACTGCAAGGTCGCCCAGAACGATCCGAGCACCGTGCGCGGCGCCCGCAACTACCCCTGCCAGGAGTTCCCCGGCAAACGGGCGCCGACGATCCAGCAGTGCCGCGACCCGAAGGGCTACGTGCCGGTTGGCCGCAACCCGTGGCGCGGCCCGCCGGTGCCCTACGACACACCGGTGACAAACGGGCTGAACGTGTTGCCGCCCAACAAGTTCCCGTACATCCCGCCGGGCGCCGAACCCGATCCGGGCACCCCCATCGTCGGGCCGCCCCCTCCCGGTGTGGTGCCTGGGCCCGGTCCGTTGCCGAACCACCAGCCGGCGTACGATCCGCCGCCCCCCAACGACAGCGGGCCGCCGCCGGGCAACCCGTCGTGGATGCCGCCGGGGGTCCCGCCGGTGCCGCCGCAGCTCCCGTATCCGAAGTGGTTGCCGCCGCCACCGCCGCCGGAGGGGATCAATCCTCCGCCGTCGGGCCCGGGACCGGAGAAGCCGTGGGGGCCGCCAACCGGCCCGCAGCCGCAGGCCAGCGGCCCCGCCTACGCCACCTATGACCAGCACACCGGAGCCTTTGTGGACCCGGCGGGCGGCACTGGTATTTTCGCGCCCGGTATTAGCGGCGCCTCCAGCGCCGAGAATTGGGTGGACCTCATGCGTGATCCAAGGCCTTCTTAGTGGACCCGGCAGTGACAGGCGAACAAACGACGACGCAGCGCGTCCGTCGCCGGGCGTCCCGCGCGGCAGGCCCCGCGAAGACCGAGTCGAGTAAGGCCGCGACGGCTCAGGTCGAGGTTCCGACCCAGCCCAAGCGGCCGTCGAAACCCGTTCAGACCCTGAAGCGGGTCAAGCCGCCGCCACGGCGGCGGCCGCACCGGGCGCTGGTGGTATGGACGTCGTTTGCCGCCGCACTGTTGGCGGTTGGCGCGCTGGCCGGCTGCCTGGCCGCGCTGCTCGTTCAGCAGCGGCACGCCGAGGCAGAGCAGGCGCGCGATCAGCGCTTCGTCGACACCGCCACGCAGACGGTGGTCAACATGTTCAGCTACAAGCAGGACAACATCGACGACAGCGTGAACCGGTTCTACAACGGCACCAGCGGCCCGCTGCGCGGCATGCTCGGCGCCAACAACAACATCGAGAACCTCAAGGGCCTGTTCCGCTCCACCAACGCGACCTCGGAAGCCGTCGTCAACGGCGCTGCCCTGGAGGGCATCGATTCGGTCACCGACAACGCCTCGGTGCTGGTGTCGGTGCGGGTCACGGTCGCCGACATCGACGGAACCAACAAGCCGTCCATGCCGTATCGCCTGCGCGTCGTCGTGCACGAGGACGCGCAGGGGCGGATGACGGGCTACGACCTGAAGTATCCGGACGGGGGTAACTGATGCGGTGGCTCATCGCCGTCGCGGGTTCGCTCCTGGTGACTGCTTTCGTCGGCTTGTCCGCGGCGGCCGGTTGGTTCTACTGGGAGCGGGTGCAGACGCGTGGCGAGGCGGCTGCCCGGGCGGTGTTGCCGGGGCTGGCCGCCAAGGAGATACCCGAGGTCTTCGCCTACGACTACCAGACCGTCGAACGCAGCCTCTCGGCCGCTTACCCGTTGCTGACGCCTGCTTATCGCCAGGAGTTCCAGAAGAGCGCCAACGCGCAGATCATTCCGGAGGCGAAGAAGCGCGAGGTCGTCGTGCAGGCCAATGTCGTTGGCGTCGGCGTCATGTCCGCCAAGCGCGATTCGGCGTCGGTGATGGTCTACCTGAATCGCACCGTGACGGACAAGTCACGGCAACCGCTCTATGACGGCAGCCGGTTGCGGGTCGACTTCACCAAAATCGGCAAGCAATGGCTGATCGCCTACATCACGCCAATCTAGCCGGGGATTCGCCGGGGATACGCGGGCAGTCACATCAGCCACACCAGCACCGTCAAGTCCCTCGGTACCCTAATCGCGAATTTGATATCACATGCGCTATCAAGTTCTAAAAGAGAGCACACCCTCTCGGCCGAGCCGTTCAGTAGCAGATCGCAATGTTGTTGCATTGCAACGGGTAACGCTGGATCGGGCTGGGCGGGGGCCCGGTCATCTGCAGCGAGAACGGTTGCTTCTTCATCTCCGGCTGCATCCCACAGACGGGACCGTGGAGGCTGGTGTGGGTGCCGGTCATGGTTTCATCGCTGAATGCGTAGGTTTCGGTGGATTGTGCGGTGCCGCCGCCCGGACATGACACGCCGTCCGCCTTATCCACCTTGAAGGTCCAAAGCATGCTGGACATACGAGCCCTGCCGCTGAAGTTCTGCAGCTTGTCGGCGCTGGAGATCTGTTCGGGCGTCGAACTCACTACATTCAGAGCGCAGTTGAACGCAAAGACGATCGGGTCGGAATAGTCGTTCATGTTCCGGGTTCCGGATGGCTGATCGCATAGAGCCGTGATTGTCCAGGTAACCCCCGATACACCCGCCTCGTTGAAGGTGTAGTCGCCGTCCGCCGGTGGACCGACCGCGCGCGCCGGGTCACCCGATACCAGCGCGATTCCCAGTGCGACGGCCGAGAAGACGCCGGCACCGGCGGCCAGCCCGTGACGGACCTGCATGCTGTCCCCCTTTCGGGCCTTCCCTCCACCGGTGCATCGAGTATCACAGCGTTTCGGTCGCGACACCACGGCTACGTGGCTTCGTGCGGATGCGACTCGGCGAGAGCGTCGAGGAATGACCGTGCCCAGCGGTCCACGTCGTGGGCGAGCACCTGGCGGCGCAGCGTCCGCATCCGGCGCCGGCCCTCCTCGGCGGACTGGTTGAGCGCCGCTTCGATCGCGTCCTTGACCCCTTCGAGGTCGTGCGGGTTCACCAGGTATGCCTGCCGGAGTTCGGCTGCGGCGCCGGTGAATTCGGACAGGACGAGTGCACCGCCGAGATCGCTGCGGCAGGCGACGTACTCCTTGGCCACCAGGTTCATCCCGTCGCGTAGCGGGGTGACCAGCATGACGTCGCTGGCCACGAAGAACGCGATGAGTTCGTCGCGGGACACGGGACGATGCAGGTAGTGCAGCACCGGATGACCCACCTCGGCGTATTCGCCGTTGATGTGGCCGACCTCGCGCTCGATGTCGTTGCGCAGGGTCTGGTAGCTCTCCACGCGTTCGCGGCTCGGTGTCGCGAGCTGAACCAGCACCGTGTCATCGCGTTTCGCGCGGCCCTCAGCGAGCAGCTCGGAAAAGGCTTTCAGGCGAACGTCGATGCCCTTGGTGTAGTCGAGCCGGTCGACGCCGAGCAGGATCTTGCGGGGGTTGCCCAGCTCGGCGCGGATCTCCCGCGCGCGGCGCCTGACGTTGCGGTGGCGTGCGGCGTGATCGAGCGCGGCGGAGTCGATGGAGATCGGAAAGGCGCCCACCCGAACGGTGCGGGACTCGAGCTCTACCTCCCCGAACCGCGACCGCACCCCGACCGATCCGCGGGAGGTGTTGACGCCGATCAACTGCCGGGACAGGAACAGGAAATTCTGGGCACCGCCGGGCAGCTGGAAGCCCACCAGGTCGGCGCCGAGCAGGCCCTCGACGATCTCGGTGCGCCACGGCAGCTGCATGAACAGCTCCACCGGCGGGAACGGGATGTGCAAGAAGAAACCGATGGTGAGGTCAGGCCGCAGTTCGCGCAGCATCTTGGGGACCAGCTGCAGCTGGTAGTCCTGCACCCACACGGTCGCGCCGCGGGCGGCGGCGTGCGACGTGGCTTCGGCGAAGCGGCAGTTGACGTCGACGTAGCGGTCCCACCACTCGCGGTGGTACATCGGTTTGACGATCACGTCGTGGTACAGGGGCCACAGCGTGGCGTTGGAGAATCCCTCGTAGTACTCGGCGACGTCGTCGGTGGTCAGCCGTACCGGATGAAGTCGCAGCTCATCCTGGACGATGGGCTCGTAATCCAGCTCGTGGTCGTCATCGGCGACCCCCGGCCACCCGACCCACGCGCCGCGCCGGCGGCGCAACAGCGGCTCCAGGGCCGTGACCAAGCCCCCGGGGCTGCGTTTCCAGGTGGTAGTGCCGTCGGGAAGCCGCTCGAGGTCAACCGGCATCCGATTGGCAACCACAACGAAGTCGGAATTGCCGAAATGCTCGGAATTCGACGTCTTCTTCGAAGACTGGCCTCCCCTGGCAGCCATTTATGTGTCGAGTTTCGCCGGTCCAATACCAAGCATGGACAAGAAAATGCGGCACTCGTCGGCGTCGTTCGCATACGCTGCAACGACTCGCCTGGCCTGGCTTGCGGTGCTGTCGGCCAGGGGCTCCACATCGCCGATTTCGCCAGGATCAGATTTCGTAGGCATGACACAACTGTAGGCGACGCCGATATTCGCTCGCAGGCGTCTACCCGCAGCGCCCGGGCGGCACCCCATGGGGGCCCGCTTACACAATGGCCGTAATCTGTAAACAAGGCGGATCTGACGACATGATGAGGTGGGCCGAATGACACTCTCCGAGCAAGCCGGCGCCCAAGCCGGTTCTGCCGACACCGATGAGCTGGTGACCTATGAAGCCCTCGAGGAGGGTCGCATCGCCCGGATCTGGCTCAACCGGCCCGAGGCCCACAACGCGCAATGCCGCGGCCTGCTGGTCCAGCTCGACGAGGCGTTCCTGCGCGCCGAGGCCGACGACACCGTTCGCGTGGTGATCCTGGCGGCGCGCGGCAAGAACTTCTCCGCCGGTCACGACCTGGGCTCGGAGTTGGCACTGGCGGAGCGCATGCCGGGACCGGACCAGCTCCCGAGCTTTCGGATAAACGGCGCGACCCGTGATCCGATCGCCGAGAAGACTTATCTGCAAGAATGGCATTACTTCTTCCAAAACACGTGTCGCTGGCGCGATTTGCGCAAGATCACCATCGCCCAGGTGCAGGGCAACGCGATCTCGGCCGGCCTGATGCTGATTTGGGCGTGCGACCTGATCGTCGCCGCCGACAACGCGAAGTTCAGCGATGTGGTCGCCGTCCGGATGGGGATGCCGGGCGTCGAATACTACGCCCACCCTTGGGAATTCGGGGCACGCAAGGCCAAAGAGCTGCTGTTGACCGGTGATGCGCTGGACGCCGACGAGGCCTACCGGCTTGGCATGGTGTCCAAGATTTTTCCGGTTGACGAGCTGGCGGACAAGACCCTGGAGTTCGCGCGGCGCATCGCCGAGCGGCCCACGATGGCGTCGATGCTGATCAAGGATTCGGTCAACGCTGCCTCCGACGCGATGGGGTTCACCGAGGCGCTGCGGCACGCGTTTCACATCCACGAGCTGGGTCACGCGCACTGGGCGGCCCACAACGAGAACAGGTATCCGGTCGGCCTGCCGCCCGACGTCGAAGACTGGCGAAACGCCAAGCCGACGAAGCTCGCCCGCCGCGATACGCCTTAGCAACAGCCGCCTGAGTGTGCGGCCGTGGCTTCCGCTGTGCATTCAGGGCGGAAAGCTCAGCGAATTTCTGCCCTCAGCGCACACCCGACGCCCTCTGCGCGCACTCAACCCTGGCCGCCGCGCCCAGAGACCTGAGTGGCGGATGTGACAGCGGCGCCTATGCTAAAACCCGTTTCAGATTCGGCGTGAGGGGCGCGGCGTGCAGCTTTCTTTCGAAAACCGGACGTACTTGGTGACCGGTGGCGGCAGCGGAATTGGCAAGGGGGTGGCCACCGGGCTGGTCGCGTCCGGGGCCTCCGTCATGATCGTCGGCCGCAACCCCGACCGGCTGGCTGCCGCGGTTGAAGACATCGAAGTGCTCAAGGCGCACGGCTCGATTCGCTGTGAGCCCGCCGACATCACCAACGAGGAGGAGGCGGCCCACGCGATGGACGCCGCGACGGCGTGGCACGGCCGGCTGCACGGTGTGGTGCACTGCGCCGGCGGGTCGGAGACCATCGGCCCGATCACCCAGATCGACTCGGAGGCTTGGCGACGCACCGTCGACCTCAACGTCAACGGCACTATGTACGTGCTCAAGCACGCCGCGCGCGAATTGGTCCGCGGCGGCGGCGGTTCCTTCGTGGGGATCTCGTCGATCGCGGCCAGCAACACCCACCGGTGCTTCGGCGCCTACGGGGTCAGCAAGTCGGCCGTCGACCACATGATGCAGTTGGCCGCCGACGAGCTCGGCCCGTCGTGGGTGCGGGTCAACAGCATCCGCCCGGGCCTGATCCGCACGGATTTGGTTGCGCCCGTATTTGCTTCGCCGGAGGTAAGCGCGGACTACCGCCACTGCACGCCGCTGCCACGGCCCGGTGAGGTCGAAGACGTCGCCAACCTAGCGATGTTCTTGCTCAGCGACGCGGCCAGCTATGTCACCGGGCAGGTCATCAACGTCGACGGTGGCATCATGCTGCGACGCGGCCCGGATTATTCCGCGATGCTAGAACCCGCGTTCGGCGCCGAGGGGCTACGCGGGGTGGTCTGAGCCCGGTATCCCTGCGTCGCGGTCGGCGAGCCTAGCGAGCGCCGACCAGTCCAGGTGCCCGCCGCCGGTCGCCACCAGCGTGAGCAGGCGGTCACGCAGCATGCTGGCCACCGGCAGCGGCACCTGGAGCTGCTCCGCGGCGGCGAGCACCAGCCGGACGTCCTTGAGGCCGAGGGTCGCTGCCATGCCGGCCGGCTCGAATTCCCGTCGGGCGATCAGCCCGCCGTAGGTCTGATAGGCCGGCGCGGCGAACAACGTCGAGGTGAGGATGTCGACGTATTGCTGCCGGTCGACGCCGGCCTTGGCGACGAGCGCCACGGCCTCGCTGACGCTCTCGATGGCGGACGCGATCAGGAAGTTGCCGCTCAGCTTCACCAGGTTGGCGGTGTGCGGCCGTTCGGACACCACGAAGGTGCGCTGCCCGATCGCGTCGAACAGCGGGCACAACGGCTGCAAGACCTGCGGGGCGCCCGCCGCGATGACGAAAAGCTTTGCCGCGGCGGCTGCTTCGGGCCTGCCGAACACCGGCGCGGCGGCATACCGCTGATCGGCTTCGGCGTGTGCGGCCGCCAGCCGTTCCGACAGGGCGACGCTGATGGTGCTCGACGACACGTGCGTGGCGCCCGCCGGCAGCGAAGCCACGATGCCGCCTTCACCCAACGCCACCGCCTCGACGGCCCGGTCGTCGGCCAGCATGGTGTAAACCACCTCGGCGCTGCTCGCTTCGGCGACGCTGCCCGCCGCGGTCGCGCCCCGCGCGACGAGGGCTTCCGCCTTGCCGGGGGAGCGGTTGTACACGGTGAGGCGGTGACCCGCCTTCATCAGGTTCGCCGCCATGCCCTGGCCCATCTTGCCCAGGCCGATGAATCCTATGTCCATTCGTCCACTCTGCCTTCTCAGGGGCCCCATTTGGCGGGCTCCCTACGATGATGGGCACGCCTAGTGACGGGAGCGGCAGATGAAGCGACTCGAGGGCAAGCGGATCCTGGTGACGGGCGCCGCGTCCGGGATCGGCCAGGCCACCGCGCTGCGCTTGCTCGACGAGGGCGCCAGCGTGGTGGCCGCCGACGTCGCCGAAGACGGCCTGGCCACCACCCGGGCCCGGGCGGACGAGGCCGCGACCGCCGACCGTCTCACCACCATGACGATGGACGTCGGCAACGAGGATTCGGTGATCGACAGCGTGCGCTGGGCCGTCCGGACACTCGACGGCCTGGATTCGCTGGTCAACGCCGCCGGCATTCTGCGCGCCGCGCACACGCACGAGACGAGCCTCGAACTGTGGAACCGGATCGTCGGCATCAACCTGACCGGAACCTTTCTGGTGGTCCGGGAAGCGCTGCCGGCGCTACTGGCCAACTCGCGGAGTGCGATCGTCAACTTCAGCTCCACGTCGGCCTCTTTCGCCCATCCCTACATGGCGGCCTACGCGGCGAGCAAGGGTGGCATCCAGGCCTTCACCCATTCGTTGGCGCTCGAATACGCCAAGGACGGTCTGCGTGCCGCCTGCGTGGCGCCCGGCAGCATCAAGTCCGGAATCACCGATGCGACCGGGGGATACATTCCCAAAGACGCTGACTGGTCGTTGTTCCCCCGGCTCATGCCGATCCTGCCCACGACTGTCGAATCCAGTGGCGCCGGGATGGCCGAGCCCACTGCGATCGCCGGCGTCATCGCCATGCTGGTATCCGACGACGGCGCCTGGATCACTGGCACCGAAATCCGCATCGACGGCGGCACGCACGCCTAGGCTGATGGCGGCGACCCGCTGCGCCCGGCTTCACCGCGCTTGCGATCGCCGCTAGTTAACGCAGGGAACCCCGCCGCCGTCGATCGGTTTCCCTTGATCGGGCGTCGGATAGGTGGTGGTGGTGCCGTTGTAGTAGTAGGTGTTGGCCTTGCTGGACGTCGTGGTGGTCGTGGTTTCGTCCATCGTGCTGTCGTCGGGCGTCGGCATCGAGAAGTTGGTGTCCACGGTCACGCGGATGTGTCCGGGTTGCATTGCGGGATCGGGTTTTTTGGGGGCGTCGAGGCCGAGCAGGGTGGCCACGTTGCCCGCGTCGGTTTCCGCGCCGGCGCCGTACTGGATGGTGGTGGCGGTCGGCTCGCCCGAATTACGGTCGCGCACTTGGCCCATGGTGTAGCCGTGCTTTTTCAGGGCACGCGACACCTCGCTGGCGAGCCCACTCATGCTGCCGGCATTGACCACGTCGACGACGGTGGATGGACTGGGCTTGGCGGCGGTGGTGGCGGGCGTGGTCGTCGGCGCGGGCGCGCCGATCGCGGCGGCCACCTCGGCCTTGATCGCGGCCGGGTCGATGATGTTGACGTCTTGGCCGTCGATGTTGTCGTAGCGCACCACGGGTAGCGTCCGGAATTCGAGGTTGCCGCTGGAGGCCAGCGCGCCCAGCCGTTGGATCAGGTCCTCGTCCCAACCGGCCGACAGCACCACATCCTTGCGCGCCACCGCCATCAGGCTCTTGAGCTTGTCCAGGTTGGTGAAGGTGCCCGAAGCCTGCAATTCCTGCATGACCGACGATATGAATGCCTGCTGCCGATGAGTCCGGTCCAGGTCCCCGTTTTCCAGGCCGTGTCGCTGCCGGACGAATGACAGCGCCTGGGAAGCATCCAATCGTTGTCGCCCGGCCGGGAAGTCGGCCCCGGAATACGAGTCGTAGACGGGATGATTCAGGCACACCTCCACGCCGCCCAAGGTTTGGGCCAGGTCGTAGAAACCGGCCAAATTGACCTCGGCGAAGTAGTCGATCGGAACGCCGGTCAGGCTGCGCACCGCGCGCAGGGTCGCCGACCGGCCCGCTTCACGGCCCCGCGTCTCGAGTTCCTTCTGACTGCTCGCACCCTGGTTGGCGAGCTTATTCGCGACGTATTGCTTGGTAAGCCCGTAGGCCTCCTTGATTTTGATGTGGTTGTATCCGGGGACGCCATTGAACGGCACCCAGTCGTCGCGGGGTATCGAAAAGGCGACGACCTTGTTGTCGGCCCCGACGTGTATGAGTATCAGCGTGTTGGTGTTGTAGCCGCCGTCGTCGGAATCGCCGGCGTGCAAATGCTTCAGGATCGACCAGGGCAGGTCGTTGCCGTCCTGGTCTTTGCGCGAGTCGAGCCCGATGAGCAAGATGTTCATGTTGTCGCCGCTTGATCGCGGGTCGTCCGGGGACAGCGCGTCCGACACGGTGATGCCGCCCAGCGCCCCGTGGGCAACGTAATATCCCGCTCCGGTCAGTCCCACCGCCGCCACGGAGACCAGCGCCATGAAGCCGCGCGTCAGCGCTTTGCCCAAGCGTGAGGGTTGCCGAACGGCGCGATGGCGGTGATGAGCACCGCCAGAGCGTGACATCAAAAACCTCGTCCTAATACCAGCGCACCACCGGATACCGCAATCGTGGTTTGCGGTGATGTCGCTTGCAGCATGCCGTCAAGTATGCGGTAGCTTGCTGTGAACCCTCCAATCAAGCGGGTCGATGTAAGCAGGCTCACGCGCCGGGAATACCCGGATTTCACGGCTCCGATCGGCCCCTACCAGCGCTTTTGGCCGCAACGCCAACCTGTCCGCCGCGATCGTGCCGAGATCGAGCCCACCCCGTTATCCCTCTGGCATCCAACGTGGAGTTGTTGCGCGAAACCTGCCTGCGTTTTTCACCCAACTAGTCGACGTTCGGGACGCATTCAGCAGTACAGGTATTCGATGTGCCATCGGCCGTTCACATAGTCGGCGCGGTACTGGCCGCCCAGTTGCGGATTGGCATCGCGGATGACACCGGAGCCCCCGACGTTCGGCGCGAACCCGGGGGGATCCCAGGTGATGGACTGGGGGTTGGGCGGCAGGTCCGGTGTGCAATTGATCTGCTTCTTGACGTAGCCGTCGATGATCTTCTGCTCGGCGGTGGTTTGATCACCAGCATCGGGCGGTGGATCGGCGGGGCAGAAAGCGGTTGTGCCGCAGACGCTTTGGCGCGCATTGACGAGCACCACATCGTTGCCGGGCGCGGCCGACATCACGAACAGTCCTGCTATTGCGGCGGCGCCGGCGTGTCTCCACATGTTGCCTCCCTGAGCCCCAAAGCTATCGGGCTCGCACGACATCCTCACCCGAGGTGTAGTAGAAGCGGATATTCGAGCCCGTGATGATTTCCGCGAGGTATACCCCAAGCGGTTCTACCTCGTAGTAGTAGTGAACATTGCCCTGCGGATCCAGCGCACTGGCGCACGACAGGCCCGGCGCACCGCACCGCTGCTTTACCGGAATCGCGAGGACCGCGATCACCAGCAGAGCGGCAATGGCCACCGCCAGCGGTACCTTGTTCACCGCGCGGCGCGTTTGCACGGGATGCATCACATTGGGAGTGTATGGGGCGATCGCCACTGTCGATGCGGATGGCGGGCCGTCCACGCGGGTGCGTCCTACTATCTCCTGGTGACCCTTGAGCCCACGGCACCGGAAACGTTCTCCACCGAAGGGACCGGCGGTATCCGCATCGTCGCCGACCGCCTCGGCGACCCCCAAGCGCGTGCCGTGGTCTTCCTGCACGGCGGCGGGCAGACGCGTCGCTCGTGGGCGAAGGCGGCCGCCGCCGTCGCCAAGCGGGGGTGGCAGGCCGTCACCATCGACTTGCGGGGCCACGGCGAATCCGACTGGTCGAGCGAAGGCGACTATCGCGTTGTCAGTTTCGCCACCGACGTCCAAGAGGTGTTGCGCACGTTGCCGCCCCAGCCGGTGTTGGTCGGCGCGTCCCTGGGCGGATTCACCTCGATGCTGCTGGAGGGGGAACTCGCGCCGGGTATCGCCAGCGCCGTGGTTCTGGTCGACATCGTGCCCAACATGGAGCAGTCCGGGGCGAATCGGATACACGCCTTCATGGCTGACCGGGTGGAATCGGGCTTCGACTCACTCGAAGAGGTCGCGGACGCGATCGCCGAATACAACCCGCATCGGCCCCGACCCACCGACCTCGATGGCCTGACCACCAACCTGCGCCGCCGCGGCGATCGCTGGTACTGGCATTGGGATCCGCAGTTCATCAGCGGCACGGCGCCGTTTCCCCCGTTCGAGGTCACCGACGCCGATCGCATGCATGCGGCCGTCGACGCGATCCTGCGTAACGGCGTGCCGATGCTGTTGATTCGGGGTCAGGTGAGTGACCTGGTCAGCCAGGAGCGCGCCGACGAATTCCTCGCCCGCTTCCCGCAGGTCGAGTTCACCGATGTGCGTGGCGCGGGACACATGGTCGCGGGCGATCGCAACGACGTTTTCGCCCAGGCGGTCCTGAATTTCCTCGCCCGGCATGTAGACGTCGGATGACGTTCCCGCAAATAACGGAAGCGTCTGTCCGGCAGGGGAATTCCTGCTCCGATCCTGAATTCCTTACTGCCCGATCAGTTTTTGCCTCAGCGCCTCGGCTGTGAGATCACCGCGGTCGCGCAGGTTCATGAGCTCCGTGAGTCGGTCCACCGGATTTCTGGCCAGCTCTTCCAGGCCTCGTTCACGCGTGACGAACGTGGCCTGCTGGGCTACGGCAGATGGCTTCGGCACGAACTCGGTTGCTGCTGTTAACATGCTGCCCGACACGAGAAGAGAGGCGGCGTGACCATGTGTTGGTTGCGAGGGTTGGGGCTGTTCGGTGCCATGGTCATTGCCGCGACGGCGTTGGCACACCCGGCGCGAGCCGATCCGAGAGTGACGCCGGGCATCAAAGTCGAAGCTGAAAACAGTACTTGCACAGCGGGTTTCGCGGCCCAGGGCAACGACGGCAGCTATTATCTCATGACCAGCGGGCCCTGCGACGCGCACGACGGTTCGCAATGGACCTACGGCGGCGACGTCCCGCTCGGCAGGATCACCGCCAGCGAGCACGAAGGCGACACGAGGGACGCCGCGATCATCCTCCTCGACCCGAGCGTCGGCGCGCCGACAGGGCACGTCGGCGGCAAGTATCTGGTCCGGGATGTGTTGAGCGCGACTCAGATTCAGGTCGGCATGCCGTTCTGCAAGATCGGTTCGGTCAGCGGTGAAACGTGTGGTGCTGTCAAGGACGTAGCCGGCGACGTCGTCGAAGCCAGCGTCTACAGCGCCAACGGCGACAGCGGCAGTCCTGGTTTCGTGAAGAACCCGGACGGCACGGTCAGCGCGATCGGTCTGCTGATGTCTTCGCCCGACGGTGACGACTCCACGACGTACTTCGCCCTCGTGAACCCACTGCTCGGCCGTTGGGGGTTGCACGTCCTGCCCTGACGTGCGCTAACCGCCGGTCAGCGGTCAGACCACCCACCAGGTGCGAGAACCGACGTTTGCGAATGTTAAGAACGGGTATCCGCCGACCGGCGTTGTGAGCGTCCATCGGTAGGAGCCTGTAGTCGAAAAGTTGGCGAGCCAGCGACACGAAGGAGAGCAGTAGTGAAGCGTGGGATCGTGGTCGGCGTAGCGGGCGTGGCCGTGGCAATCGCGGCTTGCGCCGGCTGTTCGAGCAACAAGTCCAGTACGGGAGCATCATCGAGTTCGGCGCCGTCGGCGGCTGGCCCGCAGGTCATCGTCGACGGTCAGAACCAGAACGTCAGCGGCCAAGTCACCTGCAACACGGCCAACGGCGTCATCACCATCGGCATCGGTGACGCGACGGCCGGAGTCGGCGCGGTGGTCAGCACCGACAATCCGCCCATCGTCCATTCCGTCGGACTGGGCAGCGTCAACGGGATCGCGCTCGGTTTCTCCGACGCCGCTCCCAACCAAGCCAGCAACGCAGGTGGCGCGGTCAACGGGAAGTCCTACGCGATCAAGGGCACCGCGACGGGTACCGATATGAGCAACCCGCAGCAGCCGCAGACGGTGACCAAGCCATTTGAGTTGGACGTGACCTGCCCGTAGCGCGGGCCATCCGACACCCGAGAAGGGACGAAGCTATGTCTATGAAACGTGTCGTCAGCGCGGCGGCGGTTGCCGCGGGCCTCGGCATTTCCGCGATGACGCTGAACCCTGGGTTCGCCAGCTCCGCCCCGCTGGACCCCCCGCCGCCGTGCCCGAACTGCCACGGCGGCGGCGGCGGTGGCGGCGGCGGCAACCCGGGCAGCCCGGGCGGGGCGGGCGGCGGGACGCAGGCCCCGCAGACCCATGAGCCGAGCACGCAAGCCACCCAGCCGCCGGCCACGCAGAGCACCCAGCCGCCGGCCACCCAGAGCACTCAGCCGCCGGCCACGCAGAGCACTCAGCCGCCGGCCACGCAGAGCACTCAGCCGCCGGCCACCCAAAGCACGCAGCCGCCGGCCACCGAAAGCACGCACCCGTCGTGGACGCGGGGCAGCGAGCCGCCGAGGTCGGAAACCACCGCGCCCGGCGCACAAACCACCGCGCCGAGTCCGCAGACCACCGCGCCGGCGAACGGCCAAACCACCCCGCCGTCCAACCGGGAGGCGCGCCCGGCCCTCAACCCGCCGAGCACCCAGCCCCCGCACCCGGCCTACGTCCCCCGCCGAGATCTGGTCACGGCCAGCGCGCAAATAGGCGGCCCCGGGGGTGAGAATATCCAATTCAGCATCGTCGGCCGTGGCGCGCCACCTCCGCCGCCGGAGCGAGGGTGGGGTTGGAACGACGGTCCGGCTCCGCACCGCGCGCCGCCCGGCTGGGTGGGCCCGCCGCCTCCCGGCGGGTGGGACGGTCCGCCGCCTCCCGGTGGGTGGAACCGGCCGTGGTCCGGCCCGCCGCGCGACGTGGTCTACGCCCGGTCCGACTTCGGCCCGTTCAACTACAACACCTTCACCGTCTTCCCGGTCTTCAATTGGTATTACGGAGGTTGGGGTTACTGGTTCTTCGGTGTTTGGGTTCCGCTTTACTGACGCCGACGAACCCTTTGTGAAGGTCGCCCCGGGCATGCCGGGGCGGCTTTCAGTTGGTGCTGACCTTCCTCCGCGACTCGTGTAGGCGTAGAAGCATGAACACGACGGAAGCACGATTCGTCAGGCTCGGTCGCGACGGCGGCTTGGTCACTGTCGAGTTGATCAATTCCAAACCGCTGAACATTGTCGGTACCGGCGCTATCGAGGAACTGACAAAGGCATTCGGCACGGTCGGCCAAGACAGCGACGTGCGGGTGGTCGTGTTCCGCGCGGCCGGCGAGAAGGCGTTCATCGGTGGCGCCGACATCAACGAGATGGTCGACCTCGACCGGTCCAGCGCGGAAGTGTTCATTCGGCGACTCGCGGCCCTGTGTGAGGCGATTCGCGAATGCCCCGTCCCCGTCATCGCGCGGCTCGCGGGCTGGTGCCTCGGCGGTGGTCTGGAGGTCGCGATGTCGTGCGATCTGCGGATCGCCGAGTCGGGCGCCAAATTCGGAATGCCGGAGGTGGCCGTCGGCATCCCATCGGTGATCCATGCCGCGTTGATGCCGGCGCTGATCGGGGCCTCGCATACGGCCTGGCTTCTGCTGACCGGCGAAACGATCGACGCCGCCACCGCCGCCGGCTGGGGCTTGGTGCATGAGGTCGTTGCGGCCGACACGCTGGACACCCGCATCGCCGAATTAAGCGCGAAACTCGCCGGATTCGGTCCGCATGCGGTTCGGCAACAAAAGCGTCTGCTCACCAAGTGGTTCGAGGTGACGGTTCACGGGGCGATCGAGGACAGCGTCGAGCAATTCGGCCTGGCGTTCCTGACCGGGGAGCCGCAACAGCACATGCGGGCCTTCCTCTCGCGCAAGAAGGGCAACGGTTAGCCCCGGCGGTGCACATCCCGTTCGATGGGCCGGCTACCGCACACCCGCCGCTGCGCGGAGTTGATCGAGCAACCGGTCTTCGTCGTCGCTGGGGACGAGGTAGTGGCATACGGCCAGCCGCACCAGCGCCATGGCGACGGTCTCGTGATTGCGGACCTGCCCCTTCAGCACCGGTGCGATCAGGCCGACGAGCAGTGGCACCGACCGACTCATCTGCTCGAGCACCAGTCCCGGTTCGATCTCGATGAGCCCGCGCATCTGATAGGTGCCGTGGAAGTCAACGAGGAACTGCAGCAGTGCATCGAGGCGCCGCCGGCCGGTTTGCCCTGCGATCGCCCGCTCCAGGTCGTCGCGCAGTTGCCGTAGTTCGAATTCGCTGAAAGCGGTGAGCAATTCGTCCTTCGACGAGAACGATTTGTACAGCGTCGGTCGCGAGATACCTGCCTGGGCAGCCACATCGGAGAGGTTGAGCTTGGCGTAGCCGTGGCGACACAGCAGCTTGAAGGTGGCCTGCAGGATCCGTTCACGCATCGGGTCGTGGCTGGTCTGATCCGTCATTTACATCCTTTACAGTATATGTAAGCAATGTTAGCGTCGCCGAATGGCCGATGGGGGCGCTCCCGACTACGGCGAGGTCAACTTCTTCACCGACCCCCGGGTCGCCCGTGATCCCTATCCGTATTACGAGTACCTGCGCGGACAGTGCCCGGTCGCGCGTGTCCCCAGTAGTGGTGTCGTCGCGGTGACGGGGTACGACGAACTCGTCGCGGTGTATCGGGATAGTGCGACCTTCTCGGCGGTCAATTCGTCGCTGGGACCGTTCCCGCTGCCGTTCGACGTCACCGGTGACGACATCTCCGAGCAGCTCGAATCGCACCGCGACTGCTTTCCGATGAGCGAGCATTTGGTGTCGTTCGACCCGCCCAAGCACACCGCGCACCGCGCGTTGCTCAACGGTCTCTTCACGCCGAAGCGGCTCAAGGAGAACGAAGAATTCATGTGGCGCCTCGCCGATCGCCTGATTGACGAGTTCATCGGCGACGGGCGTTGCGAGTTCGCCGCTGCCTACGGCCAGCCGTTCCCGCTGTTGGTCATTGCGGACCTGCTTGGCGTGCCCGAGGCTGACCATTCGATGTTCCGCGAATTGCTGGCCGGAAAAGGGCCGGCGGAGGATCCGGGTTGGGTCGAGCGGGACGAGCACGGCTCCGTGAACATGAATCCCCTTGCCTACCTGGATAAGTGGTTCACCGCATACATCACCGACCGGCGCGCGTCGCCACAGCACGACATCCTCACCGAGATGGCCACCCAGCGTTTTCCCGACGGCACGTTGCCCGCGGTGACGGACCTGGTGCGGATCGCCACGTTCCTGTTCATCGCGGGCCACGAGACGACCGCCCGCCTGCTGTCCAGTGCGCTGCGCGTCTTGGCGGAGGATCGCGACCTGCAGGAGACATTGCGCCGGAACCGCGAACTCGTTCCCAACTTCGTCGAGGAGATGCTGCGCCTGGAGAGTCCGATCAAGAGCGACTTTCGGTTGACGCGCGTCGCGACGACGCTGGCCGGCGTCGACGTAGCCGCCGGCACCACGATGATGCTGCTGCCCGGGGCCGCCAACCGCGATCCGGCTCATTTCGACTGCCCGGCAGAGCTGCGGGTGGATCGGCCGAACGCACGTCAGAATGTGGCGTTCGCGCGCGGGGTGCACAGTTGCCCCGGAGGCCCGCTCGCCCGGATCGAAGGGCGCGTCACGATCGAGCGGATCTTGGACCGGTTGTCCGACATCCGGATATCCGAAACCCGGCACGGCCCGCCGGAGGCACGGCGATTCGACTATGTCCCCCTCTACATCCTGCGCGGGTTGCAGGCGCTGCACATCGAGTTCTCCGCGAAACCATGACGGCCGCCGTGGTTAGGGCATAGCAGCGGCCTTGCGCGGGTTGTAACCACGCGAGCGCAGATTGACCTACCCGACGATGAGGAGCCACCCGTGACCATTCCAGTTCCTACCGTGGGCCTTGGTGACGGACTGAACGTCAGTGCGATCGGCTTCGGCGCGATGGCGCTGACGCCCATCTACGGTGAAGTCGACGACACGGAATCGCTTGCCACACTGAACCATTGCGTCGATGTAGGCGTCACCTTCATCGACACGGCCAACATTTACGGCGCCGGTGACAACGAGCGACTCATCGCCACGCTGTTGGGGAAGCGCCGCGACGAGGTCACGCTCGCAACGAAATTCGGTATCGCGGGCAACCCGGCGGCGGGCGAGCGTTCGGTACGTGGGGACGCGGCCTACGTCCGTCAGTGCATCGACGAGAGCCTGCGGCGGCTGGACACCGACGTCATCGACCTGTACTACATGCATCGGCGCGATGCGCGCGTGCCGATTGAGGAGACGGTCGGCGCGATGGCCGAGCTGGTGACGGCCGGCAAGGTGCGCCACCTTGGCCTGTCGGAGGTCACCGCCGAGGAGCTTCGGGCGGCGGTCGTGGTGCACCCGATCGCCGCCGTGCAAAGCGAGTGGTCGATATGGAGCCGCGACGTCGAACGCAAGGTCGTGCCGACCGCCGCCGAACTGGGTGTGGGGTTCGTGCCGTATTCGCCGCTGGGGCGGGGCTTCCTCACCGGAACCGTCCGATCGGCCGCCGACCTGTCGTCGCCGGGCGACTTCCGCCGCGGCCTGCCCCGGTTCGCACAGGGGGCACTGGACGCCAACCTCGCGGTGGTCGACGTCGCAAGGTCCGTCGCCCAGGAGCAAGGGGCGACCGCCGCGCAGGTGGCCCTGGCGTGGCTGCGGCACCGTGGCGAAACCTCCGGCGTGACCTCCGTGCCGATCCCGGGGACGCGGCGGCCGGCCCGGGTGGACGAAAACGTCGGCTCCTTGGCGGTGACGCTCAGCGCGGAGCAGTTGGCCGCGCTGGATGCCGCCGGCTCGACGGTCGCGGGCGATCGCTTCGAAGACCTCAGCTGGGTATCGGCCGGGCGTGAATAAGCCCTGGCCGCGAAAGTGCAACCACCTCGGGAAACGCGTCGGTAATTGCACTTCGCGGTCATGCTGTGTGATCGCACGATGAATTGACCGGCGAATTTGCGGCAGTAGGGTTATCACCAGTTCGGGAAGGGGGAGGCGATGTCGCGGGGACCGCTGGCGGAAGTGGTATGCAGCTCCGGTACATAAACAAAGCTGCGTTGATCGCCGCGGCCGGTGGTGATCCCTGGGCGATCAATCAAAGCCTGCAAGACGGTCGCCCGGCGCAAATCTCCGCTTTAGCTGCGGCTTTTCACGGCGCGGGCCGCTCCACCGCGGAGGCCGACGCGACATTCGACCAAGCGCGTCGCCGCTTCGAGGCGGCCTGGACTCACGAAAACGGCGAGAACCCGATCAATGACTCCGCTGAAGTGCAGCGCACCGCGCAGGCGCTGGGCGCTCAGTCCGAGCAGTTGCCCAAAATCGGCGCGCATCTCGAGGAGGTCGCCGCCGCCCTGGCCGAAGCGCAAAAAGGCGGGAAGGCAACGATCGCGGGCCTTGAATCTTCGTTGCAGGAGCTCGACGACATGATCGCCCAAGCCGTGGAAATGGAAAAAGATCCCAAACTCACCGCAGACGATCGCAATGCACTCAATTCCTTTATCAACACCCGTGAAGACGACGCCGTAGATGTCACCAAAGGCGCACTGGATCACCTGCATTCGATTCGCAACGGCTACTCGCAGATCCTGCAGAAAGGGCAGTCAAATCTGGCCACTGACGGATATGACCCGGCCCGGGTTTGGGGTGTCGACTGCCACGAGGCTGAGACACCGGAGTCAGCCGAACGAGACGTGCACAACGCGCTTGGGGCCGATAAGGCGGCGGCCGCCCGAGTCAACGGGGTGCTGAACTCCATCACCCCCGATCAGCTGGCCGGGAAGGTGCCGTTAAACCCCGAGCAGGCAGCGGTATTGAGCCAGCTGCAGGCTCAAGAGCATGGCATGTCCATCGATGCGCTCAAAACCGCCGAGCAACGCCTGGGCGACGACAGAGGCATGATCGGCAATTCGTGGCAGCTGATCAGCAACCCGAACCTCGTGTTCCCCAAGACTCCTTTGAGCGTTGGTGCCAAGCAAGGGCCGGAAACTATGCGAGGGGGTGCGGGGCAGCTGCCGGACAGTGTGCAGCAGACCCTGAACGCACCGGGCTGGCTGTTTGCCGATCAGACCCACACGATCGCCGACATCGTCAAGGACGGCAATCCCGCTCTGCAGCGCAACACCGGCGTGGACCAGGGCTTGCTGCACAAAGCGGCGCAGATCATGACGCAGGACTGGTCGCGTAACACCTACGACCCGACGGTCGAGGCGGTGTTTTCGGCGGCTGGACGAGACCACGCCGCCGTCAACTGGATCGTCAATCAACAGGGCATCTGCGACCAGTCGACCCAAGATTTCCTGAAGAACATCACCCACCACACCTGGTCCGACGGCGGCGAGGCGGCCGGGTCGTTGTTCGGCTGGACGAAAGACGCGGCGGGACCGGAAGCCCAAATCGCCGGGCAGACCGCCCAGGCCTACGCGGCCTATCTCGGCCAGAACTCCCACGAGCTGCTGGATCTGCCGGGCCACCACACCCTCGGCCAGATCGATCCCAAGCTGACCCAGGCATTCGCCACCGGGCTGTCGCCCTACGTCTCCAACATCGCCGGCGGCGCCAATGACCTATCGCAGTATTTCCACACACCGGATTCAAACCAAGACGTGGAATCCAAGCTTCCCCTGGCGAAAGGGATTTTCTCCGTGCTCGGCACGGACAAGGACGCATCGAACATTTTCAACGGTGCCGCGATGCAGCAAATCATGCAGGACCAGAACCGTTACGCCGAGGCCGTGGCAAACTATCTACCGGGCGCCGCCGCCAACGATGCCGATCTGCAACAGGCCGCAACACTCAAGGCGTTGGTCGACGTCGGTGTCAACAACGCCGTGCACGCCGAAGGGCTCAACGGCGCGCAACAGGCGTCGGAGGCCTACTCACGCAAAACGTCGGCGTACGACGCCGTTATCAAGGGCGGCGGCACCGTGGCAGGGTTGGCGGGCAAGGCGCTGCCACCGCCTTACAACATGATCGGCACCATCGGCGGCCCGGCGCTGACGATGGGCGGGGACGCGTTGAAGCAGGACATAATCGGTGCGCCACCATCGTCGACCGCGCCGCCCGACGTCGTCATACCCCATATGCAAGACAGCACCGCGTATTCGCAGGTGCTGGACGGGCTTGTCACCAACCACGTTCCGCTCGGGCTACCGCCCGAATTCTTCGCGCCGGACGTTCCCGGTGACCCCAACAGTCCGCTACACGTCGCAACGTACGACGAATACGTTGGCAATTTCAAAGGCGGTCCGCCGCCTCTCAATGACTACCTATTCAACGAAAAGCTCAAGAATACGGTGCAAGGAATATTGGGCGATAACTCCATAATTCCACATATGCAGCATCAGTATGATGATGTGACACAAATACCCAACCCATAGGAAATTCCCGTGAATCTTGGGCGGCGCCATGGCGTCATTGGATCCGTGCTCACCGTTGTGCTCATTGGACTCCTAGCCGGCTGCGGTCGGCCAACCGTTCAGCACCCCGCCGCACCACCGCCGAAAGTCCCCTGGACGGGAAACCTGGCCGAAGACCGCTTGGTGTGGAGCGCCGAGCCGGGGATCGATCTGCTCACCGGACCCGCCGTGGTGGTGCGTGCCTATATCGAATCGGTCGCTCTGGCGGAATTCGAGGGCGATATCGGCTACGTCTATCCCGGATTCACCCGCGCGGTGGCGCCCAATGCGGCGGAGGGCCAACCGGACAGCACCCGCGATCGCTGGCCAAACACCGAGCACCCCAGGCGCGAGCGCATCGTTGGCACCGGTCGCTACCACATCCTGCGTATCGACACCGCGGGCCGTCAGGTCATGGCGGTCGTGTGCGGCTATGGGTACGGCGAGGCGCTTGACCTCGGCAACGGGGCGTATGGCTGGAAAAGCACCTTGGCCGCGACCGACCCCGCATCGGGGGTTGTTATGCGCTGGGTTGCGCTGACGGCACCCGCAGAAACCCCGACACCGCCCCTGCCGCCTCAAAAAGGACCCGCGCCGGCACCCGTCGACGACGTTTTCGGCGGCTGGCACGTGAATGGCTACATCACGGCGGATCCAGCCATGAAGCAGAATCTCACTCCAACGGAGTGGCCCTCGGAGCTCGCCGACGCTCAGGCATGCGTGGACAAGGCACCCGACCCCCTGGATCGCCGGCTACATCTCCTCAACGGTGTGCATCCGCGTTCCGATTTTCCCACGCTGCCGCCCTACCCCGGCTGGCCCGCTGCCGGCGCCGAATGACGAGGACAACCTCAGCCCTATAGGCGCCGCAACAGCTCGTTTTCATTTGTTCGAAACACGCCTCTTCCCTGGCTTCGGGCTTCATCATGTCTACTACGCGATGGCAAACCGGGGGGTTAGGCGATGTCGTTTGTGCTTGTAGTGCCGGACGTGTTGAAGACGGCCGCGGCCGATCTAGCGGAGATCGGTTCGGCCGTGAGTGCAGGCAATCTGGCCGCGGCCATACCGACGACCGAACTGGCAACAGCGGGCGCCGACCAAGTGTCGGCGGCCATTGCCGCACTGTTTGGTGCGCATGCCCGGCAATATCAGACGGCGGCGGCGCAGGCGGCGACGTACTACGAGGAGTTTGTCCGCGCCTTGACCGCTGCGGAGGCATCGTATGCGGGTACCGAGGCGGCCATCGCCACGTCGATGCAGGGGGCGCTGGGCGCGGTGACTGCGGCTCCCGCTCTGGTGCTGGGCAGCCCACTGCTCGGTGTCGCGGCCAATGCCGTTCCCCTGGCCGGTCCGACAAACACGATCGCCGAAGCATGGATCAACAGCCCGATCGGCGGCTTGATCGATCCGATTATCAATGCGCCCACCGAGACGCTGTTCGGGCGTGACCTGATTGGCAACGGCGCTGGCGGCCAGGCAATGTTGTTCGGCACGGCGGGCACCGGCGGCAACGGGACACAGATCGTCATCGACTTCGTGCGCCACGGGCAGTCGATAGGCAACGCGGCGAACCTGATCGACACCGGGGTCCCCGGATTGCCACTCACCCAGCTTGGCCAGCAACAGGCGGTGGCCATCGGCGCCGCACTCGCGGGGCAGGGCCCCTTCGCCGGGATCTTCGAATCGCAGTTGACCAGGGTGCAGCAGACCGCCGCGTTAGCAGGCCTGGGGACGATCAACATGCCGGCATTGCCCGGGCTCAACGAGATCAGTGCCGGCAATTTCGACGGCGCACCAGACATCAGCCCCCAGGGCCTCATGTATCTCGTGGCCCCGATCGCGTGGACGCTCGGATTGCCCATCGTGCCGATGCTCGCCCCGGGCACCGTCCACATCAACGGGGTGGTCTTCGACCAGGGCTTTACCAGCGCGCTGCAAACGATGTATGGCAATGCGTTGGCGAACCCGGTCCTGGCCGCAAACGGCAAGATCACCGAGGTGGCGTTCTCGAGCGAATTCGTGATCGAGGTGGGCACGCTGATGAACGTCAACAACCCCGATCCCCTGCTCATGCTGACCCACCCGCTGCCCAACACCGGAACGGTCGTCGTGCAGGGCAGTCCCCAGGGTGGCTGGACGATGCTCAGTTGGGACGGCGTACCGGTCCCGCCGGCGTCCCTGCCGACGAAGCTGTTCGTCGACGTGCGTGACTTGATCACGGCGCCGCAATTTGCGGCCTGGAACAGTTTGCAGGCCCTCGGCACCGGCGATCCGACGACGATCGCGAACACGGTCGCAGACAGTGCCGACCAAGTGGCCGTGGCGACGGTCCGATTCCCCTTCGCGGTGACCCGGGACTTGATCGGCGCTGTGGAGGGCACCAGCCTGAGCGGGCTGGAGACCGAGCTGACCGGCCTGCTCTAACGGCCCTGAACGTCGGAACCCCCTGCCCAAGACTGATCTTCCGGTCAAAAATCCGGATCCTCGGGTGGCATGCGGCGACTTCCGGCAGACTTGCAACCGGTTTAGAGATCCGCGGGGCGTGATTGACGCTTGGAGGTGCGCATCATGGCGGCTCAGGTGGTCGGTTCGATAGACGTCGCGCCCAACTCAACTGTTCAGTGGTTCATCCATGGATACAGCGCTTTTGATGTTGTGAACTTTAGTCTGACGGTTTTCGGGCGGCTAGGTAACCAGGCAGATGCGACTCTTGTTCAAGGTGAAAAGATTCAACACGTCGATCTGACACAGGCGTACATGCTTTCTATTACCAACAACTTATCGTCCGACACATGTAGAGCATTTGTCCTGCAAAATCTAGAGACCGCACCAACCTCGTGAGAAATCACGGGGATCGAATTTGTTTATTTTGTCGAAACGAGTGGTCGCGCAACTGAAAGGCAGAAATGACCAAGGTACAAGTTTCGGTTGTCCACGACCACGCCGGGCGGATCCTTTCGGTCTCGCAATTCGCCGATGGGGTCCAGGCAATGGTTCTCAGCGGCGACGGAGAATCAGTGTTGTTGACGACCGTCGACCATGAGGCTGTCCTGGACTTGATTCATACCCATAAGGTCGACATTGAGCGCAACCGTCTGATTAATATCGCCGAGAATATTTCCGGCGATCCATCGGACGCCCTTCGTGACCGCAATGCCTTGGCCTCAATGTTGCTTCCTCGCCAAGACCGCGACTGACCCAGCACCACATCGACGACGTCTCATTCATCGTCGCGCAATACAGATACGCGTTTACCGGGACTTGTGGCAACGTCGTGACACCCTCAGACTGACTGATATGCGCGACCGCGAGACGATCGACTCAGAATTGCGGCGCGTCGCTGTTGGGCGCCGGTCGATCCGTGAGCAGGGCGGTCAGCCGTCGATCCGAGAGGTCGACGAACTGCTCGATGAGCGCTTGGGCCACCGCGCGGAGGCATCCGAAACCGAGGGTGTCGCCGACATCCCGCCGCGGTCCGACAAAACCGGCGACATCACGCGTTCGAGACGTAAGGGTGTGCTGCGCCGCTTCGGCCCCCTCGCGGCGTTGCCGCTATCGCTGGTCGCCGGCGCCGCGGTGATAGTGGTGATGTCCGCGGTGCACGACCCACAGCCAGCGGCCGAGCCGGCGGTAGTCCCGCCGCCGTCGGGTGCTCCACCCAGCCCGGCCGCGCCGGAAGCACACGCTCCGCCGCAAGCACACGCTCCGTCGCTTGACATCGTCGACCGGGCGTTCATCGATGTGTTGAAACACGATGGCGTGCCAGTTCCCAGCAACGAATACGTGACGACGCAAGGGCATGCAGTCTGCGATTACCTGGCGCACCAGCCCAACTTCGCGGAGGCCGTCGGCTTCGTGCAGCGATCGTCAATATGGGACGCCGATCAAAGCGCCAGCTTCGCGGCCGGTGCCGTCGTCTCGTACTGCCCTCAGTACGAACCCGGTAGCCCGGGCGAGATACAGCCGGGCTTCCAGAAGGCTCTCTCTGATCTGCAGGCCGTCCAGAGTGATCTGCAAGGCATCCAGGGTGATCTGCAAGGCATCCGGAATGGTCTGCCGGCCATCCCGGGCCAACCGTAATCCGGGTCGTCGCCACCCCAACATTTTCGGTACTGAGGTTGCCAATCGGCGGCCTCGAAATGGAGGGCCGCCCGCTGCCGCCGCTGCTCGTGCGGCTGACTAACTTTTTGCCGCCGCGCGTAGGCGGTCGGCAAGCGGCGCCAGTCCTGCTTGGTTACGCCGATGTGATGCGGCGGTCGTGCTGGGCGGCGAGAAACTCGGACCAAGAGACCACGTTTGGGTACTGCTTGAGCAACGCCCGTCGCTGGCGTTCGGTCATGCCGCCCCAGACACCGAACTCCATCTGGTTGTCGAGCGCGTCGGCGAGGCACTCGGCGATGACGGGACAGTGCCGGCAAATAGCAGCCGCGTTCCTCTGCGCCGCTCCGCGAACGAAGAGTTCGTCGGGATCGGTTGAGCGACACCGAGCCTTCGACACCCAAGCGATCCGGCCTTCGTCCACCCTGGCGATGTGGGCGGCTGCATCCATGGGGATACTCCTTTGCGAGGTATCCGCCCCCTGGCAATGACTATTCCGGCGCGAATCCGCGATGTCTGTCCGCCGACCGGTCGGAACGAGGGATGAATCGCGCGTCCCCCGATTGGGGGAAACGGCGGCAACCGCTGTGGGACACTGCAAGGCATGATCGGCGCGGCGGCGACCGAGAAAGTGCGTGTGGTCGTGGGCGAAGATCACCCGCTGTTCCGCGACGGGCTCGTGCGCGCGCTGAGGTCGAGCGGCGCAGTAGATGTGGTCGCTGAAGCCGATGACGGCGTCGCTGCTTTGGCGCTGATAAGAACCCATCGGCCGCACGTCGCGCTGCTGGATTACCGGATGCCCGGGATGGATGGTGCCACCGTCGCCGCCGCGGTACGGCGTGATGACCTGCCGACAAGGGTGCTGCTGCTGTCGGCGCACGATGAGTCGGCGATCGTCTTCCACGCCTTGGCGGAGGGTGCCGCGGGATTTCTGCCCAAAGAATCGACGAAAACCGAGATCGTCAAGGGCGTTCTCGACTGCGCCAAGGGCCGAGATGTCGTGTCGCCGTCCCTAGCCGCCGGTCTCGCGGGGGAGATCCGCCGCCGCGGCGAAGCCCAGGCACCGGTGCTCACCCCCCGCGAACGTGAGGTGCTGAATTTCATCGCCCAGGGTCTCAGCATCCCCGCGATCGCTGCGGAACTGTATCTGGCGCCGTCGACGGTCAAGACCCACGTGCAGCGGTTGTACGAGAAACTCGGCGTCGGTGATCGCGCCGCGGCAGTCGCGGCGGCGATGCGGCGCGGGCTGATCGAATAGTTATGGGTCGCCCAGTGGCTCGACTGGTCGACTTCATTGCGGCCGAACCCGTCCGCTTGTCGGCGTTTCTGCGCTTGCCGCTGATCGGTTTGATCGTCCTGCTGGTCTCAGTGTGGGAGGTCGAGCACTGGTTGCCGTTCGCTTATGCGGCGATACTCAGCGCCTATAGCGTCGCCGCGCTGGTGTGGGTGGTAGTGGTGCTGCGCGGCCCGGTGCCGCCGTGGGCCGGCTGGGCCTCGACGGGTATCGACGTGCTGGCCGTGGTGGCGTTATGTGTGGTGTCCGGTGGAGCCACAGTGGCGTTGCTGCCTGTGTTCTTCCTGCTACCAATTTCGGTGGCCTTCCAGGATCGCCCGGCGCTGGCGGCCGCCGTCGGAATTGCCACCGCCATCGGGTATCTCGGTGTATGGATCGTGTACTCCAAGCGCGACGAGACCGTTGAACTGCCCAGCGTGGCGTACACCCACTTCGGATTGCTGCTGTGGTTGGCGGCTGCAATGACCGCCCTGTGTTATTTCCTGACTCGCGCCGCGGCGCGCGTGGCGGCGTTGCTCGACATGCGCCGCACGCTTGTATCGGAGGCGATGCGCGCCGACGAGCGCCACTCCCGAGCCCTTGCCGAGCAACTGCACGACGGACCGCTGCAGGATCTGTTGGCGGCGCGACTCGAACTCGACGAAGTCCGCGAACGGCATCCCGATCCGGGGCTGGACGCCGCCTACCGGGCGGTGCAAGACACGGCAACTCAGCTGCGCAGCACCGTCACCGCACTACATCCCCAGGTGCTCACCGAAGTGGGTCTCACCGCCGCGCTGCGTGAGCTGATTCGCGACTACGAGCAACGCGGGAACTTCGCCATCGAAGCCGATCTCGAAGAGGTCGGTCGGCCACGGTCACAGTCCCTGCTGTACCGCGCGGCCCGCGAACTGCTCGCCAACGCACACAAGCATGCGCGGGCGAGCACCGTGCAGGTCCGCCTCGCCCGAGCGGCCGACGCTATAACGCTGAGCGTCGTCGACGACGGAATCGGGTTCGATCCGGCCATCCTGGATCGATGTGTCGCCGAAGGGCACATCGGACTCGCGTCGCTTGCGGTCCGCATTGACGCAATGGGCGGATCGATGAAGCTCACGTCGACCATCGGCGGTGGCACGCGGGCATCGGTGACCACGTCCGCGGGCGCCGACTGAACAAGCTCGCCGATAAAAGCTCGGAGCCTCCTGTCATTCCAAGTGCCGCGCGGGCGGAAGACTTTTTGCGCCGCCCGGTTGTTTACCTGCAGGGATGTGATATAGCACAGCTGAGTTAAGGAAGATGTACTCCCCGCCTGAGGACTTTCGGCCACTCGCTCCAAACACCCACCAGGTTCTAGCGTGTCGGCCATGGACAACCCGATAGCGCCAATTACTGAACGGGACCGTGACCATCGCTGCCCGGTCTGTGGGG